>CEAB01012005.1_pt1 | contig 19745 bp, 23 predicted proteins | sample 557651 | NCBI WGS metagenome assembly CEAB01 (sample SAMEA3182046, study PRJEB8094) | gut metagenome | biome: human; feature: gut; material: Stool; isolation source: human stools | place: Canada | collected 2011-11-15
CGCTCGACCTCGCCGCCGAAGTCGGCGTGTCCCGGGGTATCGACGATGTTTATTTTCGTATCGCCGTAGCGCACGGCGGTGTTCTTTGCCATGATGGTTATGCCGCGCTCGCGCTCAAGGTCGTTCGAGTCCATGACGCGGTCAACTATCTCCTGATTTTCGCGGTAAACGCCGCTCTGCTTGAGCATCTCGTCAACGAGCGTGGTCTTGCCGTGGTCAACGTGCGCGATGATGGCAACATTCCTGAGTTTCTCCATTTAAACTCAACTCCTAAACAATTTATCAGATTTCAACACAAAAATATATTTTAGCACCAAGCCCTTCAAATTACAAGCTTTTTCAGAGGCGAATTGGGGCTGTGCGTATACTTTTTTTGCGGTCGCCCGGTGTCGGGAGCGCCGACCAAACCGTAAAACTGCCGCACTGTGTAAATGCGGTGTAAGCTTGGGGCTGTGCGTATACTTTTTTGCAGTCGCCCGGTGTTGACGCTGCCGACCAAACCGCAAAAAGAGAGTGCGGATCAAATCTGCACTCTCTTATTTACACATGTTTAAAATCTCTGTTCCGACTATACGGGCGAGCAATGCTCGCCCCTACGATATAGATTTAAGTTCCGACTAAATTTTCGGAAACGGAACGGGCAAGATAAGTTCCCTACAGGGCGCGGCACAGAATCCGCTTCGCCCCGATGGGAAGCGGCAATCTTACGGTTTTGCCCGCTTTTTCGACACCGGGCAACCGCAATATGCGTATCGGGACGATCTCAAATCGCCACTGAAATCACATCTTCTCGGGAGCGGAGACGCCGATTATCGACAGCGAGAGCGCAATGACTCTGCGCACAGTGTCGGCAAGCACGAGGCGAGCCTCCAGCACGCCCTCGGGAGCGCCCTTGATGCGGCAGGCGGTGTAGAACCTATGGAAGCGGGCTGCAAGCTCGGTGACATACTTGTTGATGCGGCTCGGATCATAGTCACGCGCGGCAAGTCTTATCTCCTCGGGCAGCAGTGCGACCTGCTTTATGAGCTCGCGCTCCTGCTCCGTTTCGAGCACCGACAGGTCAACGCCGTCCGCGCAGGGCACCTCGTGTCCGTCCTCGCACAGGGCGGCTATCATGGTGCAGATTCTCGCATGGGCGTACTGGACGTAGTACACGGGGTTTTCGCTGTCCTGACGCACGGCGAGGTCGAGGTCAAACTCGACGGGAGACTCGGGGCGTGAGTTGAAGAAATAGCGCGCCGCGTCAACGGGGATCTCGTCCAGAAGGTCGCACAGCGATATTGCCTTGCCGGTGCGCTTGGACATACGCACGACCTCGCCGCCGCGCATGAGCTTAACGAGCTGCATGAGCACGATGTCGAGTCTGTGCTCGCCGTCGAGACCGAGAGCGTCCATCGCGCCCTTGAGTCGCGCAACGTGACCGTGGTGGTCTGCGCCCCAGACATTTATGACCTTGTCAAAGCCGCGCTGCTCGAATTTGTTGCGGTGATATGCGATGTCCGCGGCAAAATAGGTGTAAAAACCGTTTGCACGGCGCAGCACGTCGTCCTTGAGCTCGAGCCTTTCGATATCCTCGGGCTTCTTGCCTGCGGCAAGGAGCTTGTCGGAAAGTATCTTCGAGGTGTGCAGCCACAGCGCACCGTCCTTTTCATACGTCCAGCCCGCATCGGTGAGCTTCTGCACGCTCTCGGCGACGTAGCCGCTCTCGTGCAGGCTCGATTCGAGGAACCACTCGTCGTATTTTATACCGTAGCGCTCAAGGTCGCGCTTCATTTTCGGGAGGTTTATCGACAGACCGAACTCCGCCATCAGCTTGTGGCGCTCGACAGTGGGAAGCTCGAGCCAGCCCTCGCCGTACTTTTCGCAGAAGAGCTTTGCCAGCTCCTTTATATCGTCGCCGTGGTAGCCGTCCTCGGGGAACTCGATCGCATCCTCGCCCTTGAGAAGCTGGATGCTGCGCGCCTCGATGGAGGTGGCAAACTTCTCAATCTGGTTGCCGGCGTCGTTGACGTAGAACTCGCGCCAAACGTCGTAGCCCGCTCTGGAGAGCACTGACGCGAGCGCATCGCCGAGCACGCCGCCGCGGGCGTTGCCCATATGCATGGGACCGGTGGGGTTTGCGGAAACAAACTCGACCATGAGCTTCTTGCCCTCGCCGAGGTTGCAGTTGCAGTATTCCTCGCCCTCCTGCTCAACGTTTCTGAGCACGTCTGAATACCACTTGCCGCCCATGCGGAAGTTCATGAAGCCGGGACCCGCGACCTCGACGCTGTCAAACCAGCTTCCGTCAAGAACCATGTTCGCAATGAGCGTCTCCGCGACCTTGCGCGGGGGCATACGCATGAGCTTCGCGCTTGCCATCGCATAGTTTGCCGCGTAGTCGCCGTTGGAGGTGTCCTTGGGAATCTCGACGCTGCCGTTGAGGGTAAGGCCCTCGGGAAGCTCGCCCTTTGCCGCTGCGACATTGTACGCCGCGTTAACGAGGTCCGTGACCTGCTGCTTTGCCATCTGTATCATATTTGCCATATATCTTTATCCTCTCAGTATGTGAGCCTTACGCTCATTTTAAGTGTGTTTCTGCTAGCAACGGCGTGCTCCATATTGACAACATAGTCTATATTGAGCTCGCCGCCCAAATCGTTAAAGCTCGCGCTCACGCTGCGCGTTTCTATGCCCATTGTCGCGCTGCCGAATTTGGTGTCATACAAAAAGCGGGTCTTTTCACTGGGTCGAAAGACCATCCTGGTGTTGAGCATTCCCTTGCGCTCGACCGTCACGGCGTCGGGAGCTATGTCCACGGTAGTCGTCGTGCCCTCAAGCCCCGTGAGCTCGCTTTCGACGTAGTATATCTGATAGCCCGTTTCCGTGGGGCAGTAAATGCCGTCGGTTACGAATTCGATCGTGTCCTGCTCGGGCTGCATAAAGCCCTGCACTCCGGTTATATTGATAATTGCTCTCATATCCTTTCCTCCAAGGGGAAGGGAGTAATGCAGTGCACGGCGCTTTTTAAGCCGTAGCCGAGCATCACGGGCGCGAGCACGTCGAAGTCCTCGGCAGGGCCGCTGGTGTAATACTCCTCCGCTCCGCCGCACGATGCGAGCATATCGTTTTCCTCAAGGTATCGCGCAAGCGCCTGCGCCGAGGCGTCTGCCGCTCCGACGAGCCTGACGCTCTGTCCGAGGAAGTCTCCGATAGCGCCGGCTATGAGCCCGTAGTGCGTGCAGCCGAGAAGCAGCGCTCCGACTCCCGCGGCCTTCAGCGGCTCGAGCGAGCGGGAAACGACCTCGATGACCGTGGGGTCATCCTTTTTATAATGCCCGCTCTCTATCATGGGAACGAATTCCGGACACGCGACCGCCGTTATCTCCGCTGCGGGCACGAGCTGCGCTATTTGCTCCTGGAAGGCTCCGGAGGATATGCTCGTTTGCGTTGCGATGACGCCGAGCTTTTTCTCTCCCGTGAGCGCAAGCTCCCTTGCTCCCGGCAGCAGCACGCCGACGGTCTTTGTTTTGTTCTGCTCAAGAATATCGGGGGCGTTGCTGGAAATGGTGCCGCAGGCGGCGAGGATGACCTTCACGCCGAAGCTCTCGGCAAAGGCAATATTCTGCGCGGCAATAAATCGTATTTGCTCTCTCGGCCTGCCGCCGTAGGGCATACGCCCCGTGTCGCCGAAATAGATTATGTTTTCATTCGGCATGAGCCTTCGGAGCTCGCGCACAGCGGTCAGACCGCCGAGCCCCGAATCGAACACGCCGATGGGTCTGTTATCCATTATTTTTACTCCTAATTTTCTACATCATATTATAATATGATAAAACCGCGAAAATTACAAGGATTTTTATGTGGCACAGGGGCAGTCTATCTGATATAATACTATGAGAATCGTAACAGGAGGCGCAGCTTTGAATATAGATCTGACCGAAAAGGAGTTTCGCAGGCTCCTCGACCTTGTTTATATAGGAAACTGGATACTTAACTCAACGCGCACGACCGACCGCTTCGAGGACTACGACATAGTTCAGGAGAAGCTCTTTTCGCTGTGCGCGAAAAACGGAATGAAGTCGCTCATTCAGGTTTGGCACGGTCACGTTTTCCCCTCGCGCGCATACGAGGACGGCGGCATCCACGAGGCGATAGCCGATTATGAGGACGCGGTGTTTTTCGACATTCTCGCCGAGGAGCTCGCGCGGCGCGACCTCGGAGAGGATTGCGACGACTATAACGCCCTCGCGGCCCGCATCGACGAATACATGGACGAATTTGAGGCAAACGGCGTTGAAAACCTGACGCTCGACGAATAAGATCAAAATAGCGGCACAAAATAATTGCATCGGCTTCCGGTGCAATTTTTTTATGTGAGGCAAGGCAATGAAAATGACAAACGAGGAATACAGGCGCTATTCCGACTCCCACCAGCCGCGCTCAAAATACGCCGCAAACGCAGCGAAGGCCTTTGCCGTCGGCGGGCTCATCTGCTGCGTGGGGCAGCTTATTACGGACTTTTTCCTCTCGCACGGGCTCGACCGCCAAAGCGCCGCAACTGCCGCGAGCATAAGCCTCGTGTTTCTGGGCGCGGTGCTCACGGGGCTTGGGATATACGACCGCCTGGCAAAATTCGCGCTTGCGGGCAGCCTCGTGCCGATAACGGGCTTTGCAAACTCCATGGTCGCACCGGCGCTCGAATTCAAGACCGAGGGGCTTATAAGCGGCACGGCGGCAAAAATGTTCGTCATCGCGGGGCCCGTGATCGTTTACGGCATCACCGCAAGCGTCGTCTACGGTCTGATACTTTGCGTATTCGGAGGATAACCATGAGCAAAAAATCCAAAAAGCACGGCAGCCTGCCCTCGGACGAGAACGTCGCACCGCGCGATTTCCGCGGGCGCGACGGCAGCGTCCGCAGCGAGCATGGCGCCAAGGCTCCAGACGGCATATCCGGCGACTGGGGCAAATAAAAAGCGGACACCGATGGGTGTCCGTTTTTTTGTTATTCTCTCATCTGCCGCAGGAACAGCACGACCGCAAGGACTGCCGCAGCGGCGGCGTATGCTGCGACCCACGCGATATCCACGCCGCAGTCGAGGCTGCCCGCGCAGGCCGCCTGCTGTATCCTGACCGCGTGCACAAACGGCAGAGCTTCCGCTGTTTTTTCAAACGCACCGCCCACGAGCTTTAAGTCGAACCATATGCCCGACAGCCACGCGGTAAGGTTTGTCAGCAGCGCTCCACACACTCCGCCGACCTGCTTCACGCTCAAAACGCTTCCGCACAAAAGGCCGAGCGATATGAAAAACACCGCAGCCGGAATGCCCGCAAGAAGCGCAAGCAAAATTCCGCGCGTCGGAGCCAAGCCGAGCGGCAGCGCCGCGAGAAAGCACACGGTGCTTTGCGCAAGCGCCATCGGTAATAGCGGCAGGGTGTAGCCGGAGATGAAGTCCGCCGCCGTCATGGGCGTCGTGTAAAGCCGCTGCAAAAGCGCGCTCTCGCGGTCCCTTGAAACGAGCGTCGCGGCAAAAAGCGTCATGAACGACAGTCCGAAAACCGTCATGCCCGGTGCAAGCTTTTCTATTTCAAACAGCGAAACCGGCACATTTTTCTGTATTGCCGACAGCAGCAGTATGAGCACGACCGGAAACCCCAAGCCGAACGCGAGGTTTATCGGGTCGCGCAGGATCTCCTTGCCCGTGCGCGCGGAAAAGCTAAGCATTTTCATATTTCCGCCCCCTTCACGAGCTTCACGAATGCGTCCTCAAAGCGCTCCTCTCCCACAAGAGCCTTGAGCTCCCCGGCAGTGCCCAGTGCGAGCAGCCGCCCGCCGCGCATGATGCCGATGCGGTCGGAAAGCACCTCCGCCTCCTCCATGTAATGGGTCGTGAGCACGACGGTCGTTTTGCCCTTGAGGCAGCGCACGGTGTCCCAAAGCTCGCTGCGTGCAATTACGTCAAGCCCGAGCGTCGGCTCGTCGAGGAACAGTATCTCCGGCTGTCCCGTGAGCGCCATCGCTATGCTCAGCCGCCTCTGCCAGCCGCCCGAGAGCTTTCCCGCTTTCCTGCCGCTTACTTCGCCGAGCCCGAACTCCTCCGACAGCTCCGCGGCACGCTCGCGGCTGCGCGCCCTCGAATATCCGCGCACTCCGCACATGAGCTCCAAATTCTCGTGCACCGTGAGATTGGGCGCAACGGCGGTCTCCTGCGGGGAAACGCCGATGATGCGCTTGACGGCGGCGGGGTCCTTTTTTATGCTCATGCCGCCGAACAGCGCGTCGCCCGAAGTAGGCTGCGTGAGGCAGGAAAGCATTTTTATCGTCGTGGTCTTGCCCGCGCCGTTAACGCCGAGCAGCGAGAACAATTCGCCGCTGCGTATGCTCAGGTCAAGCCCGTCCACAGCGGTCACGCCCTTATATTTTTTTGTCAGTCCCACAGCTTGTATCGCGTTCATTTTTCTCCTCCGCACCAGCGTGCGCGCAGTCCCTCGTAAGCATCGCTCAGGACGCGGCTTACATAGTCCTCCTGCCAATCGAGATAGCCCGTGACTATCATCGACGCAATGCCGTGCACGAATATCCACATTTCAAGATGGAAAAGCCGCGCATCCTCCGTGCTCAGTCCCGTGCTGCGGCTTATGAGCGAGATTATCCCGTCGATGCTCTCGTCACCTGACTGTGTCTGCTCCGCGGCGCTGCGGTCGCGCATGAAAAGGAGCTTGAAAAGCTCCGGTGAGCGCCTTGCAAAGCCGATATACGCCATGCCGCTGGCCTTATACGTCGGATAGCGCCCGCTGCTCATGCCCTCGGCGAGGAAGCTCTGATACTCCGCGTCGGCAGCGCGAACGACCGCCTCCTGCACCTGCTGCATATTTTCAAAAAGCCCGAACACGGGCTTTGCCGAGCACCCCAGCGCCGAGGCAAGGCTTCTCGCCGTGAGCGCGGCCATCCCGCCCTCGCGCACTATCTCCAGTGCGGCGGCAATTACCTCATCGCGCGTAAATCTCATTTTAGGCGGCATTTTTTACACTCTCCTTTCGCAACTTGCGTTGCGCAACATTTGTTGCTATTATAGCACACGGGCGCGTTTTGTCAATGTTAACATCAGGTTTGTTGACAAATCTCAAGCATCATGTAGAATGTAGTTTACGGAGGTGAACAGGATGAAGAACAAAAAGAAACTCGAGGAGGACGAAGAGGTCCGCCGCGCGAAAGCGAATATCCGCACCGGATTTATCATTGCGGTTGTAGTTATAGCTTTGTTTGCGATAGTCGCCGCCGTAATGCTCGGTATGCTGAGCTGGGGATTTGATTGCGATATTGCGAAAATAGGCTAAAAGCGGCAGGGTCATTCCTGCCGCTTTTCATTGTTATGAGCTTAATATTCATCTATCATTTCGCGTGATTCAAAATCTCCGTTTTCGGCGGCAAGGCGGTACCAGTACATCGCCTTTTCGCGGTCGGCCTTGACTCCGGAGCCGAGGGCATAGCAGTCGCCGGTCATGCGCATACAGTCAACGTCGCCCAGTCCTGCGGCCTTCTCGAACCAGGAAAACGCCTTCTTGGGATTTTCCTTCGCGCCGAAGCCGTTATAATAGCAGCCGCCGACAAGACGCATCGCCTCAACGTTGCCGTTTTCCGCCGAGAGCTTCATCCAGCGGAACGCCTCGGCGGGGTCTGCCGCGGTGCCCTCGCCGTTTGCATAGCACACGGCAAGGTCGTGCTGCGCCTCGGGGTGACCCATCTCGGCGGCGCTTTTAAACCACTCAAACGCAGCCTTGGGATTGCGGAACGTGCCCTCGCCGCGGTCGTGGTTGAGCGCGGTCTTATACATTGCATCCACTATTCCTGCCTCGGCAGCGCGCTTAAAGCGGGCAAACGCCTCGGTCGCGTCCTTTTTCGTGCCGAAGCCCTGCTCGGAGCACAGCGCGCAGATATACATCGCCTCGATATCGCCGTTTTCCGCGGCGAGCAGCGCCCATTTATAGCACTCCTTTTCGTTCTTTGCCGTGCCGATGCCCTTCTGATAGCACACGGCAAGGTTGAGCATCGCCCTGACGTGACCCATCTCGGCGGCGCGCTTTAGCATATCGAAGGACTTGTTATCGTCAAGCCCCGCAAAGCTCACGCCGCAGCGAAACAGCACCTCGCCCAAGGCGTCGGGCTCGATGCATCCCAGCGCGATCGCCTCGTCGTAATACGCAGCGGCGTCGCCGTCGTCCTCGGCGTCATATGCCTCGGCTGCCTTGGTGCGCAGAAGAGCGCTCTTTTCCGCATCGCCGAGCTGCCGCGACATTATATCCGCTATGTCGTCAAAGACCTCTTGCGTCGTTTTCGTCTTATACTCCCCCATCTCGCGCCTCACTTTCCGCTCACGGCAGCGGTGTAGTCGGCGGCACTTATCGTGCCGTCCTCGCCTGCCTTGAGGCTGAATACGGTCGAGCCGACGGTGAACTTGTAGGTATCGCCCGACTGAGTGTACTCAAAGCCGTCCATGAGCTTGAGCGCCTCATCTATCTTCATGCCGATCTTGATGCCCTGCGGAGTCTGCACGGTGTCGTCCGCGACGGTGATGCCGGTTATACGCTCGGTGCCGTCAACGTCGTTTACGAGGATCTCAAAGCCGTCGTAGTAATAATACTTGTCCTTGCCCTGATAGGCGCAGCTGTTGGACTCAAAGCTGCTGTCGGGCTCGCCGAGGGCGCTGAGCACCTCGTCGGCGGGGTCCATGATGCCGAATTTGACATCGCCCGAGGCAAAGCAGAGCTCGCCGTAGTCGGCTTTGTACGCAACGGGCGTTTTGCTGTCGTTATTTTTTTCTCCGCCGGAGCAGGCGCACAGCGCAAAGACCATAACGGCGGCAAGGATAAGTGCGGTCAGTTTTTTCATTTTTTCTCCCCCAATGTCCAGCTTTTAAGGTATCCGTATTCTTCAAGCTCGGCAAGCTGCGCCGCATACAGGTCATAGTACGCCTTGCATTTTGCCTGCCAATCGGCGGCGATCGTCTCATCGCCGGAGCGATCGGGCACTCCGAGCTCCTCGGACAGTATCCGCGCAAAATAGCGCGAGAGCTTTTCCGCACCGTATATGTTAAGGTGCAGTCCGGCGTCATAGGTGTCCGTTTGCATATCAAGGCCGATCTCGTCCGAGCTGTCGAGCAGATTTATATACCTCAGTCCGTATTTTTCGGCGCAGGCGCTTATCTGCGCGTCCCACTCGTCATACCAATGCGGCCACAGGCTCGGCGATTTTATGAGCACGAGCTCCGCTCCGTTAGCATCGCACAGCTCGCGCATTTTGTCAAGATACTCCCAGCAGCGCGCGCCTATCGTATAATCGTCAAGCACCGGCGCCGTCGGCAGCTTTTTCATCGGCTCAACGTCCGCGCGCATGAGATAGCCCGCGACGGTCACCTTATCGTGCGAAAAGGCATATTTAAAGTCCTCGCCCGTGAGCTCCGACCAACGCGAGTGATAGCGCAAAAACGGGATAAGATAGCTTATCATATCCTCGTCCTCGGTCATCGAGGCTTTTATTGCGTCTATCTTATGCCTTGACAGCGGCATACCGTCGAGCGTCATTCGGTTATACGCCTCGCTCTGCGGCTCGGAGTATTTCATCGACTGGACGTTATACACCACGACCCGCGGGCTTTCGCGCTCGAACGCCTCCTCAAGCAGGTAGTACGACTGCCAGATGAGCTGCTGCGCGGAGCCGCGGATATAGCTCGTTATGCCCTTCTCCTCCCACATCGTGATGGGGGAAAAGTTCTCATACACCTCGCAGTCGCCGACGAAGATGACGTCATGGGGGTTCTCCTCGGAGTAATACTCCTGCGTCATCGCGCCCTCGAGCACGCCCGACATATATTTCGGCTGCGTTATCCTGCCGAGCAGCCACACCGCGGCGCACAGCAGCACCGCAAATACGGCAAGGCAGACAATATGCGTTTTTTTGCTCTTTTTCTCGCTCATATGAGTCCTCAGAATTGGTTATAGATAAACTGCGACGAATCGTAGCCCACGCCGTAGGCTCCGAGCGTCAGCACCGCAAGGGCAAGCATAAAGAACGCCGCGTATGACAGTACGGGCTTTTCCCACAGCACCTCGCGCACGCTGCCGCTCTTTTCCTGCACACAGGAGACGGCGAACATGACTGCAACGCCGATAAACGCGACGATATAATCCGCGCCCGACAGTCCGAGCTGCAAAAGCGTGCCCGAAAATGCCTCGCCCCAGTTGAAGTCCGTGAACACCGAGCCTATCGCACGAAACGACACCGCAACGTCGCGGTAGCAGTCGAGCACTCGCAGCGAGCACACGAGAAGAAACGTCCGCATCGTTTCAAGCACCCTGTAGCCGAAGCTCTCGACGAGCCGCCCGTGCTTTTCGCGGAAGCGATGGGACAGGGGCTTGAATTCCTCGGCAAGGAGGATGAAAAATGCATTCAAAAGACCCCACACGACGAAGTTCCACGCCGCGCCGTGCCAAAGTCCCGTGAGGAACCACGTCACGATGGTCGAAATATACACCGACAGCTTTCTGCCGAAGCCGTCGGATATTTTTTTGCGCGCGTTCTTGCTCAGCCTTAAAAGCCACGGCGCGACCGACAGCGGGTAGAAGATATAGTCCTTGAACCACGTGCCCATCGAGATGTGCCATCTGCGCCAATACTCGGCGATATTGCGCGAAAAGTACGGGCGAATGAAGTTTTCACGAACGCTTATGCCCAGGACCTGCGCAATGCCGATGGTGATGTCAATGCCGCCGGTGAAGTCGGCGTATAATTCTGCCGCGTACAAAACGGCACCTATGAACACGTATGCGCCCGTGTACGTCGAGGGATCGCCGCACAGCGCCGTCACCGCGACAAGCAGCCTGTCGGCAATGACGAGCTTTTTGAAGTAGCCCCAAAGTATGCGCTGAAGTCCGAAGGATATTTGCTTATAATCGGGCTTATGCTCGGCAAAAAGGGTCTCCTTCAGATCGCCGAAGCGCGAGATGGGGCCCTGAATGAGCAGCGGGAAAAACGAGGTAAACAGCGCGACACGCAGAATGTTTTTCTCCGGCTCGACCTTTTCCCAATACACGTCGATGACGTAGCTGACGGTCTGGAAGGTATAGAAGGATATGCCCAGCGGCAGCACCCAGTCAACGGCGGCAAGCTGCGCGCCGAAAACGGAGTTTACGTTGGCGATGAAGAAGTTTGTGTATTTAAGCGCGGCGAGAATGCCGAGGTCGGCAGCGAGGGCGAGTATGAATATCCTCTTGCGGTACCCTTCGCGGCTTTTTCTGAATGCCTTGCGCTCGTCACGGGGCAGAGCCTTGCCCTCGGGCGAGGCGAGATATTCCTTCTGCCGCCTCAAGTCCGCGCCCATGAGGTTTGTGGCAAGCCATGAAACGACGACCGTCGCCGCCATGAAACACAGCCCCTTCCACCCTGCGCAGGCATAGAATACCGCGTCCGCGCACAAAAGCAGAAGCCACTGACACTTCCTCGGCACAACGTAATACAGCGCAAAGAGCAGCGCGAGGAAGGCTATGAAGCCATAAGATGTGAACAGCACGGCTTACTCGTCAAGCAGGCGGTTTACCATGTTGAGCATCGCCTCGGCGGAGTTAAAGTTCTCCGGCACGATGTCGCGTGCGGGAATGGTGATGTCAAATGCGTCCGAGAGCTCCGCTATTACGGTAACGATATCGAGGCTTTCGAGAATGCCGTCGTCGATAAGCGTAGTGCAGTGCTCAAAATCGACGTCAAGTCCGAGTCCGTTTAATATATCGAGTATCTCTTCCATGCTCATATCTCCATATCTTTTAATGAATTTCGGTCAATCTTTCCGTTTTGAAGAAGCGGCAGCGCCTCAAGCCTGCGTATCTTCGACGGCATCATATACCGCGGCAGCAGCGACCTGAGATGCTTGCCGAGCACCTTCTCGTCGGCATCACCCATATAGAACAGATGCAGCTTTCCCTTTTCCTTATTAAACAGGCAGCAGGCGCTCACGACGCCCTCGCAGGTGTCCGCGCAGGCTTCAATTTCGCCGAGCTCGACGCGGTGACCCATGTTTTTTATCTGATGATCCTTGCGCGAAACGAACACGAGCTCGCCCCGCTCGTTGAGTCTGCCGAGGTCGCCCGTGCGGTAGATGGTTTCGGGGTAGTGCGGGTTGAGAGGATTCTGCGTGAACGCCGCCGCGGTGCGCTCGGGGTCGTCGTAGTAGCCGAGCGTGAGCGCGGTGCCGCGGATGCAGATTTCGCCCGTCTCGCCCGCGGGAGCCTCGGTGTTATCCTCGCGCAGGAGCACAAAGCCGGTGTTGTCAAGAGGTGCGCCGACGGGGATAGGCTCTGTGTCGCCGAACTCTCTGTCCACCTCGTAGTAAAACGACATTCCCGTCGCCTCCGTGGGGCCGTAGAGATTTATAAACCGCGCTCCCGGGCAGGCATCCTGCCACAGCCTGAGCTGCTTTAACGGAAACACCTCGCTGCCGAAGCACACGGTGTGCAGATGCTCCGGGCGCATTTCCTCAAACGCGCCGAGACCGGACACTATCGTGAGCGCCGACGCGACCCAGCACAGGGTGTTGACCCCATGCTCGTTCAGAAATTCCACCGCGCGCAGCGGCGAAACGAACAGGCTCTGCGGCATGAGATACGCCGTTGAGCCGCGGCTTATGACGGACAGTATCTCCTTCATGCAGGCATCGACGTAAAGCGGCACCTGCATGGCAAACACGCTTTTTTCGTCCGCGCCGATGACGGGGCACAGGGCGTTTGCGTAATCAATGAGCGCTCTGTGGCAGCCCGTTACGCCCTTGGGAACGCCGGTGCTTCCCGATGTAAAGACGATGTAGGCGGGGTCGGTGTCGATGCTTGCGGCGCGGATATTATTTAACAGCTGCGCGTTTTCCCCAGCATCAAAAAGCTCGCGGGCATTTATAACGCTGCCCTTTGGGGCAAGCTGACAGGCAAGCTCCGCCGTTTCGTCATCGCACACGACCATGCGCGGCGACAGGCGCGAGAGTATCATTTGCAGCCTGTACAGCGGCATCGACGCATCGAGCGGAACGTAGCAGCAGCCTGCGTACATGACCGCGAAAAACGCGGCTATGGTCTCGGGGGACTTTTTCATGAACACCGCAACGGGCTCGCGGGAGAGACCTCTTTCGGCAATATAGCTGCCGCCCGAGCGCGCAAGGTGCCAAAGCCGGGCAAAGCTCAGAGAGCTGTCTGAATCCGCAAATGCGGTCTTATCGCCGTATTGCAGCGCTGTTTTTTCGAGAAATTCCAGAATGTTTTTCATATTATTCAGCCCATTGTGTACGGCGTGGTCTCAAGCGCGGGATAGAGGGTCGTGTCAAAGCGCCAATACTGGATGCTGTATTTGACAAGCTCCTCGCTGGTCTTCATGAAGCACTTCAAGTGCTCGGGACCGACGTTGCAGGTGTCGTAGTGATACCAGCCGGTGCCGAGGTTGACGAGGCACCAGAAGTGCTGAGTCTTGCCGTTTAAGCGCTCCACGCTGAGCACCTGGCAGTCGATCTTCTGAAGCAGGGCGTAGCTCGTCGCATAGAAGGTGTAGCAGTCGCCGTGATGCTCCGTTAATCCCTTGTACGCCTCGGACTTCCAGTCGGTCTTGTCCGAGCCGCCGTAGTAAGCGATGTTATCGTAGCAATATTCAAATATCGCGTATGCCTGCTCGGGCACGGTCATGCCGGGCTCGAGTATCTCGCCGAGCACCTTGTCTATCTGTGCGTCAAGCTGCTCGTCGCTGATTTTCTTTTCGATGAACGTGAACTTAACGGTCACGCTGCTCTTGTTGCCCTCGCGGTCGGTCGCCGTGTACGTCACGTCGTAGACGCCCGCGGTTTTGGGATCGACCTTGGACTTATCGACATCTATCTTGGGCTCTGGGTCGGCGTTATCCTCGGCAAAGACCTCTTTGAAATACGCGACCGCATCGCCGACGTAGCAATATCTGTCGCGGGCGGCGTAGATAACGGGTGGCGCCGTGTCGGGCGATACCATTGCCTTGGCGTCAACGGTCGTTTCGTTGCCTGCGCGGTCGGTGAGGATTATCTGCACGCTCTGCTCGCCCTCCGTGTCCCAATCGGGCTCGCTTACAAAGCGCGCCGTGACGCGGGACATATCGGAAACGTTCGTCACGAATTTTATGGGTGCGCAGTAGTAGCCGGTGCTGCAATCGCAGCTTATGCCCTCCGCCGTGGGAGCCACGGTGTCCTTTACCGTCAGACCGACGGTCACGCGCTCATCGCCCTTGGTGAGGATTATCTCATGCGCGCCGAGGCTTGTAAGCTCGAACGGCTCGCTCTCCATTTTATAGCCCGCGTAGTCTGCGCCGAGTGCGGAAAGCACCATGCGCTCGGTAAGCATATCCGTCGAGGCCTCAAGCTCCGCGAGCACGTCGCAGACGATGACCTTGCCCGTTCTCTCGACGCTGTTTCCGCCCTCGTCGGTGGCCTTCACGGTGCACTCGACCGTGCCGATCTTCGAGGTCTTGGGTGCGGAGACGAATTCATAGCTGACCTTCGTTGCGTCGCCGCCGTTAAGGGCGAGCGCGGAGGGCTCAAGCTCATTATCCTTGAGTACCGCCGCGGGCACCATGTCGGGGTCGGGCGCGGTGGTATCGACGATGCGCAGGGTCGAGGTAAAGGTCTTGCCGTCAAACTCGGCCTTGACCTCGTAATCGCCGAGCGTGTCCCATGCTATCGTGCTCATATCCGTAACGAGCTTTGCGTCGTCTCTCTCGACCATCATGAAATCCTTCAGGCGCGGATGGGGCTGCCCCGCCTCGTATTCGAGCACGTCCACAAGTCCGAGCACCTTGACGGTGAGCTTGACGGTGCGCGAATTGTCGTGCGAATCCTTGAGCTCGATGGCGCAGTCATATGACCCCGCCGTGCCGTACTGCGGCTCGGTGAGCCACTTGACGGTGTATTCCGACGCATCTTTTATCTCCGTGAACGCGTCCTTCGGGTCCATGGATTTTTCGTCGATGCTTATCTTCGCGTCGCCTAACACGACCTCGGGCGCCTTCGTGTCGCGCACGATGAGAAGCTGCGGGCGTACCTTGCCGCCGCTGACGACTCTGACGATGTATTTGCCCTCCTCGGTGAGGCTTATGTCGGGCTCCGTCTCATAGCTTGCATCGGCGCCGTTTTTCATAAACGCCGACGCCTCGGGTGCGCCCTCGCCGAGCTCGGCACGCAGGAAGATATGTCTGCCGCCGTACACCGCGAAAATCACTACGGCGTTTATAACAGCGATCGCCATTATTACGCACAGTGCGATGAGCAGCACCTTCCTGCCGCCGCCCTTTTTATCGCCGCTCTTGCCGCGCTTGGGCTTATTATGCTTGGAATGTCTGCTTTTTCTGCTTGTTATTTCTTCCTGAGGAACTTCTTCCTCGGTTTTCTCGTCCAAAACGGTAGTTTCGTCCATGTTGTATTACCTCCGTTAGGTACTTTTCGATAAGTATACATAATAACACATTTTATAGCTTTTCTCAATGCTTATTTTCTCGGCAAAATGTGGTCTGCGCCGCATTTTCTGAGCATTTGTCCGCTTATTGTCTTGAATTGCGCGGCGCGGAGTGGTATGCTATGCAAAAAAGCTCTCAGGAGAATTTATAATGAAAAGAATTATTGCAATACTGCTTGCGCTGTGTCTGGCGCTTTCCGCGGCAGCCTGCTCGACCGAGAAGCCACTGCCTACTGCCGAGCCCACGCCGACGATGGAGGATAGCTACAAGCCCGTGAGCTTTCTCAACCACGGCGTGCGCATAACCGTCGCGTCGATGCCGCAGATGGTCGTGACGGCAGGCCCCAACTGCACGGAGGTTTTCTGCGCGCTCGGACTGGGCGATAAGGTCATCGGAAAGAGCATGGAAAATCACTCTAACGGTGCGCTTGCGCGCTATAAGGACGCCGTTGACGCCATCCCCACGCTGTCCGTGGGCTACCCCACCGCACAGCAAATTATCGACTCCGGCTGCGAGTTTCTCTACGCAAGCTCCTGGATATTTAACGATAAGCTCTCGGTGACGGAGCTTGAAAAGGCAGGAATTACGGTCTATGTGAGCGAGGCGAGCGACTTCGATTCGCTCTTTGCCGAGCTGCGCGACATCGGCAAGGTGTTTCTTTCCGGCCGCACCGAGCAGGTAATAAGCGAGCAGAACACGCAACTTGAGGCGGTCAAAAACACGCTCGGTGAGATAACCGAGCCGAAGACGGTTTTCGTACTTGACAGCTTCATCGGCGACAAGCTCTTTACCGCCGGCAGCGGAAATATCGAGACCGCCTGCATTGAGACGGCGGGCGGCGTGAATATATTCTCCGGTCTCGAAAAGCCGTGGGACGCCGTCGAAAAGAGTGAGCTCATCGCCTTGAACCCCGAGTATATAGTCATCCACGACTACTCCGGCTCCGAGTACGACGCGAAGGTCACGGCGCTCAAGGCTGACCCCGAGCTCAACACGCTCGACGCCGTTCAGAATGAGCGCTTCATCCGCCTCTCGCTTGAGGACATCATGCCCGGAATGCGCAGCGTCCCGACCGTGCAGGCCCTCGCCAAAGCTCTGTATGCGGAAAAATTTAATTGATTGATTTGATTTTATTTATACGAAAAGGCACCCAAAAGGGTGCCTTTTTTTAATATTGCAATATGGGTGCCGAGCCGTCATCGGATGACTTTGTGATGCTCTTAATTATCGCCTCATAACTGTAGTTTTCGTTAACGTACACCATGATGCGGTCGCCCTCCTTCTTGCCGAGAACGGCCTTGCCGAAGGGGGATTCGCGGCTAATGAGCCCCTTGAGCGGATCGGTACGAATGGTCGTCACGACCTGAATGACGTTCGTTTCGTCATCCTCGGGAATGTAAATCTCCACCTTGTCATACAGCCCCACCTCGTCGGCGGCGGAGTCCGAGCCGATGATGTGCGCCGATTTTATCATGTTCTCAAGGTAGCGGATGCGGCTCGCGTTGCGGTTTTTCGCGCGCTTTGCCTCTTTATACTCGAAGTTCTCGCTCAGATCGCCGAAGGCGCGCGTGCGCTTGACCTCCTCAATGAGCTGTGGCATGAGCTCCAGCCGCCTGTGGTCAAGCTCGGCCTGCATTTTTGCAATATCCTGTTTCGTCAGATCGTCATGCATGGTTTCACCTCATGGCAAAAGCACCCCGAAAAAACGGGGTGCTTTACTTTGTTTATGCTGATTATCAGACCAGCTCGATGACTGCCATCTCGGCTGCGTCGCCGCGACGGGGTCCGATGCGGGTGATGCGGGTGTAGCCGCCGTTGCGGTCGGCATACTTAACGCTCAGCTCGTTGAAGGTCTTCTGTGCGACGGCTTTGCGGGTGATGAATGCAAGTGCCTGGCGGTATGCAGCCAGATCCTTCTTCTTACCGAGGCTTATCATCTTCTCGGCCATGGGAGCGATCTCTTTGGCGCGGGTGACGGTGGTCTCCATGCGGCCCATGTCGAGCAGGTCGGTGACCTGCTGACGGAGCATTGCCATGCGCTGATCGGTCGGCTTGCCGAGCTTTCTTGTTCCGGGCATTTCGGTGTCTCCTCCTTGTTAGAGTTAGTTGTTATCCTCGTCCGCGAGAGACAGACCCATTGCGGCGAGCTTGTGCTCGACCTCTTCAAGGGACTTGCGGCCAAGGTTACGGACCTTGATCATCTCGTCCTGAGTCTTGGAGATGAGGTCCTCAACAGTGTTGATGTTTGCTCGCTTGAGGCAGTTGAAGCTTCTAACGGACAGGTCGAGCTCTTCAATGGTCATCTCGAGCACCTTATCGCGCGCCTTCTCGGTCCTCTCAACGACGACGGGGCGATCGCCCACGGTGTCGGAAAGGTCGGTGAAGAGCGTGAAGTGGTCGCAAAGGATCTTTGCGCCGAGGGAGACTGCATCACGCGCGGTGATGGTCTTGTCCGTCCACACCTCGATGGTCAGCTTGTCAAAGTCGGTCTGGTTACCAACGCGGGTATTCTCGACCGAGTAATTGACCTTGAGCACGGGCGTGTAGATAGAATCAACGGGGATGGTCCCGATTGCGGTCTGGGCATTCTTGTTCTTGTCCGCCGATACATAGCCGCGACCTTTGTCGAACGTCAGCTCCATGCTGAGCGCGCCGTCCGGTCCGAGGGTCGCAATGGGCTGCTCGGGATTGAGAATCTCGATCTCGGCGTCCGCCTTGATGTCTCCGGCGGTGACGACGCCCTCGCCGACCGCCTCGATGTAGACGGTCTTGGGCTCGTCGGTGTGGAGAAGTGCGACGATGCTCTTAACGTTAAGAACGATCTCGGTCACGTCTTCCTTGACGCCGGGGATGGTCGAAAACTCATGCTGCACGCCGGCGATCTTTATCGAGGTTGCAGCGGTGCCGGGAAGCGAGGACAATAATACCCTACGCAGAGAGTTACCAAGTGTCGTGCCATAGCCGCGCTCCAAGGGCTCGATAATGTACTTGCCATAAGAGCTGTCAGACGGAGTTTCAATGCACTCGATACGCGGCTTTTCTATTTCGATCATATTAAATATAACCCTCCTTATTAAGTTCGGCGCTTATGTGCGCCCTGAGTTTTGTCAGCTTACCAATTTGAGGGTATCTGTATTACTTGGAGTACAACTCGACGATGAGGCGCTCCTCGACAGGGAGGTCAACGTCATCGCGTGCAGGCACTGCGACGACCTTTGCGATCATGTTGTTTGCGTCGTACTCAAGCCACTTGGGTGCGGGACGGGAGCTGTTTGCCTCAACATTGGCCTTGATCTTCTCAAGACCGCGGCTGCTCTCTTTAAGAGTGATGACCATGCCGGGCTTTACCTGGTAGCTGGGGATATTGACCTTGCGGCCGTTAACGGTGAAGTGACCGTGGCTGACCATCTGGCGTGCTTCGGCGCGGCTCATTGCAAAGCCGAGGCGGTACACGACGTTGTCCAGACGGCTCTCGAGGATGCTCAGGAGGTTCTCACCGGTCTTGCCGGGGCGGCGCTCTGCCATTTCGTAATAGCTGCGGAACTGGCTCTCAAGAACACCGTAGTATCTCTTTGTCTTCTGCTTCTCACGAAGCTGCATTCCGTACTCGGAGCTCTTGCTGCGGCCCTGTCCGTGCTGGCCGGGTGCATAGGATCTGTTCTCAAGCGCGCACTTGGTGTAGCAGCGGTCGCCCTTCAGGAAGAGCTTCTGACCTTCTCTGCGGCACAGGCGGCAGACTGCTTCAGTATATCTTGCCATTTGTCTTTACCTCCTTCAATTAGACACGACGACGCTTCGGAGGACGGCAGCCATTGTGAGGAATGGGAGTTACGTCCTTGATCATCGTTACTTCGAGGCCGGCGGTCTGCAGAGCGCGGATAGCTGCTTCTCTGCCCGAGCCGGGGCCCTTGACGAATACTTCGACGGTCTTCAGACCATGCTCCATTGCTGCCTTTGCGGCAGTCTCGGCTGCGGTCTGAGCTGCGAAGGGGGTAGACTTTCTGCTGCCACGGAAGCCCATGCCGCCGGCAGATGCCCAGGACAGTGCGTTGCCCTGAGTGTCGGTGATGGTGACCATGGTGTTATTGAAGGAAGAGCTGATATGAACCTGGCCCTTTTCAATGTTCTTGCGCTCTCTGCGGCGAGTTCTGACTTTTTTCTTTGCATTTGCTGCCATAATTCATATCCCTCCTTACTTCTTCTTATTTGCGATGGTGCGTTTCGGACCCTTGCGGGTACGAGCGTTGGTCTTGCTGCGCTG
>CEAB01039783.1_pt1 | contig 19598 bp, 15 predicted proteins | sample 557651 | NCBI WGS metagenome assembly CEAB01 (sample SAMEA3182046, study PRJEB8094) | gut metagenome | biome: human; feature: gut; material: Stool; isolation source: human stools | place: Canada | collected 2011-11-15
AACATCTGCAAATACGCCATGCCCGGCACGCGCGTGTATTTCACCAGCGAAGTGCTCGACAGCCGCGTACAGATCAGCTTCAAGAACATCTCCAACTATCCCCTCGATATCACGGCAGACGAGCTGATGGAGCGCTTTGTGCGCGGCGACTCGTCCCGCTCCACAGAAGGAAGCGGTCTCGGTCTTTCCATCGCGCAGAGCCTGACAGGGCTCCAGAAGGGCAGCTTCGATCTCGTCGTCGATGGAGACCTGTTCAAGGCGAACATCTCCTTCCCGCTTCTGAACGTCTGATTTTTCCGATTTCTTTCCTCTTCCCGCGCCCCGGAGGTCCTTTGGATTTCCGGGGCGCAATTTTTCTGCTTTCCCCTCTTGACAAACAGACATCTTGTGCTATTATAGATATTTGCTTAGAAAATAAACTTTTGTCCGGTGGTGAAACCATGACAGAACGTGAATCCGAAATTTTTCATATCATCCAGCAGAACCCCGCCATCTCCCAGAATGAGCTGGCAGCCAAGCTGAATCTTGCGCGCAGCTCCGTCGCCGTGCATATTGCCAATCTGCAGAAGAAGGGCTACCTTCTCGGCAAGGGCTACATTGTCAATGAGAGCGCGTATGTCCTCGGCGTGGGCGCGGCAAACGTAGACATCCACGGCAGGTCCAAAAAGTCGATCGTCATGCACGACTCCAACCCCGGTCATATGAACACCTCTGCCGGCGGCGTGACGCGGAATGTCTGCGAAAACCTCTCGCGCCTCGGTGTGAGCGTCAAGCTCATTTCCGCCGTCGGCACCGACGTGTACGCAGACCAGATCCGCCGCGAGTGCCAGTCGGCTGGCATCGACATTTCCAACCTCTATGTCGCAGATGGACAAGCATCGTCCACCTACATGTCCATGATCGACGCGGACGGCGATATGTTTGTGGCGCTGTCCGACATGACGGTGCTGCAGGGACTGCCGCTGAGCTATTTAAGCTCCAAGCAGAGCCTGATCCGCGGCGCGCAGCTCGTGACCTGCGACCCCAGCCTGTCTGAAGAGGCAATCTGCCGCTTGCTCGATATCTGCCAGGGCGGACCTGACGTGTACGCAGACCCCGTCTCCACCGCCTACGCCAGAAAGCTTGCGCCCTACGTCGGCAAGTTCCACACTGTCAAGCCCAACCGCATGGAACTGGAAATTCTCGCCGGGCAGGAAATCAAAGACGAGCTGAGCCTGTATAACGCCTGCGAGACGGTTCTGAACAAGGGCTTGCACCGCATCTTCGTCAGCCTCGGCACCGAAGGGTGCCTGTACATGGACCAGGAAGGGCGCATGCTGCGCCGCAAGCTCAAGCCCTGCGAGCACATGGTCAACGCCACCGGCGCGGGCGACGCCTTCACCGCCGCGATGATCTACGCAACGCTCGAGCAGCTTCCCATCGAGTCCGTCATGGACTACGCCATGGCAGCAGGCATCGCTGCCATCGCTCACGAAAGAACCATCAACCCCCAGATGAGCATTTCGCTTCTGGAATCTATACTAAAGGAGTACAAACAATGAATCTGCATGATTATCTGTCCGTTGCACCGGAAATCGCCGAAGCGCTTGCAGCAGGCAAGCCTGTTGTTGCTCTGGAATCCACCATTCTCAGCCACGGCATGCCGTATCCGGAGAATGTCGAATTTGCCCACAAGGTAGAAAAAATTGTCCGCGAAGAGGGCGCTATCCCCGCAACGACCGCTATCATCGGCGGCAAGCTGAAGGTCGGTCTGAACGACGAAGAGCTGCTGACCATGTGCAAGGCGGAGAACGTCGGCAAGGTCAGCCGCCGCGACGTTGCCGTGTATCTTGCCACCGGTCAGACCGGCGCAACGACCGTCGCAACGACCATGATCATTGCCAGCCTCGCCGGCATCCGCTTCTTCGCAACCGGTGGCATCGGCGGCGTGCATCGCGGCGCAGAGAAGACCATGGACATCTCCGCCGACCTGCAGGAGCTTGCCAACACGCCTGTCTGCGTCGTCTGCGCGGGCGCAAAGAGCATTCTGGACCTCGGTCTGACGCTCGAGTACCTCGAGACCTACGGCGTGCCGGTTCTCGGTCTTCGCACCGACGAGCTGCCCGCTTTCTACTGCCGCACCTCCGGCTACAAGCTGGACTACAACTGCCAGGATGAAGAGACCGTGGCAAAGATCATGAAGACCAAGTGGGACGTGGGTCTCAAGGGCGGCGCCGTCGTCGGCAACCCCATCCCCGAGCAGTATGCGATGGACCCCGATTACATGAACAAGATCATCGATCAGGCAGTCGCACAGGCAAACGCCGAGCATATCCACGGCAAGGCAATTACCCCGTTCCTGCTTGCGCACATCAAGGACATGACTGGCGGCAGCTCGTTCGCAGCAAACCTCGAGCTTGCCTACAACAACGCCCGCGCCTGCTCCAAGATCGCCTGCGCCTACGCGAAGCTGTAAGATTCTGTTTTTCATACGCAAACCGCCCCGGAAACATCATTTCCGGGGCGATTTTTTCAGCCTTCTCTGACACAGTCGAGGAATTTGTGAAGGTGTTCTCTTCCCTCCGGCGTCGGCTTGTAGACGCCCGCGCACTCCAAGACCTGCGCAAAGACCTGTCCGATCTCGAACTTGATAATGTCTTCCGCGTTGTCGGCGTTAAATTCCGGGTGGCGCTTTAGGAAGCCCTCCGCCCAATCGGCGTGCTTCGCCAGCTCGTCGTTTGCGCGAAGATCTTCGCCGTTCAGGAGCGCCGTCTTGAGGTCTGCCATCTCCTTTTTGAGTCTGCCGGGCAGAACCGCCAGACCCATGACTTCGATCAGACCGATGTTTTCCTTCTTGATGTGGTGCAGCTCTTCGTGCGGATGATAAAGCCCCATCGGGTGTTCCGGCGTGGTCAGGTTGTTCCGCAAGACCAAATCCAGTTCGTACTTCCCTCTGCGCATCCGCGCAATCGGCGTGATCGTGTTGTGCGGCTCACCGTCTGTCTCGGCAAAGATCATCGCGTCGGGGTCGCTGTACTTGCGCCATTTCGCCAGAATCTTTCCTGCCAGCTCACAGAGCTGGTTTTTGTTTTCCGAGTTCAGACGCAGCACCGTCATCGGATATTTCACGACGCAGCAGGAAACGTCTTCGAAACCGGGCACGTCGAACGAAAATTCCGGCTCCGCTTTTTCCATCGGGAACGTGTGATGTCCGCCCTGAAAATGCTCATGTGCGAGGATACTGCCGCCCACGATGGGAAGGTCTGCGTTCGAGCCGAGGAAATAGTGCGGGAACTGCTCAACGAACGAGAACAGCTTGTCGAACGCCGAGCGGTCAATGACCATCGGCGTGTGCTGCGTGTTCATGACGATCGCGTGTTCATTGTAATAGACGTAGGGCGAATACTGGAAACCCCACGCTTGATTGTTCACGGTCACAGGCATGACGCGCAGGTTCTGCCGCGCTGGGTGCGAGATTGTGCCCGCGTAGCCGACATTCTCCACGCAGAGCAGGCACTTCGGGTACCCAGACGCCTTTTTCAGCTTCGCCGCCGCAATGTCGCGCGGGTCTTTTTCGGGTTTGGACAGATTGATGGAGATCTCAAGCTCGCCGTACTTCGTGTCGGAAACCCAGTGCTCATCCTTCGCGATACGGTCACGGCGGATATAGTTGCAGTCCTGACTGAGCTTGTAGAAGTAATCGGTCGCCGCTTTCGGGCTTTCTGCGTAAAGCGACCAGAATTTGCGCACGACCTCGGACGGGCGCGGGGTGACGCAGCCCATGAGCCGCGTGTCAAACAGGTCGCGCTCGGCAATCGTGTCATGGATTTGCTCGTTTTCGACTGCGTAGTCGCATAGAACGTTCAGGCATTCTGGAAATCCATAATGCTCTTTCTGCTTTTCATAGCTTTCCAGTTTCAGTTCCGCCAAAAGTGCGTTTCTGGCGAAGGTTTCGTCCAGTGGATGCAGGAGGTCACAATTCTTCGCGTAATCGAGCAGCGAATCGAGCGCCGCGTAAACCTGTTCCGGTTTCATATCGTTTCCTCCTTCGTTTTTCAGCCTCATCATTTTCTCTGATACCGGCGTTCCAACTGCGCAAGCTGCTGCAGCGCCGGCAGATTCTGCATCAAAAATTCCCGATAGCCGCAGAAGCCGCCATCTCCTGTGCAGCAGACCTCGCGCTGCATCCGCTTGCAGAAGCCGCCGCAGAAGCGCCTAAATTCGCAGCGGGCGCAAAGCGCCGGGCTTTCGCGCGGGCGCTGCAAAAAGGTCTCCGCCTGCGGCGCGGCAAGAAGCTCTGGTATCGTCTTCTCGCATAAATTGCCCAGCCGGTACTCGTCCAGACAGTAAAAATCGCACGGATACGCGCTGCCGTCCGCCTCCACGACAAGCTGCGCCCGGCACTGCCCATCCAGCCCGCACATATTGCATGAGCCGAAGGCAAGCCGGTGAATCACGTCGTCAAAGAGCTTGACGCTGCGGTACTGCCCCTTCTGATACGCTGCCAGCCACAGGGGAAAGAGCGTATTGTAAAAGCCCGCAAACCGCTTCGGCGTCAGCGCATACTGGCTTTCGCCCGGTGTTTCCAGCGCATCCAGACACGGCGTAAACTGCACAAAGCGCACATCCAGCTGCTCCATGCGCCTCCAGACCTTTTCCGGATGGCGCGCGATGGGATTTGTGAGCGTGCAGAGGATGTTAAACTCCACGCCGGTTTTTTGCAGCAGCCGCATGCTTTCCAGCACGCGCCGGTTCGTGCCGCGGCTTGATGCGTCGACACGTGCGCCGTCGTGCAGGTCTTCGAGCATATCATACGACAGCCCCACCAGAACGCGGCGCTCTTTCAAAAACGCGCACCAGTCGTGGTCTAACAGCATGCCGTTCGTCTGCAGCGCGAAGGAAACCGAAATGCCGGGGTCCCAGCCGTCCGTCCGGGCTGCAAAGCGCCGGAAAAAATCCAACCCTGCCAGCATCGGCTCGCCGCCCTGAGAGATGACCGTAATCTGATCTCCCGGCGAAAGGCTTCGTTCCAGGCTCCGCAGAACATTCTGCATGGTCTCGTCCGTCACGATGCCGAACGAGCGCACTTCGCGCAGATCTGCCACATCGCAGTAAAAGCAGTATCTGCACCGGAGGTTGCAAAGCGAAGACGCAGGCTTGAGCATCACGTTATACTGCTTCATGCTCTTCCCTCCTGCGCCGGATGGCGTCCCAAGGCTCTTCCGTCTTTTCCAGCGGTTCGCAGCAGAGCGCGATAAAGTCCTGCATGTTGCGCGTCAGAAACTTCCGCCTGTGATAGACAATGTTCAGTTCCCGAACCAGCGGCTTGTCGATCGGAAGCATCCGCACAATCTCCTCTTTCGCGTCGCGCTCGACCAGCATCCGCGGCAGAACCGCGACGCCCAATCCCTCTGCCACAGCGCTGACAATCGCCTGCGTGCTGGCGCTCTGCCAGACGGGGTGCACGGTAATCTGCAGCAGCGAAAAGCTCGCATCTAAAATCTGGCGCACGGCGCTTCCCGGCTCGCGCATGAGAAAGGGGTACTCGGAAAGCTCGCGCAGCGTGACGGAAGTCTTTTGCGCCAATGCAGAGCCGAGCGGCACAATCGCGCACAGCTCGTCGCGCAGAAACGGGATTGCAAGCAGTTCCGGCTGCTCGGGCTGCGTTTCAATGAGACCGATGTCAATCTCGTTATCCAGAAGCTTTCGCTCGATGCCGCTTGACTGTTCTACGAGCGCCTCGATGCGCAGCTGCGGCACGCGCGCCTGATAGCGGCGGATGAGGTCCGGCAGGATGTGCGTGCCGATGGTGACGCTGGCGCCCAGACGCAAAACCCCGAGCGTATCCCAGTTGCGCATCTGCTTTTCCATATCGTCAAAGAGCGAGACAATGTGGCTGGCATAGCCATAGAGCGCGCCTGCCGCCTGGGTGGGGCAGATCGCGCGCCCGGTGCGCTCAAACAGCCGCACGCCGTAATGCTCCTCCAGCTCCCGGATGGCAACGCTCAAAGACGGCTGCGCCAGATGCAGCTCCTGCGCCGCGCGCGTCACACTGCCGCAGCGGTAGACCGTTGTGAAGATTTTCATGTGCCGCAGCGTCAAGATTTTCCCGCCCTCTCTTATAAGATTTTTCATATGATACGCATATCGTAATAGTATTTTACTTATATGTCAAGGCGAAGTATACTGTGTCGGGAGGACGAAAAAATGAACCGAAAACATGTTTTGTGGAAGCTGTTTGTCTCCACGCTCTATCTCAGCGCCTTTACCTTCGGCGGCGGCTATGTGATCGTCACGCTGATGAAGGAAAAATTTGTTGACGAGCTGCACTGGATGGAAGAGGACGAAATGCTGGATCTCATCGCCATTGCGCAATCTGCCCCCGGCGCAATTGCCGTCAACGGCGCGATTGTCGTGGGCTATAAGCTCGCGGGTCTCATCGGCGCGCTGGTCGCCATTGTCGCGACGATCATTCCACCGTTTGTGATCATCACGGTCATTTCGTATTTCTATGAGCTCTTCCGCGATAACTTCATCGTCAGTAAACTCCTCGCCGGCATGCAAGCCGGCGTGGGCGCGGTGATTGCGTCCGTCGTGTGGGACATGGGAGGCGGCATTCTCAAGCAGAAAAGCGCTGTTTCCGATTTTATCATGTTTGCGGCATTTCTTGCCGCATGCGTATTCCGCGTGAATGTCGTCTATATCATTCTCGCCTGCATCGCCCTCGGCGTTCTGCGGACGGTGCTTGCAAAAAGGAGGAAGGGCGCATGATGTATCTGCAATTATTCCTGAGCTTCCTGCAGATCGGAGCCCTCAGCTTTGGAGGCGGCTACGCGGCAATGCCGCTGATTGAAGCGCAGATCGTCACGACGCACGGCTGGCTCACCATGACCGAGTTTGCAAACCTTGTCACGATTGCCGAAATGACCCCGGGACCGATTGCCGTCAATGCAGCGACGTTCGTCGGCACGAAAATCGCGGGCGTTCCCGGTGCGCTGGCTGCAACAGCCGGCTGCATTCTGCCCGCGTGTATCCTGGTCACGCTGATTGCAAAGCTCTATCTCAAGTACCGGAATCTGTCTGTTTTGCAGAGTGTGCTGGGTTCTCTTCGTCCGGCGGTCGTGGCAATGATTGCATCCGCCGGCGTGACGATTCTGCTGAACGCCTTCTGGGGCGGGCGCACGATTGTGCCGACGCAGACAAACTGCCTCATGATCGGCATTTTCGCGCTGAGCTTTTTCCTGCTGCGCAAGACGAAGCTCAATCCCATTGCCGTCATGGTGCTGGCAGGCATTGTGAACCTCCTTGCCGGTCTGTGCGGCATCGGCTGAGACTGTCAAAAAGCTGGTGCTTTTTTGACAAAAGGGGCTGCTCTCCGATGGAAAGCAGCCCCTTTTTTACTTCTGTTTCAGAATCAGCTCCTGATACTTTCGCAGCGCATAGGCGCGATTCGGCGCGCCGAGACTTAAGAACGTCGCGCTATCCCGGTCAAAGCCCGCGTGCCTCTGGTTGCCGTTTATCTCAAACGTCGTGGCAAAGGCGATGGTGATATCCGCAAAGTCCTTCGTCGCCTCCACATCCCAGACACCGGTTGCGAGAATCTGCCCCGCCCAATCGTAGAGGTAGCCCTCCCATGCGCCGTTCTGCCGCGTCAAACGGAGGGTCATTTCCTCGTCCATCCCCGGAACGTCAGTCACATAGAGCGTACCATAAAAGCTGTCTTTCAGCAGCACGCTCTGCGTAAGCGTGCCCTCGAGCGTCACGTGGCAGGGCTTTTCATAGCTTTCGTCCGAGACGCTGTAAATGATCGCGTCTTCGTCGTAGGAAATGCTCCGCTGCGTCGGCACAAAAAGGAAAATCAGCACATTCAGCGCAATCAGTACACCCGCAATCGTCAGCAGCGTCTTGCTGCGCTTTTTGTCTCTTTCCTGTCCGAGTCTGTCCGGCATGATGAACTCCTCCCATCGATGTTCTCCTGCCATTATACAAGATGGCGCAGCATTTGACAACCGGCGCGCTTTGTTCAGAAAAAATTAAGAATTCTTTCCTTGCATCCGCCCGGGTTTGCGCTATAATAAAAGCAAAGAGGTTACAATTTGGTTACAGCACTTGTGAGGAAGTCTTTGCCGGGAGGGATGCCATCGATTCTTTCACACATGGATTTTATACAAACAACCACCAACAACAACCAAAAATCGCCCGCGCAGAGCCTTGCTGTCGGTTCTGCGCGGGCGTTTTGCTTTTGTTTCGGTGTCAGTCCCAGAGCCGTTCGGGGTATTTCCCTTCCTGCTTGAGCCTGCCGATTGCCGCCTTCACATTTGGAAGGTCCTCCTTGTACGTCACGCCGTACCAGCTTTCCATGCACGGCAGCACGCGCACATCCGCGCGGTGATCGAGCAGCTGGTTATTGACGACCGTCGGCAGATAAAACTCGCACTTTTCCGGATTCGTCTTCAGGTTTTCCTCCAGGAAGCCGGGGAATTTATCCCAGATTTCCTCCAGAATCTGCGGCGTGAAGCCCCAGAAGTTCATCGAGACCAGGCTGTCTCCCGCGAGCGGCGCAAACGTCTCGTCGTCTTCCGTGTACGCCGCGTCCTGCCCGCACTTGAAGATCTTCGTGCGCTCGGTAATGTCGCGCAGGAAACCGTTTTCCACGTGGCAGATGCCGCGCGCGACGGAGCCGAATTCGGTCACGGTGTTGCGCAGCTGATAGCCCAGCATCGCATAGTGGTGCGGCGTTTCGTTTTCCGTCAGGAAGCGGTAAATTTCCTCATACGCGCCGCGCCCGTAAAAATCGTCCGAGTTGATCACGGCAAAATTCCCGTCGACCACGCCGCGGCAGCAGGCGACCGCATGCGCCGTGCCCCAGGGCTTTTTGCGTCCAGCGGGAACGGAAAAGCCCTCCGGCAGGCAGTCCAGCTCCTGATAGACATAGGCGACATGGAAGAATTTTTCCATGCGCGCGCCGATGGTCTCGCGGAATGTTTTTTCGATTTCATGCTTGATGATGAACGCCACGCGGCGGAAGCCCGCCTGATAGGCGTCGTACAGCGAAAAGTCAATGATAAAGTGCCCTTCCCCGTCTACCGGCGTCATCTGCTTGAGCCCGCCGAAGCGGCTGCCCATGCCCGCTGCCATAATGACGAGCGTCGGTTCGTGTGTCAATCGGAACACGCTCCTTTTTCTGTGATGATTGCGTCAACTGACGCTTCTATCTTACCTGTTTTGCCTCGAAAAAGCAATTGCAAAAGCGCCCGAAGACGATAATTCTTCAGGCGCTTTTCTGGTTTTGTTACTCTGTCAGAATGCCTCGCAAATCCGCAATCGCGCCTCTCGGGCACTTGACCGCGCACTGCCCGCAGGACAGGCAGTAATTTTCGTCGATGTGCGAAAGATTTTCACTGATCGTGATCGCTCCGGCAGGACAGACCTTTTCACAGATGCCGCAGCCGATGCAGGAAACCTCGCAGTATTTCCGGGCGTTTTTGCCCAGATCCTTGTTGGAGCATTTGACGACGATCGGGTTGGCGCACTCGTGGATGCGAATGAGCTCACGCGGGCACTCGCGCACGCACGCGCCGCAGGCGATGCACTTGCTCTCATTGACCTGTGCAACGCCGAGGTCGTTGATTTCTATCGCGTCAAATTTGCACACGCCCACGCACAGCCCGCACGCCACGCAGCCGTATGCGCACTCCGCCGTCGCGCGGCAGCCGCCGCTGCAGGCGACCAAAGCCGCCTGATAGGGAAAGCGTTTTTTCACAGCCATGGCGCTCACCATTTCCTTTCATACGGCGTATGTGCAAGCGGCAGAACGGTTCTGCGCTCGTGGTCATACTGATAATACGCCTCGGCAATTGCGGGCGCGGTCGGAATCGAGGTAATTTCGCCGATGCCGATGGCGCCGCAGGCGACGCTAAGCCCCGGCTTGTCGATGACGATTGCCTCGATCTCGGGAATCTCATGCGCGCGGAACAGCCCCAGCTTTCCGTATTTGTCGATGGGCTTGCAGTTTTCATCGATCGGGTACTGCTCGCGCAGCGCGTAGCCCATGCTCATGACGACGCCGCCTTCAATCTGCCCCTCGCACGAACGCGGGTTGACCGCCTTGCCCACATCGTGCGCCGCGACGATTTTTTCCAGCTTCCCGGTTTTCTTGTCGAGAATGCACATCTGTGTGGCGTAGCCGTATGCCACGTGCGAAACCGGGTTCGGCTTGTCCGCGCCGAGGGGATCGGTCTTCGCGTAATACTCGCCGTAGAACTCCTGCCCGTTCAGGTCCTTCATCGTGTGACCTTCCAGCGCCGCAGTGAACTTTTCGCAGGCGCGGCGGCACGCTTCACCGGTAATCAGCGTCTGGCGCGAGCCGGAGGTGTCGCCGGAGTCCGGCGCAATCCACGTGTTCGAGCGCTCGTAGACGATCTGCTCGCGTGTCAGGGGTGTCGATGTCACGCACATCTGCACCAGCACCGTGCCGAGTCCCTGTCCGATGCACGACGCGCCGGCGTAAATATGAAGCTTTTCGTCTTCCTCCACAATCAGCTTGCACCTGCCGTAGTCCGGAAGACCGACGCCGACGCCTGCATTTTTCATCGCACAGGCAAGACCGACGGGCTTACCTGCTTTGACGGCCGCGTCAAACTCGGGCTTTACCGCCTCGAGCGTCTCGACAAGACCGGTCTCCGCGCCGACGATCTGACCGTTCGGCAGGACGCCGCCCGGGCGAATCGCGTTGCGGTAGCGGATTTCCCACGGGCTGATGCCGATTTTCTCCGCCATCTCGTTGAGCAGACTCTCGATGGCAAAGCAGGTCTGCGTCACACCGAAGCCGCGGAACGCGCCTGCGGGAGGATTGTTCGTATAGAATGCCCGACCCCTGATTTCAAAGTTTTCGTAGGCATAGGGACCTGCCGCGTGCGTGCAGGCGCGCTCAAGAACAGGACCGCCGAGCGATGCAAACGCGCCCGTATCGGACACGACCTCCGCCTTCACGCCCTGAATGATGCCGTTTTCGTCGCAACCGATTGTAAAGTCCATCCAGAACGGGTGGCGCTTCGGGTGGACCAGCAGTGACTCTTCTCTCGAGAGCTTGACCTTCACGGGAAGGTGCGTCACGTAGGTGATGAGCGCCGCGTGGTGCTGGACCGACATATCTTCTTTTCCGCCGAAGCCGCCGCCGACGAGCTGGTTTTCGACCTTGATCTTCTTCGTGCCCAGCAGCAGCGAGCATTCGTGCAGCGTCGTGTGCGACGACTGGTCAGAGGTCAGCAGCATTACATCGCCGTCGCGGTCAATATAGGCAACCGCGCACTCGGGCTCTAAGAACGCATGCTCGGTCCAGGGCGTCTCGAAGTGGCGGGAGATCACGTATTTCGAGTTGGCTATCGCGCCGTCGGCGTCTCCCCGGCTCACGTGGCGGATTGCCTGCAGGTTGGTGCCCTCTTCGTCGAATACATGCGGCGCGTCGGCCTGCATCGCCTCAAACGGGCTGTGGACCGCAGGAAGGACCTCATAGTCGACCTGGACAAGCTTCTTTGCCTTTTCCAGCGTCTCCTGGTCGTTTGCCACAACCAGCGCAATTGCATCGCCCAGGTAGTGCGTCAGACCGCCCACGGGCACAAGCGTATACTGGTCGTGCTTGATATGCCCGACCAGATTGGAGCCGGGAATATCGTCTGCCGTCAGCACCGCGCACACGCCCGGAAGCGCAAGCGCCTTCGATGCGTCGATGGATTTGACTCTGGCTCTTGCGTATTTCGCGCGGACCGCCGAGCCGTAGGTCATATACGGCACATAGCAGTCGTCGGGGTATTTTCCGTAGCCGAGGACCTTTTCCTCCACATCGAGCCGGTGCACGCTCGAGCCGACCTTCCAGTCGTTTTCCGAGGGCGCCGGAACGTGACCGCCCTCACGCAGCAGCTTTGCCGCCAGACGCACGGCAGCAATGATCTTCACATAGCCCGTGCAGCGGCAGTAGTTGTTGCGCAGCGCATAGCGGATTTCCGCATCGGTGGGGTTCTGATTCTTATCCAGAAGCGCCTTCGTACACAGAACCATGCCCGGAATGCAGAAGCCGCACTGCACCGCGCCAGCCTCGCCGTAGGCATAGGTATAGAGCTTCTTTTCTTCCTCCGTCAAGCCCTCGACGGTAAGAATATGCTTTCCTTCCAGCCGGTCGGTCATCGGCGTACAGGCGCGGACGGTCTCGCCGTCGATGATCACCGTACATGCCCCGCACGCACCCTCCGAGCAGCCGTCCTTCACGGAGGTCAGGCGCAGCTCGTCGCGCAGAAAGCGCAGCAGCTTCTGGTTTTTTGTTGCCTCAACGGACTTGCCGTTGACAAAGAAGACAGCCATTGCAAAAACTCCTCTTCCTGAATTTCGGTTCTCACGTCACAGAAGCTCTGTTCTCGGCATCCAGCCACCGTAATTCCGAGGTTTTGAAGCAGGCGCCCGGCGCAAACGCGGCAGACGCCTTAAAATCTATTTGCATTATACAATTATTTTTAGCATCTCGCAAGAACTTCACCAAAAATTCCCGCTTAAGCGTTATATTTTTTATCGATCACGCCAAAACGGGAACTCTTTTCAAAGCCGCTCGTCAGAACCTGCGGCAAAACGCAGCTTGCGGTAGGCGTCGACAAAGAATGCCAGAACAAACAGGTAAAAAAGCGCGGTCATCAGCCCGCCGCCCACGCTGAGGCTGAAATCCCAGAAGCCGTGCAGCAGTGTCGGAACGAGCAGACTTGCGCGCAGATACTGCTCCGGCATCTCGTCGGGCAGCTCGATATAATACCGCTGCATTGCGCGCTCGACCATCTTCGCCTGCCCGAGATAGATGCCCATGTACACGGCAAAAAAGCAGTGCCCCGGCACGGAAAGCAGCGCTCTCGACACCGCGACGGCAAAGCCGAACTGCGCAACATACAGAATGTTCTCCAGCGCCGCAAAGCCGAGCGCGGCAAACACGCAGTAAACCACCGCGTCGAACCGGTAGTCGAACGCCGGATGGTTCCACGCGAACTTCATCACCACCCAGCGCTTGCACGCCTCCTCTACCAGCGCAACCGCCAGGAAATTTTCAATCACCAGCCGCAGCGCAGACCCGCTCAGCAGCACCTCCAGCGCCCGCGTCAGCGCGCCCTCGACCACGCCGGCAGCAAGCCCCGACAGTGCGCCGAACAGCACCAGCTTCAGAAGCAGCCCCGGCGGTTCTTTTTCGATCCGGTCGAGCCGGTAGACCTGCACCATCAGAAACACGGCAGGCACCAGCGCGGCAAGCAGCAAAAACGGACTCATAAACTCCCTTTCTTACAATAACGGCGAGAACACCTGCAGCAGCGTGCGGATGACTCTCTGATAGAAATGCACATGGCGGCAGCGCGCGTAGGTCATTTCGCGGCAGACGGGGAAGGTCTCCTCAAAATCCGCTGCCACCTGCCGGACCGCCGGGCTGCCGTAAAGATAAACGGCGTCTTCAAAGTGCAGATACAGGCTGCGAAAATCCATATTGACCGTTCCGACGACCGCGTAGCGGTTGTCTGACAGGCAAACCTTCGAATGGATGAAGCCGGGCTTATACTCGAAAATGCGCACGCCCGCCTCCGTCAGAACCTCGTAGTTGGCGCGCGTCACGGCGTGGACATACCATTTGTCCGGAATGCCGGGGGTAATGATGCGCACATCGACGCCGGTCTTTGCCGCGACGCACAGCGCCGAGACCATCTTGTCGTCCAGAATCAGATACGGCGTCATGATCCAGACGCGGCTGCTGGCAGACTGGATGAGGCTCTGGAAAATCGTCGCGCCGACGTCCTCATGGTCCAGCGGGCTGTCTGCAAAGGGCTGCAGATACCCTTCACCAGCGGGCGCTTCCGGGTAATCCGGGCGGAACGCCGCAACATCCTCCTCCAGACCCGCGACATAGTCCCAGATGCTCAAAAACATCATGACCATCGACCAGACCGCCTCGCCGCGGACCAGAATGCCGCAGTCCTTCCAGTGCCCGAAGCGCTCGATTTCGTTGATGTATTCGTCCGCGAGATTGACCCCGCCCGTAAAGCCGACCTTTCCGTCAATGATCATGAGCTTGCGGTGGTCGCGGTTGTTGAGTCTGCCGGAGAGCACGGGGATAAAGGGATTGAACACGTGCGCCTGAATGCCCATCTCGCGCAGCTTTTTGCAGTAGCGCATCGGAAGGCGGGTGATGCAGCCGAAATCGTCGTACATCACGCGCACGTCGACGCCCTGCATCGCCTTGCGGCGCAGCACGTCCAGAATCGCATCCCACATCTTGCCGTTATCGATGATGAAAAATTCGAGAAAAATATAGTGCTCCGCCTGTTCCAGCTCCTCGAGCATGCGCGCAAAGCAGCGCTCGCCGCTCGGGAAATAGACCGCCTGTGAGTCGTCATAAACAGGATACCGCGAGCTGGCAAGCAGATACCGCGCATGGTTCCACGCCGGAATATCTGTTTTTTCCAGCGATTGCATCACGCGCTCGTTCTGCCGCAGATGCTGGGCAACCATGACCTCGACGCGCGCCATGCGGCGGTTTTCCCGGTCGGAAATGCGGTTGCCGCCGAAGAGCAGATAGATCGTAATGCCCGCAACCGGGAAGGCGAGAATCAGAACGACCCACGCCATCTTATAAGACGGATTGCTTCTGCCGGTCATAATGGTCAGCACCGCAACCCACGAAATCACACCCATTGCGATACGCACCCAGTGCCAGTATTCGCGCAGCCAGTCCATCCCTGCCACCACGAACAGGATCTGCAGCAAAATACCCAGCGACACCACAACCACGCGCTGAAACAGCAGCTTCGGCAAATTCCGCACAGACGCACTTCCTTTCGGTTTTTTCCTTATTGTCAGTATAACACGTTTGCTGCAAGCTTACAAGCAGGCATCGCAGTTTTGAACTTTTGTTTGAAAATTCTTCTTGTATCGAACCGCCGCTTATGCTATAATAGTACACTACAAAAAATTACGTCTGCCGGAAACCCCGGCAGCTGTCAGGAGATACAAACATGCAGGACACCATCCGGGTGCAGGGCGCCCGCGTCAATAATCTCAAGAACATTTCCGTCAGCATTCCGCGCGACAAGCTCGTCGTTCTCACGGGGCTCTCCGGCTCCGGCAAATCATCGCTTGCCTTCGACACCATCTATGCCGAGGGGCAGCGGCGCTATGTTGAGTCGCTGTCAAGCTACGCGCGCATGTTTCTCGGGCAGATGGACAAGCCAGACGTCGACGCCATCGACGGCTTATCCCCCGCCATCTCCATTGACCAGAAGACCACCAGCAAAAACCCCCGCTCCACGGTCGGCACGGTGACGGAGATCTACGACTATCTGCGTCTTTTATGGGCGCGCTGCGGCGTGCCGCACTGCCCGAAGTGCGGAAAGGAAATCCAGCGCCAGTCGGTCGACCAGATTGTCGATCAAATCATGCGTCTTCCGGAGAAAGCACGCTTTCAGATTCTCTCCCCCGTCGTGCGCGGCAAAAAGGGCGAGCATACGAAGGTGCTCGACGACGCCCGACGCGGCGGCTATGTGCGCGCGCGCATCGATGAAAGCGTCTACGATCTTTCCGAGGAAATCAAGCTCGACAAGAACAAAAAACACCACATCGACGTTGTGGTCGACCGTCTGGTCATGAAGCCCGATCTTGCGCGGCGTCTGACAGACTCGGTCGAGACCGCGCTGTCTCTTTCCGGCGGACTTGTGATTCTCAACGAGGTGGACGGGGACAAAGACACCATCTTCTCGCAGAACTACGCCTGCGAAGACTGCGGCATCAGTCTGCCGGAGCTGTCTCCGCGCATGTTCTCGTTCAACAATCCCTACGGCGCGTGCCCGGTCTGCTCGGGTCTCGGCACGCAGCTGGTCGCCGACCCCGACCTTGTCATTCCCGACTGGGACAAGTCGATTCTGGACGGGGCCATTCAGGCAAGCGGCTTCAATAACGTCAAGGACGACTCGATTGCCCGGATGTATTTTGAGGCGCTGGCAAAAAAATATCATTTCTCGCTCACGACGCCCATGAAGGACCTTCCCAAAGATGCGCTGCATGCCGTTCTCTACGGCACGGGAAAAGAAAATCTCACGATCTACTACGAGCGCGCCAACGGGCGCGGCACGCTCGAGCGCCCGTTTGAGGGCGTTCTCAACAACGTCTCACGCCGCTTGAGCGAAACCCAGTCCGACGCGATGCGCAAGGAATTGGAGGAGTGCATGTCCGAGCGTCCGTGCCCGAAGTGCCACGGAAACCGGCTGTCGGACATCAGCCTTGCCGTCACGGTCGGCGGCATGAACATCATGGATTTCTGCCGGCTGCCCGTGAGCGAAGCGCTCGATTTCATGGAGCATCTGGAGCTGACCGGCTCCATGGCGGTCATTGCCGCGCAGATTCTGCGGGAAATCCGCTCGCGCCTGCGCTTTCTGCAGGCGGTGGGCTTATCTTACCTGACGCTCTCGCGCGCGGCAGGGACCCTGTCCGGCGGCGAGAGCCAGAGAATCCGGCTGGCGACCCAGATCGGCTCCAGCCTGATGGGCGTTCTTTATATCCTCGACGAGCCGTCGATCGGGCTTCACCAGCGCGACAACGACAAGCTGCTCGATACGCTTCGCCATCTGCGCGATCTGGGAAACTCCGTGCTCGTCGTCGAGCATGACGAGGATACCATGCGCGCGGCGGACTTCATCGTCGACGTCGGTCCCGGCGCGGGCATCCACGGCGGCGAGATTGTCGCGGCAGGCACGCTTGACGATATCATCGCCGAGCCGCGCTCGATCACGGGGCAGTATCTCTCGGGCGCAAAAAAAATTCCTGTGCCGGCTGAGCGGCGCAAGGGAAACGGGAAAGCGCTCAAAATCTTTGGTGCAGCGGAAAATAACCTGCAGCATCTGGACGTTTCGTTCCCGCTCGGCACATTTCTCTGCGTGACTGGTGTGTCCGGCTCCGGCAAATCGAGCCTGATCAACGAAATTCTCTATAAAAAGCTCGCCGCGAGCCTGAACCGCGCGCGCACGCGCCCCGGAAAATTCGATCGCATCGAGGGTCTGGAGCATCTGGACAAGGTTGTCGGCATCGACCAGAGCCCGATCGGCAGAAGCCCCCGCTCGAACCCTGCGACGTATACGGGTCTGTTCGGCGACATCCGCGATCTGTTCGCCTCCACGCAGGACGCCAGAACGCGCGGCTACGGTCCGGGCAGATTCTCGTTCAATACCAAGGGCGGCAGGTGCGAGGCATGCTGCGGCGACGGTCTGGTCAAGATCGAAATGCACTTCCTCGCCGACGTCTATGTCCCCTGCGAGGTCTGCCACGGCAGCCGCTACAACCGCGAAACGCTCGAGGTCCGGTACAAGGGCAAGAACATCTCCGAAGTGCTCGACATGACCGCCGAGGAGGCGCTCTCGTTCTTCGAAAACCTGCCGAAAATCCGCCAGAAGGTGCAGACGCTGGTGGACGTGGGTCTGGGCTATGTGAAGCTCGGGCAAAGCTCCACCACACTCTCCGGCGGCGAGGCGCAGCGCGTGAAGCTTGCCACCGAGCTTTCCCGCCGCGCAACCGGCAGAACCATCTATATTCTCGACGAGCCGACCACGGGGCTTCATATGGCGGACGTGCACCGGCTCATTGAGGTTCTGCAGCGGCTGGTCGATGCGGGAAACACGGTGCTGGTCATCGAGCATAATCTGGATGTGATCAAGACCGCAGACTACATTCTCGATCTCGGTCCCGAGGGCGGCAGCGGCGGCGGCACCATCGTCTGCCAGGGCACGCCGGAGGAGGTTGCCACCTGCGAAAAAAGCTACACGGGGCAGTATCTCAAAAAGCTTCTGAAGTAAGTTCATGCAGATAGGGAGGAACGCGCCATGTCCGTTCATGAAGGTCACCGCCAGCGCATGCGCCGCCAACTCAAAACCAGCGGGATGGACTCGCTGTCCGACGTGCAGGTGCTGGAGGTTCTGCTCTACTACGCCATCCCCCGCGCCGATACCAATCCGATTGCCCACCAGCTGCTGGAGCGCTTCGGGTCTCTGTCCGGCGTTCTGGAAGCCGCGCCGGACGAGCTTCTGAAAATCGACGGCATGGGCGACACCGCGGCGCAGCTCATCTGCCTGATTCCGCAGCTCGAGCGGCGGCACTTCATCGACCGCAGCGGCAAGGCGAATATCCTGAACTCCACCAGCAAGTGCGGGCAGTATCTCGTTCCGTTTTTCCACGGCGAGCAGGAAGAGGTTGTCTATCTTCTGTGTCTGGACGCCAAGTGCAAGGCGCTTTGCTGTGTGCCGGTCCACCGGGGCAGCATCACGGTTGCCTCCATCAGCGTACGCAAAATCGTCCAGACCGCGCTCAATCAGAACGCCGCCTCGGTCGTTCTGGCGCACAACCACCCGAGCGGCTACGCGCTGCCGAGTCAGGAGGATCTGGACACCACGCGCACGCTGCAAACTGCATTGCAGAGCGTCGGCATCGTGCTTGCCGACCACATCATTGTCGCCGACGACGATTATGTTTCGCTCGCGGACGACGGCTATCTGGGAGGGTCCTATGGACTTTAAGCTTGTTTCCGACTATAAACCGACCGGCGATCAGCCGAAGGCAATTGACTCGCTGGTGCGCGGCATTGAGATGGGGCTGGACGATCAGGTCCTGCTCGGCGTCACCGGCTCGGGCAAAACCTTTACCATGGCGAACGTCATCGCGAAACTAAACCGCCCGACGCTCGTGCTGGCGCACAACAAAACGCTCGCCGCGCAGCTGTGCTCGGAGTTCCGCGAGTTTTTCCCGGAAAACGCTGTCGAGTATTTTATCTCTTACTACGACTACTATCAGCCCGAGGCGTACATCGCCCACACGGACACGTATATCGAAAAGGATTCCGCCATCAATGATGAAATTGAGCGCCTGCGCCACTCGGCGACCTCGTCTCTTGCCGAGCGCCGGGACGTGATTGTAGTCAGCTCTGTTTCGTGCATCTACGGTCTGGGCGATCCGATTGACTATAAAAACATGGTCATCAGCCTGCGCACCGGACAGACGCGCGAGCTCGGCGAGCTGATGCGCCGCCTGACCGATATCCGCTACGAGCGCAACGACATGAACTTCACACGAAACACCTTCCGCGTCCGGGGCGATACGCTGGAGATTTACCCCGCCTACTGGGCAGGACGCGCCATCCGCGTGGAGTTTTTCGGCGACGAAATCGACCGCATCTCCGAAATCAACGCCGTCACTGGCATGCCGGAGCGCGTGGTCCAGCACGTTGCCATCTATCCGGCGTCGCACTACGTCGCTTCCAAGGAAAAAATGGCGCGCGCGATGCACGACATCGAAGAGGAAATGTGGCAGCAGGTCAAATTTTTTGAGGAACACGACAAGCTTTTAGAGGCGCAGCGCATCCGCCAGCGGACGCAGTATGACCTCGAGATGCTCTCGGAAATCGGCTTCTGCACGGGCATTGAAAACTACTCGCGCGTCATTGCCGGGCGCGCTCCCGGCACGCCGCCGACCACGCTGATCGATTACTTTCCGGACGATTTTCTGCTGTTTGTCGACGAAAGCCACGTGACGCTGCCGCAGGTGCGCGCGATGTACAACGGCGA
>CEAB01060972.1_pt1 | contig 19539 bp, 11 predicted proteins | sample 557651 | NCBI WGS metagenome assembly CEAB01 (sample SAMEA3182046, study PRJEB8094) | gut metagenome | biome: human; feature: gut; material: Stool; isolation source: human stools | place: Canada | collected 2011-11-15
ACCTGGATTGTCGGATCTAGTCCGACAATGACATTTCTCTTTCTCCCGGCAGGCACAAGGCGCACGTAGTGCTTCATTATGTACAGGACAACCAGCGGCTAATTTGCGCCCGCGGGGGATCCCCGCCGCTCACCCCGCGGGTGCGCTCAGGCCGTGCCTGCAAAAATGCCCCGAGGAAAAACCCCCGGGGCATTTTCAAGCTCAACAGAAATAACAAAATTATTCCTGAACTTTGAACTCAGCCATATGTTCCAACAGCTCGCGTTTAGCTTTGAGGTTCTCGGATGATTTTTCCATCAGAGATTCATAGCGTTCCGGATTCATCTTGTTGACAATCTGGAAACGAACTTCATTGGACATAAAGTCGGACAACGGACGGGACGGAGCTTTTGAATCAAGGGTCAAAGGCGCCTTGCCGTCTTTAATGTTGTTCGGGTTGTAGCGGTACAGCGGCCAGCTGCCGGTTTCAACGGCGGCTTTCTGGTGATCCAGACCGTCAGCCAGATTGAAGCCCTGAGCGATACAGTGAGAGTAAGCAATAATGATGGACGGACCGTCAAATGCTTCCGCTTCGTTCATAGCTTTAATAACCTGAGAGTCGTTAGCACCCATGGCAACCTGAGCCACATAAACATTGCCGTAAGACATGGCAATCATCGCCAAATCTTTCTTCGGCAGTTCCTTACCGGCTGTCGCAAACTTAGCAGAAGCACCCATCGGGGTAGCCTTGGACTGTTGTCCGCCGGTGTTGGAGTAAACGCCCGTATCAATAACAAGAATATTAACATTCTTGCCGGAAGCGATAGCGTGATCCAAACCGCCGAAGCCGATATCATAAGCCCAGCCGTCACCGCCGATAATCCAAACAGATTTCTTAATCAGGTAGTCGGCAATCTTGCTCAAATGCTTGGCTTCCGCATCATTCATACCAGCCAGTTTAGCGCGAAGTTCGGCAACAAGGCCGCGCTGAGCGTCAATCTCGGCATCGGTAGCCTGCGGATTGGCCAAAATCTTTTCAGCCAACTCGGCGCCAATTTTGTCTTTCAGATTGTTCAGCAGAGATTTTGCAACATTTTCCTGCTGGTCGATGGAGAATCTCATACCCAAACCGAATTCGGCGTTGTCTTCAAACAAAGAGTTCGCCCAAGCCGGACCATGGCCTTTTTCATCCTTGGCGTACGGGGTCGTCGGCAGGTTGCCTGAGTAAATTGAAGAACAGCCGGTTGCATTGGCAACAACCATTCTGTCACCAAAGAGCTGTGTCAGCAATTTGATGTAAGGCGTTTCGCCGCAGCCTGCGCAAGCGCCGGAGAATTCGAACAACGGCTGAATCATCTGCGTTGTCTTCGGCAGATTCTTGGCAACTTCGGTACGTTTTACATAAGGCAGTGTTTCAAAGAACTTCCAGCATTCTTTCTGCTCATCCAGATGGTTTTCGATATGATCCATATTGATAGCCTTGCGGGAAGGATCAGCCTTGTTCTTGGCCGGGCAGGCGCTGACGCAGATACCGCAGCCTGTGCAGTCTTCCGGAGACATCTGCCAGATGAACTGCTTGCCGGCAAATTCTTTTCCTTTGTAAGGAGCAGACTTAAAGCCTTTCGGCGCGTTCTTGAGTTCTTCTTCAGAAGCAACCTTCATACGGATAACAGCGTGCGGGCAAACGATAGAGCACTTGCCGCACTGGATACAGGTATCCGGATCCCAAACCGGGATTTCGGTTGCGATACAGCGTTTTTCATACTGAGTTGTTGCTGTCGGCCAAGTACCGTCGGCAACTTCGGCAAAAGCGGAAACCGGCAGCTCGTTACCGCGGTCGGCAATCAGTTCACCTGTCAGCTTCTTGACAAATTCAGGAGCATCAGCCGGAACCGGAGCCTGCATACGGATAGCAGAATCAGCCTGAGCCGGAACGTCAATTTTCGTCAGATGTTCTAAAGTAGCGTCAACGGCAGCAAAGTTCTTCTGAACGATAGCATCGCCCTTCTTGCTGTAAGTCTTCTTAATAGCGTTTTTAATCTGCGCAATTGCTTCGTCTTTCGGCAAAATGTTGGAAATGGCGAAGAAGCAGGTCTGCATAATGGTGTTAATGCGCTGACCCATGCCGGTCTTGCGGGCAACATCAACAGCATTGATTGAGTAGAAGTTGATCTTCTTGTCAATAATCTGCTGCTGAACTTCGCGCGGCAGGTGCTTCCAAACTTCCTGTCCGTCATAAGGAGCATTCAACAGGAAAGTAGCACCCGGTTTGGCAATTTTCAAAATGTCTACTTTAGACATGAACGGGAACTGGTGGCAGGCGACAAAATCAGCCTTGTTAATCAGATAAGCCGCTTTAATCGGATTATCGGAGAAACGCAGGTGAGAAGTCGTCATGGAACCGGATTTGCGGGAGTCGTAAACGAAATAGCCCTGACCGTATTTGCCGGCGTCTTCGGCAATAATCTTAATTGAGTTTTTGTTGGCACCGACAGTACCGTCTGCACCCAAGCCAAAGAAAACAGCACGGACAACATCCTTGCCCTCAGTGTCGATATCATCGCTGAACGGCAGAGATTTGTGGGTAACATCGTCTTCAATACCGACGGAGAAACCGTTCAACGGTTTAACGGCAGCACCGTTGTCATAAACGGCTTTAACCATACCCGGGGTAAATTCTTTAGAAGACAGACCGTAGCGTCCGCCGACGATTCTCGGCATAGCTTTGATTTCACCGTTGGCAAAAGCCTGTGTCAATGTAGCAACAACATCAAGATACAAAGGTTCGCCGATAGAACCGGATTCTTTTGTTCTGTCAAGAACGCTGACCGTTTTGACAGATTCCGGCAAAGCCTTCAGGAAAGACTTGGTCGGGAACGGACGGTACAGGTGAACTTTGACCAAACCGACTTTGTAACCGTTGTTGTTGAGATAATTAATGGTTTCTTCAACCGTTTCCGCACCGGAACCCATAATAACGATAACCTGTTCGGCGTCTTTCGGACCGACATAGTCAACGACATTGTACTGACGGCCGCTGATTTTTGCAAACTTGTCCATTTCTTCCTGAACAATGCCTTCAACAGCATCATAATATTTATTGCAGGCTTCGCGACCCTGGAAGAAAACGTCCGGGTTCTGAGCCGTACCGCGGATAACCGGAGCTTCCGGGCGCAGTGCATGGTCAGCAACAAAATTAACGTTAATGCCGTCAAGCATTGCTCTCAAATCGTCATCGGACAGCAGTTTGATTTTCTTGATTTCGTGAGAAGTACGGAAACCGTCAAAGAAATGCATGAACGGAACACGGGCACGCAGTGTTGAAGACTGAGCAATCGCGGCAAAGTCATGAACTTCCTGAACCGAGTTGGAGCAAAGCATTGCAAAACCTGTCTGGCGGCAGGACATAACGTCTGAATGGTCGCCGAAGATTGACAAAGCATGATAAGCCAGAGAACGGGCGGCAACATGCATAACAAACGGCGACAGTTCGCCGGCGATTTTATACATGTTCGGAATCATCAGGAGCAAGCCCTGAGAAGCAGTAAAGGTGGTTGTCAGGGAACCGGCCTGCAAAGCGCCGTGGCAGGCACCGGCGGCACCGGCTTCGGACTGCATTTCCTGAACTTCAGGAACAACGCCCCAGAGGTTTTTCTGGTTGGCGGCAGACCACGCATCAGCCCATTCGCCCATCGGAGAAGACGGGGTAATCGGGTAAATAACGCAGACTTCGTTCATGCGGTGGGCAACGGAAGCCGCGGCTTCGTTACCGTCCATCATTTTCATCTTAACTTCAGACATTATGTTATTTTCCTTAAAGTTAGTTAATTAATAAGCTTTAGTTTGCACACAAAAAAGCAAACCATAGAGCCTCACAGATTCTCTATGCGCGCTTTATACCACCAAAAGATTCAAAAATCCATCAAAAAAAGCACATCCATGAATAAAAACTGCCACACCTGACAAGACCGCGCCAACCGCCCCGCCGGCCTTGTCCGCCCCGTCTGCCTTTCAAAGCAGGCTCAATTTGCCGTTTTCGGCAACAAGGCGAATAATCTGCGCATGTGGAATGTCCGCCTGCAGCTTTCCGAAATATGTCAGCAAACAGCGCAAAACCATAGAATGAGTTGCAACGGCAATATGCGTATGGCCGCAGGAAGCAATATCCAACAAAACCCTGACCGCCCGGTTCCTGATTTCTCTTTTACTTTCGCCTCTTTCAAAACGGGAATCAATAAACGCCTCCTCCAAATTCCGCCAGCAGCGGAACTCTTCCGGATACGCGGCAACAATTTCCTCTCGCAGCATGCCATCTGCCACGCCATGGTCGGCCTCAATCAAATCATACGCTACCCGTAAAGGCACACCGCGGTAATCTTGCAGAATGCGCGCCGTTTCATAGGCACGTCGCAGCGGGCTGGAATAAATAATTTCCAGAGGACAGTCAGCAAAAGAAACCGCCAGCTCTTTTGCTTGTTTAACTCCCTCCGCATTCAGTTTTTCATTTAGCAACTGCCCCTGGTAACGGCGGACAATATTCATATCGGTCTGTCCGTGCCGAAAAAGATACAAAAAAACACGCATTTTAATTTCCTCACCTTGGATATGCTGCCATTATTCCATACCATAACTAAATAAATTATGAAGATGACAAATCCCGATAACTGTTTTTTTCCTTATTTTACCTCTCTCTTCTGCCATTCTCTGCTCCACTTTTCCCCTTCTGCACCTTACCCGCCCCGTCTGCCTTTCAAAGCAGGCTCAATTTGCCGTTTTCGGCAACAAGGCGAATAATCTGCGCATGTGGAATGTCCGCCTGCCTCACTGCCCGACAAAAAAATAAAAGCGGTTGTTCCATATCGAAACAACCGCTTTTGAATTAAAAAAATCTATTGTTTGACTACACTTCTGAAAGAGCAGATTTTTCCTTTATTTCGTTGAATCTGCGTCGCCTTTTTTCCTGTTCTTTGAGAAAGTCATTCCTTTCAATTTTTAAGTTCTCCCATCGCTGCTGCACTTTTTCTTGTATTAGCCTGTGCATTTCGAGAGTATCTTTCAACTCTTCTTCGCTTAATGACTCGCGATTATTGAGCTTCTTTTGCAATTCATCACAGTCGAAAAGGAAACTGTTTCCTACTTGCCTAACGATTTCGTCCGCATTGGGCATTTTAGAGATTTTTTCTCGCACGGAAGCAAAGATTGTGAACTGTTTTTTGTCACAAGGTATGCTCATAAGCGCTTCGGCATATGGCAGATCAAGGAGTTTAAGCAGTGCATCCTCAGTATAAATACTGCCATTTTGAAGACACTGATACACTATCTCATCGGCATCCGGCAAATTGAAGATCTTGAGCTGTGCATAGCCGCTGAGACAAACGTAGTGTTTGGTATACTCTAACATGATCTCGTTGGCATTGGGCAGCTTAAATACCTTATATTGTGCATCATTACTGAGAATCCAACCGTGTTTGGCATACTCAAGCATAATATCGCCGACATTTGACAGAGTAAAAATTTTGCTATGTACACATTTGTCAAGCTCATGTCCGTGTTTGACACATTCAAGTATAATCTCCGCTGCGTTTGGCAGTTTAAAAACTTCAATCTGCGCATAGCCGCAAAGCTTGTGCTCGTGTTTGACATATTCAAATATAATCTCAGCCGCGTTTGGCAGCTTAAAGACTTTGAACTGCGCATATTCGCTAAACTTGTGTCCATGTTTGACATACTCAAGCGCAATCTCCGTTACATTTGGCAGCTTAAAAAACTCGACAATAAGATCTTCGGGAATTATTGTTTCCGAAGCTTTTCCCTCTTCTTGCCTCACCGCGTTTAAAATAAAGTCACTTGCGTTAGGCTGAATAAAATCTTTTTTCGTAAATTTGATGATTTCCTTCAGAACAGAAACTTTTTTTAGACCATCATAAACTTCTATGTATGTCTTTTCCATAATAAGTTAATTTTAATTAAACATAATTGTATTTTATCATGTGCACGATAACACATTTTTTTGACAAAAGCAAGTTTTTTTGTTTAGACAATATTCATATCGGTCTTTCCTGCCGCTGGTCTGGCACAAAAAAACCCGCCGGAACGAATGTCGTTCCAAACGGGATAAATTCTGCTCCGCAAAGCGTTATTTTGACAGCTTATCGGCAAATTTCACGCGGCAAGGCTTGTAATGCCTGAGCACACCGAAAAAACTGACCAAACACCCGACCAGAGCGCAAAGACACAAAACGCCAGCCAAAAAGACATCCTGTATCTCTAAGAACAGCCAATAAAGACACATAAACGCCCAATTCATTGCCTCATTGTCAAAATGCTGCAAATCAACCCGAGTATCTGCGCCAAATTTTTTCTGGACCTTAAAATAAGTTATTGCCTTGCTCAAAGCAACCAGCAAAGCGCAAATGATTATCACATAGCGGGGAAAATCCGGCATCAGATCAAAAAGCACCACCGTCATTCCAAACACAGATGTACCAGCTAAAACAGCCTCAGACACCAAGAACAAAATTTTTTTATTTTTTCTTTTCATAATTATAATGTATTTAATTAGACATAATATTTACCTTTACAATTTAATAATACCACATTTCCTTACCTCGTACAAGCAAAATTTTTCATTTTTTGTCCAAGAAAATATTCACCCCTATCAACAAAAAAATCCTGCCTGTTGGGCAGGCCGGATTTGGGATTAATAAGGCGCAAAACAGTTTATTCCCTCAAAAAAGAACCAATCGCCGCCGCCAAATCATCCTGATTTTGGCCGCTGACAAAATTATGGCTGCTGTTGACAATTATGGCCATATACTTGAGAACGGGAAGACGGCTGTATAGTCTGCGAACTTCCTGCGGCGGCACGACAGTATCGTTATCAGCCGCAACCAGCAGGGGCAAAGCAGTCAAAAAAGCACGAACATATAAATTGGCGGAAAAATTTGAGAATTTTTTTGAATAATGACACATTTTTAACTGAATGCAATTCTTTTAAAATAACTTCATTTAGATAAATCACTTTCTTGCTTAGTATCTACCCCTTCAATTTCTTGTTTAGAATTTGAAGAGTACATAGCATTTTCAAGAGTATTGTAGGTTTGATATATTCCAACGAAAAAAGTTATAAATGAAAAAAGACAGAAAACTAAGGCAACCGTCTGGTAAAAAAAACCTTTATTACTTGATACTTTCCCTGAGCAGCCCAGGCAAATAAAAGGCTTAAACAGGCTAAAGCAGCCCCTCCTGCAAAAATCATTGTAGCCCAGCAAATACCCGAAGCGATATCATATTTTTCTTCAAGAATTATATGAGTGAAAAGCGTTAATAAAGAGATGGCAGCTGTTCCGTTGAGGATAAAAACGCCTCTTACCCCCATTTTGGCAAAATCAATAGTATGTTGAAGCATTTGATTTTCTTCAATGTTACCAAGATTTTCTTGATGAAGACGCTTTTCTTGATAATATTTTCTCAAATCTTCCATCTTTTACCTCTCTCGCATACTTTCGTTGAGATATTTCATGACCGGAGAGAGCAGATATTCAATCACGCGGCGTTTGCCGGTTTTGATTTCCGCCGTCACGCTCATGCCGGGCTTGAGTTGGATAATCTGCCCGTCGGCTTTTATTTTGTTATCCAAGAGCGTCAGCCGGGCGTTAAATACCAGCCCAAGCTTTTCGTCCTGTATCGCATCACCGGAGATATTGCGGACTTTGCCTTTGATTGTGCCGTATTTGGTGAACGGAAAGCTGTCGATTTTAATTTCTACATCCTGCTCCGACCGCACAAAGCCGATGTCTTTGTTCAAAATCTGCACTTCGGCTTCGAGTTTATAATCTTCGGGCACAAGGTTCATAATCGGCTTGGCGGTTTCGACCACACCGCCTTTGGTATGATAAACCAGCTGCTGAACATACCCCGAAAGCGGCGCTTTAACGATGGTGCGTTTCAAAGCTTCCTGATATTTAATCAGCTCCTGCTGATAAGACGCAAGCTTCTCGCGGCTTTCGGTCAGCTCCTGCATAATATTCTTGTCAAACTCGGCCAGATATTGCCGCTGCTCTTTTTTAAGCGATTCAATATTCGCCTCGGTTTCCGCCATTTTCTTGGCTTGTACGTTACGTTGCTCTTGTAAATTGGTTAATTCTTCTTCCTGCTCCAGAAAAGTCAGCCGCGCCAAAAGCTTTTTATCCACGAGGATTTTCTTTTTCTCAATCCGCTCCTGCACGCTCGGCAACAGTTTCTCAATGCGGGTCAGGTCAGCCTGAATGGTATCTTTTTCTTTCTCAGCCTTGGTAATCTGCCCGTTCAGAACTTCAATCTTGGCCGCTTTCTCGGTCATCTGGCTTTTAAGCAAATCTGTGTGCATTTTAATTAAATATTCGTCAATATCCGGATTATAGCTGAAATTCTTCTCCGGATCATCCGATAACAGGGCTTTCAGCCTTGAAATCGCAATTTCCAAAGCTTCCATTTCGTTTTCCACCCGATTAATGTTCGCCAGAACCTCGGTCTGGTTAAATTTAATCAGGTCTTGCCCCTCTTTGACATATTGCCCTTCCTGAACATAGATTTCCTCAATCTCGCTGTCGGTCAGGGTTTGGATGGTCTTGATGTTTGAAGCCGGCATCAGCTTCCCGGCCGAGGTAGCGATAATGTCGATTTTGCCTAAGATTGACCACAAAATCAGCACCGTAAACATCAGCATGATGACGTATGTCAACAACCGCGCGGCATGTGACGGCGGCATCTCGGTCACTTCCAACACCGCCGGCAGAAACTCTTTTTCATGCTCGTTCATGCCTTTGATTTTGCTGTCTTTGGCGGCTTTTTCCTGCAGCAGAGCCAGCTTGGCAATTTCCCAATACCTTTTGAGCTGCTCCATCATGCCGCAACCTCCTCATTGGCGGGCACAATCGGCGCGGTCTGACTGTTCCACAGATAAGCATAGCGCCCGCCGCATTTTAACAGTTCATCATGGGTGCCGGTTTCGGTAATCTCGCCTTTTTCAATGGTAATAATCTGGTCGCATTCCCGCACGGTCGAGAGCCGGTGCGCAATCATAAACACCGTCCGGCCTTTACAGATTGAAGCCATATTCTGCTGGATAATCCGTTCGGATTCATAATCAAGCGCCGAGGTCGCCTCGTCAAAAATCAAAATCCGCGGATTGTTGACCAAAGCGCGAGCAATCGCAATCCGCTGCCGCTGTCCGCCGGATAACGATGAGCCGCGTTCTTCAATAACCGTGTCATAGCCGTCCGGCAGTTCGGTAATAAAATCGTGTGCGCCGGCCAGTTTGGCCGCGGCAATAATCCTGTCCATGGATATTGCCGGATTGGTCAGGGCGATATTTTCCCGCACACTCTTGTTAAATAAGTAGTTTTCCTGCAAAACGACGCCGATTTGCCGCCTTAACCATGCCGTATCAACGGTGGAAATATCTATTCCGTCAATCAGCACTTTGCCGGATTCCGGAATATACAAACGCTGAATCAGCTTGGTGACGGTCGATTTGCCCGAGCCGCTCGGCCCGACAAAACCGATTTTCTGTCCGGCCCTGACTTTGAAACTCATCTTTTTGAGAATTTCCGGCCCGTTCGGTACATAGCGGAAAGTAATGTCCTTAAATTCCACGTCGCCTTTAATCTCCGGCATCGAGCCTTTGGACAGGTTGGTTGTATTCTCCGGCGGATTGTTCAAAATATCCGAGAGCTTGTCCATGGAGATTTTAGCCTGCTGGAAATTCTGCCACAACTGCGCCAAGCGCAAAATCGGCTGCGTTACGCGACCGGATAACATGTTAAAGGCAATCAGCTGCCCGACCGACAGCTCTCCTTTCATCACCAAACTTGCGCCAATCCACAAAGTCAGCGCCATGGTGATTTTCTGCACCAGCTGCACGAGCTGTCCGGCAATATTGTTGATGTGAGAAGCTCTGAAAGAAGACCCGACATAGGCCGCCAGCTGCTGCTCCCAACGGCGTTGCATCTGCGGCTCGACGGCTAAAGACTTAACCGTCTCCACGCCCGAAACCGCTTCCACCAGAAAACACTGGTTTTCTGCCCCGCGGCGAAACCGCTCATCAATCCGCGAGCGCAAAATCGGGGTAAAAAACAAGGACAACAAAACATAAAAAGGAATGGAGAGCAAAACCAACAGCGTCAAAGTCTTGGAATAAAAGAACATCACCGTAAAAAAGATAATGGTAAAAAAGAAGTCAATAATCAGGGTTAAGGTCGAACCGGTCAGAAAATTGCGGATATTCTCCAACTCATGCACCCGCGCCACCGTGTCACCGACCCGCCGCACGCCGAAATAAGACAGCGGCAGCCGAATGAGATGCTTAAACAAACTCGCCCCCAACTCCACATCCACGCGGGTGGTGGTATGCGAGAAGGTATAAGTCCGCAGCCCGCCGAGCAGGGTCTCAAAAATCCCGATGCAGATTAGCGCCACCATCAACACGTCAAGGCTGGAAAGCCCGCGGTTAACCAGCACCTTGTCAATCACCACCTGAAACAACAACGGCGACACCAGCGCAAACAGTTGTAAAAAGAACGAAGCCAGAATAACCTCGCCGAACAGCCTGCGATATTTGACCACTGCCGGAATAAACCATGAAATGTCAAACTTGCGGTTTTTGCCGTTGATAAACTCACGGCAGGTCATCATTAAGAGCCTGCCGTTCCATCTGTTCATAAATTCTTCTTTGCTCAAAACCTCGGGGTGGTTGCCTTTTGCCGGATCTTGAATCAAAACTTTGTCCTCAGCAACTTTGCCGATAATAAAATAAGCGCCGTCTTTACTCTGAGCGATTGCCGGCAGAGCCGTCTTGTCCAAACGCTCCCATTTGGTTTCGACAAACCTTGCCTTGAAAGAAAATTCCTTTGCCAATTGCAGCAGCTCATATTCTTCAAAATGCGAATTCTGCCGGTCATATTTATGCTTAATCTGGTCAATAGAAATCGGCTTTTCAAAGAAATTCGCCATAATCGCAAAACAGGCCAGTCCGGTATCAAGAGTTTGGGGATTTGAATTTTCTTCTATCATAAATTTGCTCACTATCCCGTGGGTTGTAATAATTTTATAGCAAATCCTAATACGAAAGAAAACAAAAAGCAAAGAAAATTTTTCACAAATAGATGTATTATTTTCATTTTAAAATTAAAACTAATTTTTATTAAGTTATCCCAAATTTCTCATTCAGGCATATTCTTCTCCAATGGAGAGATTCGCTAACTTTCTGATATATGCTAATAAAACATTAACAGAACAGAAAATAAACATAATTTTTCTGCTTGCTTTTTAAACTTTATGATAGAGAATAGAAACATATAAATCTCATTAAGAGTGAAAATGAATGGATAATTATACCGAACCGCCCTTCTCCGGGTCATTTTCTGAACTGCCATCATCTTTGAAATTTTTAGATGTCTCTCCTGATGCGGTCAAAAACTTTTCCCAAGGATCATAAAATGTTTTTTAAATCATATAATCTCCATGAAAACAAATTAAGCGAACAGCTAAGTGATGACAATCCATATAAGAAAAAGCTAATTCAAATGGAAACACCATCTGAAAAGCATCCTATATATACAGGATTAGTTTGGGGATTGCTTATATATAGTTGGATTTTTTTTATAATATTAATATCCAGTCAAATAAGAAAAGCAATTATGTCTGAAGCAAATCTTTTAATCTTTATATTAAACATAATATTTATTACATTCAGCATTCTGCTTTGTTATAAAAGAGATTTTATGGTTAGTCAAAATTTTAAAGATAATTGCAAATTATATATTATTTTTATTACTACCTTCATTTTTTCCATCTTTGTTACAACAGAAGCAAATAATATCAAAACATCATGGTCAGAAATATTAAGAATATTTTTTTATTTAGATGATATAAATAATAAATCATATCTTGCACAAATAGTTATATCTTATTGTGCTCTAGGAATTGCAATGAGTTATTATTCGTGCCCATATAAAATTTATCAAGCATTTTATTCTGCACATCAAACTTATCATGAATATAAAAGTGAAAAAATCCTTATTAATAAATCACTTAAGTTTCTATTTTTATGTGTTTTAGTCTTTTTACCATTTATCTATAGTATTTTCAACTCAGGAGGAGATTACTTTACTTCAAGACTAAGAAATCTATCTATCTTTTTTATATGTGGAAGTTTTCACATATGTACAATTATATTTGTAGGGAAAATGTACTACAAATATTATGAAAAAGCAATCAAATATCAAAAGGAAGTTTGGAAATGACAGAAGTTTCTCAGGAAGATAAAGAAAAAATAAATAGCTTTTATGACAATTTGGAACAGACATTAATAACAGGAGGAGAGGTTACTCTAAGTAAAATAGGAGACTGTATATCTAAAATGCCTGATGATTTAAAAAATTTGGGCGGTTTAGTAAAAAAATATGGTTATTATGGGGCTTTTCTAGCTATAAAAGAATCTTTAGATAATAGAGATATTGGCCCTATAGGAAAATATGCCTTAAGTACAGGATTAGCTGTACTACTAATTCCTTCTTCATTTGGTATACTTTCGACAACACTTTTAGCTGTAGGAATCGGAAGTTTAGTTGATTTATCGTGGGACTATATTGAAGAACATAAAGACGATATTTTTACCAAAATACAAGAAAAATTAGCAATTGTAGGGATGGAAATAGAAGAAACTTCCATTACAGTGAATTATTGCCCTTTATTACAATATAATGCAGAACAAGCTAAAGAAAATTTACTACCTTCAATTCAATCCTCTTTCGCCACAGCAGAAAAGCAACTCTCTCCACTTGTTTTAGATTTAGATGGAGATGGAGTCGAAACTATTAATACAGAGAGAAATGTTCATTTTGACCACGAAAACGATGGCTTCGCCGAGAATACCGGTTGGGTTGGGAAAGATGATGGCTTACTGGTTCGGGATTTGAACAATAATGGGCAGATTGATGACGGGACGGAGTTATTTGGCAATAACTCCGTTCTTTCGTCTGGACAGAAAGCCGCTAACGGTTTTGAAGCATTAAAAGATTTAGATTCTAACAATGACGGCGTATTCAATAGCCAAGATACAGCTTGGAATGAAGTTAAAGTCTGGAAAGATACCAATCAGAACGGCATTGTCGATGAAGGAGAATTACTGACCTTAGAACAAGCTGGGGTCAGTGGTATTAATTTGGATTACCAAGATTCAACAACTACCGATGAAAATGGCAATCAGCATAAGCAAACCGGCACATTTATTAAAACAGACGGCTCAACAGGCTCTGTTCACGATGTCTGGTTTAATGTAAATCTTACTAATACCCAAGACACTACGAATGTTGAAATATCTGAAATAATTGTGGATTTACCAAATATTCAAGGTTTTGGAAATGTGCATGATTTACACACCGCAATAACCTTAGATACATCAGGGGAACTGAAAACCTTAATTGAACAATATATTGCGGAAACAAATGCCGGAGTCCGCAAAGGAATGATTGATAATATTATCTTCCATTGGGCTGGCGTTCAAAATATTGATCCAGAAAGCCGTAAGCCCAGCTATTTTTATGATAATCCAATTGAAGATGCCCGTTATTTGGCAACTTTAGAGATGTTTTTGGGGCAAACATATACTAATTGTTATTGGTTTGGTCTTGGAGAGCCTAACCCTTTTGAAAACGCTGCTATGTTCTTAAGGCAAGGATATGATATTTTAGCAACCTATGTTTCCAACGAATTAGAAGCTCAAACACATTGCAAAACGCTTCTTGAAAATATCAAAATGACATGGAATGAACAAACTCAAACATGGAATACTGATGTTTCAGGTGCAGTTACAATTTTAAATGATATGGCTGAAACTAATATTGATAGTGCGATTAATACTTTGCACAATTTGGAAGATATTGTAAAACAGCAAAATATAATGACTGATAGTATTAATGAAGCTTTCCAAAATTGTGAAACTCAAGTATCCGGCTTGCAAACATATTTTACAAATTTTGGAAAGTTTGAAAACAAAATAAGTAATAATGATGATATTATTTATGGTACAGAAGACAATAACTACATCAATGGTCTTGCCGGTAACGATAAAATTTACGGGCAAGGAGGAAATGACACATTAATCGGCGGAACCGGTGACGATTATCTGGTCGGCGGTGAAGGCTCAGACACTTATTTCTTTGAAGGTTCCTGGGGACATGATTCTATCAATAACTTCACTAATGAAGAAAAAGGGACTTCAACAGATGTTGTGCAGTTTGGCGAAGGAATTTCTCCTTCTGATGTCACTCTCAAACGTCAGGGAAATGATCTCATTCTCAGCCTGCATAATGACGCTGATACTGTCACGATTTACAGCTATTTTTTGGAAGCCGGTAAAACAACAAATACGGTTGATTTGATTAAATTTGCCGATGGCACCTCTTGGGACTACGAATATGTACGTGTTGCCTGGAACAGAGCTCCGATTACCATAGGAGAAACAATGGTACTTAATGGAACAGATGAAAAAGAAGATATATACGGGACTGCCGGAAATGACATCATTTCCGGAGAAGCTGGAAACGATTACATCAGTGCAGACAACGGAAACGATATAATCTATGGCGGCAAAGGAGACGACCGGCTCTATGGTGGTTATGGCGATGACACATATGTTTGGAACTGGGGTGATGGATTAGATGAAATCTATGACAACGGAAACAATGACACTATCTTTTTTACCGAAATGATTACCCCGGAAAATCTGACATATCGTTGTGAAGGAAATGACTTGCGCATAATTGTCAATGGCGATGAAACGCAAGGTATCCTTATTAACTACTTTTTTAATAATATTAATAATAAAATAGAAAATTTACGCTTTGCCAATGGTGAGAATATCCGCTTATCCGAAATCGGCCTCACACTGACCCAAAAGAACAGTGATGAATACATTTCCGGTACAGAGTTCGATGATGTTATTTACGCTAACGACGGAGATGATCAAATCAATTCACAAACAGGTAATGACATTGTATACGGTGGAAAGGGTGATGACCAAATAAACACTGGAACAGGAAACAACATATTATATGGAGAATCAGGACAAGATACCATAAATGGCGGCAACGACAATGACATTATTATCGGCGGTAAAGGAATTGATACATTAAAAGGCGGCGGCGGTGATGATATTTATATCTATAACATTGGTGATGGATTTGACTATATCTCTGATTATGATTGGAACAATAGTCCCGAATCAAACGACATCATCCGCTTTGGCGAAGGTATCAGCTTCAGTGATTTGACATTTTCAAGAATTGCTCAACATTTACAAATCACTCTTTTCGGTGACTGTACTCAAGGAATACAGATTGAATACTTCTTCAACGGAAGTTTATATTCTTTTGAAAAACTGGAGTTCGCCGACGGAACATCATTCAATTTATCAAAAACAGGACTGACTTTGCAACAAAGCAATGGTGACGACAGTATAACCGGAACTCAATATGATGATGTTATTTACGGCTATGACGGAGATGACGAACTTTCCGGCGACAGAGGCAACGATACTCTTATTGGCGGCAAAGGTGATGACTATCTCTTTGGGAGTTATGGAACAAACACCTATATCTGGAACTTGGGAGATGGCTTGGACACGATATCAAGTCTTTATGAAACTCAGGGCATTATCCAATTCGGCGAAGGTATTTCCTTCAATGATTTAAAATTTGAAATTTTAAGAACCGAAAATTCACTCCGTCTTTATGTCAACGATGATAAAACACAGGGTATAATCCTCAGCAATTTTTATACCAGTCACAAATATCTTCTCAAATTTGCAGACGGAACAGAATACAATCTTGAGGAACAAGGACTAACCTTTACTCAATCAGATACTTCCGAATACATAAGCATTCCTTTAGCGGATAGCACAGTCTACGACGGAAACGGAGATAATACAATCACATTAAGCGGCGGAACGAATACCGTCTGTGCCGGAAAAGGTAACGATACAATTTCCGGTTACAACAGTAATGGCACATTTATCTGGAATATCGGTGATGGTTTGGATACATTCAGTTTTAGATACTCAACAGGAGGAATCCTTCAATTTGGAGAAGGCATTTCTTTTGATGATTTGGTATTTGAACAAGACGGAATTTACTGTAATCTATTTTACAGAGGAGATAGAACACAGGGGATAAAAGGCTTCAGGTTAAACGATTTTACTTTGAAATTTGCCGATGGCAGCAGTATTGAATTGTCAGAAACACCGCTCAAACTCATTCAAACGGATATATCAGATAATTCAGTATCAGGCTCATCATATAACGACGAAATTTATGGTAATGGTGGTGACGATAAAATCTACGGCAATGCCGGAGATGACATAATTTCCGGAGGACAGGGAAATGATTCCCTGTATGGCGGAGATGGAAACGATACCTATCTCTGGAATCTGGGAGATGGATTTGATTACATTGATGACAGTTACGGCGAAAACAAAATAAAATTTGGTCAAGGAATTAATTTTGAAGACCTCTCGTTCGCCCAGACCAATCTCAATCTCTATATTTTTGTAAAAGGAGACACTTCACAAGGTATAAACATATATCGCAAAAACATTAATATATTAGAATTTGCAGATGGATCAATTGTTGACTTGTCGACAAAAGAAATAGAATATATTCCCTATGAAAGTCTAAATTTAAGCGGTAATAATACAGACCAAACCTTTATCGGAAGTGATTTTGCCGATACTATAAATACAGGGACAGGCAACAACCATATCACCGGCGGCAAGGGAAATGATAAACTCACCGGCGGAAGCGGCAATGATACCTACTACTATAACCTCGGAGATGGATTTGATGAAATTTACGACAGTAATGGTTTCAACAAAATTATTTTCGGAGAAGGCATTTCATGGGAAGATATTAGTTTCTCAAAATCATCAGCAGGCGTTATAATCAATATCCTCAACATGCCCGGACACGGAATTCTGCTTTCGGGACAGGCAAATTCATCCAACATATTTCCTATATCAGAATTGCATTTTTCAGACGGAACAATCAAAGATTTAACCTCAACCGGTTATGCCTTTATCCAGCCAAATATAGACAACAATGGCACAGCCATCCGCGGAACTGATTTTGATGATATTTTCTATGACGGAAACGGAAACTCTTATATTCAGGCCGGAGCAGGCAATGATACGCTCATTGGCGGCAAAGGAAACGATATCCTTGATGGCGGCAGCGGTAATAATATCTTCATTTATAATCTCGGAGATGGTTGTGATACCATAAAAGCCAACTATAACGTCTCAGACATAATCCGCTTCGGAGAAGGCATCACGGCAGATTGTCTGACTTTTACCAACATTAATTCTAATGATTTACAAATTTCGATTAATAACGATCCGTATCAACGTATTTTGATTGAAAACTTTCGTTTGACAAACAGTATTAAAACACTGGAATTTGCTGATGGTACAAGTATGGATTTAACTCAAGGATTAACCTATACGCAAACTGGCGCTAATGATGATTTCTCTGCCACTGATTTTAATGATATTATCAACGCCGGAGAAGGAGATGATAAAATTTATGCCGGAAATGGCGATGACATCATCATCGGCGGTAAAGGGAATGACCGCTTGGACGGAGGAGTCGGCGCAAATACCTTCATTTATAATATCGGGGACGGACGGGATATAATTTTAAGCCAGTATGCTGACCGAAATGCTGACGATAAAATCAAATTTGGTGAAGGAATAACTTTAGATGATTTGATTTTTACGAAAAACGGAGACGGTCTTGTAATCTCATTCAAAAATTATCCAGACCAAAAAATAACCTTAGAAAGAACAGATATTATAGGTCTGCTGGAATTCTCAGATGGAACTTCTTATAATATTGTTAATCAGGGACTGACATATGTTCAAAGTGATGCCAATGAAACAATTCGTACCGGAGATAATGATGATATCATTTACGCCGGAGATGGTCATGATGAAGTCTATGCCGGAAATGGTAGTAATATTATAATCGGCGGAAAGGGAAATGATACTCTAAATGGTGGAAATGGTAACGATACCTATGTCTGGAATCTTGGGAATGGGTTTGATACAATTTCTGACAGTAGTGGCAATGATAAAATCTTATTTGGAGAAGGAATTTCTTTAGATGACCTGGCATTTGAACAACACGGAAGAAATTTACGTATTATTGTTAAAGGAGATGAATCTCAAGGCATCCAAATAAACAACCAAACATATTCTAACAATATGGTCGAAACAATAAAGTTCCATGATGACAGTACACTGAATATCAGTAATGCAGACCAACTGATTCAAGCGATGAACAGCTTCAGCGTCAGCAATTCGGCTTCGACGGATACCCTGTCTAATCCGACACAGGATGTCAGCGATATGTACTCTCTGGCAGCCAGTCAGGATTTGACCCGAAAAGCTATCTAAAGAAGGAGACATTTAAACGACAAAAAGCCCCCTACTCCGTAGAGCAGGGGGCTTTTTCAGGTACAAAGGTCATCATAAACCAGATTGTTGCGGTCAATCTGGTCTATGGTTTCCTGAAGACTCAAAACGAGTATTGCGAACCACGTTCGCTTGATGTATCGCATTGAGCTGTCCTTTCTGTTTAGTGTCGATTTGTTTAATTTTTTCATCTTTTCGCCCCAGCCAGTAAAGCAAAAGACCAACTCCGGCAATAATCCAGGCCTTAAATTTGTTTAAAAATTCCGCCATAGTACCAGTCCTTTACATTAAAGTTGGGGCAAGACTTATACCGGCATAACTCATAATGTCCGAATACTTCTGAACCGGGGAAGAGTTTCCGATAGGAGCCGATAAGGTTTCTCAGCGAGACCAACTGGGCCGGTGTGAATTCCCGGCGGCCAATCAGGCAAATGCCAATACTGTTTTCATTATAACCTTTGCAATGAGCGCCGATCTGAGCCAGAGGACGTCCGTTTTCAATCGTTCCGTCCAATCTGATGACATAACAGTATTTTTCCACTTTTTCGCTTGTGTTTTATAAAAATCTTTTCTGTCTTATGCCGTTTTCCATTTCATGTAGGGGGGATGCAAAAGTTTGAGAATTATCAGATTTTTAGACGACCGATAAGCGGTTTTTACTCACGAACCAATTTTAACCGTTTTCCCCTCAAAGCCAATAAAACTGATGTAGGGATACTGTCTAAGGTGTCCCTACATAACGTAGACTTTTTGCCCATTTAGACCGAAATTAAGCCCTTTAAGGCGGGACTCCTTAGACTAAAATCCCGTCTTTCAATCTCTCAAATTCCCTGATTTCCTAAGTTTTAGCGCACAAAAAAATCTCTGCAGAAATGCAGAGATTTTCTTAAATGGTGAGCGCGTCGGGATTCGAACCCGAGACCCTTTGATTAAAAGTCAAATGCTCTACCAACTGAGCTACGCACCCGTTATTTTGGGATTTTAGCCACCGTCATACGACGACGAAATGAGTTATAGTGGATAAATTTCTTATAGTCAATATAAAAAAATGC
>CEAB01025705.1_pt1 | contig 19513 bp, 17 predicted proteins | sample 557651 | NCBI WGS metagenome assembly CEAB01 (sample SAMEA3182046, study PRJEB8094) | gut metagenome | biome: human; feature: gut; material: Stool; isolation source: human stools | place: Canada | collected 2011-11-15
CCCCTCCGAGGATCTCTCCGAGCTGCCCCCATTACGTTCCGTTGTGGCTGGGCAGGCGTACCATTGTAGGTTGGCAGGATCATCGCAAAACAGCTTGCCAAGGCTGTTTTTGGCTGGATGGGTACCGCTCGTCACCTTATTGGGCCGTCTTTATGCAGAAGTAAGATCTTCCGCACAGGTGGTCTTCGCGCATCCGCCAGATTGCTTTTCCCTCGTCGGGTTCTGCCAACTGATGTACTGCTGAATCGGATATTTTCTTTTCAAAGAACAAGCGAGGTAAATGTCCCTCTATTTAATCCGACAGAAATTCGCGTTTTGAGCACCCTCCTTTCAAAAATTTTTTAATTTTTTCTTTCGCCTGCTTCACAGACTTTCGAACAGCGCTAAATTCACAATGTTCAAGATTCGCAATTTCTCGAAATGTTTTTCCTTCTACAGCAAACAGTCGAAAACGGCGAGACTGCATTGGCGTTAATCCCGCGCAGGCCGGAGCCTTCTCTAATAACTCCTTGATTTCCTGCCGGATGTACTGTTCATCCATCGACTGTGAAGCCAATGCCGGATCATTTGCAGGTCTGGCATCCAGACCGAGCTTGGCAACATGGCGCTCATCTTGCTTTTTCTGCCGCAGTTCCTCCAGTACAAACTCCCGCGTCAGCACTGTGAACAGACGAAAATCCAATTGAATAATCCGACCAGTGTCCGGTGAATCTGGATAGACATCTTCAATATGTACGATTGCTGCTTCCGGCTTCTTCTGCATCAGCTCTCGATGCGTTTTCTTTGTCAGTGGAAACCAGTCGGACTCGATTCCGTTTTAGACAATTTTAATCAGCATATTGCTGCCTCCATTTCTGAATTTCATTTGCGGTGGGGCAAATGTCAGAAACGGAGGATCCCTGCACTTTTGTTTGCGATATTTTGCTTTGGAAATAGTATGATTTGTATATACACAGAACGCCAAAAATGTCCGAGCACGCACTGCATCACAGTACATGCTCGGACATTTTTTGAAATATTTCCGTTGAAATTCCCGCCGATATTTCCAAAGGCGCGCAGGAAGAAAAGCCCACCGTAAAATGTCATTTTTCAGCGTTTTCGGTGGGCCGATCCAGCGGCAATGCACAACCACCATACATAGGACATTGTGTTTGCCTGTATTATATTTTTGTTGCGAAACTGTGCTTTTTACAGAGTGGTCATGGATCGCCCTCCTTTACGGGTGGCGTCTAATTACCGAAAAATCACAGAATGCCGGGATGGGAAATGGGAGCCGAGGCTCCCATTTCCCATTTGTTCTTGCTGCTCACGATCCCTGCGTGAAGCAGGGCGCAGTCATTAGCGTGTAGAATAGCCGCTGGTATTGGCTGCCGCCATGACGTCGGCGTAGAACCAATCGCTGCTCCGCACATCACGGAAGCTCGTCAGCTTGTCCGCATTCGCTGTCATATAGCTGCGGTCTGCTGTCCGCTGCAAAACACGGTTGATGATCGCCGCGACCTCAGCGCGCGAGATCGGCGCGTTCGGACGGAATGTGCCGTCTGCGTAGCCATTAACCCAGCCGTACTCCACCGCATGGGCAACTGCCGTATAGAACCAGTCCATCGTGCTGACATCCTTGAAAGAGCTGCCGCTCTGCAGTGCGCCGCTGCTCATTCGCATCAGGATCGTCAGGAATTCCGCACGGGTGATCGTATCGTTCGGGGAAGCTCCCATCCAAATAGCCCGTGATCACGCCGAGTGCGGCCAGTGTGTTGACCGCTTTGGCATACCAAGCGTTGGCCGCTACATCCGTCAGGATTGCATCCATGTCAACCTGACCATCGAGCAGCAAATTGTAGATCATCTGCGCCGCTTCCGCGCGCGTCATGGACTTCTTTGGCTGGAATATGCCGTTTGCATAGCCGGACAGATATGCCTTCGGCTGCGCTGTATCCAACCATCTGGAAATACCGGAGTCCGTAGTCTGCGGATTCAGGACCGTCGGCAAGATCGGCCAGATCGGGGCGATCGGGTCTTCCGGCTTGACAGGAGGCCTCGGCGGTGTGGGCGTATCGGCAGACTTCTTGAACGTTGCGGAGATCGTATGTGCCGCCGTTACGTTCTGGAACGTATAGCTCGAAACCGCGCCAACACCCACACCGTCCACCAGCACCTCTTCGATCTCATACCCGCTTGCTGCGCGGATCGTAAACGTCTGATCAGTACCTTCCTCCACAATGACATCGCCCCTCGGCGTGATGCTGCCGTTTGCACCGCTGCTGGCTGTGATCGTATACGCCACAACGCCTTCCTCCGCCCATGCCATGTAAAGCGTGATCTCATGGTCTTCGGAGTTTAGAAGCGCCGCGCGGATTTTCTCCGTAATCAACGCCTCCGGCGCAAAAACCGTTGTATTTTCGCCGTCATCGCTGATCAGCGCCCACCCGAAGAAATAGTGGCCGTCAAGACTGAGGTCATCCGCAGACGGTAGCTTCATATCGTCACAGCTACCATCAAACTTGTATGTCAGGTCCGCTACCGTTCCAGTTGCGCCGGTAGTGCCTGCGCTGAAGTGGATGGTGTAGGCAATGATATTCCATTGGGCAACCAACTCCACATCCTCAGCCGGCATCTGGAAGGTAGCAAGATCGACCGCTGTTGCTCCATGCTTCCAGCCTGCAAAGGTATAGCTGTCCCGCGTCGGAGCTGTCACCACAGCAGGCGTCGCACCCGCTGCAAGTGTCTGAGAAGCAATTCTCTCCTTGCCGCCATTGACATCGAAGGACAGCGTATAGGTCTGTGCAGATGCCTTATTGACCGTGATCTTCTGTATGGCAGTTTTGCCGCCATAGTGGATCGTCACAAGGATATCCGCAGCCGTCAGCGCAGTTGCAGGCGCAACCGTTTATTCATTCTCGCCCAATTCCTTGCTGCTGCCATCGCTGTACGTTGCTTTCACAACCATGCCGTTCTTCTCGAAGCTCTCACCCTCCGTGTAGGTCAGCTTGGTCGGCGGTGTCACGATCTCGATCTTTTCCAGTATTGCCGCTGGCACAGTCGGGGTGATGGTCTTCTCTGCGCTGCTTGCCGCAAGGTAATATGGATCGTTATCTGGCACAAAGGCCGCCTTATAGGTGTACTCCTTTGCTTCCACGCCGGTCACGGTATGGCTTGCCGTGCCGTTCGTCGGCGCTGCTTCAAAGGCTTCGTTACCCCAAGTGAAACTGACCTTGCCTGTGGCAAAATATGGAAACAGTGTTTTATTTCACTGTCTCTCATAGAGGGAGCATATCAAGCTGAGCTGCTTGAACAGCTTGTCGTTTTCGGCAACATTCGTGTAGGCCGTGCCCATCGCCATGCAGCCGAGCAGCGGCGACACATCGATCAGCGCGCAGACGCCGCAGAATGCGAACAGAAGCGCCACGGAAATGATGAGCTTGTTGTCGGTCGAGCGGCGCGCGGGCATCAGCAGCTTCATGACAAGACCGAACAGTCCGCCGAGCGCGACCGCCGCCAGATTCAGAAGCACGGGCTTCACAAGCGTTTCAAATGAGAAGCCGCCCGCGCCGCCGAGGCTTGCCAGCGCAACGGAGATAGCGACGGAATAGAGCACCAGCCCCACCACATCGTCGAGCGCGACGACCTGTAACAGCGTATCGACAAAGTCGCCCTTCGCACCGGTCTGACGGATGGTCATCATCGTCGAAGCCGGGGCCGTGGCCGAGGCGAGCGCCGCCAGCACAATGGAAAATGCCAGCTCGAGATGAAGCACGAAATACGTCAGAATAAAGACAAAAACGGAGGCCAGAACGGCCTCAAACAGCGTGATCCAGACGACCTTCATGCCGCTTTTTCTGAGCACCGAGAGCTTGAAGAACTCGCCGGTCGAGAATGCGATGAACGCGAGGGCGATGTCGGACAGGAAATCCGTGCCGTCAATGATCCGCTGCGCTACAAGATCGAGGCAGTACGGACCGATCAGAATGCCGGCGAGAATGTACGCCGTCACGTTCGGCAGCCGCAGCAGCTTTGTGATGCGCGTCATCAGAAAGCCCGAGAACAGCATCAGCGCAACGGAGATGATGACCGAGGCAGCCGGTGAGGTTTCAATGAGTATACGTGTATTCATTAATCCTCCAGAAATAGCATTGGGGCAGAAATCTGCCCCAATGTACATATATTGACTGTGAATTTTAATACCGTCCCGCGCAGAGCCGTTCTATATACGCGAGGATTTCCGATTTAGAACACACCCTGCTCGTACATAGCCTGTGCGACCTTCTTGAAGCCGGCGATGTTGGCGCCTGCAACCAGATCGTAACCCAGACCGTACTCCTCAGCAGCCTCTGCGGAGACCTTGTGGATGTTCTTCATCATCTTGTGAAGCTGTGCGTCAACTTCCTCAGCCGTCCAAACGAGGCGCTCACTGTTCTGCGCCATCTCGAGACCAGAGACGCCGACGCCGCCAGCGTTGACAGCCTTCGACGGAGCAACGATCATGTGCTTCTGCTCGCGCAGGAAGTTCAGAGCATCGTTCGTGGTGGGCATGTTGGCAACTTCGATGTAGTACTTGACGCCGGAAGCCGCGATCTTCTCTGCGGACTCCATCTTGACGTCGTTCTGCATTGCAGCGGGCATGTAAACGTCAACGTCCTTGACGCCCCAGCACTTTTCGCCGGGAACGAACTCGACGCCGAACTTGTCAGCATACGGCTTGCAGTGCATCGGATCCTTGGCACGCATCTCAAGGATGAAGTTGAGCTTTTCGTCGGTGATAACGCCGTCCGGATCATGGACATAGCCGTCGGGACCTGCGAAGTAGGTGACCTTTGCACCGAGCATCGCAGCCTTCTTCATGATGCCCCAGCCCACGTTGCCGTAGCCGGAGATCGCGATGCGCTTGCCCTCGATGGTGTCGTTCTCGTGCTTCAGGACTTCCTGGAGATAATAGACAGCGCCGTAGCCGGTCGCTTCCGGACGGATCAGGGAGCCGCCGTAAGACATACCCTTGCCGGTGAGAACGCCGTTCTCCCAGACGCCCTTGAGTCTGCGGTACTGACCGTACAGGTAGCCGATTTCGCGGCCGCCAACGCCCATGTCACCAGCGGGAACGTCGATGTCGGGCCCGATGTAGCGGTACAGAGCCGTCATGAAGCTCTGGCAGAATCTCTGGACTTCTGCGGCAGATTTGCCGGCGGGATCGAAGTCGGAGCCGCCCTTTGCGCCGCCCATGGGAAGACCGGTCAGGGAGTTCTTAAAGGTCTGCTCGAAGCCGAGGAACTTGATAACGCCTTCATAGACGTTCTTCTGGAAACGAAGACCGCCCTTGTACGGACCGATGGCGCCGTTGAACTGGCAGCGCCAGCCGCGGTTGGTGTGATATTCACCCTTGTCGTCCATCCAGCAGACGCGGAACGTGAACATACGCTCGGGCTCGACCATTCTCTTCAGCAGGTCGACCTTCTCGTACTCGGGATGTGCGTCCATGATGGGGGAGATGGAAGACAGAACTTCCTCAACGGTCTGAACGAATTCCGGCTCGTTGCCGTGGGTGGTCTTTACATAGTCAATGACAGATGCTACATATGCGTTCATGATAAAACACTCCTGCTTCGGATTATATTCGAAAATAGCTGCGGCTGGACATTCAGATATGCTTTTTCAGAATCTCGAGGAACCGATAGCAGTCTTCGGGGTAGATTGCACCCATGTTGGCGACCTGGAACATATTCATTGCCAAATACTTACCCTTGCCGGGGTAGACGGTGTATCCGTCGTTTGCCAGGTCAAGAACGAACTGCGTTACATCCTTGCCGTCAGGCAGGAACACAGAGGTTACTGTGTTGGACATTTGCTCTTCCGGAAGCAGGAATCTAAGCCCCATCTCGCGCATACCGTCGCGCAGGATTTTTGCGCACTTCTGATATCTCTCGATACGACCAGCCAGCGTTTCGCGATCCAGTGTCCAATCAAGTGCTGCATCCAGCGCCCAGAACAGCGTGACGTTCGGCGTGTTCGGCGTCTGATGGCACTTCTTGGCCATCTGATAATGCTTACCCAGGTTCAGATAGACGTTCTTTCCCTGTTCCGGCGTGACACTCTCAAGAAGGTCGCGCTTTGCGCAGATGTAGGCTGCGCCGGGGAACGCGCCGAGGCACTTACCGCCAACGCTTGTGCAGATATCAATGTTGTTTTCCACAACTTTGATGAACTGACCAGCCGCCGCGCTGACGCAGTCAACGAACAGGCGCTTGCCATATTTTTTCGCAAGCTGACCAACCTCGTGGACACGGTTGATCATGCCGGTGCTGGTCTCATGGAAAACCATGCAGATGAAGGTGATCTTCAGGTTTTCCTTCAAAGCGGTTTCGATTTTTTCAAGGTCATATGCATTGGCCCATCCGAACTCCAGACGAACGGTGGAAACATTGTACTTCGTCAGAATTTCATCCAGACGACCGCCGAACTCGCCGTTATTCAGCAGCAGCGCCATGTCGTCGCCCTTGAAAACCGAGCTCAGGCAGGTTTCGTTAGCGGACGTACCGGAACCGGAGACGACGAGTGCTTCATAGCTGTCGTCCGCCTCAAAAAGACGCTTGATCTTTTTTTGAAGACCGGCAAACATTTCTTCGAATTCCGGGCTTCTGTGACAAATATCATAGTGCATCAATGCTTCACGGACAGGCGCTTCTACCATAACGGGACCAGGGCTGAACAACAGAGATTTCATATTTGCTACACTCGCTTTCTTGGTTGTCCGATGCTTAAATTTGCGTTATCCCACATCGGCACACCAATACTAGCACTATAATGTGTGCTTGTCAACATTCTGACGTGTGTTTTTCTGCGTTGCAAATAACAAAATACAAATTTGTTCTTAATTTCCTTTTTAAATCGCTACATAATATGTTGGCAACAAAATCATAGGGAGCGTTTTCGCAGATTTTCATATAAAAATTTGTGTTTACCAACAAATTATAGAAGGGACTGTTTTTTTTACTGCGTTTCCGCTATAATAGATTCACGTGCGCAGGAGCTCTGCGCTCCGATCAATTATCAAAAGGCGGGAATGACATGCAGCAGGTCAGACGGGAAAGCATCAAGGAGATGCTCAGCAGCACAGGGTTTGTCAACGTACAGGAGCTGGTTAGCCAGTTCAATGTTTCCTCTGAGACGATCCGGCGGGATCTGGAAACGCTTGAAAAAGAGGGTGTGGTGCGCCGGGTTCATGGCGGCGCCGTCAGCACGCAGCCGCTTGTCAGTGAATCTGCTTACACACTCCGGAGCCAGATCCATGCGCCGGAAAAGGAAGCCATCGCCCGCACGGCGGCTGAGCTGATCTGCGACGGCGACACCATACTTATCGCGCCGGGAACTACAACACTGAAAATCGCAACACAGTTGCGTCAGCGCTCCGAGCTGAATGTCATTACGAACTCTCTGCCGATTGCTACAGAACTGGCGGGGTGTCCCGGTATCAGCGTGTTCTGTCTGGGTGGACTTTTACGCGGAGACGATTATTCTACATCCGGCATTACAGCCATGCAGAATTTAGAACTGTTCAACGCAAACAAGCTGCTCATCGGCATTGGCGGCATTTCTCTTCAGCACGGTCTGACGGATTATCGAATGGACGAGTCGGCATTGCTGCGCTTTTTCGTGCAGAAGGTAGAATGCGTGATTGGTATCGCAGACCACAGTAAATTCGGGGTGACTGCGATGTACAATATCTGTCCGGCAAACAGGCTGAACCATCTGGTAACGGATTCCGGCACGCCGGAGGAACTGTATCAGCCGTTCAGCAAGCTCGGCGTTCAGATTCATGTGGCTCGCCCCGAACAAGTACTGTTATAAAGTCCACAGAGAGATCTGCGCGCCGCAGTTCAAGTGCCGATGCAAGCAAAAGAAATGACAAGGATATGCCGGTCAACGGCAAACATGCGCTAAGCAGCAGAGAAGAGGTACCTGATATGTCGTATATTCAATTGGTGGGGCTCGATCTGGACGGAACGCTGCTCGACGATGATCGGCGGCTCCGTTCGCGGACGGCAAATGCGCTGCGCTTGGCGGCAGAGAGCGGAATGCATATCGCTGTGATCAGTGGACGGAATTATTTGGCAGTTCCCGATGAGATCCGCGCGCTGCCGTTCATTCGCTACTATGTCTTGTGCAATGGCGCTGCGATTTACGATGCGCAGGACCGGCGAATGATCTTCTGCGCGGAGATACCGCTGGATGATACGATTTGCATATTCCGCGCGCTGAAAGAGGAAAATGCCTATTACGATTGCTACATCAGCGACGGAGCGTGGACTGAACAGCGCTGCTATGATCAGATCGACGCATTTGTGCCGGTCGCGTCACATCGTGCATTCCTCAAAGCGAGCAGGAAGCCGTTTCCGGATCTTTGTGCAGCGCTCCTGCAGCGCGGAAAGCCGATATGGAAGGTGCAGGCGATCTATAAAAGTACGGAAATACGTGATCGGGAGAGGGAACGTCTTCAGGCGGCATTTCCGCAGTACAGTCTATGTACCGCATATACATACAATCTGGAATTCAATATGCCTCAGGCAAACAAAGGAGACGGACTGATACAGCTTGCGCGGATGCTTTCGCTGAAGCCCTCACAGGTGATGGCTTTTGGGGACGGCGGTAATGATATTACGATGCTGCAAAAAGCTGGAATGGGTATCGCAATGGGGAATGCTGCACCGGAAGCCAAGGCAGCTGCCATGTACGTCGGACCTGCGAATGTTGACGATGGCGTTGCCAAGGTTTTAGAGGCGTTGGTTGCAGAGCCGGACAGACTGAAAGTACTGCTTCATACTGCAAAACCAGATGAAACCAACCATAAAGGAAAAGAGATATGATGCGCGCAGCTTAGGCTGATTTTAACCGCACACGATCGGTCCGCGATAAGAGCTTTGAGTGAAGCATGAAGAAGAACAGAAAAAGCCATCGGGAAGGCACGCTGAAACACGTGCCTTCCCGATGGCATTCTTTTTCACTTTTTGCGCTTCGGAAGAACTCCAGATGACCACTGCCCGCCGCAGATCCTGACGGTTTGCTGCTTTTTGACTGCACGCTGATCACGAAGGCAAGGGCAGGATGAACAATTCTTTGACGCCTTAAAAAACTCAAAAGGAGAGAAAAAACGGTAAAACAGCGACTTAATAAATTCTGGAAGAAATGAAATCGTCTGCCGCCTGAACAACATTGACACCGCGCTCTGTAAGCTGGTTTACCGTAGAACTCGGAACCAGGGCGTCCGTTACAAACGTGCTGATTTTGTCAATCGGACAGCATACGCAGGAACCGGAAATGCCAAGTTTGCTATGATCCGCAACGACGATGATATGCGCACACTTGTTGATGATCAGCTGCTTGAATTCGGCGATTTCGCTGGAATACTCTGTGGTGCCAGAGTCTGGCAAAAAACCGTCACAGGACAGGACTGTGAAATCAATGCGGTAAAAAGAAGAAATAAACTCTTTTGCAAAAAGTCCAATACTGGTTAATGTTTCGCGTTTGACCAGACCGCCGATGTTGTAAACGGTAAAAATATCGCATAGGCCGAGCTCTGATGCTATGCGCAAAGAGTTTGTTAAAATTGTCAAGTTCTTCTTTTCCTGCAGGAGCGGCAGCAATTCAAAAACAGAAGTACCTGTGTCCAGAAAAATTGTGCAGCCATCCGGAATTAGGGTAATAACATGCTCGGCAATGCTGCGCTTGAAATACTCGTTCTTTTTTAAACGGGTTTCCCATGTCTCAATGGTCGCAGGGATGCTTGGATTTTCCATCAGTCGCGCCCCGCCATAGATTTTCTGGATGAAACCTTCCTGAGAAAGCATGCTCAGATCACGGCGCACTGTTTCTATAGAAACAGCAAAAGTGTCACATAATTCTTTGTTTGACAGCTGCTTTTTGCTCAAAAACAGTTTTTTCATTTCCTGAATTCGGGTGTTTTTCATTTTTGTCAACTCCATACCGCTTTACGCGAAAATGGGAATCTGCTCTTTTGACATTATATCGTCAAAAAATGATAAAGTCAACAAAAAGTTTGCAAAATGTGGCAATGTAAGACGAAAGCAATTAGGAGAAACCACAATAAAAGAGGGAACAAATTTGTCGTAAATATAGAAAATAATGACGAAAAATAACGAATACTTGACTTTGAACGGTGCGGATGCTAGGCTAATAACAAGTCAATAAAATAATGTCAATGAATGCAAAATGATTAAATTCAATTTGCAAATTGACAATATTGAGCGTATTTTGACAATATTTTGGGAACGTGGCAAACGAATGACCGCGAATATATCGGGGATCCGCCCCGGCTGGCAGCAAGCGGGGAGACGTGATTTCTGTTTTGACCGACTGGAAGCGAAAGGAGATAAATATGAAGAAAAAAGGAAAAAATGAAATGGGGTCTGGTCCTGAAAAAAAGAAAAAGCGCAGCCAACCGTTGGCGTACGTATTTCTTGCTCCGGTATTGTGCTCGCTGACCGTTTTTACCTTCTATCCGTTCTTTCGCAGTATCTACCTGACGTTCTTTATGGCCGACCGGCTTGGAAACGCAAAGAAATTTGTGGGTTTCAGCAACTATATACGCCTTTGGGAAAACGGCGAACTCATGGCCAGTATCGGGGACACGCTGCTGTACGCCTCTCTGATCTGCGTAGGGACATTCTGTCTGGCTCTGCTGTTGGCTTATTTATGCGTGGATCCCGTGAAAGGAAGCCGCGGCTATCAGACGATGTTTTCTCTGCCGCTGGCACTGGCAACAGCCCCTATCGCTGCTGTGGGCGCGTACATTTTTGGCTACCACGGTATGCTCAACGGCCTTCTGGGAACGCAGATCAACTGGCTTGGACATGACGTTTATAAAATCATCAGCGTTGTTGTACTGGTTTGCTGGTGCAATTGCGGAACGAGCTTTATTTATCTGCTGGTAGGCTTCCGCAATGTGCCGGACGAGCTGATCGAAAGCGCGAATCTGGATGGTGCAGGCGCGTTGACAAAGTTCTTCAAGATCTACTTGCCAATTGCGTCTCCTCAGGTTTTTTACGTAGTGTTTCTGAATATCCTGACGGCGTTTAAGTCCTTTACCATGATCAAGATCCTGTTTGGTACGAATGAAAAAGGTCTCCGGGTGCTGAGCGCTACCATATATCAGAAGGCAATTCTGGAGCAAAGATTTGAAACGGCTTGCGTCTATTCTTTGGTTCTGTGCGTTCTGATTTTCCTTGTGACCCGTGTGCAGTTTATTCTCGAGAAAAAGGTGGTGCATTATCAGTGAAAACAGAACAACTGTCTGTGCATGCCGGCAGACCTTCGGCCCGCCTGAGAAAGCAGCGCCGCGCGGTTTTGCTGAAAACACTGTTGGGAATTTGCTTCGTTTTTCCCGTGCTGATCGCGTTCTTCTTCAGCTTCTTACCGAATGATAAGCTGCTGGGTCTTCCGTCGCTGCAAACTTTTTTCGACTACTTCACATTTGAGAACTATCAGTGGGTATTTAAGAATATTCCGATTTTCAGGTATGTTACCAACTCTCTGGAGATGTGCCTGATCGTGATCGTGTTCCAGAGTATTACTGCGTGTCTGGCGGCGTATGCTTTCGCATTCTTTAAATTCAAAGGCAAAGATACAATTTTCCAGATCATTTTGATCGCAATGATGGTTCCCGGCGAGGTATGCACCATCTGCAACTTCCTGACTGTACGGGATATGGGACTGGTAAATAGCATGATCGGTCTTACCATTGTATCGCTGGTGAGCTGCAATTCCATCTTCATGATGCGTCAGAGCTATTTGAGCCTCCCCACCGAGCTGCGCGAGGCGACACTGATGGACGGCTGCGGCGAGATCCGCTATATGTTGCAGTTTGCCATTCCGCTATCTGTACCGACGATCGCGTCGCTGGCCATCACAACCTTTATCAGCGTATTCAACGCATATCTTTGGCCGCTTCTGGTATCCCGTTCTCCGGATCATTATACTGTACAGATCGGTATGGCGCTTCTGGTGGATCATGAGGTACCGACCTATGGTCGTCAGCTGGCTGGCGCAGTATTGTGCATGATCATTCCCATTATATTCTTCGTGATCTTCCAAAGCTATATGGTCAAAGGTCTGACAAAAGGCGCAGTAAAAGGCTGAGCATGGCTGTCCCCACGTGGTATTTACAGGTGTTTCCTGAGGTACAAAAATAAAAAGATAGGAGAAATCATATGAAAAAAGCGCTTGCTCTGATTTTGGCTTTGCTTCTGGCTCTGTCTCTGGCTGCATGCAGCGGCAGTACAACTCCTGCCGATGATGTTGCGGCAGATGCTCCCGCGGACGCCTCCACGGCGGACACCGAAAAGCCCGCAGACTCCGAACCGGCACAGGCAACTGAAGAACCCGGCAATATTCCCGAAAAGCCCGAAGGCCCCATTACCATTCAGGTTTCTGTGGCACAGAAGGGAGACGGTTTCACGGTTTTGACTGATGCGGCCGCCGCCTTCAATGCGTCCCAGTCTGACTATGCCGTTGACCTGTATTATGGCGGCAGCTATACGGAGATCATGACCATCATGCAGACCTCCGCTGAGGCAGATCGCCCTGCCATTTTTGCATCTTCCGGCAACGACACTGCACTGTATATCGCGATGGAAGACAAAATGTATATTCCCGTTCAGGATTTCATCGATGCTGAAGGCTATGATGACAGCAATATCGTTGCGTCTCTGCGCGCCAACTACCAGCGCGACGGAAAATGGCAGTGCTGGCCGCTGGGCAACACCAATGTTGGTCAGTATTATAACGCCGACATTCTGTCCTCTTTGGGGATCGATGTCAAGAGTCTGACCAGCTATGCCGACATTTATGCAGCTTGCGAGAAGATCGCCGATGCAGGCTATAAGAACTTCTATTACATGCGTGCACTGACGCACATTGACTGGCTGAATTATGCACTGACTGCACAGGGCGTTGAGTATTTTGACAACAATAACGGTCGCGACGGCGTACCGACCAAATGTCTGTACGATGAAGCAGAGTGCAATGCTGCGACTCTCGCATTTTTCCAGTTCCTGCGTGACGTTGTCGATAAGGGCGACTGGCTGCTGGATCCCACCATCGAATCCACAGACGCATGGGTTTCTTTTGCAAATCAGGATGTCCTGCTGATGGACGGCTATGTCTCCGGTGCAAATTCCATTGTTTCTCTTGTTGCCGACAGCGGCAACCCCTTCAACTGGACATATGAAGTCAGCCCCGTTGTGGAAGCCGGCAAGCCCAGCAAGGGTCAGTCGCCTGGCGGCGGCGCGCTGTTTATCGCAAACACCGGCGATTACTGGGTGCAGCAGGGCGCCTGGGAATTCATGAAGTATCTGATGACGGATCAGGTCGTCTGCGACTATGCAATGGCAACCGGCTATATTCCCGTCACTACGACCGGCGCTGAAGCAGCTGAATACAAGGACTATATCGCAAACGAATTCCCCTCCGCGGCGACTGTCATCGAGGCTCAGAACGCCACAGAAGAGGGCATCGCATACGCGCCGATTCCCTTCTCCAGCTCTGTCAACACTGCCTATAAGGATATCTGCCAGAAGATCCTTGCGGATCCGAGCTACACCGCCGAAATGGCTGTGGCTGAATTGACCGAAAGAACCAACGAAGCGGTTGAGCTTTACCGCCTGACAGAGGGTCTGGACTAATCTGCTAAACGCTGTGTTTTTGTATTGACAGTAATACGATGAGCGGTTGGGCGGCAGCATAATCTGCTGCCGCCCATTTTTGCACCTGCATCATGTCTTGCTGCGCTTTTTGAATCTGAATGTACTGCCGTTTGCGGCACGATATAGGAAAATGAGCAGCCGAAACCGCTTTACCGGCTGAATTACGAGGAAACAAGAAATGAAAAAGAACGCTAGAATGCTGCACCGCTTACCGGCGATGCTGCTGATACTGTTTTTGATCGGCTGCAAGACCGGACAGAAGAACACGGATGCAAAAGCCAAGCTGGCAGACTCCTCCCGGCAGGAAGATCCCGCGCACGAAGAGCCTGAGCAGAATACGCCGGAACAGGACGTTCATGATCAGGAGGAACCTGCGCAGGAATCTCAGGTAATTCCATGGGGCAAGGACGAGCCTATTGTACAGCAGGCGGAAGACAGCGGCTCTATGATCATTTGCTTTATGTCTGGAGAGGGCGTAAAAATTAACAGCTCGTCCGATACCGCATTTGCAGAACAAAAATGGGGCGACAGTGCGCTCATTGCATTTCCGAATGGGCAGACAATGCTGATCGACGGCGCAATGCAGGATTATGCATGGCTGCTGGTGGAAAATCTGATCGCTTTGGGAATCAGCAAGCTGGATTATGTGGTAGTGTCACATCGGCACAATGATCATATCGGCGGTTTGACCTGCATGGACGGTGTGCTGGAGCGTTTTGAGATCGGACAGATCTACAGCAGCGGCATTTATAATGGCAATTCATCGGATCCAGCCGCCATTGAGGCATGCGCCAGAAAGCGAGATATTCCCTGTGATACACTGGCAAAAGGTGATACACTGATGATCGGAGATGTTCAGGTCGAGGTACTGTGGCCCCTGCCCGGACAGGAAAAGACAGTCTCCAGTTCTACAGAGGATTGTAACAACAGTTCGCTGGTACTGCGTTTTGATTACGGGCAGACCTCGGCACTCTTTACCGGGGACCTGTACAGAGCCGCGGAGCAGCAGTTGATCCAGGAACTGGGGGACGATATTGATAAACTGGACGCGGGTGTTTTGAAAATTCCGCATCATGGGCGCCAGACTTCCAGCAGCAGTGATTTCATCAAAGCAGTCAGTCCGCAAGTCGGTGTTGCAACCGGTGCAATTATCATGGAGCCCGCAATATATGCAAGCTATGCCAAGGAAGGTACGGCCGTTTACATGGATGTTTACGATGGCTATGTTAAAGTGATGATGGACGGTTCCAACGTCAAGGTGGAAAGCAGTCGGGTCCGTAATGTAGACACCTACGACAAGTATGATGCGGCTTTCGGCATCCAACGGGATTGAGCCCGAATGGCCGGAGGATGGATAAGTCATGTACTATTTGGGAATCGACGTGGGCACCACAGCCATTAAGGGAATCGTGGTGGATGAAGAAGGACACGTATGCGCGATGGAAAGCCGGGAAAATCGTCAATTCTTTCCACGCCCCGGCTGGGTCGAACAGGATCCGGAAGATTTACTGGAGCTGTGTCTGATCGTCACTGGTGCGCTGCTGGAGCGGCTGAATCTGCACGCCTCTGATTTGGGCGCCATCGGCATTGACCATCAGGGAGAGACCTGCCTTATCTGGGATAAAAGAACAGGAAAACCGATATATCCGGCTATTGTCTGGCAAGATCGCCGCATGGCACAGGTAACAGACACATATGACCCGGAAAAAAGCGCGCGCATGAGCAGCATCACAGGGCTGCGGCCGGATTCATATTACAGCGCCTGGAAGCTGCGATGGATACTGGATCATACGGATCATGGTCAGGACATGGCAGAGAAAGGGAAACTGCTGTGCGGCACACTGAACACATGGCTGATCTGGAAGCTGACGGGTGGGCAGAGCTTTGTAATGGATCACAGCAGCGCTGGATGCACAATGCTGTATGATCTGCGAAGCGGTCAGTGGGATGACTGGATTCTGTCGGAATTACAGCTGCCGCACTGTATGCTGCCGCGGCTTGTAAACAGTGATGAACTGCTGGGAGAAACGTCGCCGGATGCTTTTTTTGGCGCATGTGTCCCGATCAGTGCGACGCTGACGGATGGAAGTGCGGGGATTGTCAGCGCGGGCGCTGCGGAGCGAGGCGGATTGGTCTGTACGTACGGGACGGGAAGCTTTCTGCATTTGGTTACCGGATCTGAATATCTGGCGCCGCGCGATGGGATGACCGCATCATGCTGCCTGACCACAAAACACAAGAGGCTTTTCCAGCTCAACGGCATCTGTTATACGGCCGGCGCGGCGGTAAAATGGCTGCGTGACGGTCTGGGACTGATCAGAAACGCGGCGGAAACGGAGACGCTGGCTCGTTCCGTCCAAGACAGCGCCGGAGTATATTTTGTTCCTGCGCTCAACGGACTGGCGACGCCGGACTGGGATCAGAGCGTCCGGGGCGCTTTTCTGGGCATGACAGGCGGAACCACGCGCGCACATCTGGTGCGGGCGGTGCTGGAAAGCGCCGCTCTGCAGGTTGCCTGCTGCTGCCGGATCATGAGCAGCAGAGGGACGCCGCTGACCGTGCTGGATGCAATGGGCGGCATGACGGGCAATGGCTTTCTTATGCAGTTACAGGCAGATCTGCTTGGCATTCCGGTTCGCTTACCGGCTCAAACGGAGCCGGCTTATGGCACTGCGATCCTGTCGGCCGATGCGATAGGAAAAGGCCCCGGCATACAGAGCATTCCGCAGATCAATCCGCCCATTCGGCAATATGAACCTCAGATGGAAGAGGCGACAAGGCTGGAGCAGATTCAGGCATGGCGATACGCCGTGGAACGCTGTAAACAATGGGAACCGTTGAAAACAAAATGATGATAACAAACTATGCAAGCAAAGGAGACCAACAACAATGAGCAAGCATACATTCAGATATCTCTCTCAGGAAGACATACTTTCCCTGAATATTCCGTACTTGGATGTCATCCATGCGGTTGAGCGGGTTATGAGCGAGTTTGGTCACGGAACCTGCCAGCTGCCAGTCAAGATCCACGTCAACTCCCGTCCGGGTACGTATATTAATGCCATGCCTGCCTATATTGGCGGCGAGCATGAGGCACAGGGACTGAAATGGGTCGCAGGATACCCGGAAAACCGTGCGAAGGGTCTGCCGGTCACATGGGGCATCATGGTGATGAACAATTGCGAAACCGGCGGCGTGGACGCCATTATGGACGCGCGCTGGATTACCGCAATCCGCACCGCGGCAGTTGCCGCTGTAACGGCAAAGTACTGCAAGGTGCAAAACACCCATTCTATGACGATTATCGGCGCAGGCGAACAGGGCAGATGGAATGCGCGGCTGCTGAAAATGGTGATTCCGGAGCTGAAGAAGATCTACATCGGAGATCTCTATCCGGCGGCTGTTGATGCGTACCTGAAAAAAATGCAGCAGCTGATGCCGGAGGTTGTGTTTGTACCGCTTCACACCGACGAGGAGCGTCAGGCGGCGATTGATGATTCTCAGATCCTGCTGACGGCGACGCAGCGCGGCGATAAGCCGATCATCTATTCTGAGATGCTGCACAAGGGCATGCTGGGCATTCCGCTGGAAAGCACCGCGTGGGAGGGCAAGACCTACACCCGTTTTGCTGACCGCTTTGTGTGTGACGACCGAAATCTTGTGGCGACGTATCTTGCGGACGGCAAATACACAGATGGCCTTCCTCCGGAGGAAAAGCGGTTGATTCTGGGCGACATTATCAACGGCGACGCAGTTGGTCGCGCCAACGATGATGAGTTCGTGATTACCTCCAGCCACGGCATCGCGCTGAGCGACGTTGCAGTTGGCCAAATGATCCTGCAAAAGGCGCAGGCGCAGAATGTTGGCACCATGCTGACGCTGATGGAAGAAACAGATATTATTCGCTGAAAGAAGAAAAACTATGGAGCATAAAACAATCGTTCTTTCAATCGACGCTCTGGTTCATGAAGACATAGCATATTTACGCACAAAACCGAATTTTTCGCGGCTCATGGCGCATTGCTCCGGAGTTGAGCGGGTCTGTACTGTTTACCCCAGTATTACCTATCCGGCTCATGTTTCCATTATGACTGGATGCCGTCCCGGCAAGCACGGAGTCTTTACCAATTACACGGTCAAAGACGACTGGTCTGGCACATGGCAGTATGTTGGCAAGGACCTTGTAAAAGTGGAAGATATTTTTGCCGCCGCAAAACGGGCAGATTGCTCCACTGCAGCTGTTTTTTGGCCGGTCACCGGCAATAACGAAAACATTGATTGGCTGATTGATGAATACTTTTTCCCGATCCCCGGTGAAACGCCCGAGGAAGGGTTTGGCAAACTGGGGGCAAATCCGCAGGCATTGGGGATTGTGCGGGAGAACATGAGCCGCTGGCCGACAGAATACCATGACCGCAAGGGGATGCTGCGAAAGTCGAATACATTTGATGATTTTATCAACGGCTGTGTGTGCAGCCTGATCCGCCGCTATTGCCCCGATCTGCTTCTGGCGCACAACTGCATGATCGATTCTCTGCGGCACCGTTACGGCGTATTCAACGACTATGTCCGTCAGGGGCTGGATATGATCGACGAATGGCTGGGTGAAATAATGGAGGCAATGCAGGAGACGGGCATTGCAGAGCGTACAAATTTTGTGATTCTCTCCGATCACGGTCAGATGGATTTTCAGCGTCGCCTGAAGATCAATACGCTTTTGCGCCGCGGAGGTTTTCTGGCAGTTGACGAAAGCGGAAGGCTATGCGATTGGCAGGCGTTCGGACAGTCAAACGGCATGTCGGCAACGATTTTTTTGAGGAATCCACAGGATCAGCGCCTTTCACAGCGCGTGCTTGACTATCTTCAGGCGTTAAGAGACAGTGGAGAAGGCGGATTCAGCAGCATCTATACCGTTGACGAGGTTAAAAGTCGGTATGGTCTTTACGGCAATTTTTCTTTTGTTGTTGAGACAGACGGTATTTCTGCTTTTGCTGACGCATATACCGAACCGCTCGAATCTCCAATGGTTCTGAGCGACTATCGACTGGGAAGGGCAACGCATGGATATCTTCCGGAAAAAGGACCGCAGCCGGTATTCCTTTGCAGTGGTCCGGACTTTAAAAGAGATGTTGTGATTCCTGCCGGCTCCGTTTTGGATGAGGCGCCAACATTGGCGGCTGTATTGGGACAATCTATGCCGGAGGCAGAGGGACGATGCATGCAGGAGCTTTTGGCATAAGAGCAGCGTGCAGAGCATTGGCGTTCGCGGTCTGATGAATGATTATTACGCGAAGAATATCAGCAAAAAGATTCGCGCAGGCTCAATGCGCTGAACTGCAAAACACCCGCGCAGCTTTTGAGGAAGCAGATCGGGCATGACGCCCGGAAGGTACACGAAACCGGAGACGGGAAGTTTCTCTGGACGTATGCCAGTGTGAAAAACATTCTGACCGAGGAAGCCTACACCGGCGTTCTGATCAATCATCGCAGAGAATACCGGAACGGAAAAGCGCAGCCGATCTCCACGGATGGCTGGCTGCGCCATGAGAAATTTTACCCGGAGATCATCGAAAAAACCACATGGCTTCTGGTACAGGAGCGGTTGAAGCAGCAGGCGCGTCCCGCAGCCGGAAACCGCGCAAAGCACCGCTATGCCGGGCTGCTTACCTGCCGGGACTGCGGCGACGGCTTTATCCCCATGATCCGTTACTGGAACGGAAGCCGGCGCGTAGAGTACGTCTGCCGCAAATATCACAGAAACAGTAAAAGCCATTGCAGCTCTCACCGCATTCATGAAGAAGTTCTGG
>CEAB01064445.1_pt1 | contig 19413 bp, 10 predicted proteins | sample 557651 | NCBI WGS metagenome assembly CEAB01 (sample SAMEA3182046, study PRJEB8094) | gut metagenome | biome: human; feature: gut; material: Stool; isolation source: human stools | place: Canada | collected 2011-11-15
TCGAACTGCACTACAAAGTAACTACGGAATGTCTTAGAGTTATTTACAAAACGTTGGTTATTCACCCAACCGGAAATTTGTCTCTTAACCGGATCAATCTTGATTTCACTCATATCTGTATATCCGTCAATTACCAGATAGGCGTCTTCGGTAGAGGGATAAGAAAAGCGTAAATGTACACCACGAGTAGTTGGAGCCATCTCGGTTGTAACTCCATTATCCAGCATCACTTTATAATAATGCGGCTTGGCTATTTCATTATCATGGCTGAACTTCGTTGCCCGCATCTCCTGATTAACGACTAACTTCCCTACCATCGGCATAAAGGAATACACCGCATAATCACTCATCCACGGACTGCATTGATGGGATTGGCAGAATCCTCTGATTTTATCTACTGCATATTGATACTTCCAGCCTTCTCCATTTTTCCCTGTCTGGGCAGACCACGTATGCATAGCATAAGGCATACCTGTAGTAGGATATGTATTTCCATAACTTAATCCGAAATGAGAGTCGGTACCTTGCAGTGTATTGACATATTGCACCAAGTCTTTCATTTGGGCATATATTCCTGTCGAAATAAAAAGAAAGATTACTAGATAAATTAGTTTTCTCATGGTTATTCTTTAATGTGTAACGTACTATTTTTACTGATAAATAGATTGAATGAATCATTTATTGTCGAAAGTGATTCCCGGCCAATCATCCGTACGGAATGGAGATGCCGGAAGATTGGCTCCATTATACAAATTACAGATCGGATTATCAGCCCATGCGTATCTAACAGCTATCGGGAAAGCAACTTCCGGTGAAGATACAACGATGGTATTACCCTCAATCACAGCATCAGCCCAATGAAATTTATGATCAACACCGGCAATGGTAAATCCCTTTATTACTTCGTTATTTGCAGTCTTCAACCCACCATCTGTATGTTTGAAATAAATACGGATCTTATTACCTTCCATCTGATACGTATCATACATTGGACCGGAATATGGTATTTTCTCACCATAAGTCTGTGCCCGCGCAGCCAATGCCAAACGTCTGCCGACTTCCTGCTTATTTTTCGGATGAATATCAAAAGCATCACCTATATCAATTGTCACAGCCATTCCTGTATTTGCAAGATGCAATGTTCGTGTTTGAGCTTCTCGCAATTCAGCCCAAGTTGCATCCACTGGAGCTGTCTGTTGAGCTGTGAAACTTGCCAGTTGCACCATGTAAAATGGAAAGTCATATCCCCAACGATCCCGCCAGTCTTTTATCATTAATGGCATCAATTCACGATATTGATATGCCTGTCCTGTGTTAGCTTCTCCTTGATACCAAATCGCCCCTTTTATACTATAAGGAATCAACGGATTCAGCATCGCATTAAATAAGAAGCCAGGAATATTCGGTTCATTGGCTGTATTAACAGGCATCTGTGGAATATCCTTAATATTCAAAGAAATTTGATACTTCCAATCACCGGCCAATGGTATGGCATCCGATTGGGAACGATGAAGTGAAATATTTTCAGGACTTCCATTTATACCACCTGTACCTCCTGTATCCATAACACGCACAGCAATTACCGCTTTACCACTTTTCACCAACTCTTTGGGTATCTTATAGCTTCTAGGGGACATCCATCCCTCGGTGTGTCCTACTTGCACGCCATTGAAATAGGTAAAATCATTATCATCAATTACTCCGACATTCAACGTCAGTTCTTTGCCCTCCCATTTCGCCGGAATATCTATTGTTTTTCTGAACCAAACGATACCATTAAATCCTTTCAAACCTTGCTCTTGCATCAAACCAGGTACTTTCATTGTTTTCCATGCACTGTCTTCAAAGTCTGTAACTGTCCATACGGCTCTGCCATCCACAAATCCTTTATCAATCTTTTCAATCTCCTTTTTCCAATCTTCCACATCTGAATGAAATTTCTTTTCACGATCTTCGGATGAAATCGGAAGTTCTTTCAAGACATCAAGTTTCTTCTGCATATCCGGCATTGTTGCTAAAGCCTCTTTACTCGTCCATGTCTCAATATAGGTACCTCCCCAAGAAGTATCTATCAAGCCGATTGGCACATTCTGATACTTATGTAAATCACGTCCGAAAAAATAACCGGCTGCCGAAAAGTCTGCTACACTTTTTGATGAACAAACCTGCCAACCATTTCCTGCTGCTTTAATGTCATTTATTGGTAATGGACTTGTTGCTTTCTCTACCAATAAGAAACGAATATTCGGATAATTGTCCGCCTCCTCTTTTTCTTGCTGATAGTTCATCACTTTACCCCAGCCTTCTACCTGCATTTCCATATTGGATTGACCGGAGCATACCCATACTTCACCGATCAGCACATTAGAAAGTTTCACTTTTTTCCCATCGGAAATTATAATATCATAAGGTCCTCCAGCTGCCGGAGTGGTTACTTTTGTATTCCACTTACCTCGCGCATCAGCCTGAACTGTATATTTCTTCTGATCCCATGAAGTAGTGATTACTATTTCCTTATTGGGTTTAGACTCACCCCATATAGGAGCTTGTGTTTGTTGCTGCAACACCATGTTATCCGAGAATATCGGAGATAGTTTTATCTGTGCAAAAGCATTACCTCCACACATTAAACACCCTAATACACAGATCAAAGTCTTATTCATATCCGTTTTTCATTTTTATTAATTAGCATAAAAGTATAATTTATGAACGAATAAAGGTTCATTTGCCACTAACTTGATGTCACATTTTACCCTTAAAATAATAAAAAAGAACCATTTCTTATTCTAATCTAAGAAATGGTTCTTTTTTATTATTTATAATGACTAAAGTCTATTCTTCATAAACTTTCTCCCAATTATATACACGGTAGAAGTAAGGACGATAATAGTCTGCACTACCTACAGCGTTGAAATTATCCCAAAAATCTTTTGGATCGGTATTAGTAGAAAAGACTAATTCACCATTACGCGATAGATGAGGATGCAAGTTTACCATATATAAGTTACCATACTCTTGTGGTCCTAACTTATCAAGGGTATTTGGAATGCTAAATAATGATTTCCGCTCGATAAAAGGTCCATATGGCTTATCACTTCGAAAAATATACATTTCATGCCCAAACCATTTAGACTGTGCCACCATATAATAACTATCACCTTTCTTAAATACCCAAGGCATACTACAATCCGTTTCTTGAATTCTTGAACGAGAAATCTCTTCTTGAGTAGGATAACTATGTTGCCATATATACTGTCCCGATGCATCACATACATAATATTCCCATGGACTATCTAAATCATGTGTTGTAGAACGTGCAACTACAACATCATAATTATTATATGAACCATATAAATAAGTATGCCCATCTTCATCTTCCCATAAAGTAGAACCGAATCCATATATATCCACCGGATTAAAATTATGATTTGCACTCAGCATTTTCATATAGTTTTCATCACCCGGTTTTCCCTCCAAACTATAAATAGCCAAACAGATACCTTCATGTCTCATCAAAGCATCTGGATTTGTATTATCGACTCCATTCCAAAGCACCTGTAATTTATTATCACATACAGTAGCATCACCTGCCCAATATAACCAATCCTGATCAATTTCTCCTTCTTGGATCTTATCATCACTCAAACTAGCTTTGGGGTGACGAATATGAGTACGTGCTTGATAATAACGAGAAGTCTCGGGGTTGGTAGTTTGTACAAAATCAGCTAACCAAACCAGATTTTCTTCCTCATTTCCAGGAGTTTGCACCATTATGCTATTACGAGGAAAACTGCAATCTCCACGTGCACGTGTTTCCCCATCCACTACTCCATAGAAGCTATCATTAAATGACCAAAATGCATTTCCGTCAGGTAACAGAGTAGTCAATACTCCATCACCGCCATTCCATCCCAAAGTACGGGTAAATAGTTTATCGTATTTTTTATCTTTATAAACAACAACACGATCATCCGGTTGTCCACCCAATAATTCTAGTTCCCATGCAGGATCAACATCAAAAGCTGGATCTTCCTTATATTCCAAAGGTACAGCATCAAAATCACTACAAGCCCCAAATGTTCCCAACAATAAAGGGAGTAATAGCAACTTTCCAATTCTATATTTATTCATAATCTTATCTATTTTATCATTTATTTAGAATGTCAATTGCACACCAAGATTCAGTACACGCTGATTCATATAAGCATCACCTGCCGTATTCGTACTAATTTCCGGATCTTGCTGATATTTATTATAGTTTGTAAATGTAAGCAAGTTATAAGCACTCATATAAAATCGAACATTATCAATAAATTTAGGTAACACTTTTTTTATCAAGCTGATACCCCAAATCGATGGTCTTCAAACGAATATACCATGCATCAACCAGCCAAAAGTCAGACATATAGGCACCCGAACTATTAATCGTAGAAGGATTACTCGTCAAACGAGGAAAATCGATTTCCTCACCATTCTGATAACGGTCCAACGTCCATCGTCTTGTATGAATTGGTTGGAATTGGCTTTTAAATGGTTCAATACCTGTACCAACCACACTAAAGCTATAGTTGAAAGAGCCTTGAAATAAAATATTGAAACTAAATCCTTTCCAATATCCACCAAAAGACCAACCCAAAGTAGTATTAGGCAAATTAGGCTTTCCTATGGCTGATTTATCATAGTCATCAATAATTTTATCTCCATTCAAATCCTTATATTTCAAGTCACCAGCCTGAATGGGCACATCTAGATTAGGAACAGCTGGAGCATCTTCAGCCCCACTTTTTATTTTTTCAATATCTTCTGGTGTATAATACCCAAGACAAGTATATCCAAAGGTTTGTCCTATAGGTTTTCCAGTCTGAGCCAACCATGGATATTTTTGTTGTGCCTCCGCTTTATATTCAACCTTATTTTTTGCATAAGAGAATACGAAATTTGTATTAAAATCGACCTGTCCCAAACGTGTTTGAAAACCTAACTGTCCATCTATACCTTTATTCGAAGTTCTAGCCACATTGGTAGGCGCAAGCCCAACACCTAAGATCAAAGGAATATCATTTTTTGCAACCAACTGATCATAACGTTTATCATAAAAATAATCAATAGTAAATGATATTTTATCAAATAAGTTCATATCCAATCCAATATCAAACTTCTTTGCTTTCTCCCAAGTAACATGATTATTTCCCAGATCTCCTTCTTTATATGAATCATAAGCCTGAGGAACTTCCCCAAAATAAGACGCATCACCTTTATTATACACCTGGCGATATAAATAACGATCACCTGTAGTTACATCTGAACCTACTATACCATAAGAAGCACGAATCTTCAACAATTGTACATTTTTAAAACGTTCAGCAAAAAAAGGTTCTGCAGAAATTACATATCCTACCCCAACAGCAGGAAAGAATCCAAAACGATTATCCTTTCCAAAACGGTCAGTTCCGTTATAAGCTGCATTAAAATCTATCAAATATTTATTTTTATATTTGTAACTGATAGTTCCTGTATATCCCTCAAAGTTGGCAGGAACTTTCGCTTCCTTTTCATCCGTATTACTTTGACGATTCCAAAGTAACATCACACTTAAATCATGATCTTCTTTAAAAACACGTGAATAATTTAAAGACGCTTGAATATTCAGATCTTTAACGGCTTTTTCTGTTTTAGAAGTTACCCCATAAGTACCAAAGGCATAATTGCGATTTGGATTGATTGTGTAAAGTTCCGTATCCGAATTATAATGATAAGTGGGATATTCACCCCGAGATGTCTGACGATAATTTTCATCTATACTAGAATAAGCCAAACGAAAATTAGCAGAAAGCCCTTTTGTCAGAAAATCCATTTTATAAGTAGCACCATACAAAATATTATTATCATTACGTCTTGTGCGTTTGTAGCCTTCATTTGCTAAACGAGCATTTAAAGTGGGTTTAGATCCTTCAACATCATATAGGTAAGCATATGAACCATCAGGATTCAACACGGGAGCTGAATAAGGATGCATTTTAGAAAAATCATAAATTTCACCCACAGCATTCATTCCACAAGGCTCATTAATATTCATAAAACGAGAAGATACATCTAATCTCATATTCAGATTATTAGTCACATCAAAATCAATGTTTGTGCGAAAATTAAAACGACGATAAAAATAATTAGAATTTACATCATCTTGTTCACTACTAAAATCTTTCACCAAACCATTTTGAGAAAAATAACCTCCAGAAACAAAATATCTTAGTCGTTTAGAGCCACCTGAAATATCGATATTGGTATTTGCCTGAGTCGCTGTTTCTTTGAAAATTTCATCATACCAATTTACATTGGGATGTCCATATGGATCAGTTCCATCTCTAAAAGCCATAACATCCCTTTTTGTGAATTTTCTTGGTAATCCATCATTTTCATATGCCTCATTCACTAAAATAGCAGTATTATATGAATCTAAGAATTTAGGAGTACGAACAGGAATCTGCATACCACCCTCTAAACGCACATTAATTTGAGGTTTTCCTTCTTGCCCTCTTCTTGTTTTAACAACTAAAACGCCATTGGCTCCCTTTATACCATAGATTGCAGTAGTAGAAGCATCTTTCAAAATAGAAATACTCTCTATCTCATTTACATTAATTTGTTGCAATTGATCATACGTATATTGTATATCATCCACAATAATTAAAGGCTTATTACCATCATCATTCAGCGAACTGACACCACGAATAAAAAAATCGGAAGCATCTTTACCTGGCTGTCCTGAACGTTGCTGGCTAAAAAATCCAGGCAGCTTTCCTGATAATGCATTTTGGACACTACTGGTTGGTACCGTACGCAATTCACGAGCAGAAATTCCACTGACAGATCCTGTTAATGTCAAACGTTTCGCTTTGCCATATCCCACTACAACTACTTCTTCCAAATCTGTCTGGTCAGGAGAAAGTACAATATTCAAATCCTTTTTCCCTTTGATAGATACCTCCTGTTTCTTAAAACCAATATAAGAAAACTCCAATACATCTCCAATCTTCACATTGATCTGATACTGTCCATCTAAATTTGTGATAGTACCAATTGTCGCACCTTTTAATCGTACATTAACTCCAGGCAACAGTTCTCCATCTGTAGATGAAACTATTCCTTTTAATGCAAACGATTGACCAAAAGCGAAAGTATAAAGGCTTATACCTATTAATATTAAAAATAACTTTTTCATACGTATTACCATTTCGGATTTTGAACCATGTTTCTATTTTTAATAACCTCTGAATAAGGAATCGGATATAAATATCTCCTACTATCAAATTTTGCAGACAGTATATCGACTCTCTCAAAAGACAAAGAACCTGCTCCACTAACAATAGACATCCCTTGTAGAGGTTTTTCAAAGATTTTCTCTGCTAAACGCCATCTGCGAATATCCCAATAACGTTGCTCCTCAAAAGCCATTTCAATACGTCGCTCATTTTGAATAACCAAACGCATTTCATCCCGTGACATATTATCTTCTAATCCATACTTATTATCTTTGCCTGCTTCAATGCCTGCTCTTTTTCTTAGTGCTCTTAGTACCTTATATACTTCATCCGACGGTTTCTCCTCATATTCATTTAAAGCTTCCGCATAATTCAGCAGAATCTCAGCATATCGATACATCACCCATAAATGATAATTATTTCCATAAGTTTCACTCTCTTCAAAATCTCCCATAAACTTACGCATATAATAGCTAGTACGTGTATATTGAGCAGAACCTGTCGGGTTATTAACTCCCCCTTGATAAGTAGCTAACGTTTTTCCCAGCCATCTAGAACCATTATGCAATATAGTACAATAAAAACGTGGATCTCTATTTTCATAAGGCTGTGTAGAACTCTCAGCAGCTAATTTTCCATCTTTCATAGGAAAAGCATCCACTAGATTTTGCGTAGGATTAGTGCGTCCATAACCTAGTGATTCACCTGAAAATCCTAATGGACCATTTTGTGTTTCTACAACCTTATTATTGCCACCTTGTCTAAAGAAAATTATTTCCGGATTAGAGTCAGGGCTATAATATTCTAAAAAAATTCTCTTGAAATTTGAAGTCAACCCAAAGACTTGACTACCTTCAGGCCCATAAGCATCAATAAAAGCTTTAGCAGCTTTGGCTGCAACATTCCATCTCTCCTTATCATACGAAGCATATCCTACTAACTCATTACCCGGTTCTATCGGTTTCTCATTGAACAAAGGACTAGCCGCATACAATAATATTCTTGACTTCATTGCATCACAAGCCTCACGAGTAGCAACATGAGCATCAGAAGCAGTATTCTCCAAGGGATAAGCACGTAAATCACCTCTGATATCATCTAATTCTTTGACCATATAGTCAACGCATTGAGCGAATGTATTACGTGGCAATTCCATATTATCTCCTAATTGATATACCTTATCTCCCATCAAAGGAATTCCACCATAACGTTTTAATAATTCAAAGTAAGCATAAACCCTAAGAAAGCGTGCTTCCGCTTTCATTGAATGATTTAATGGACGTACTTTTCCAGAAGCATCTTTATAGGTCAAGTTAAAAGGGACAACATCTATATTGTTTATTAAGAAATTTACCTTGCGAATTCCAGCATAATATTCTCCCCATCCCATATCAGAGGTACGGCTATTAGCAGTATAACGCCCCATAACCATTTTATATACATCAGGATCTGATGCATCAATAGATATAGCATCATCTGATGCTGCATCCAAATAATCACCATTAACCCTGTTATGACCATAATCCAACATATTATATATTTCATCCAAAAAGCCAACAGCTTTTTTACCTAGAGAGTCCGTACGTGAAAACACATAATCGATTGTGAATTGTTCCACAGGAAGCTTTTCATAGCTATCAACGCAAGAAGAGAAAGCCAACATCCCTACTCCGATGAAAGTTAAATATATATTTCGTTTCATAATATTTCTTCTTTTCTTAGAATTTAACATTAATGCCAGTACTGATGCAACGTTGCAATGGATAACTAGTAAAACTAACTTCCGGATCAACTAAATCGCATGCAGCTTTGGTGAACAAGTTTTGACCATTTACGAAAATCTTAATTCCTATACCACCTAAATATTTCTGACAAAACATTTTAGGTAGACTATATGCTAAACTAACATTTTTTAAACGAATAAAATTACCTGAACGCATCCAAAATGAAGAATTCCAACCATTACCTCTATTGTACTCATTTCCACCAGCTGTTAATCGTGGGAAAGTAGCTGTTGAAGCAGTTTCTGGAGTCCAACGTCCTAACATATTTTCATAAGCCTGACCATAATGTTGATTATTAGATTGAAATCCTTCTAACAGCGTCCAATCGCTCAAATAAATATCACGATTATAAACACCTTGCCATAACATAGAAAATTCTAATCCACGATAGTTGAATCCTAAATCTAGCCCAAAGTAAGATATCGGTTTCTCGCCGCCAATAATTGTACGATCAAACTCATCAATCACTTTATCGCCATTCAAATCTTTATATTTGATATCACCCGGACGAATATTCTCAAATCCTTCAATAACAGGACTCTCTGCTATTTCTTTCTCTGAAGTAAAAAAACCATCAGCTACTAATCCCCATACAGCACCTGTAGGTTGACTTGTCTGACGAAGATACTCCCAAGGCACATCTTGTTCATCCATATACAAAAGTTTAGTTTGCATACAATTCCAATTACCAGTTACATAGTAATTAAAATATCCAATGCGATCTTGCCAAGTCAATGACAATTCACCTCCATAATGACGCCTTTTACCTATATTTTCTGCCGGATAAGCAATACCCATTAATTCTATACTTTTCCCTCTGCTTTGCAACATATCAAAATACTTGTCATTATAATAATCAGCTGTAATTTGTAAGCGATTATTAAACAGATTTATATCTGCTCCAATATTTAATTTATGCGCTTTTTCCCATGTTAAATTCAAGTTGGCTAGAGGAGAATTTTCGATAAAAGATGATCCATAATCCTGACTTGTTCCATGAGGATACCCACTAAACTGATTTTCACCAAATGTTTGTCTATAAGCATAATAACCAGAATTGTCCATGCCATCACCTGTTTTACCAAATACACCACGAATTTTGAGCAAATCAACACAATCAGCATTCTCCATAAATGCTTCTTTGCTAATATCCCATCCTAGACCAAATGCGTAAAAAGCTCCCCACCTTTTACCCGGTGCATAACGATTATAATAGCTACCAATTACAGCAGCTTGTGCAAAATATTTTTTTGCATAATCATAAGATGCATTAGCCATCACGTTAGAAGGTATTTCCGGCAAATTATAATCTGTCAGGACCTGACGAGTATCACCCGTTACAGAAGCTTTCAAACCATGTATACCAAATTGACGTTCGTAATCAACAGCTAATTGTCCATATAAGTATTGGAAATTAGATACTGCGGTAAATGTATTCCTCTGTGTATCAGTCGAACCATACATCGTATATCCTGCCCCTCCATCATCATTTAATTTATATTGATATACCGGGGATCTTTTAGTACGATTGGTAGTTGAACGATACTGTGCTGATACATTACCATCCATACGAACTGCTAATCCTTTAACCAACTTATCTAAATCATACTTTAATCGGATGCTTCCTAATACATCCCGAGTACCATCAAGAATATAACCAGAATTCACTGCTTGAGATAGTAAATTATTTGTGTACGACACATTACCTCCCCATGTTCCATTAGGATTTCTAACAGGATAAGCGCTATTGGGAGTTGTATATATATTTAACAATAAATCACTATAACCATTACCACTTCCACCAGGTTGGTTTCCTTCTTCTACACGTCCCATCATTGTTACATCAGCAGTAAAATCATCTGTGATATTTATATTTACTCTAGAAGAAATAAAATAACGGTTGAAATTCAAATTAGTATTATAATCATTATTTGAATTTGTTTTAAAGAGACCTTTCTCATTAGTATATCCCAAGCTTACAAAATATTGAGCAAATTTGTTCCCTCCAGAAACATTCAGATTATAAGATTGTGCAGTAGTATTATTATCCAATAATTGATCATACCAGTTAACATCCGGATGAGTGAACTCATTAGTATGATTACGGAAAGCTGCAAAATCATCAAACGAATAAAAAGGTTGCTTCCCATCATTCTGTAAAGCTTCATTTAGCAAATAGGCATACTGATAAGCAGGAAGAGGCTTAGGCTTTTTCACAGAACTTAAAACACCAAATCGACCAGTAAATGATAAATGAAATCCTTCCTTATCAGGTTTTCTCGTTGTTATAACCAATGCGCCACGAGAACTACGCATTCCCAAAAACAAAGTAGAAAGAGCGTCTTTCTGAATAGATACAGACTCTATTGCTTCAGGATCTATAGAATAAAGATCACGTTGAACACCATCAATAATAACTACAGGAGCTTTACCACGAGACGTAATATCAAACTCTGTATTATCACTATAAACAGTTGACCCGAATTTTGGTGCCTGCTGTCCCAAAATGATATCCTCATAATTAGCTGCAGATTGGTGAAGACGAGCACCACGATACTGTGAAATATTCAATCCCGGCATTCGTCCCATCAAAGCAGGTATAATTGTTGTTCCCATCGTAGAGGTTAACTGATCGGTATACACAGTATTCTCCGCCCCTAAAAAAGACGCTTTATCTTTACCTGCATGTACTCCGCTAATAATAGTTTTTACACTATCGACTCTTATTACTTTTTCAGAATTCTTTATTTTTTGTGCACTTGCTGTCTGTTGCCAGATCGGACTAAATAACATCCATGTTGTAGCAAACAAAAAACAATATCTGTTGATTTCTTTATTTAACATACAATCTGTTTTTTACATTAATAAAATGAATATCATTCACACCGTAGTTCATAATTAAACATTTCTTTAGGTCCTACCACGGACTTACCAGCCATTTCATCATCAGTTTTTGTAATAGTGACAGAGCCGTCCTTATTGGTGAACAAATAGTCAATATCAGTTATTATTTCTCCATTTGGTATGCCAAAAAAATCTTCTGGCCAAATAGTCAAACTGTAAGTAAATGCTCCTTCCTTTTTCAAACGTGTTTTATTATTTCTATCATTAACCGTATAAGAAACACCACTTTCTGTATGAGCTACTGCTTCAAAAAATATTTCATCAGCGTTTATCAGTTCATTTTCAATAATCCCCCCTTGGAAAGTAAATGTAATAAAGTCATTTTGCAATGCGGATAAAGGTTCAACCACCGCAGCATGAAGCTCACAAAAGTCAACAACTGCCCCTCTCCCTTCTACTACCTCAAAACAATCATCTGAAAATTGACATTTCCAGTGATCTGTACTTGTACTTAAACCATCATCTGTATGATTAACAAAGAAGCCTAAATGTGCCTTTAAATTTTGTAAACCAGTTTTACATTTAATATTAATTTCATATTTAGGATTCATGTAATTAGCTATATCCCATGTATCATTTGTCCAAAAAGCAACCCATTCCATATCGTTCAGCACATTAGGACCTATACCAAACACCCCCATTAAAGCCTCTGACCATGACATTCCTTGACGATTTTTAGGAGCTATGTCCTCAGGAATTGGAGACATTGAAAATTCTTCTTCCCATGGAGCTAATATAGAACATCTATAAGTCATCTTCACATTTTCACGTATATTCCAACTTTTGGGAGCTAACATAGCAACAACAAAACGAACACCATTATGCCCATCTTCTTTACAATCAATATTTCCTGTCAATGTAAAAGTAGCTGTCTCACCAGCTTTCACCCATGATACTTCAGATCCATCTGGCATTTTTTGTTTCACCGAAATCGGATCTAAATTAACACATGCAAATACAATAGCTACTAGCATGAGAATATAAAGAACATATAATGTCCTCTTTCTGTATTTTTTTATATTTTTCATCAATCTATCATTTTAAAGTCAATCTGCTATTTTATCAAATACATACGTATATACATTGCTTTCACACCCTGTACTAAAGGTTAATGAAATTCGCCGTTTTCCATTCGCAATTGGATATTTCATCGCAGAAGAAATATTATATGATGCATCATCCTCTGTAAAAATTAGAAAATGTGGGTATTCTGGATCATCCACTTTCCATACACCATTTTTTCTTACTACAAAAGGCAAATAATTTTCCAATACATACGTATTATCTTTATTAAGCAATAAATGAAAATTCGTAAAATCCATCTTTTGGGAGATATCAATACCATTCCTAGTAACTTCCATTAATTGCCAAGTGCCCTGTATATTTTTAGGCAATTCAACATAATCGCTAGAATTCTCATCCTTAAAAGTATCACATGCTCCTAAGGTTCCTATTAAAAGGAGAAAAAGAAATATATTCTTAATATTTATTCTCATAATTAACCTGTCTTTACTCATTTACTGTTCATAATAAGGATTCTGTAGCAAATCTTCTGATTTCACTACCTCATCATAAGGTATCGGCCAGAAATACATAGCGGGGCGAAATACATGTGTACGAACAGTTATCACACGTCCGACTCTGTTTCCATTCATTTGTTTTGTAATTTCATAACCATGCATAGCCTTATTATCTGTTTGCTCTGCAATTCCCCAACGCCGAACATCAAAGAAACGAAATCCCTCATAAGCAAGTTCTAATCGACGTTCAAGTCGAATTGCGTCTTCCATTTCTACTTTTGTCATATTTGGATTCAATCCATAATTTCCATCATCACCGGCCTCAATGCCTGCGCGTTTACGAATTGCTTTTAATGCTGCCAATGGACCCATTTCCACACTACCAATCACTTCAGTATATTGAGGTCCATAATATCTGTTGACAGCCTCTGCATAATTGAGTAGAATTTCTGCATAGCGAATCAACGGACGTGATTGTGGAGGAGCAATAATAGCTGCTCTTGCCTGATGATGAGTTAGTTTACGAATATAATATCCAGTAGAAGTACACTTATGGATAGCATCTTCTGTCGCACTATTACCTTGATATGTATATACATAAAGTAAACCACCTAAGTTCGGATTATTCACAACCAGACAACCATCATAAATAATCGTGTTATTAAAACGTGGGTCACGATTTACTTGTGGACTCAATGGATCATAAGCATATTTACTTTCTCCAATTGGCAGACCATCAGCCATTGGAAAAGCTTCTGCTAAATCATGATATGCATAACCACCATAATTATTTCCCGAAAGTGATGGAGGATAGAAAAATTGTTCTAAATCATTTCCATCACCTCTTTTCTTTTCAAGAATTAATTCACAATAAGCACCTCCTGGATAAGTCTCTCCCTCATATTCAGCATATTGTGGTTTACCGAAATCTTTAGGTTTAAATACAGCATAAAATCCCCATCCCCTATCTGGATTATTATCTTGATCCACATGTCTTTCAAACAATTTAAAAGAATTCATTGCTATAACTGCTCTAGCAGCATCAGCGGCATCTTTCCAACGCTCATCATTTTTTTCTGGATATCCTAATAATTCTTTGGGGTATCCATCTGGAGCGAAATCAGTACCATTATAAAAATCACTAGCTACATGAAGCAGTACACGGGAAACCAATGCTTTACATGCAGCATCGCTTATACGCCCAGAGCTTCGACCAGTCGTAACAGAAGGTAAATCTTTTCCAGCTGCTTGGCACTCTTTAATTATATAATCTACACAATCTGCAAACGTATCACGAGATGTTTTCATTTCATCTTCCGCATCATATACATTATCCCCAATCAATGGAACACCTCCATAATGACGCAATAAAATAAAATAATACCATGCACGTAAAAAGCGAGCTTCGGCTTTATAAGTCGTTTTAGCCCTTTCAATCATTGGGCTACCATCAACATATTTCAAAAATACATTTACACGTCGAATGTTGCGATAGCATTTTTCCCATGCATCTTTAGATACAGTTACAGGGTTTACAGTACCTGTGGCAAACATAACATCTGTCGTGTTAGAAGAAGAGATTTTGAACTCCGCTTCATCACAAGCTGTCTGAAGACCTCCGTGTCCTATCTTAATCCCAAATGGATACTCCGAGAAACGATCCGGATCGGTATCAAACCCTATGTCCACATAAATCTGATTCAAAAAGCCAGCAGTATAAGTACTGTCTGCAAATACAGTCTCTCTGCTTAAATCAGTCGTCTGCGTTTCATCTAGAAAACTTTTGTCAGCACATGATGAAGCCAAATACAGTGTGACAAAAGCAAAAATTAAACGAATGTTTTTCATTTCACATTAAATTTGCAATTAATAAATCTATTTTATAATATCGGAAACATATTTAAATTATGAACGATTATAAATAAGGATACCACTAAAAAAGAGTTTATTTTTCAAACTATGATTACGATTGTCTCTTTCTTCAACAGTTCTCTTATCAATATTATGTTTTCATAACTAATAATCAAAAAACTGAATTTCTACAGGTCCAAGCAACCCCGAAGACTGTAATGAAGAATCAGCTTTCCAAGGATTAATAGTCGTCCACGTCAGACGTTGATCTTCTGGAAGACGTTGATCGCCGATTAGACGATTTTGCCAATTATTGACGACTGTTATTTCTAATTTATTCTCACCTTCCCTTAAATAGTCTGTCACATTCAAACGATATGGATTAATCCACACACCGCCTACATAGTGTCCATTCAAAGTAACTTTTGCCATTACCATTACATTCCCCAAATCAATATACAGGCTCTTCTGCGGAAGTTTTTCCAATGTGAAAGTAGTTTCATAAACAGCCTGTCCGGAAAAGTATTTTATACTATCATTCTCTGAATCCATCCAATCCTTCAATTGAGACCAAACTACCGGGGTCTTCGGTCCACGTTTACCTGCTTCAAATGTGATCTTCCAAGGGGTATCTATCTTATAAACTATTGCTTTTTGCGGAAAATTATCTTTCTTTTCTGTTACTTTGTTAGTCTTGCGAAAAACAATAAAGGCGCTTTCATTTCCTTCCAACTCAACAGGTAAAGATATATAGCCTTTTTTACTTTTAAAATCTGGTAAATAACGAATCTCTCCTGTTACAGGATTCCAAAGTTCCGGAGAGAATTCCTGCGACACACGAAATTCTCCGTTAAAAAACACTTTCTCATTATGCTGATTGGATACAAAATAAATTTCCGCATCTGGTAGAGTTCGATGTATAAACAAAACTGGCATATCTTTTTCACACCTAAAATCAGGATGTATATTCAGTGTATCCAACACATCTTGTAAAATAATACCCCGTTGAAACACTCTTCCTTTTCCATAATGATCGTTAGCAAACAATTCTGTACCAATATGTGATACTTCCTTATCTGCTTCAGGATAGCCGGACAGGCTAGGAGAATATTCAGGAGTATCACCATAAACAGCCAAGCCATCGTGTACCAATTCACTAATCTTTCTCAGTACTTCGGGGCGCATTGATTTTTGATTTGGCAATACCAGTAAACGGTACTTCATTCCATCAGGCAGGGTCAAACAACCATCTTTAACGATAGCCCTCGTTAAAAGAACCTCGGCATTAATAAAGTCAAAAGAATATCCTTTTGGTAATTGAGGATCTATTGAACCTGTCATTTTGGGAGCATCTTCACCGATGAAATAAGCGACATCCGCCACATAAGTACCTTGCTGTAAAAGGAAGTTCGACCTCCGCAGATAGTCTGTAAATAAATCCATTTGACTAAACCAAGTGTTTTTACGATGAAAATCATTTCCAAACCAAGCACTCACACCGGGATTACGATCTTCATAAGGTTGGTGAATATACAAATGGAGTAGTGAAGCATTGATACCTTCAGCGAAAAAACGATCAATACGTGCTTTCATATTGCCCGGATAATGGGTAAAATTAGGTCCTCCACTTGTACATGATTCTGCCCAAATACGCTTTTTACCGTAAATATGCCCACAAGAGGAAGCACAACGATTTTCAATTAGCCCCAGATCACCAAAGCTCCAAAATTCACCACTAATCTCATCAGATTGACCGCCATATTGCAAGAACTCTCCCGGAAATCCCCAATGCCCATAATTTTCCAACCAAGTTGTGAGCCCATGTCGATGACAAATATCTCTCAATCCACCTACATAATCGTATGAAACTCCATCTGCAATCAGACGGCGCAGATCCCAAAGAAAACGAGAAGACATATCTTCATTCCCTACTACTTTACCATAGAGAGTAGGTAGATAAGGAAGTGGATCATATCCATAAGCTTTCTTGAAGCGCTCCAGCATATCATCCGTCCAGTTTTGGCTACCCGTCTCATAACTGTCTTGCACTGCAATTTTCAGGCTCTTACGATCAGCTTCAGGAATACGACGAAGAATTTCACCCATATAAGCATCAAAGTGTGCGTTGACATGTTGCTTACTCATTTTATCCACTTCAAGTCCGGTAGCTTCAGGTGTGGCAGGTGTATTTGTCACACCTGTCGTTTTCATTTCCAAACAGGAAATAATCCAGTCACCTTCCGGTACATTCCAAGTCAAAGTCCCATCGGAAGAAAGAAAAGCAGTCAAATCTATTACTTTATCCTGTGGTATCACAAAGCCCTCCGAATCGTTATACCAATCCTGATTAGTCCACATATATGAATCCCATTTAGGATCGGGACGTTGATACATCTTCGCCAAAGATTGTTCCGGATATCGTTCTATCGTTCTTGCGGAAGAAAGAGTGACCGTGGCTTCTACATCCCCATAAGAATTAATCGGCTTATCCAACAATAAACGAAAGTCCGCAGATTCCGTTGCAGGAAGAGAAAGAACAACCGGAGCATTGGTGAAAAATCCGACAGAACGCATACCATTGGTACGGTCTATCTCAAACTTCCGGATCGTTTTATAGGCATCACCGACTTTAGCTTGGAGCTCCGCTTTCGTCCAGACATAATTGTTTGTAGCAAAAATGAAACTACGAATTGGCTGTGGTTCATCAAGGTGCATTTCAAAAACTACAGGTTCATATCCTTTCTGTTGCACTTTCCATTCTTTTTGAAACATGTCGCTTTGGACAGGATAAGCAATAATACGAACTAACTGCATGGAATCCGAATATCCTGGTACTGTGTACGAAAAAGTTTGCTGACCTTTCACCCTCGTATCGGTAGCTGCCAGATAACGCATACTCTGTTCCGGCTTCACCCACGGTCCTCCCGACTGACTCCACCCAGGACTATTAAACATTCCTATTTCTATGTCCAGTTCTGTCGCAGTTTTCAGTGCTGCATGTATGGCATCCCACCATTCAGGCGTAAATATCTTCACATCTCCATAAGCATTTCCTCCTATATCAATATTTCCTATATATGCACGGGTGATCCCTGCCTTTTTCATAGCATACAGATCTTTAACCACTCCCTCTTTTGAGATATTATCTGAAATCCAATACCAATAACATCCCACTCGGATACTATCGGGAATTTCCCGGAAGCCTTTTTCAATAGTTACTATAGCAAGCACATCTTTTACATTCGAGCACGCTGATAAAAAGCAAATCAAGGCACACGTAATCATTACTAAAACATTTTTCATGATATCATATTTTTCACTTTAGTCAAACGAAACTTCCAGCAACTCCTCCAGCCAATTAATAAAAAGAGAATATATAAACTGGAGGAATATTGTGGAAACTCAAACATCACTCCTAACTTTTTACCTATATCTATTGAACTTTATCCTATGAACGCTTGAAATTTGGGAAACCACTAAAAAAGAATCATATAAAAATAATAATCAAGGCGATTAACTTCAAGTCAATTCACAAGACAATTTTCCTAAAGTTAATTTTGTTTCTGCACAGATTTAAATTAAATGATAATTTAGTTTATTACGGTGCGTTTTTAAATGTATCAATAAAAAATTCAGCAGCCTCTAGAGAAGATTTTTCATTTTCATTTCTCATATTCTCATAGGTGACTGATAAACAGCAAATAATCAAATAAATAGCTTATGAGAAATACTTTCTAAAACGGCATTTCTCATAATACACCTTCTATTTTAGCTTAAAATTCACCTTATTCTCATAGTATTTCAGAGTATTTCTCATAGTTAAATACTATACTTCTCCTTTTTTCTGGTTGAAGATAAACTGTAGTTCCGATTGTCCCATATATTATGGGAAAATGTTCCCTAATATTATGAGAATTTATTCCCACAAAATAAGAGAATCTTTTCCCTACTAGTAGGGAATACTTTCCCACAATATATGGGACAAGGAGAATATGTACTTCCCTGATAATGGTTGACTAGTTGTTTCTTTATTCTTGTATAGGTTGATTGGAAAAACACTATGAGAAATGAATCCAACAAGTATGAGAAACA
>CEAB01006568.1_pt1 | contig 19371 bp, 18 predicted proteins | sample 557651 | NCBI WGS metagenome assembly CEAB01 (sample SAMEA3182046, study PRJEB8094) | gut metagenome | biome: human; feature: gut; material: Stool; isolation source: human stools | place: Canada | collected 2011-11-15
ATCTCACCGTCGGCGGCGGCAACTATCCCGTCGCTGCCGAGAGAGACGAACACCTGCTTTACGCCGCGGCGCAGAAGCTCCTCGGCGGCAAACAGCGAGGTGGTCTCGTTCGTCAGGTACTTTGCCTCGTACTCATTGGGCTTAAACGCCTTGAGCCTGCCCAGAACGGGGGTGAGACGCTCCGCCTTTGCGATGGAAACGGGGTCGGCGTACAGGTCGCTCGTCACGTTTTCGCCTATCCACGAGAGGGTCTCCTTCGTGAGGTTTGCGTCAATTACGACGGCGTCGGCGGCGTTGAGCTCCCTGAGATGGCGTCCGAGATATTCGGGGGTGATGCTGCCGGAAATATCGGTGTCGTTAACGCCGAGGAGCATATCGCCCTTTTCGTCGGTGATGTACAAATAGCTCGAGGTCCTGCCGCCCTTCATTCTGCGGCACATATGCATATCCATTCCGAGCTTTTCGCAGCTTTCGTAAATGCTGCTGCCGTAAACGTCGTCTCCGATGGCGGCGATGAATTTAACGCTCACGCCGAGCAGGCACAGATTGTGCGCAATGTTCCGTCCGACTCCGCCGGGGGTGAAGCTGACGGTGCCGGGGTTTGAATCGCGCATATTCGGTTCTTTGTCCGGTCTGCCGCAAATGTCCATATTCACGGCGCCGATAACGACTACAGTTTTATTCCCCATATGCCCTCCGCATATTCTTTTATTGCGCGGTCGGCGGCAAAGATGCCGGCCTCGGCGGTGTTTACGATAGACAGTCTTGCAAGCTCGGACGGGTCCGAAACAGAGGCGTAGAGCCTGTCGTGAGTGTTGACATAGTCGCGGTAGTCGGCGCACAGCATATATGTGTCGCCCCTGTACAGCAGCCCCGAAACGAGGTCGGAGTAGCTCTTGCCGTCGGAGAAGCCGCAGCTTATCCTGTCGAGCACCGCGCCGAGCTCCGCGTCCTCGCGGGCATAGCGCTGCGGGTCATAGCCCGAGGCCTTGAGCGCGATGACCTCCGGAGTTTTGAGACCGAACAGGAACATATTCTCATCGCCCAGACGCTCGTACATTTCGACGTTTGCGCCGTCAAGCGTGCCTATCGTAACGGCGCCGTTGAGCATGAGCTTCATGTTGCCCGTGCCGGAGGCCTCCTTGCCGGCGGTGGATATCTGCTCGGATACCTGAGCCGCGGGCATCAGCGCCTCGGCTGCGGAAACGCGGTAGTTTTCCATGAAGCAGACCTGGAGCTTGCCCTTGCACAGCGGGTCGTTGTTAACGTCCTTTGCCAGTGAGCAGATGAGCTCGATTATCCGCTTTGCGGTGTAGTAGCCCGCCGCCGCCTTTGCGCCGAAAACGAAGCTGCGCGGCGTAAACTCCGCGTTGGGGTCTGCGTGTATCTGCATTTGCAGGCGCGTTATGAGCATCGCGCACAGAAGCTGACGCTTATACTCGTGCAGGCGCTTCACCTGAACGTCGAGTATCGCATCGGTGTCGAGCGCAAAGCCGTCGTTTTTCGCAAGGAACTCCGCGAAATCGCGCTTATTCTGAAGCTTTATCTCATTTACTCTGCGCTGCACCCCGGCATCCGCCGCAAAGGCCTTGAATTTTATAAGCTCCTCGGGTCTTGTGAGGTAGCCGTCACCGCCCAGGACTTCGCTCACGAGACAGTTCAGGCGCGGGTTTATCTGCGCAAGCCAGCGGCGGTGGTCTATGCCGTTTGTGACGTAGGTAAAGCGCTCGGGGCTTATCCCGCAGACGTCCTTAAACAGATCCGTTCTGAGTATCTCGCCGTGCAGGGCGGAAACGCCGTTTATCTTATAGCACGCGGCGAGACAGAGGTTTGCCATGTGCACCTGCCCGTCGCGGATTATGAGGTTTCTGCCGACCTTCTCGCTGTTGCCGAAGCGGGAGACGAGATCGTCGCACCAGCGGCGGTTTATCTCGCACAGTATCTCCCATACGCGCGGCAGAAGCGTCTGCACGAGCTCCTGCGGCCATTTTTCGAGCGCCTCGCTCATGACGGTGTGGTTCGTGTACGCGACCGATGCGCTCACCGTGCTCCACGCCTCGTCCCAGCCGAGACCGTACTCGTCCATCATGATGCGCATGAGCTCGGGGATGACCAGCGCGGGGTGGGTGTCGTTTATCTGAATGGTGTGGTGCTTTGCAAAGCTCTTAATGTCGCCGAAGCGCTTCATGTGGGTCTTTATTATCGACTGCGCCGTTGCCGACAGGAAGAAATACTGCTGCTTGAGGCGCAGGGTCTTGCCCTCGATGTGGTCGTCCGCGGGGTAGAGCACCTTGGTGATGACCTCGCTCATGGTACGCTGCTCAAGGCTCTTGACGTATTCGCCCTCGGAGAACAGGTACATATCCAGTGCGCTCGTGCTGCGCGCGTCCCAGAGCCTGAGGATGTTGACGTTATCCCCGCCGTAGCCGGCAATGAGCATATCGCGCGGGACCGCGGTGACGGTCTGATAGCCGGTGTGCTCGGCGTGATATCTTCCGAAGCTGTCCCAGCGCGGGGAGATGTTGCCGCCGAAGCGCACTTCGACCGCCTCGTCGTTTCGCGCAACGAGCCAGCTTTCCGCCGCGCTGCGCCAATCGTCGGCGACCTCGGTCTGCTTTCCGTCAACTATCTTCTGGCGGAATATGCCCAGCTCGTAGCAAAGCGAATATCCCGTTGCGGGAATGCCGAGCGTCGCAAGGGAGTCCATATAGCACGCGGCGAGGCGGCCGAGACCGCCGTTGCCGAGTCCTGCGTCGTTTTCCGCCTCGAATATATCCGCGGCGCTGCGTCCCATGTCCTCAAGCGCGCCCGTAAGAGCGTCGGAAATGCCGAGGTTGAACGCATTTTTCATAAGGCTGCGTCCCATAAGGAACTCCATCGAAAGATAGTGCACCTCGCGCTCGGGGGTCTTGACCTCCTCGGCGGTGAGCAGCCTGCTCATGATTTCACGAATGACGATGGCGCTTGCCTGAAACACCTGATCGTCGCTTGCTGTCTCTGCTGTCACGGCAAAGTGCGCGCAAAGCTTATCCTCAATGGCGCTGCGCACCTCGTCGCGAGAGATCTGACTTACATACATAAATTATTTGCTCCTTAAATTTTCGTGCCCTTGGGCAGCACGACCGGCAGCTTCTCGCTGCCCATGAGGGTCTGGTACGGGGATAGCTCCGAGTCTTTATCGACGACGACGTTTTTCATAACGACGCCCTCGCCTATTTTTGCGCCGCGCATGACCACGCAGCCGTCAAGCTTCGCGCCCTTTGCGATGCGGACATCGGAGGAGATGATGCAGTTGTCGATCTCGCCCTCGATGATGCAGCCGTCGGCAACGAGGCTGTTCGAGGCTCTTGAGCCCTCGGCGTAATACGTGCTCACGTCCTCGTGAGTCTTGGTGCGCACGGGGCGCTCGGGCGGGAAGAGCTCGGCGCGCTTTTCGCTGCTGAGCATATCCATATTCGCCGAGAAGAACGACTGCGTGCTCATTATGCGTCTGCCGTAGCCGCGGTGGGTGTAAACGCCGACCTTGCCGCCGTTTGCAAGATACTGCGCTATCGCGTCGCGGTGGAAGTGATAGCGGTTTTCCGCGCGGCAGGTCTCCATCATGCTCAGAAGAAGCTCCTTGGAGATGATGTACGCATCAAGCGAGGCAAGTCCGGGGCCGGCAGTGGTCTGTCTGAACATCATGCTGCGCGCAAATCCGTCCTGCTCGACCATGTAGCGATGGTGCGTATAGTCGGGCGTAGTCTCGGTGCAGATGGCGGTTATCTCCGCCCCGGTGCGCAGATGCTGCTCTATGGCGGCGCTCATGTCGATGTTTGCCGCGGTGTTGCCGTGCATCATGACGATGTACTTGGCGTTAATGTCGCTTATATAGGTCGAAACGGCGTTAAGGGCCTCGATGGTGCCCGTATAGTCGCCCTGATGATATTCCGGCAGACCGAACGGCGGCAGCATACGAAGTCCGCCTATCCTGCGTCCCATGTCCCAATCCTTGCCGCTGGCAAGATGGTCGAGAAGGGACTGATAATCACGGCGCATGATGACTCCGACGTCGTGTATGCCCGCGTTCATGAACGACGACAGGGCAAAGTCAATGAGTCTGTATCGGCCGCAGAACGGCAGCGACGAGGCGGTGCGCGCCTTGGTCAGCTCGCCCAGCTCCGGCACTGCGCCGTAAGCAAAGATAATTCCGTGAAAATTGCTCATCTTCAGACCTCCTCGCTTTTGTATATCATGGCTCCCGCCTTGACCTCGGCGCCGGAGCGTATCTCGATCCTCGGACCGCAGGTGGCAACGCCCCAGTCCGCGCTTCCGTCGGGAGCGGAGCCGACGTGTGCGCCGCTTTTAATGACGGTGCCCTCGCCGATTATCGCGTATTCGACCGTTGCGCCGTCCTCGACCGTGACGCCCGGCATGAGAACGGAATACAGCACCTTCGCGCCCTTTCCGACCGTTGCCGAGCTTGAGAGCACGGAGTTTTCGACGCTGCCCTCGATGACGCAGCCCTCGGTGACGATGGAGTGCTCGACGCAGGCATCGCTGCCGATGTAATGCGGCGGCTGTGCCACGCTTCTCGAGCGGATGGGCCAGCTCGGGTCATAAAGGTTTATGAGCGTCGTCGAAAGCATATCCATGTTCGCATCCCACAGGCTCGTTATCGTGCCGACATCGCGCCAGTAGCCGTCAAAGCGGTACGGCCAGAGCTTTTCGCCCGCCGCGAGCATATTGGGGATGATATTTTTGCCGAAGTCCTTGCTCGAATTCGGGTCTGCCTCGTCCTCGATAAGGTACTTGCGGAGCTTTTTCCAGTTGAATATATAAATGCCCATCGAGGCAAGATCGCTCTTGGGCTGCTTGGGCTTTTCCTCGAACTGCTCGACATAGCCGTCCGCGCCGAGGTTCATGATGCCGAAGCGGGTCGCCTCCTCCATGGAGACCTGCAAAACGGCGATGGTGCACGCCGCGTCCTTTTCCACGTGCTCGCGCAGCATTTTGGAATAGTCCATCTTATAGATGTGGTCGCCCGAGAGAATGAGCACGTTGTCGGGGTCGTACATCTCGATGAAGCTCATGTTCTGATAAATGGCGTTGGCCGTACCGGAAAACCACGAGCCCGCCTCACCCGCTGTCTGGTACGGCGGCAGGATGAAAACTCCGCCGTCGGTGCTGTCCAGATCCCAGGGCTGGCCGCCGCCTATGTAGCTGTTGAGCTGAAGCGGCCTGTACTGCGTGAGCACGCCCACGGTGTCGATGCCGGAGTTTGCGCAGTTGGACAGGGGGAAATCTATAATGCGGTATTTTCCGCCAAAGGGCATATTCGGCTTTGCCACGTCCTGTGTGAGCGCATAGAGCCTTGAGCCCTGACCGCCCGCGAGGAGCATTGCTATGCAGCTTTTCTTCATGTCATCCGTCCTTCCGTAATAGCGTAATATAAAACGGCAAAGTGCCTGCGCCCTTTGCCGTCGTAAAGGGCTTAACCCTCTCAATTAAACTTATTCATCGCCCTATCCGGGCCCTCCGCGATGTAGCACTCGGCAGCGTCGGCAGCGGTTTTCGCAAGCTGCTCCATATCCGCCGCGTCCTGACCCTTGAACGCTCCGAGCACCCAATCGGCCATGTCGTAATCCGGGTGCGGCGGCGCGCCCACGCCGAGGCGTATGCGCGGGAATTTATCCGTACCGAGCTGAGAGATGATGCTCTTGAGCCCGTTGTGTCCTCCCGCCGAGCCGCCGCGGCGAATGCGCAGCTTGCCTATCGGCAGCGAGGTCTCGTCCGAAACGACGATGACTCGCTCGGGCGGGATCTTATAAAATCTCGCCGCCTGAATGACCGCGTCGCCGGACAGATTCATATAGGTCTGCGGCTTCATGAGCATGACCTTCTGACCGGCGATATCCGCCGTTTGCGTCAGGGCCCTGAAGCGGAGCTTGTTTATCGAAACTCCGAGCTTTTTCTCCATGGCGTCGGCTGCCATGAAGCCCGCATTGTGTCTTGTTCCGTTGTATTTAAGACCGGGGTTGCCGAGGAAAACGATGAGCCACGACACCCCGCCTTTGTTCATAAACATTTTTATCACTCAAACAGATTAGAAATGGAGATCTCCTCGTAAACGCGCTGGATAGCCTCTGCGAAAACAGGCGCCACGGACATATACTTTATCTTGCCGCAGGGCTGTGCGTTTTCGGGGTAAGGAATGGTATCGAGAAGCAGGACTTCCTTGATCGGGCTGTTTTCGATGCGCTCGATCGCGGGACCGGAGAGAACGCCGTGGCTTGCGCAGGCATAGACCTCCTTCGCGCCGCCTATCTCGATGATCGCCTTTGCCGCGCCCACGAGAGAGCCGGCGGTATCGATCATGTCGTCAAGCAGGATGCAGGTCTTACCCTGAACGTTGCCGATGATGTTCATGACCTCGGACTGATTGGCCTTTTCGCGGCGCTTATCGACGATGGCCATGTTGCAGCCGAGCTTCATGGAGAAGTTTCTGGCGCGGGCGGTGCTGCCGACGTCGGGGGATACGACCATTATCTCATCGTTATCCTTGCCGAAAACGTCGATATAATGCTTTGCAAAGAGGGGTGCGCCGAAAAGGTTATCGACGGGAATGTCGAAGAAGCCCTGGATCTGAGCTGCGTGCAGGTCCATGGTGAGCACGCGGTCAGCGCCGGCTGCGGTTATGAGATTTGCCACGAGCTTTGCGGAGATGGGGTCGCGGCTCTTTGCCTTGCGGTCCTGGCGGGCATAGCCGAAATACGGAATGACCGCGGTTATTCTGCCTGCGGAGGCTCTGCGGACTGCGTCTATCATGACGAGCAGCTCCATGAGGTTATCGTTGACGGGCTTGCAGGTGGACTGCACGATGAAAACGTCGGCGCCGCGAACGGGCTCATGCACCGAGATGGAGCACTCGCCGTCGGCAAAATGCGCGCAGGTGCACTCGCCGAGGTTCTTGAAAAGCTGATTGCATATCTCCTTTGCGAGCTTGGGGTTGGAGTTTCCGGTGAACACCTTTATCTCTTTACCATGGGAAATCATTTTAAATCGTCCTCTCTGTCTTTATTTGCCGATAGTGACCCAGTATTTATCCATTGCATTATATCAGAAGCACCGCGTGTTGAAAAGGGGGAAGGGTATATAATTTTACCCATATGCCGCGGGCGCTTTCTGTATAAAAACGCAAGGACAGCCGAAAAGCTGTCCCTGCAAGCTTATATTCAGTGAAGCGGAGCGATGCCGATGACCGCTCTGAATGCGTCTACGAGATTTTCTATCTCAAACGCCGCATAGAAAACGTCCTTTATGCGCTGCATATCCGCCCCCGTCACGACGCCGGCGAGAATGCACAGCACGCCGAGCACAAGCGCGACGGTCGCAACCGTCGAAACGGCCTTCCATATCTTACTCATTGACGGTCACCTCCCTGACGCAGATCCTTACGCCGAGCGCCTTTATGCCCGCTATAAGCCCGCCGAGTCCTCTGAAGAGAATGAGTATCGCAAGCCAGATGAGCATGAGCGCGACCGCAAGCGCCACGAGCGCCGCACCGGCACACAAAATGCTGTCGGCAAATATCGCAAAGGTGGAGAAGGCAAAGCCGACCGTTTTTATACCCAAGCCGATAAGCACCGCGCCTGCCGCGAGAAGCGAGAGTGCGACTATAACGGCGGCAAAGAAAAGCGCAAGTCCGATGGGTATAGCAAAAATGAGATACAGGATAAGCAGCCCCACGTTCGTCTTGTACTGCACCGTCTCCACGGGCGGCTGCATCTTGTCGAGCTGGTCAAACACCGTGACCGCGTCAAGCTCCACACGCTCCTGCGCGCTTTCGCTCTCCTCGGTATCTTCGATATCCTCGGTCTTTACGGTATCCTCGGCGTCCTGCGGCTCTTCCGCTTCGGGCTCCTCGGTTTTTTCCTCCGTCGTTTCCTCGGCTTCATCCTCGGCTGCCTCTTCCGCCTCGCCGTCTGCCTCGGGAGCTTCCTCCTCGGGCTCGGCTTCCTCCGGCTCGGACTCCTCGGCGGGGGTCTCGACGATCTCGACCTCGATATCCGCCTCCTCCGATTCCTCCGCTTCGGGCTCCTCGGGAACCTTCTCGGCTTCCTCGGGCGCCTCCTCCGATTCGGGCTCCTCGGGAGCCTTCTCGGGCTCGTTAAAGAACATCGGCGTGTATTCCACGCCCTCCTCCTCGGCCTTTTCGCGGCGTATCTCCTCGATTATATCGGCATAGGAAAGCCCCGGCGCCGGCGCTGCGGGAGTTTTCTCCGCAGCAGTTTCCTTCTTTACGGGCTTAACGAAGATGTGCTCCGGCTCAACGCCCGTCTCGCCCTCGTCGGGCTTGTCCGCCTTTGAATCGGCCTCCACCGCGAGCTTGCGCTCCGTGCGCTTGTAGCTGCGCGAGATGGTAACGGCAAGTCTCGTGGGTGAGCCGAAGCTCTCAAGCAGCGCCTGCTCATCCTCGGCCTCGTCGAGCATCTTGTTATAATGCGCGAGGATATCTTCCTTATCTTCCTTGAACATGAACGTAAGAAGTTTTGACAGCTCAGCCATATAGCGCTGTCTGTTCATATACGTCACCTCGTCTTTCAACACATATGAGTTCTATATTATTATAGACAAAAAGTCCATTTCGGTCAAGATTTTTTCTTTAATTGCAGGCTGCGCGCGGTATTGACAAGCCGCGGCAAGTCCTATAAAATAGGTAAGTTATTAAACATAAGGAGAATTTACAATGGCAAAGGATAAAAAAGTTGAACAGATAACTGATATGGAGCAGGACTTCGCCCAGTGGTTCACCGACGTGTGCACAAAGGCGGAGCTTGTCGATTACTCCGGCGTTAAAGGCCTTTTCATCCTGCGCCCTTACGGCTACGCCATTTGGGAGAATATTCAGAAAGAGCTTGACCGGATGTTCAAGGAGGGCGGACACGAGAACGTCTCCATGCCCATGCTCATTCCGGAGAGCCTGCTTCAGAAGGAAAAGGACCATGTCGAGGGCTTTGCGCCCGAGTGCGCTTGGGTAACGGTCGGCGGCTCCGAAGAGCTGCCCGAGAGACTGTGCATCCGCCCCACCTCCGAGACGCTTTTCTGCGACCATTGGAGCCGCACCGTGCACTCCTGGCGCGATCTTCCGATGCTGTACAACCAGTGGTGCTCCGTTCTGCGCTGGGAAAAGACCACCCGCCCCTTCCTGCGCGGCAGAGAGTTCCTCTGGCAGGAGGGTCACACCCTGCATGAGACCGAGGCCGAGGCGCGCGAGGAGACCCTGCGTCAGCTCGAGGTCTATGCGACGATGTGCGAAAAGTACCTCGCAATGCCCGTTATCCGCGGCGACAAGACCGAGAAGGAAAAGTTCGCAGGCGCGGAGAACACCTACACCATCGAATGCATGATGCACGACCACAAGGCGCTCCAGTCCGGCACCAGCCACTATTTCGGCACCGGCTTTGCCGAGCAGTTCGGCATCACCTTCACCGATAAGGAGAACAAGCAGCGCCACCCGCACCAGACCTCCTGGGGTATGTCCACGCGCATCATCGGCGGCATCATCATGACCCACGGCGACAACAACGGTCTCGTTCTGCCCCCGCGCATCGCGCCCGTTCAGGTCATCGTCGTGCCCGTCGCGCAGCACAAGCCCGGCGTCACCGAGAAGGCAAACGAGCTTTACGAGCGCCTCAAGGCAGCCGGCATCAGAGTCAAGATCGACCTGAGCGACAACAGCCTCGGCTGGAAGTGCGCGCAGTATGAGATGAAGGGCGTGCCCCTGCGTCTTGAGCTCGGCCCCCGCGATATCGAAAACGGCGTTTGCGTTGCGGTAAGACGCGATAACGGCGAAAAGACGACGGTCGCCATCGATGAGCTTGAGGCACGGATCCCCGCTCTGCTCGACGATGTGCAGCAGGGTCTGTTCGATAAGGCAAAGAAAAACCTCGACGAGCACATCTTCGAGGCTCACTCTCTTGAGGAGGCAAAGGCGCTTCAGGAGGAAAAGGGCGGCTTCATCAAGACCATGTGGTGCGGCGAGCTTGAGTGCGAAATGAAGATGAAGGAGCAGGCGGGAATGTCCTCGCGCTGCATCCCCTTCGAGCAGGAAGACCTCGGCGACACCTGCCCCATCTGCGGCAAAAAGGCAAAGCACATGATCTACTGGGGCGTCGCATATTAAACCAAAACCCCGAAAAGTCTAAAACTCCCGGCCTCTCGGCCGGGAGTTTTGTTATATCGTTTTTCCGTTTAAGGCGGCGCTTATGAGCTCATCGCCGTCATAGCTGAGCTTGAGCGAGAAAAACGGTGCGTCGCTCTCCAAAAGGCGGAGGAAAATTTTATCCCCCTCCCACAGCGTGAGGTCATAAAGCTTTTTTCGGTCTATCCATTCCAGCACGCCCTCGTCGCACTGCTTTATTTCGCCCTCGTAATCGTCGGAGGTGAATAAATGCATATACTCCGACGCGCATTTTGTGTTCACAAACGTCACTATCCCGCGATAGCGCCACGACCTGAGCGTCAGCCCCGTCTCCTCGCGCACCTCGCGCAGCAGGCACTCGTCCGGGCTCTCGTCCGGCTCGAATTTTCCGCCGACGCCTATCCATTTGTCGCGGTTTATGTCGTTTTCCTTTTTGACGCGGTGGAGCATGAGATATTCGCTCCCGCGGCATATGTAGCACAGCGTTGTGTTGAGCATAGCGCTCCTCCCCTATATAAAAATCCCGCCCTTAGACCGACTAAAGGCGGAATTTTTTCGCTCTCGCGCTCGGAATGCCTTACTCGATCTCAAGCTTCATGGGAAGCCAGAAGGTAAAGCCGTAGAGCATGGTGTTTATGAAGCAGCGGGTATCGTCATACCAGACCTTTTTGCCTGCCTTCTTCGCAACCGCGAAGTACTCGGCAAGATGCATGGCGTAAAGCACCATCGGTACGAGGGGATTTTTCTTGTGGATAGCGTAGGCAATGCTGGCGGCGCCAAGGCCGAGAACACCCTTGCGGGCAGTGCTCCAATAATTCATAGCGAGCTCTCCTTTTAAATTGATGCTTGTATTATAGCAGACATCGTGTTGAGAAACAAGAGCCTTTATTCTTCATTTTCCCATGTGCGCTCGGAGATGATATAGCGCGGGCGGTGCTTGGTCTCCATGTATATCTTGCCGATATATTCGCCGATTATGCCCATGCAGACGAGCTGCACGCCGCTTACGAAGCACACGATGCAGGTCGTGCTCGCCCAGCCCGCGACGGCGTGGCCGCTCAGTGCCGCAACGAGCGCCCAGATAACGCCCACGAAGCTCAAAAGCGCGACGACTATGCCGAAGCTCATGATAAGCCGCAGGGGCTTCACCGAAAGGCTCGTTATTCCGTCAACGGCGAGCGCTATCATCTTGCGCAGGGGGTACTTGCTCTCGCCGGCAAGGCGCTCGTGGCGCTCGTACTCAACGCTCGTGCTCTTAAAGCCCACAAGCGGCACCATGCCGCGCAAAAAGAGGTTTACCTCCTTGAAATTTGCAAACTCCTTGAGGACTCTCGCGCTTATAAGGCGGTAGTCGGCATGGTTATACACGACCTCCGCGCCCATCATGGACAGGAATTTATAAAAGCCCTGTGCGGTGGTGCGCTTAAAAAACGTGTCGGTCTCGCGCGAGGATCTGACGCCGTAGACGACCTCGCAGCCGTCGTGATACGCCCTCACCATCTCGTCCATCGCGTTTATGTCGTCCTGACCGTCGCAGTCTATCGAGATGCTTATATCGCACACATCCTTTGCCTCCATGAGACCGGCGAGCACGGCGGCCTGATGACCGCGGTTGCGGCTCTGGCTTATGCCGATGAAATGCTCGTCGCTGCGTGCAAGGGAGCTTATTATCTCCCAGGTGTGGTCGCGGCTGCCGTCGTTAACGAACATGACGCGGCTGTCGTCGGAAATGAGCCCCTGCGCGGCAAGGTCCTTTATCTTTCCGAGAAACTGCGGCGCGGTTATCGGCAGTACCTCCTCCTCGTTGTAGCACGGTATAACAATGTACAAAATCGGACGCTTCATTGTTTTCTCCTTTTATTTTAAGCTTGATAATCTTAGGCAAATTTAACCACGACGACCCCGTCAACGGTATTGACGCTCCCGACCGCGGGGAACGCCGGCATGGCGGCGACCTCCTCGCTCACGGCAAGCTCGGCGGCAACGCTTCGATCGGCAATATTCATATCCGTTCTGAGCATCATCGGGATATAGACGCCGTAGATCGAATAATAAGTGATGGAGCCGCTCGTATCCGTTCCGGTGAGCCTTCCGATTTTATCATAGGGCGCGAAGTCGGAAAAATACGCCTGCGGGATGCCTATGAACGCAACGGGCGTGACGCCCCGTTCATAGCCGGGCTGCGTTTCCACACGGTCGACAACGCGGGTCATAACGGAAAGCGTGGCCTGCTGCTCGGTCGTTTTCTTGACGTAAACGGCGTTGGCAGTCTGAACGTTTATAAATATGACGCAGCACAAAAGAAGCGCCGCAGCCCGCTCGAACACCGCAGTATTTTTTCGCGCCGACAGCTCCCCCGCAAGGGCGTAGGCGATAATATACGCAAGCCAGAAGGCGTAGAACATGAGCAGGTGGATACAGCTGCTGAGAAGGCGCATGAGGTTCATCGCAAAGGGTATCGCCGCAAACAGCAGCAGCGCCGTTATCACGTTCCCCGCGCTCGCTTTTCTTTTAATTAAAAGCCCCGCGAGCCACACGAAGCACACTGTCGCCAGCGCGACGGTGAGTATCCCGACGGCGCTTGTGAAATACACCGAGTGCGCATGACCCGAAAACTCGGTCAGATAGACCTTCACCCAGTGAAGCGTCTCGGAAAGCCGCTCGGATATGGGTGCGCTGTCGCCGAACAGATTTGTCAGGCCGTTGTAGCCCTGCTCCAGCTCCGTGCCCGTTGCGGCAAGAGCGAGCCTGAGCCCGCCGTAGTACACGCCGCCGCCGAGAAGCGCTATGCCCGCCGCCCAAAAATCGGACAGCCAGACCCTTATCCAGCTTGTTTTTTCATCCAAAAGGCGCATCACGGAAACAGCGAGCACCATCGTCACGAAAACGCACATGAGCGCCTGATAAATTCCGAGCGACGCGCCGACGCACAGCCCCGCGCACAGCGTGAGCGCGAGCTTTTTTACAGGCGCAAGCTGCGTTTTTCCGTCCGTCATGCCGTACCAGATGCGGCAGCCGAGCAGCACAAACAGCAGCGCGAGCATATCGGAACTGAGGTCCGGCATATAGGTCGCGGCAAGCGCCGTCACGGTGAGGTTCACGCTCAGAACCCCGCAGGTGAGCGCGATGCCGAGCCGCTTATTTATCCTCAGCATCTCCGTCACGAGATAGCCCGCAAGCGAAAGCCACAAAAGCGACATAAGCCCGTTTACCCACGGCAGACTCGCAAAGCGCCCGAGGGCAAGGTCATACAGGGGCTTCAAAAATCGCCCGAGCTGCAGCTTCCATTTCCAATACGCGGCGTCGGACACGACCTCGTAAAGCGAATCGTGCGAGGGCTGGAAATTCAAAAACGCATATGCGTGCGCAATAAGCCCTATGGCAAACGTAAAAATAAAGCAGGAAACGAGTCTCTGCTTATCGACATATTCAAAAATCCCACGGCGTTTTTCGCAGCGAAGGGCTTCGTTTTCCATGATTTTCTCCGTTCAGCTTCATTATGACATATTTTACATTCATAAGCTCCGTTCTGTCAATAGCGCACTCGGAATATTAAGTAAATCGTTGATTTTTGCGTTGCGCTGCGTTAAAATATTTTATCATAATTCCGCAGGAGGCATGGAAAATGAGCTATATCCCCACCGTTGAGCAGGCAAAAGAGCTTATCATGAAATACAACAAGGAGCCGTTTCACCTTCAGCACGCCGAGACCGTTTCCAAGGTCATGGGCGAGCTTGCCAAGGAATACGACCCCGAAAACGTCGAATTCTGGGCTGCCGTGGGTATGCTCCACGACATAGATTTTGAGCTCTATCCCGACGAGCACTGCGTCAAGGCGCGCGAAATGCTGCGCGAGCTTGACATCGACGAGCGCGTCATCCACGCCGTCATCAGCCACGGTTACGGCATCTGCATCGACGTAGAGCCCGAGCTTTTCATGGAAAAGATCCTGTTCGCGGCAGACGAGCTGACGGGGCTCATCGGAGCCGCCGCGCTCATGCGCCCGACCGGAATTTCCGACATGGAGCCGAAGTCCGTGAAGAAGAAATTCAAGGACAAAAAATTTGCCGCGGGCTGCTCGCGCGAGGTCATACTTCGCGGTGCGCAGATGTGCGGCTGGGAGCTTGATACGCTCATCGCAAAGACCCTTGACGCGATGCGCGCATGACGAAATGATAAAAATATATTTTGCCGTGCTCGCCTCGCTCGACGAAGACGCGGCGCTCGCCCTCGTTTCTCCCGCGCGGCGCGAAAAGGCGCTCGCCATATCCGCCGGAGCTGCCCGCAGGCAGAGCCTCGGCGCTGCCCTATTACTGCACAGCGTCTTCGGGCGCAGCGACTGCTCCGTCACGGAAAACGGCAAGCCGTTTTTCGCGGGCTCGGACGAGCATTTTTCCCTTGCGCACTGCCGCGACACCGTCGTTTGCGCCGTGTCGGACGCGCCCGTGGGAGTCGATATCGAGATTGAGCGGCAAAACGGCATCGCGCTTGCACGGCGCTGGTTTGCGCCCGACGAGGCGATGTCCGTCGAAAATGCGGCAGACCCGAACGCGGAGTTTTGCGCGGTTTGGACGGTGAAGGAGAGCTATATAAAGCTTCGCGATCTTCGCCTTGCGGATATGCCCCGCTTCAGCGTGAACGCCCTCGACGCACAGTACCGCTCGCTGCGTCTGGGCGAGTATCACCTCGCCTGCTGCGCCGACAGCATTGATAAAATGGAATTATTGAAACAAAAAATCTGAGGCCGTATAGCCTCAGATTTTTTTAAGCAATTGCGGCAGCTCGGACAGGACGCGGATCTCGTAATCGGCGGGGATATCGGGGTTTGCGGGCAGTCCCTTGGGGTTAAACCAGCAGGTTTTTATCCCCGCGTTTATGCCGCCGAGCACGTCGGAGGTGAGCCTGTCGCCGACTATTATCGCCTCGGACTTATTAAAGCCCTCTATCTTCGAGAACACAATGTCGAAAAACTCCTTCGAGGGCTTATCCGCGCCGAGGTGCTCGGAAATGAAAATGCCCTTAAAATACGGCGCTATGCCGGAGCTTTTGAGGCGTCTGTCCTGCACGAAGGCCGTGCCGTTTGAGACGATGTAAAGCTCATATTCGTCCTTAAGTGCCTCCAGCAGCTCCTGCGCCCCGTCAACGAAATAGTGCCCGATGCCGAGCAGATATTCATAGCTTGCCTGCGCCATCTCACTGGGCACATTGCGCACGCCGAGCTCGTCAAAGAGAATGTCGAACCTGCGCACGAGCACCTGCTCGCGGGTAAGCTCGCCCTTCTCAAGCAGCGCCCACTGCGAATCGTTTATCTCGCTGTATCGCCTTATGACCGCCTCCGTCGCCGGGATTCCGATGCGCTCGAAGGTCTTTTTTATCGCCGCTGCCTCGGCCTTGCCGAAGTCGAGCAGCGTGTCGTCAATGTCAAGGAAAACGTATTTTATCATAATTTTTCACACCTCAAAAATGCCCGCAAGCTCAGTGAACGGAATAAAAGCTCCAGCGCGCTCTGTGCTGCCCGGGAGCCGTATCGACAAGCCGCTCAAGCCAGATCTCGAAGGTCAGATTATAATTATCGTAAAAGCTCAGCCGAGCCTTTTCGCCGTCGCGCCCGATATCTAAGCCCGGTCTCTCGGGCCCGAAATCGAAGATGCCGCCGACCTGCTCGTACACCTCGTCCATGACGAAGGGGCTGCCCGTGCCCATTGCAAACGAATGCAGACGCCCCTCGTTCGCGGTAAACCAGCGCCAGAATTTTGCGAGCTTATCCGTCGGAATGCTGCGCAGGGCAAAGCGTGAGTTTTTCCTTTCGACTATCTCACGCACCATGAGAGCCGACGCGGACTCAAGCGCGGGATCGTCACGACGCAGCCTGCTCATTTTCTCCACGCACTGCGCCTTGCGGTCGGTCGCGGCATACAGCGCCGCCCACGTGAGCGTGAGCATCGGGTTTTCGCAGCCGTAGCGTTCTGCCTCGTAAAGCTCAAACTCGGCATCGTCATAGCGTCGCATCATGAGAAGGCAGTTTGCGGCGTTACCGTGCACAGAGCCGAGCACCGCCTCCTCGCGCACGGCAGGCACCTCGTCCGCCCGCTCGCGCGAAAAAATCGCATCGGCGGCGGTCAGATACTCCGCAAGCGCCGCCTCATAGTGCTTTTGCCTGTGCAGGCACTTTGCAAGCATGAGATAGACCATGTAAAACGCCGGCTCGCGCTTGGCCGCCTGCCAATAATACGCCGTCGCCATATCCGAAAGCCCGCTCCTGTCGCAGCAGACGCCGAGGAAGAAATTCCACGCGGCAAGATCCTCGTCCGTGCTGCAATATTCCAAAATGCCGTCGAGCTTTTTCGCCGCGGCGGTGTATTTGCCCTGCGTCATGAGATTGAGAGCGGCAACGAGCTCAAATCTCGCGGCGATGTCGTTTGGAAATGCCGGGCGCAGAATGTCTCCGAAGACGCGGCAATGGGCATACCACGAGTCGGCGTAACCCTTGCCTATCCTGCTTGTCTTGAGCAGCAGCGACACGAATTTATTCTTTTTTTCTCTGCGTTTTTCGTCCATGCCTTGAATTATATTCTAAACCTCATTTTCTGTAAAGGATAATTTGCCGCCATATCCCCTTGCGCCTTTGCGCAGCCCCGCGGAGGCAAGATTTTTTTGCATTTTTATCCCCCCACCGGGCTTGTGAGCCAGCTTTTTCGTGTGTTAAAATTCAAGCACGAATATAGATAAGTCTATGGAAGGGATATGCCGCAATGAACGCTCTTTCAGGTACGATAGAACAGTATTGGACACGCCGCGCAAGCTCCTACACGGAGGTCGTGAAGAAAAACCTTGCCGACGGCTGGGACGGAAAGTGGGCGGACGAGCTCATTCGAAACTTTCCCAAAGCCGAGGGCAGAGCGCTGCGGATTTTGGATATAGGCACGGGTCCGGGCTTTTACGCCATCATTCTTGCCGCGCGCGGCTATGAGGTGACGGCGGTGGATATGTCCGAGGGTATGCTCGAGCAGGCGAGGAATAACGCGGGCAAGCTTGCCGGTAAAATCCGCTTCTGCAAGATGGACGCGCAGGAGCTGAGCTTTAAAGACAACGAATTTGACGTTATCGTCACGCGAAATCTCACCTGGAATCTGCCCGACCCCGTCAAGGCATACGGCGAGTGGCGGCGCGTCCTGCGCGACGGCGGCGTTATGCTCAACATCGATTCAAACTGGTACGCATATTTATTCGACGACGAAAAGAGGCTCGAAAAGCAGGCCGACCGCGAAAACACCATACAGGCCGGCTTTGACGATCACGAGAGCTACGACGAGGGCTGGCTCATGGAAAACATCTCGCGCAGCCTTCCCATGGGCAGACTGCCCCGCCCGCAGTGGGACGCGGTGACGCTGCTCGACCTCGGCTTTAAAAACGTCAGCGCCGATACGTCCGTAAGCAAGCGGCTCTGGAGTCGGGAGGAAATGTCAAACTACGCCTCCACCCCCTGTTTCCTCATAAGGGCCGTAAAATAAAATAACGGAAGAAAGAGTGGTAAACAATGAAAAAAAGAATCACAGCACTTGTCCTTGCACTTTTAATGGTGCTCGGTCTTGCCGCCTGCGGCGGAGATAAAACAGGCGGCAGCGAGGACAAGTCGGGCGAAAAGATACTTCGCGTTGCGGAGAGCTTTGCCTACCCCAGCCTTGACGCTCACAAGGAGTATTACGGCTGGTACACCTCCATTTACGGCATAACCGAGGCTCTTTTCAAGATGGGCGATGACAGCTCCGTGCAGCCCTGCCTCGCCGAAAAGGCGGTCGCCTCCGACGACGGTCTGACATGGACGGTCACTCTCAAGGACGGCATCGCGTTTTCTAACGGCAGCCCCGTCACCGTTGACAGCGTCATCGCAAACCTCAAGCGCGTGGGCGAGGTGAACGTGCGCTTTGCGCAGTTTGCCGATTATGAGTACAGGGCCGTGGGCGATAGGGAATTTACCATCACGACCAATGAGATCTACCCCACGCTCATAAACGACCTCGCCTCGCCGGAAATGGCGATCATGGACCTTGACGCCACGGAGGATCTCGACAATGCCCCCATTGCGACAGGTCCGTTTGTCGTAAAGTCCTTTAAGCCCGAGGGCACGGTCGAGGTGCTCAAGAACGACAAGTATTGGGGCGGCGATGTGAAGCTTGACGGCGCGGTGTTCTACTATATGCAGGACGATGAATCGAAGCTCCTTGCGATGCAGAACGGCGAAATCGACTGCTACACCTCCGTCACCGCGGCGGCAAAGGAAATTTACGACGCCTCGCCCGATAAGTACACCGTTACGGACGTCCCCGCGACAAGGCTTCAGTTTTATATGCTCAACCAAAACACCCTCTCCGACGAGATAAGAAAGGCAATTAACCTCACCGTTGACTGCGAGGCGATAGCCGCTTATCTTAACGGCACCGTCACCGCCGCCGTCGGTCCCTTCGGAACCTCCACGGCATACGGCAAGGTCACAAAGCCCGCGGTCGATACGGCTGCGGCAAAGGCGGCAATAGAGCAGGCAGGCTACACCCTCGGCTCGGACGGCATCTACGCGAAGGACGGCAAGCCCCTCAAGCTCAACATCTGCTACTACGCCGCCCGCTCCCTCGATTCTCTGGCGCTTCTCATGCAGGAGCAGCTCAAGGCCGTCGGCATCGACACGACACTCACGGTGCAGGAGGACGCGGACGCGACCTACATTCCCTCGGGTGATTACGATATCGCACTGTACTGCATGATAGCCGACAAAAACGGCGATCCGTATTACTTCATCGACACCGTGCTGCGTCCGGGCGGATACTGGGCCTCGGCGGGCTTTGAAAGCGACAAGGCCACGCAGCTGATTAACGAGCTCAAGGTCGAGACCGAGCCTGCAAAGCGCGCCTCTCTTGCAAACGAGATCGTGCAGCTTGCCATCGACGACAATGCCATCGGCTGCGTGGGACTGTTCAACAGCATCACCGTTTCCGCCAAAAACGTAAGCGGCATTTACGAAAACTGCCCCTTCGACTTTTACCGCATAGACGCAAACACCGACATGAAATAACCCCCGTGCGTCGGGAGTCTCCACGGAGGCTCCCGACTCTGCGGGCAGAGGTGAACGCCATAAAAAAGCAGATTTTAAAACGACTGCTGCATCTTGCAGTGATAATAATAGGTCTGAGCTT
>CEAB01056180.1_pt1 | contig 19113 bp, 14 predicted proteins | sample 557651 | NCBI WGS metagenome assembly CEAB01 (sample SAMEA3182046, study PRJEB8094) | gut metagenome | biome: human; feature: gut; material: Stool; isolation source: human stools | place: Canada | collected 2011-11-15
GCCGTCGGTGCAATCCCACTTCTCGCCCTTCCAGTTCTCGGCGTTCTTCGGGGGATTTTTATCCATACCCTCCCACCAAACGGTGTTGTCGTCAAGATTGTGAACGACGTTGGTGAAGATGGTATTTTTCTTGGTTGCCGCAAGCGCGTTGGGGTTGGACTTCATGCTGGTGCCGGGTGCGACGCCGAAGAAGCCGTTCTCGGGGTTTACTGCCCAGAGTCTGCCGTCGGGGCCTATGCGCAGCCATGCAATGTCGTCGCCGACGGTCCAGCACTTCCAGCCCTTCTCGCGGTAAGCCTCGGGCGGGATGAGCATTGCGAGGTTGGTCTTGCCGCAGGCGGACGGGAACGCGCCGCAGACGTAGCGGATCTCACCCTGCGGGTTCTGTACGCCGAGGATGAGCATATGCTCTGCAAGCCAGTCCTCTTTTCTGCCGAGGGTGGATGCTATACGCAGAGCGAAGCACTTCTTGCCGAGCAGGACGTTGCCGCCGTAGCCGGAGTTAACGGACATGATGGTGTTGTCCTCGGGGAAGTGGACGATGTATCTCTTTTCGGGATCAAGCTCTGCCTTGGAGTGCAGACCCTTGATGTAGTCGGCGCTGTCGCCGATCGCATCGAGAACGTTCTTGCCGATGCGGGTCATGATAGCCATGGAAACAACGACATAGATGCTGTCGGTCAGCTCGATGCCGTATTTTGCAAAGTCGGAGCCCACAACGCCCATGGAGTACGGAATGACATACATCGTGCGGCCCTTCATGGAGCCGTCGTATATCTCGTACAGCTTCTTGTACATTTCCTGCGGATCCATCCAGTTGTTGGTCGGGCCCGCGTCCTCCTGACGCTTGGAGCAGATAAAGGTGCGGCCTTCAACGCGCGCAACGTCGTTGACGTCGGAGCGGTGCAGATAGCAGCCGGGGAGTTTTTCTTCGTTGAGCTTGATAAGCTCGCCCGTGCCCATTGCTTCATGGCGCAGCTTTTCAAGCTGCTCCTCGGAGCCGTCGATCCAAACGATCTCGTCGGGCTTTGTGAGTGCGGCCATTTCGTCTACCCACTTGAGAATGTGGACATTATCGGTCAGTTTCATGATTTTTTCCTCCCATTATTCATAAAAATTATTACCAATAACACCTTAATTAAGACTACCATTTAACATAGTTCTTAATCAATGCATTTTGCTCACAAATTTTGTGTGAAAACTACACAAAAAGCATCGGCGATTTTCGCAAAATCACCAATAGACAGGACTTCACCGCGGATTTTAGCGTCAAAACCGCAATCTACGATACATTTTTCGATGCTTTCCTTGGATAATTCGCCGAAACCCGCGCCGAGAGCGTTGACGAGAGTTTTGCGGCGCTGGGCAAATGCAGCCTTCACGACGCGCATGAACACCGCCTCGCTTTTGACCTCCACGGGCGGCTTTTTGCGGCATCTGAGGCTTATGACGCTTGAGGTGACCTTCGGCTGCGGTATAAAGCAGCTCGGCGGCACGTCAAAGAGCATTTCGGGCTCGGCGTACCAATTTACGAAAACCGTAAACGCGCCGTAATCGCCCGTGCCGGGTCTTGCGCATATCCTGCGGGCGACCTCGCGCTGGATCATAACGGTCACCTGCTCAAAGCAGCGGCTTTCGAGAAGCCTCGATATGACGGGACCTGTTATATTATACGGCAGATTTGCGCACACAACGTGGCGCATTCCGGGCATTTTCTCCTGCAAAAGCTGCGGGATATCCGTCTTGAGCACATCCGCGAAAACGACCTCGGTATTATCGCAGCCGGCAAGCGTCTCCGCGAGCATGGGCTTGAGCGCCGTGTCAAGCTCGACGGCCACTACCCTGCCCGCGCGCTGCGACAGCTCCCGGGTCAGGCAGCCGATGCCGGGGCCTATCTCAAGCACACCCGTCACCTCGTCTATCCCCGCGCTGTCGGCTATATCCTCCGGCACCCACGACTGGGTGAGGAAATTCTGCCCCATCGACTTCGAGAAGCGAAAGCCGTGCTTATTAAGCAGAAGTTTTATAACGTCTATATTCGTAAGCTCCATAGTATTTCCAAGTTCTCCGCTCAAAGTTTTTTCTCAAAGCACTGCCTTGCGGCGTCGTGTCCCGGCTCGGACAGGCAGAGCATATTCCCGCGGTAATCAAAGCCGCAGGATTTTAAGAGCTTCTGCGCGGCTTTGTTTTTGCGGTGGGTGTCGCTGCGGATGCTGTCGGCGCCAGTCTCGCGCGCAAGGGAAATCGCCTCGTGCATGAGCATGGCGCTCAGTCCCGTGCCGCGAAAGGGCGCCGCGACCGCCGTGCGGTGCAGAGTGCAGTAATTTTCGCCGCAGTGCCAGCGTCCGTCGGTGATGGAGTCGTAATCTTTCTCCGGCTCGCTGCTCAGGCAGAAAACGCCCGCGACTGCGCCGCCGTAGGTCATGACGCGGCAGTGTCCGGCGTCGATATCCGCAAGAAAATCCTCGCTTGAGGGGTAATCGCCCTGCCACTGGTCAACACGGTGCTTGCGCAGGTAATTGCGCGCCTGACGCACGATGAGCATGATGCTCTCAAGGTCGTCCGCGCTCGCAAGGCGGCACTCCACGGGCTTTGTAAGCTGCATGCGGCTGCGCTCTTTTTTTATCTTCTCAAGCAGCTTGATATCCGTTTTATCCCTAAGCTCCAGCTTTTCAAACATATCCGGCCGCTTATCCATCGTCCGCTCAAGGCATTTTTTGCGCCGCCACTGCGCCACGGCGGCATGATCTCCGCCCAGCAGCACCCTCGGTACCTCTCTGCCTTCCCAGACCTCCGGGCGCGTATACTGCGGATATTCGAGCACGCCGTCCCAATGGCTCTCGCCGGTGAAGCACTCCTCATCGGACAAAACACCCGGCACGAGGCGGCACACCGAGTCCGCGACCGCCATCGCCGCTATCTCTCCGCCCGTGAGCACAAAGTCGCCCAGCGATATTTCCTCATCAACGCACTGCTCGATAAAGCGCTCGTCAATGCCCTCGTAGTGTCCGCACACGAGCACGAGATGGTCGTAATCGTCCCGCAGCCTACGAGCCGTCGCCTGATCGTAGGGCTTGCCCTGCGGAGACATATATATCACGCGGCTGCGCTTATCCTTCGCAGTTGACATAATATCATCAAGGCAGGATTTGAGCGGCTGCGCCATCATAACGCAGCCCCAGCCGCCGCCGTAGGGATAGTCGTCTACCTGGCACTGCTTATTTTCCGTATAATCGCGTATCTGAACGCAGTTTATCTCGATAATACCCTTCTTTGCGGCTCTGCCGATGATGCTCTCGTGCAAAACGGCATTCACCGTATCCGGAAAAAGGGTCATTATATCAATTCGCATCTTATGCTTTGCCTTTCGTCAGTTAAGTTTACATAATCACATACCCTCGATGAGGTGCACTTTAATGGTCCCGTTTTCGGCGTCGGTACCGAGAATGAACTCAGGAACGGCTGGTATCATATGCTCGGTCTCGCCGCGCACGATATAAACGGACGAGGCGGGCGTTTCGAGAATGTCCTCGAGAATTCCGATCTCGGCGCCATACTCGTCAACCACGCGCGCGCCGATGATGTCGCACAGGAAGTATTCCCCCTTGCCGAGCTTGGCGTCATCTCTGTCGATGAAAACGGTTTTGTTTTTAAGCGCCATGGCAGCGTTAATGTCGCCTATCTCCTCAAGCTGCGCGATGATAAAGCCCTTGTGCACGCGAGCCGAGAGCATTTTGACAGGCTTATTATCAATATATACCGTCTTAAAACGGCGCATAAACTCCGGGCTGTCGAGCCAGACCTGTATCTTGACCTCGCCGCGCACACCGTGAGTGTTCACTATCTTTCCCGCTTCTATATACTGCTGTTTTTCCATGTGAAAACCTCCATAGTTGTACAGTGTATAATCTAACACAAAAACAGGGATTTAACAAGTTCCGCGAGGCAAAAAACCGTTTGATTTTATATATAAAAATGAAAAAGCAGAACGGCATATCCGTTCTGCTTTTTATCAGTCCAGAATATCGACTGAAACTTTCTTGCCCTGTCTTTGGGCTACAGCCCGCATGAGTATACGGATCTCCTTGACGATCCTGCCCTGCCGGCCAATGACCTTGCCCATGTCCCCGTCGGCTACGCGTACTTCATATACGGTCTCGCCGCCGTGAACGCGCTCGGTCACAGAGACTTCGTCGGGTTTCTCGACGAGGCTCTGCACGATATAGGTCAAAAGTTCTTTCATGCCGGTAAGTTACTCCTTGTTAGGCCTCGACCTTAGTGAGCAGGCCGCGTACGGTCTCGGTGGGCTGTGCGCCGTTAGCGATCCAGTACTTTGCGCGCTCCATGTCGACCTTAATGTTTGCACCCTCTGCCATGGGATCGTAAGTGCCTATCTCCTCGATGAAGCGTCCGTCGCGGGGGCAGCGGGAATCTGCAACGACGATGCGGTAGTACGGTGCCTTCTTTGCACCCATTCTGCGAAGTCTGATCTTTACCATTTATCATTCACCTCCATGTTTTTTCTTGAAAATATATATTACAAACGCCGTTTAAGCGCAGGTAATCAGAATTTAAATCCGCCCAGACCGGGGAAGCCGCCGCCTCCGCCCATGCCGCCGAAGCGCTTCTGGAGCTTTTTCATGTTTTTGCCCGAGAGCTGACGCATCATGCCCTGCATCGCGTCGAACTGCTTGAGCAAACGGTTTATATCAACGACCGAGGTACCGCTGCCGAGGGCGATGCGCTTTTTGCGCGAGGCGTTGAGGATCGACGGATCGTCGCGCTCTGCCTGAGTCATCGAGAGGATTATCGCCTCAATGCGGGCAAGACCCTTTTCGTCGAACTTCGCGCCCTTGAGCGCCTTCGCGTCAAGACCCGGTATCATGCCGGCAAGGTCGTTTATATCGCCCATGCCCTTGAGTGAGCGCATCTGCTCGAGATAGTCCGAGAGCGAGAAGCGGTTTGCCTTCATTCGCTCGGCCATCTCAAGAGCCTTCTTCTCGTCAAAGCTCTGCTCCGCTTTTTCTATGAGCGTGAGCACGTCGCCCATGCCGAGGATACGCGACGCCATACGGTCGGGGTAAAACGGCTCTATCTGGTCAAGCTTTTCGCCGACGCCGATGAATTTTATCGGCTTTCCGGTGCTGGCCTTTATCGAAAGCGCCGCGCCGCCGCGAGCATCGCCGTCAAGCTTCGTGAGCATGACGCCGGTGACGCCCAGCGCGTCGTTAAACGCATTTGCGGCGTTCACGGCATCCTGACCGGTCATCGCATCGACAACGAGCAGTATCTCGCTCGGCTCGACCGCGTCGCGGATGTTTTGCAGCTCCTGCATGAGCTCCTCGTCGATGTGCAGGCGACCCGCGGTGTCGAGGAACACAAGGTCGTTGCCGTGCTTACGGGCGTGCTCGACGGCAGCCTTGGCGATATCGACGGGGTTGGTCGTGCCCATCTGGAACACGGGAATATCAAGCTGCTTGCCGACCGTTTCGAGCTGCTTTATTGCAGCGGGGCGATAAATATCGCAGGCTGCCAGCAGCGGACGCTTGCCCTGCTTGCGCATATACGCCGCGAGCTTTGCGCCGTTAGTCGTCTTGCCCGCGCCCTGAAGACCGACGAGCATGACTATGCTCGGGGACTTTGAGCCGATGGTGAGCCGCTGATTTTCGCTGCCCATGAGCTTTACGAGCTCTTCGTTGACTATCTTGATGACCTGCTGTGCCGGAGAAAGCGCCTCAAGCACGTCCGCGCCGGAGGCGCGTTCGGTCACATTTTTCGTAAACTCCTTTACGACCTTGTAGCTGACGTCGGCTTCCAGAAGCGCCATGCGCACTTCCTTCATTGCCTCCTTGACGTCTGCCGCGGTCAGTCTGCCCTTGCCGCGCAGCTTTTTAAAGGCAGCGGATAGCTTGTCGGACAATGATTCAAATGCCATGCTCTCTGCCTCCTATATTTTAAGTCCTTCGAGCTTTTTCATGATGCCCTCATCGGAGACCCCGATGCTTTTAAGCTCATTCTGAAGCTCGTCTATCTGGGCATTGCGCTCAATAAAGCGCTTTATAAGCCCCGTTTTTTCCTCTATCTCGGTCATCGCCGTCTCGGCGCGGCGGATAATATCCCAAACGCCCTGGCGCGATATGCCGCACTGCTCGGCAATTTCTCCGAGAGAAAGATCCTCGTTATATCTCAGGTCAAAGTACTCCCGCTGCTTATCCGTCAGCAGTTCGCCGTAAAAATCAAACAGCATCGAACGCATGACCGCACTGTTTTCCACGGCTGCCCCTCCCTGTAAACGATTTTTGCTTTACAGAGTATAGCATACCGAGTTTTGGGTGTCAAGCATTTATTCTTGTCACCGATGCCGAATATATTTGATTTTTTGCGGCAAAACTGACATTTATAACAACTATTGAGCCGACAGGAGCTTTTTCATGAAAAACAGGAACAAAAACAGTCAGATCTTCGAGCGGGCGGCAAGCTGCGCAAGGCTCAACCGCCCCACGGCGCTGCACTCTTGTGCAAGACTCAAGGGCGAGCTAAAGGATGCACTAAGGCAGATAAATTCGGTCTTTCGACTTGTCGAGCGGCGCTTCGGGGCTGCGCAGGAGGTGCCCGAGGCGTGCCAATGGCTTTTGGATAACCGCTATATTGCGCTGCGCGAGGGCAAGGCGGCGCTCGGTGATATTGCGCGCGCGGGGAAAATGCGCAGCGGAGTTGAGGGGGAGCTGCTGCCGGTAATGTGTCGGGATATGCTCTCCGCGCTCGGCATGAGGCTCTCCGCGGAGCGCATGAGGGAGTATCTGCACGGCTACCAAAGCGTGTGCCCGCTCACTCACGCGGAGCTTGCGCTTTTTCCCGCGGTGCTGCGCTCGCAGCTTCTTTCGGCCCTTGCCGAGCACTGCCGCAAGCTGTCCTCAAGCTCCTCGCCGGACTCGCTCACGGACGGCTTTGCCGCGCTGTTTTCCTCGTTGAGGACAATGGCGGAGCTCGATCAGAGAGCGTTTTTGCGCAGCGCCGATCTTGCCGAGGCAGAGCTTATGGCAGACCCCGCCGGGGTGTATCCGCGCATGGACGACGAAAGCCGCGACAGCTACCGGGCACGGCTCTCGCGCCTTGCAGCCAAAAGCGGGCTTGAGGAGCACGTTTTCGCAAGGCAGCTCATTGAAAAATGCCGCGAGGGCGAGGGTTCGCAGCGGCACGTCGGATATTATCTTCTGCCCGTACCCGACGAAAGGCGGCGCAGCGCGGCGTATATAGGGCTGAATGTACTTTTGACCCTGTTTTTGACGCTGCTGTGCGGTTTTTCAGCCCACAGCGCAGCCACGGCGCTGCTGCTTTTGCTGCCGGCGTCGGAGCTTATAAAGACGCTGCTGGACTATATAATAACGCTTGCCGTGCCGCCGCGAAGGCTGCCGAGGATAAAGATCACGGACGGCGTACCCGACGACGGCAGGACCGTGTGCGTCATATCGGCGCTGCTGTCGTCGGCAGAGGATACGGCGTATTTTGTGCGCAGGCTCGAGGAGTTTTCGCTGGCAAACCGAGACTGCGGCAAAAACCTGCTTTTCGGTATCCTTGCCGACCTCCCCGAGGCAGACTGCGAGCTCTTGCCCGAGGACGGGGATATAATTCGCGCCGCGGCGGGGTGTATCGAAGCTCTGAACGAAAAACACGGCGGCGGCTTTTATCTTTTCACAAGACCGAGGACGCTCGACTCCGGACGCGGCAGGTATTCCGGCTTCGAGCGCAAACGCGGTGCGCTGCTCGCTCTGGCGCGGCTCATGTCGGGCGGCGAAAGTGAGCTGAAGGTCGCGGCGGGAGAGCCCGAAGCACTGCACGGCGCGAGGTTTATCATAACCCTTGACAGCGACACGAGCCCGACTCCGGGCTCATTGTCGGAGCTTATAGGCGCGATGCTCCATCCCATGAATACGCCCGTTTTAGACACCCTGCGCGGCTGCGTCACCGCAGGTCACGGCATCATACACCCCAGAATGTCAACAACGCTCGCATCCTGCGGCAAAACCGGCTTTTCCCGCGTATTTGCGGGGCGCGGCGGCTGCGAGGCCTACGCTTCGCCCTGCGGCGAGGCCGGCATGGATCTCTTCGACCGCGGCGGCTTCTCCGGCAAGGGCATCATCGACGCCGCTTCTCTCGTTATATGCTCAAAAGCGCACATTCCCGACGGCAGAGTGCTCTCGCACGATGCGCTTGAGGGTGCGTTCTTGCGCGGCGGATACATGAGCGACACGGAGTTTTCCGACTCCTTCCCCGCCTCTCCCCTTGCCTATTACAGGCGCAGCCACCGCTGGATACGCGGAGATTGGCAGAACTCGCCGTGGATATTCGACGCGGCGCTGCCCGATATCGAGCGCTGGCGGCTGTTTGACTCGCTGCGGCGCAGCATGATAGCTCCCGCAACGTTCACGGCGATCTTCCTCGGGCTTTTGCTCGGAGTGAGCTGGCTCAGGGCGGCAGCGTGGGCGGCGGTCTTGGCGCTCGGGTCGGGGCTTTTAATATCGCTCACGGAGCTTGCGTCAAGTAAGCCCGACGCGCTGACCGTAAGATACCACAGCCGCGTGCTCGGCGGCATGGGCAGTGCGCTCGTGATGACGCTTTTGCGGCTGTGGCTGCTGCCGTATGAGGCGTGGGTATCGTTCTCGGCGGCTCTGACAGCCGTGTGGCGCATGGCAGTCAGCGGGAAAGATCTTCTCGAATGGCAGACCGCGGCGCAGGGTGACGAGCGGCGCTTCGGCGTGTTCGGCTATGTTGCGAATATGTGGCCATGCCTCGCTGCGGGCTTTGCGCTTGCTGCCCTCGCGTCGGGAATTTCAGCTAAAACCGCGGGGCTGTTCTGGATCGCCGCACCGCTTGCCGCAGCAGCGCTTGCGCTTCCTGCGCGGAGGAGTGCCGACATATCCGACGCCGACAGGAAATACCTCACCGACTGTGCGCGGGAGATCTGGAGCTATTTTGAGCGCTTCTGCACAGCCGAGGATAATTTCCTGCCGCCCGATAATTTTCAGGAGCAGCCGCCCGTCGGCATAGCGCACCGCACCTCGCCGACGAATATCGGACTTGCGCTCGTGAGCGCCATGTGTGCACAAAGGCTCGGTATCATAAGCGCCGAGCGCGCCGCCGATTTTGTCGGCAATATGCTCGACTCCGTCGAAAGGCTCACGAAATTTCGCGGACACCTGTGCAATTGGTACGACACCCGCACGCTGCGGCCGCTTGAGCCGAGGTACCTCTCAACGGTGGACTGCGGCAATCTCTATGCCTGCATGGCGGCAGCGGGCGCTATGCTCGGGGCTATCGGCGAAATGCAGCTCGCGCAAAGGCTCGACACGCTCATGCAGCCGATGGATCTGTCCGTTTTTTATGATGACGAGCGCAGCCTGTTTTATATAGGTATAGACCTCGACAAGGGCACGCCCTCGCCGGGGCTGTACGACCTCATGGCAAGCGAGGCGCAGCTGACGAGCTACGCCGCCGTTGCAAAGGGCGACGTACCGCGGCGGCACTGGCGCAAGCTCTCGCGCGCGATGCGGCAATACGGAGGCTACCGCGGTATGGTAAGCTGGACGGGCACGATGTTTGAATATCTCATGCCGACGCTGTTTCTGCCGCTCACGGCGGGCAGTCTGCTTTACGAAACGGCAAAGCTGTGCGTTTTCGTGCAGAAACGCCGCAGGAGCCGCAGCGGGCTGTGGGGCATATCGGAAAGCGCGTTTTTCTCGCTCGACCCCGCCCTTAACTACCGCTACAAGGCTCACGGCTGCGCAGCTCTCGCACTCAAGCGTGGACAGGACAAGGAGCTTGTCATCGCTCCGTATGCGACCTTCCTCGCGCTGGAGCTGGATTTCAACGGCGCAATGCGCAATCTGCGCAGACTTGACAGTCAGGGCGCGCGCGGGAAATTCGGCTTTATCGAGGCAATTGATTTCACTCCCTCGCGCTGCCGCTCCGACGGAGGGGAGCGTGTGAGATGCTTCATGGTGCATCACCTCGGCATGAGCCTGCTCGCAATAACAAACGCCCTGTGCGGCGGCGTGCAGGAGGCGTTCATGTCCATTCCCGAAATGTCGGCGCATCGCGCTCTGCTTGAGGAAAAGATACCCTACGGCGCGCAAGTTTTGCCCTCGGATGACGAAAAGGCGGAAAAGCCCGACGCATTCATGCAGCATCAGTGGGAGTCGCGCGGGAGCGGCGTTAACTACGCGCAGCCAAGCTGTGCGCTGCTGTCAAACGGCGCGTATAATATTATGTTAACCGAGAGCGGACTTGCCCGCGCCACCTGTCGGGAAATGCTCGTTTATACCGCTCCGTTTCACAGTCTCGATTTGGAAAACAGCGCCCGCATGAGCCTCGTTTCAGGCAAATATGAGCTCCCACTTCTGCCCTATCCGAGCAGTGAAAACAAGTATATGTGGGAGTTTTCCGAAATATCATGCACTTTTTCATGCATATGCGAAAGCTTCGAGTCGCGCTGCACGATCGCGGTATCGGGCAGTGAAAACGGCGAAATGCGCGAGGTCGAAATCTGCGCAAGGGAGGATATTGAAAATGCGCAGCTTGTATTTACGTTCGAACCCGTGCTCGCAAATGCTGATGATTATGTTAACCATAAGGCGTACTGGCGGCTCGGCATCGAGGCAAAAAACGAGTCAAACTGCCTGATGCTGCACAGGCTTGCGCGCTCGCGGCAGGAGGAGGTGTGGCTCTGCGTTGCCTGCGACAGGGATATTACGGCGCGGGCGAGCGAGATAAGCTCGGACGGCGCGTTATCCGCCCCCTTTGTAAGCGTCGCGGCGCGGCTTTCGCTCAAGGCCTCGGAGCGGACGAGGCTGCGGTTTTCGCTCTGCGCTGCCGATTCGCCCGAGGGCGCGTACAGCGGTGCGCAGCATATGCTCGCGCAGGGCCCCGAGGAGTACGGCGCGATGGTTCCCGCCTGCGCAAGTCTGACGCACATGAATGCCGCCGAGGTCGGCAAGGCGATGAGCCTGCTCGGAAAGCTCTTGTTTGTCAGCGCCGCGCATCCCTTCCCCGCCAAAAGCGAGCTCTGGCGCTACGGCATTTCGGGCGACCTGCCGATAATTTGCTGCCCGCAGGAGGAGAATATTGAAGCGGTCACGCGCAGATTTTGTCTGCTGCGAGCCTGCGGGGTGTATGCCGATCTCGTATTCTTCACCGACGAGGGCGGAGAATACTGCCGCCCGGTGTATTCCAAGGTGCGCGATACGCTGGCGGCTCACGGTCTTGAGGCGCTGCTCGGAACGCACGCGGGTGTGAGGATACTGCCGACAGAAGCGCAGCCTCTTGTGAGCTCCGCCGCCGCATGCATCATCGGTGCCGAGGAGCGAAGGCGCACGTTTTCCGCACCGCCGCGCACGGTCAAATGTAACCGTCGTGGTATCGGCGCCGCAATAAAGCACGAATATTGCGAGGACGTCAGCTTTGTGTTTTATGTAAACCAAACACTCCCCTCCCGCGTTTGGAGCACCATGCTCACAAACGGGCGCATGGGCTATATTGCCGCAGACACCGGCATGGGCAATATGTGGTTTCAAAACGCGCGTGAAATGCGGCTGACGCCGTGGGCGAACGAGCCCGACGCCGTTTCGGGACCTGAAAGTCTGGAGCTTGTGACGGATAACTCCCGCCATAGTCTGTTTGCTGCTCCTGACGGCGCAAGCTGCCGAATTAAATTCGGCTGCGGCTGCGCAGTTTGGGAAAAAAGCCTCGGCAGCAGCGCAACGCGATGCACGGCGTTCGTCCCTCCCGACATTGACGCGCGTGTTTTTATCATCGAGCTTTTCGGCGAGCCGCGAGGCAGTATCGAATGGAAATGCGAGCTGCTGCTTGCCGAAAACGAGAACGATCACGCGGCAGTGAGCGTAAATTATGTAAACTCCGTATTCACCGCATCGAGCAGCCGCTCCGCAATTGAAAACCTCAAATTCCGAGCCGTGTGCTCTGCGCCCGTTTTGGGCTATACCTGTGACCTTTTATCTTGGAGCTACGGCGAATTTGACGAAAGAACGAGCGATCTGAGCTATCCCGTATTCGCGGCAAGGCTTGAGGCTCAGAGCGTTATCGTGCTCGTTTGCGGCTGCGCTCAGGAAGATGAGTTATTGCAGTTATGTAAACCCGAAACCGCATTCTCGGCGCTTGAGCGCACAAGGGCGCACTGGCTCAAAATATGCACCGCTCTCACGCTCACGGGCTGCGGCGCGGCGGATAATTATATGAGCGGCTGGGCGGTTTATCAGACTCTCGCCTGTCGGCTCATGGGGCGCTGCTCAATGTATCAAAGCGGCGGCGCGGTCGGCTTTCGTGACCAGCTTCAGGATGCCGTTAACCTCATTCTTATAGACGCCAGCCTTGCGCGCTCGCACATTTTAAGCGCCTGCCGCCATCAGTATCTTGAGGGCGATGTCATGCACTGGTGGCACTCGACCGCAGACTCGGACAAGGGCGTGCGCACGCGCTGCTCGGACGATCTTCTATGGCTCGTTTGGGCGCTGTGCGAGTACACTGAAAAGACCGGAGATTTTGAAATATGCGAGTGCCGTGAATATTATGTCAACTCTGCTCCGCTCGAAGCGCACGAGCGCGACCGCTATGAAACGCCGCTCCGCTCGGACTGCTCGGAAAGCGTTCTTGAGCACGCTTGCAGGGCAATAGACCTGTGCATTGCGCGCGGCCGCGGTGAGCACGGACTGCTGCTTTTCGGCAGCGGCGACTGGAACGACGGCCTGGACAACATCGGCGGTGAAAGCGTTTGGCTCAGCTGGTTTTTCGCCTGCTGCGTGCGGAGATTTTCGGAGCTGCTTATGTCGTTATGTAAACCAAATTCGGAGAAATACCGCGCCTTGGCAGCCGAGATCGGACAGGCGGCGGACTCGGCGTGGGACGGCGAGTGGTATCTGCGAGGCTTCTGGCCCGACGGTGCGCCGCTCGGTTCAAAAAGCTGCGGCGAGTGCCGAATCGACTCCATTGCGCAAAGCTGGGCCTGCTTTTGCGCCGAGGCACAAAACTCCCGCGCGGACACGGCGCTTGACAGCGCGTTAAGACTTTTGTTCGACCGCGAGCGGAAAATAATAAAGCTTTTTGACCCTCCGTTTTGCGGCGGCGGACGCGACCCCGGATATATCCGCAGCTACGGCGCGGGCTTCCGTGAAAACGGCGGGCAGTACACTCACGCGGCGCTGTGGCTTGCGATGGCCTGCTTAAGGCGCGGCCGCGCTGACGATGCGTGGGAGATACTGTGTGCGCTGCTGCCGGAAAATCACGATTTGCGCGAGTATCTTGCAGAGCCCTTCGTCCTTGCCGCCGACGTCTGTACCGCAGCGGGGCACGAGGGCGAGGCGGGCTGGACGTGGTACACCGGCTCGTCGGGCTGGTACTTCCGCGTTTTCGCCGAGGAGCTTTTGGGGCTCCGGCTCTGGCACGGCGGGCTCTATATCCGCCCCACCCTGCCCGAGGGCTTTCCCGACTGCCGCATAACGCTGCGCCCGCTCGGAAAAACGCCGCTCAAAATATGCATAGGCGCGGACGGCATATTTGTAAACGGGGAAAAATACGACGGAAAAAATATACCATATGCATGAAAAGTGTGCTATACTGATTTATTATAAGTCCAAGGAGGTCATGCCATGGATACCGTCAGAAAAGAACTGCTCCCGGGAGTTTGGCTCACTGCCCTCAGAAGCGGGAAATTCAAGACCGGCTGCCTGAGTGTAACTCTGCTCACGCAGCTTGACAGAGAAACGGCGGCGATGAATGCGGTCATACCCTTTGTGCTGCGGCGCGGCAGCCGCTATCGCACGGATATGCAGACGCTTGCCGTCGAGCTTGACAGTCTCTACGGCAGCAGGATAGATCCGCGTGTGCGCAGAGTCGGCGAAATTCAGTGCATCGGCCTTGCAGCGAGCTTTCCCGACGACCGCTGTCTCCCCGCGGGAAGCTCGGTTTTCGAGAGCGTCGCACAGCTTTGCGCGGAGCTTCTGCTCACCCCCTGCACCAAGGGCGGACTGCTCCTGCCGGACTACGTCGAAAGTGAAAAGGAAAAACTGCTTGAGCGGATAAGAGGCAGAATAAACGACAAGCGCAGCTATGCCGTTTTGCGCCTGCTTGAGCAGATGTGCTGCTACGAGGCGTTTGCCGTGCCCCCGCTCGGTACGGAGGATGCGGTGGAGAATATCCACTATCAGAAGCTCACGAAGCACTATCGCAGCCTCGTCCAGACAGCACCGGTCGAAATATTCTACTGCGGCTCGGAGGACGCGGACACCGTTTCTGACATCCTCTCGGACGCGCTGTCCGGTATGTCGCGCGGCGAAATCAACTATGATATAGGCACGGATATTCGCATGAACGCCGTTGAGGACGAGGTGCGCGTATTCACGGACGAAATGAGCGTGACGCAGGGCAAGATAGTCATGGGCTACCGTCTCGGCGACTGCATGGACGACCCCGACCTTGCCGCGATGCGCGTGTTTAACGCTGTTTTCGGCGGCGGAGTGACCTCGAAGCTCTTTGTCAACGTCCGCGAAAGGCTCTCGCTTTGCTACTACGCAAGCAGCACGGTCAACGTGCAAAAGGGCATCATGTACGTTTCCTGCGGCGTGGATTTTGATAAATTTGACGCGGCAAAGGCCGAAATTGAAGCGCAGCTTGACGCGATCAGACGCGGCGAGGTGAGCGCGGACGAGCTGTGCGCGGCAAAGCGTAGCTGCGCGGCGGATCTGCTTGCCGTGGCCGACGATCAGAATGAGCTTGAGTCGTTTTATCTTAAAAGCACCCTCGACGGGCTTGACGTCGAGCCCGAGGAGCTTGCCGCGGCGATAGACTGCGTCGAGCTTGAGGACATCGTGCAGATAGCGCGCAGCATAGTGCCCGACGCCGTATATTACCTGCGCGGCACGGACGAGGAGGACGGCGATGAAGCATAAAAGATACGAAAAGCTCGGCGAGGATATTTATTCGGGCGAGCTTCGCAGCGGACTGCGGATAAACGTCGTGACAAAGCCCGGCTTCAGGCACGGCTTCGCGGTGCTTGCGGCAAACTACGGCGGCGCACATCGGCGCTTTTCGCTCGGCGGCACGATGCACGACACGCCCGCGGGAGTTGCGCATTTTCTTGAGCACAAGATGTTTGATATGCCCGACGGCGACAACGCCCTCGCCACACTTGCCGCAAACGGCGCACAGCCGAATGCGTTTACCTCAAGCGGCATGACCGCCTATTATTTCGGCTGCACCGAGGGCTTTGAGGAAAACCTGCGTATGCTCATAAAATTTGTCTCGACGCCCTATTTCACCGACGAGACCGTTGCCAAGGAGCAGGGTATCATCGGGCAGGAGATATGTATGGTCGAAGACGATCCCGGCTACGTCATCTATAACCGCCTCATGCGTATGCTCTATGCGCACCACCCCATACGCGATCAGGTCGCGGGCAGCATCGAGAGCATCGCGCAGATAAGCGCGCAGACGCTTTATGACTGCCACAGGGCATTTTACGCGCCGTCAAACATGACCCTTTGCGTGGCCGCCGACTGCGATCCCGAGCGCATATTCGGCATTGCCGACAAGCTGCTCACGCACGAGCGGCAGGAGACGCCGAAGGCGGACATGGGCGAAAGTGAGACGGAATATCCGCACGAGAGCTTCTGCGAGGAGCGCATGGAGGTCTCCGCGCCGCAGTTTTTCATCGGCGCAAAGCTCACCCCCGCGCCCGACGGCGATGCCCTCCTGCGGCAAAAGCTCGTTTCGCAGCTCGCTTTGAGGACGCTGCTCGGTCAGTCGGGCGATTTTTACAGCAGCCTGTACGCCGACGGTACGCTCGGACGGAATTTCGGCTATGAGACCGATTACGCGGCCGGCACCGCGACGATCATAATTCACGGGCAGAGCGAGGCGCCTCGGAAGGTACTCGCGGAGCTCAAGGGCGCCGTCAAAAACGTGTCGGAGCGCGGGCTTGATCCCGATGCGTTCGACGCGGCGAAAAAGGCGATGTTCGGCTCCGAGCTCAGGGCGCTTGAGCACTTTGACGCGCTGTGCTTTGCGCTCGTTGAGGGTCAGTTCGGCGGCTACTGCGCACTTGACGGCTTCGAGGTGCTCGAGAGCATCAAAAAAGCCGAGTGCGAGGAATTTATAAGCACCCATCTTTCTCCCGACAGGCTCGCAATGAGCATTATTTCCCCGGTAAAGGCACAATAAAGGAACGATAACATGACTTTTCTCACCTCAACCATGCTGCGCGACGCGGCGATAAGCTTCCCCATGTTCGGAAATTTCAGCATCGCCCCGCCGTACAGCTTCACCGTTTTCGGCTTTGAAATTTATTTTTACGGCGTAATAATCGCGCTCGGCTTTATCCTCGCCGCCCTCTTCTGCGCAAGACAGGCGGAGAAATTCGGCATCACCTCGGACGACCTTTTTGACTTCGTCATCTGGCTCATTCCGACCTGCATAATCGGCGCGAGGCTCTATTACGTTCTCTTTAAGCTCGACTATTTCATCGCAAATCCCTCGGAGATATTCAGGGTGCGCGACGGCGGGCTTGCCATTTACGGCGGCATAATCGCAGGCGTTATAACAGGCGCTCTGGTCTGCCGGCATAAGAAAATACCCGTCATGGCGCTCGGCGACCTTGCCGCCTTCGGTCTGCTCATAGGTCAGGCGATAGGACGCTGGGGCAACTTCATAAACCGCGAGGCCTTCGGCGGCGTGACCGACGTGTTCTGCCGCATGGGTCTGACCGTTCCCGGCAGCGAGACCATATACGTTCACCCGACGTTTCTCTACGAGAGCCTGTGGAATTTCGCGGGGCTTATCGCACTGTACATTCTTCTCAGGCGCGGCAAGCGGCAATACGACGGGCAGTTTTTCTGCCTGTACATATTCTGGTACGGTTTAGGCAGGTCGTGGGTCGAGGGGCTCAGGACCGACAGCCTCTACATCGGCTCGACCGACATCCGCGTTTCGCAGCTTTTGGCCATCGTCAGTGCGGTCACGGCAGCCGTCATACTCATAATAAACGCAAGAAAAAAGCATTCGCCCGAGGGACTTTTCGTTAACCGCAGCACGCGGATAAAAAAGCCCGAGGTGCAGGAAGGGGATATTGAAAATGGCTGATTACAAAAGCATAGTCAAGGGCACGATAAACAGCGTCACGAATAAGGCAAAGAAGTACGTCGAGGGCGGCGGGCTGCGCGATGCATACGACAAGGGCAGCACCGCCGCGCGCTGCTACGCGAACATAGCAAAGCTCACCTTGCAGATAAACGGCGAGCTTGAGGAGCAGAAAAAGGTGTTTCTCGAAATAGGCCGCATCTGCTATGACGAAAACCGCGACGCGCCCTACGGCAAGTACGCTCCCCTCTTCGACGAGCTGACCAAAATAGACGAGCGCATCGAGACCATGCGCCGTGAGCTTGAGGCGGCAAAGGCCGCGGTGGAGGCGGCAAAAAACGGTCCCGAGTACGCGGAGTTTTACGACATAGAGGAGCCCTGAAATGAACGAGGCACTTGAAAAGATCCTTGAGCGCAGAAGCATCAGAGCGTATAAGCCGGAGCAGATCACGGACAGTGAGCTTGACAGCGTGATACGCGCGGGGCTTGCCGCTCCGTCGGCCATGAACAGGCAGCCGACGGTGCTGCTCGCAATTCAGGATAAGGATACCATCGCGCGGCTGTCGCGGCTCAACGCGCTCGTCATGGGCGCCGAGGGGGTTGACCCCTTTTACGGTGCGCCCACGGTCATCGTCGTTTTGGCAGACCGCAATATTGCCACGCACGTTGAGGACGGCGCGCTCGTCCTCGGAAACCTCATGAACGCCGCAAGCGCGCTCGGTCTCGGCTCATGCTGGATAAACAGAGCCAAGGAGGTCTTTGAGATGCCCGAGGCGCGGGAGATACTGCGCGGCTGCGGCATCGGCGACGAGTACATCGGCGTCGGTCACTGCATCCTCGGCTATCCCGACTGCGAAAGGCCGCAGGCAAAGCCCCTGCGTGACGGACGGCTATTCAGAATTTAAGTAAAAAAGACACCCTCGTGAGGGTGTCTTTTTTCATCCGTTATTGCTGCTGCATTTTTCGGCGTCTATTGCGAGCACGAGCATCAAAACGCACAGAGCGTTATCGGTGTCTGCCACATCGATGGAATATGTGTCGGTGAAGTGCAGGAGCTCTTTCTCTATCGTGGCAATGCACTCGCCGTGTGCGCCCGTAACGGTATAATCCCACGCAAAGATGTCGCCGCTTACCTGCCAGCCGTTATAGTCAATTTCGAACTTGGGTCTGAAGAACGTAAAGCGCTTCGTTATGCAGCCCACGTATTCGTCCCTGCCGCGGTATATCTCGAACTTCGGCTCAAAAAGCGTCAGCACGCGCTCACGCACGGTGCCGATATGCCTGCCGCTGCGGTCAAGGATATGCAGAACGTGTCCCCAGCCGAGCTTGCCCTCGACGGTGAATACCCGCTCGCCGTACTCGTCATAGACGTCATAGCTGTCAAACCATGAGAAAAAGCGCTGTTTAAATAAAAGCTTCATAGCCGCTCCTTTTCAAAAATCCTGCCCGATTAGGGCAGGCGTTGGCATATTATTTTGCGCGAGTGGAGACTTCCTGTGCAAGCTTTGCAATGAAGTCCTCGACCTGCATCGAGCCCTCGTCGCCGCCTGCGCGGGTACGAACGGAGATGGTGCCGTTTTCTGCCTCCTTGTCGCCGACAATTATCATGTAAGGTATCTTCTGAGTCTGCGCCTCGCGGATCTTGTAGCCGATCTTCTCGTTTCGCAGGTCGCACTCAACGCGGAAGCCCTGCTCGTCAAGGCGCTTTGCAACGGACTTCGCGTAGTCGTCAACGCGGTCGGTTATGGGCATGACCTTGACCTGAACGGGAGATAGCCAGGTCGGGAATGCGCCGCCGAAGTGCTCGGTGATGACGCCTATGAAGCGCTCGATGGAGCCGAATACGACGCGGTGGATCATGACGGGGCGGTGCTTCTCGCCGTCTGCGCCGACATACTCAAGCTCGAAGCGCTCGGGAAGCTGCATATCGAGCTGGATAGTGCCGCACTGCCAGGTGCGTCCGAGGCTGTC
>CEAB01037836.1_pt1 | contig 18993 bp, 29 predicted proteins | sample 557651 | NCBI WGS metagenome assembly CEAB01 (sample SAMEA3182046, study PRJEB8094) | gut metagenome | biome: human; feature: gut; material: Stool; isolation source: human stools | place: Canada | collected 2011-11-15
CAGGATATCTACTTGTTCCCGAACATGACAGAAACCAAGTACCTGGTCGAAAATTCCGGCAGCCTGATTAGCGGTTATCTGGGCTATGGTGAAGCTCCCGTTATCTTGACTGGTACATACGCATCAGTCAACAGTGATTCGACTGTCGAACAGGATACAAGCGCGGAAGAAAACACCGACGCTGAATCTGGTGACAATTCCACGGCGGACGAAAACGCTGAGTCCAGTTCCGATGATAACAGCGACAGTTCGGAAAATTCCGATTCTTAATTCTAAAAAATAGTTATTGCGTATTCGTGCGAAACGCATACAATGAAAATTGTATGATAGATAACAGCACACATACGCTATAATTTCACAATTCTGAGAAGCAGACTATCCGTTTGGAGGTCTGCTTTTTTTGTTGGAATTTTGCGGTGCTTTGCTGATGTTTATTGTAACAAAACACTACAAGGAGAAAGAAAAATGACCGTAACAAACACTGTAACAGAAACAGAACACTTAACTCCCCTGCGTTCCGCTGTAGAGCACATCAACTGGAATACTTTGTACCAGCAGAAAATGGCTCTCGAAGAAGTCTCTGACATGCTCTATGCCAAGAGAAAAGAGGATGACACGTTTGGCAAGGCTTCCGCCTGGCTCGAAAGCGTCATTGCACTCATGGAACGTTTGGGGGATGCAGCAGAAGAGGAAGGAAAGTTTGATTATCCCGAGCGGGACGAAAACGATGAACATCTGGATAACAGGTTCAATCATGTGTTGAATCAGTACCCGGATGTGGATATCTGACCAGTTCATATCAGGAGGACAATGATGCGGATTAACAGCAGTTGTGTGCTTCACAGCACCACGAGTCTCAACGCAAGAGTTCTTCCGCTCATTGGACGGGTCGGAACTCTTGAGCTGTCAAGTGGGCAGCCACTCGTATTCAAAACAACAACACCAAAACAACAAGACGTCCTGCGTACCAGCACAGTAAAAGCTATTGGCTTTGCAGGAAGCAGAATTTTTGTCAAAACCGAAAGAGGAACCCAATACACATTTGAATTCCAATAACACCCAAGCGGCCACTAATCTCATTTTTTATAGATTGGCGGCCGCTTTTATTTTTATCATTTCTTTGAAAGGAAGTTTTTAACATGAATTTCATCAATGCCGCCACCAAGAAAGAACGCACCCATGTAGAAGAAATCATCCGGTCTCAGCCTGTTATGTCTCGTGAAGGCATAACTGCCACTGAGATTGCTATTTGCGGCAAGCGGAATCTTTTCATGGACGTTTATTGTCCGGATAACGGCGCTGAAAAGCATCCGATTATCATCGATATCCATGGCGGCGGCTTGATTGCTGGCCGAAAAGAACAGAACCGGAACCTGGCAACCTGGTTTGCCAAAGAAGGGTATCTCACCTTTGTTCCGGATTACCGTCTGGTTCCTGAAACCAATGTTTTCGGTCAAATCACTGATGTCATCAATGCGTTTGCTACTGTAGCTGAACACGCTGAAGACTTCGGTGGTGACTTGAATCAGGTCTTTGTAGTTGCCGACAGTGCTGGCGCGTTCCTTGCCTGCATGGCAAGTTCTATTCTCCGCTATCCTGCCAAGATGCAGCCGGTAGAGGACGAGCTGGAAGAGAACGTACCCGAGGCAGCCAAGCAGCTCATCATCAATGCGATGGGCCTGCAGAGCGGGATGTACTACATCTACAAAGGCCAGGTCGGGCTTCTCCAGAACTATTACATGGCCAAAGGTTGGAAGAATCACAGCTATGCTGAATTCATCAAGCCTGAAACCTATTCTAAACTCATTCCTCCGTGCTATATCTGCACCGGAAAGAAGGATTTCCTCAAGAAACAGACTTTCGGATTCAAGAAGTGTCTCGAAAATGAGCGCGTTCACCACGGCTACGGGTTTGTTTCCAAGAAGGAAACCGTTCATGCTTTTGCAGCACTGTATCCTGAATCCGAATCCGCAGTCGGTGTAAACCGCGAGATGATTCGGTTCTTCGACAGTTTCGAAAAATAATAAATACCAAAAAGACAAATAACAAGGAGGCATTTCATAATGACTCACAATGAGTTGGTTCATGACCTCTGCACTCAAGATTCGATTGTAGTGCAGAACTTTGCTGAGCTGATGCGATTTGTGCTCGATAACAAAGCGGAAGTTATCTATGACGGTTGGATTAACGTCTATGTCCCTATCTGGTTTGATGCTGATATGGCATTTGGTCTTAACTTGAACACGGTCGAAAATGCAGACTGGATTAACATGTATATCGACTGGCATCCGGACGATACCATTCGTACATACATTTCCTACTGCAACAATTCCACCGATGACCCCGACTTCAATCTCGAAATCATCATGAGCCCCCGCCATCAAGAACTGTTCAATGCACGATTCAAAGAACAATTCAAGGCCACTTATCACATGAGTGTCGAAGAAGCGTGGGCCAAGTACGGTGCAGAATAACATTACAAGGAGAAATCATTATGGCACGCAAAGAAATCAAAATTTTCATGGACGCCAAGGAAGCTGCCAGCTTCCTGAAAGTCATCGATTGGTCCTGGCTGTTCACCTTCCTCAGTGAGCGCTATAACGTCTCGCTGAGCCCCCGCAAAGAACTGAAAGACAACGGCGCAGCAATCATCAAGGTCGAATGGCCTGATGAACTGATTGAAAAGTGCGGAATGATGGCTGATGTCTTCTCGTCAGTCAAGCTCGTCACATTCGATTCGTGTTTCAAGGAAATCGTGGAATACGATGAAGATAAGTTCAATGAAAAACGTGAAGCATGGTTTACCAATCCGACAAAGACGCTCAGCTATCTCGATTGCGATGGCGTGGTCAAGGAACGGACTCTTGCGCTGAACATCTCCCTTCGCTATACGCTGTATGACGGAGGCTACAATTTCGCAACGCTGCTCTATGCGGTTTATTCCGATGTGAACGGCTGGACTATCCAAATGGAAAAGGAGTAACAACAATGGTTGAAATGGCATTCAAAGTAAATCCCGGTTCCGAATTCTACAAGAATTATTTTTCGACAAAGGAGGAAAAAGCGCACTTCGTTGAAATTGCGAAGCAATTCTTCGACAAATATTTTCCCGGTGAGAAATTCTCGTATGTCTTGAATGACCGGTTGACGGTCGAATTGACACCAGAGCTGCTCGCCAAATACGAATCTCAGGTCATGAAACGCCGTGACCCTCACGGCTTTGTCATCTTCAAACAGCGTTCGCCCATGAACTGCCTGTGGGAAGATGAGGTCTGTAAGAACGTGAACGGCAAGAAGTTCCTTGCCAATCAGTTCTGGTGGGCCGACTTCAACGGTTCTGGCCGCATCACTACGGAGCTGTGGGATGATGAGCAGGGAAATATCTACGGATATTATTCCTGCGAATATGCAACTCGCAGCACCAAGGTTCCAGACACCGTTACGCAGATTAAGCTGAGTGAATATTACGCGGCTTGCGAAGCATACACGGAAGCCAAAAAAGCAACTGCTGACGCCGCTGCTACAGCTTGACGCTGCTTGCGATGCCGGTAAAATTGTGAATGTACGATAGATAGCATCTGCGCATTTCAGCGCTCGTACAATTCACAAACTGATACAACTAGGCAGACTCATCACCACGATGGGCCTGCCTTTTTTGTTTACAGAAAAAGGAGAAAAAATATGAACACAAAACGAATCAAAGAATTGGCTGCACTGACCGATGGAGAACTCGCAAGGAAACTTCTCATTCAGGAGTTTGGCAATGACTCTGAAACCCATTGGGGAAACAACGCACACGATGAACGTGTGATGGTTACTATCAATCCAGACGGAATCGCTCAAAGGACCTGGGAAGCCGACCATTGGGTTCGCCTTGACGAATTTGACAAAGACGGTTTCTATGCCCGTGAGATTTACGAGGGAAAATGGGTCGATGAGCCATTGCCCAAAAACGTCATTGCACGAAATGTCACAATTGCTGCACCGGAACCTATTCAGCAGGAATCCAAAGACACTGAAATTTTTCGAGCGGCACAAGTCCTGTGCAAGCAGCTGACTGGAGATGACACCTTTGGATGGAATCCTGAGCTTCTTGCACAGATTGCGGATTGCACGGCAGCTTTGCTTGCCACCAACGGAATCAGCTCTCATTTTCCGAGCGCCAATACTGAACCCATCTGCTCTTGGGAAAAGCCGGTCGTCGAATATCAGCGTCCGGATTACGCCCTGGAGTATGGTACTAACTACTAAAACGAGGAGGATATCATGGCAAAAAACTATTTTGGTGTCGTTCTGACCACCAAGGAACACGATAAATATCGTCTTGTAGTATACTGCTACAAGGACCCTGGCATCCTTAATACCTGCCCGATGTGTCAGCTGCTTCGGGTCATTCACAAATTCCAGCAGGAATACGCTGAAATTCACCGCGAACATTGCAGCCGTATCCCGCCTCGCAAGTGGTACGAGCTTGGCAGAGTAATGCCGAGTATCGTTCTGCGGAAATACGGCCTGGAAAAGCACTGTGAAATGTCATTTGAGCCGAGCCGCGTGCCTCCAGCTTCTGCGCTGAAACTCATCCCTGGTGCGACCGCTTCTAACTGGAAGCAGTACATCTGGTACGTTGATGGTGATGTGACGATGCTTGGCTAAACACCATTGCACATTCGTGCGAGACCCATACAATTAGAATTGTACGATAGATACCATCAAACCTTGACGGTTTTCTTTCGCACGATTCACAATTCTGCAAGCAAAGAGCAGACTCGCCGTCTTGGTGGGCCTGCCTTTTTTGTTTGCGCAACTACAAACAAGGAGTGTAAAATCATGAACAAAAAGTATCTGTTCGACAAAACCAATGTCATCGACCTGTCCAAACTCTACGAAGACGATGACGAAAATATCATGTTTTATTGGTGCAATTCCTGCGGAGAAGTGAATCTTCCAGGCGACATTGGCCTTGTTCTTCGCACGGAGGACGAACTGCCTCCGAAAATCAAAAGTATCTTTGAGCACCTGGAGTGCGAGCGCAATGAAACAAACGAGTACGCCGTCACTATCTGCAACAAGAGCGGCATTCTTCTGATGGCTCTGTATCCGTGTCAGTTTGTCGCGAATGTACTCAAGATTGATGAAGAGAGCCAGAAGGCGCTGGACGCTACTGAGCAGTTTGCCTTGAACCTTAAAGGTTTTGGCAACAACTTGGCCGCAAAACTCAAAGAGACAGAACCGAACTGTGAGGTCATTCTGGGCATCCACACTGACCCGGAAGGCCCGGAGTTCGGCGTTTTTGTTCCGTTCTTTGAGGATGAGCAGTCTGTCGCGAACAACCTTTCCGGCATCCGCAAAAAGTTCAACGAGATTGCGTATTCTGATACGGTATGCAATCTCATTCGTCAAAGTGCGGCCGTTGAGGAGAATGCAAAATGAGCTTTATCGTTACCCGCAAAGAAGCTGATTTATCAAAAGGCATTTCTCTTGTAAGACAATACCATGATTTCGTTCCATACAAATTAGGCGATGAGATTTCATTTGAGCTGACAAGCCAGGACCGCATTTCTGCAAAAGCTGTTTGTAGGAAAAATGGCGGCATGTTGTTTTGTGCAAACCATCCGCTCAGCGTGTCCGGAAGCGTTTGTCATGCTATGAATGATGATGTAACAAACACTGACGGGTACATTTTCAGTGATTTGCGGAATTATCTGAATAGCGCAGTTATCGACCTGTTTCCAAAGGATATCCGCAATGAGCTAGTGCCGTTTGCCAATGGTGATTGCCTACGCATCCCCACGTACGACGATATTTTCGGCAAATGTCAGGCTGGCTTACCGAGTAAACGCTGGAACTGCATGATGCACCAGGAAAACCGAATCCTTAAAAGTAAAGGGAACAGCTTTCTCAACATCATTCCTGTACCATATTGGCTTGCTACATCGTGCAGCACAAACTTCCTCGGAGCTTTCTATTATGTGGACCGCTATGGCGACGCTGAGAAGTGTCTTGCTGGTCTCAGTTATTGTACTATTCGGCTCGTATTTGAGCTAAAACAACATTAAACAAAAAGGAGCGTATCAAATAATGTTAATTGACATGAACAGAGAGGGCTTCAACACCGGTTTTGAAGATGAAAACGGCAATCCAATTCTGGTAGGAGACCAGGTAGAATTCTGCGGCGAAATTGGCAAAGCTGATTATTGCTGCGGCGCGTTTGGTTTTACTTTCAAGCACGGTGTGCCCTGGGATGCTATCGAACGGGTAGTGCGCGAAGCCACCGGAAATGAACCTCGTTTCCTGTACAATGACAACTTCGTCAGTTTCTGTGAAATTATCTGGAACCTGTGCGATGACGCGGATGACCACATGTTGCCGAATCCTACGGAAATCGACTGATAGCATTAAGCCGTCTGCCTTTTGGCGGGCGGCTTTTTTCTTTTTCTCTTGCGATATTGTGCGAATGGCGTATGATGAAACTGTACGATAGATACCAGAAATCAAAAGGGCACTTTGCCTTTCGTACAATTCACATTTCGCTTAAAGGCGGACTTCCCACGTCGGGAGGCCCGCCTTTTTGCGTATTCACAAAAAAGGAGTGCAAATTATGTTTATCATCACAAAGACTTTTACCGATGACGAGGGGCATCTTTATACAAAGGTGAATCCAACGCAGTATTCTACCCCAGGAGAAGCCTACAATGCCATGCGTGAAGATTACCTCAATGAGCTCACGAGCCGTGGCCTGAAAAACAACGGCGGTTCCAATGAAGATGGCGAATCCTGCCCTGGCGGATACATCATCGGCGATGAGGCACAAATCTACGACTATGCCCAATACACCCCGTATGAACAGCTTCTTCCTGCTGTTTTGTTCGGAGTCCATCGGATTGGTTAAGGAGAATCGCAATGGATAAGAAAAGTGCAAGAAATGAAATCACAAAAATCAACCAAAAGCAAGCCGCACTCGAAGGCTATTCCTACGAAAGAGCCTATCATACCGCCAAGCAGGCAGGGGAACCATCCTACCGATTTGCTGTCGGCGATAAAGTACAGGTGGGTCATCTTCTGAACTGTGTTGTTGACGAGGTTCTGGAAGGTGGGTACATGTACCTTATCCGCAGTGGTGCAAACTGCAATGACTATTCCTGCTGGGCCTGGACAAATGTTCGCCCGCTGGATGATGACAAAGACACAGAATTTGCAAAGCGCAATTCTGCGCTATCCCGCCTGCACTACTCAAACCGCAGTATGTATTCTTTACTCAGCTTTCAATACCTGTTCGGCGTTGACTTCAACCCTGATTATCAGCGTGGTTCGATTTGGGATGACGAGGACAGGGAAAAGCTACTGGACAGCATTTTCGCAGGTCGAGAGATTGGTCGCTTCGTTTTTAAGCAGCTGCCATTCACTCGCACAAGCGACGATGGCAACTACTATGAAATCGTCGATGGCAAACAGCGTATGTTGACACTGCTCGCTTTCTACGAAAACCGTTTTCCGTACAAAGGCGTATACTACAATGACCTTTCCGCACAGGACAAAAACTGGTTTATGGATGCCCCCATCGGCGTTGCTGAGATTGACCAGAACGTGACTCGTACAGAGGTTTTGGAGATTTTCCTCGCTCTGAATCAAGGCGGTAAGCCTGTAGCAAAGGAAGTCCTTGACCATGCACGCGAATTGCTGAAAGAAGAGAAAGGGAAAGGGAAAGCATTATGAGTCCTATGTTCAAGCAGGCAGTCGGAATGACCGAAATCTATGCAAAAGGAATCGCAGAGCTCTTTCTCATTCGCTGTAATCCCTATCATTGGGATGGTAGCGGGGAAGTTCCTGACGATGTCAAATTTGATGTGTACAAGCGCAAAATCGATGAGACATACGATGGCTGCACGCTCGAAATTCAGCTTTGTAAGCCCGATGGCTGTCTTTGCTATGCGGCGTCCGTACATCTGTACGAAGGCGGATTCTGGACGGGACACGGCATTGGCTGCTTCGACAAGACTGCGATTTGCAATGACCCCGGTTCTGTCGATGCCTTAACCGGCGCTATCATGCGCGTGTGCATGACATACGAAAACCTCACGAATTTCCGCAAGGTTTTCGTCAAGTGCCTTACCATCAGCCAGAAACGAATGAACGAAATCAAGCAGTATACCGATGACGGCAAAGAGCAGGATGAGATTGAGTTCGAATCCGTTATCTTCGCCGATGGTATGCACATGGATGTTCGCTGCATCCCACGCCACAATGGACCTTCCTGGTGTGAGGCAGCTATTTATCGTGAGGATGAAGATATCGTCACGTCTGAGCCTAGTGATTCGTTCTACAACCATTGGGTTTGCCAGACGGCAAACGCCACCTACCATCTTTATATGGGTATTGCTGACGAATAAAACTTGACGCACCTTGCGAACGGCATATCATAGAAATTGTACGATAGATACCAATAATCGAAAGGGCATTTTGCCTTTCGTACAATTCACAATTTCGCATAAAGAGCGGACTTCCCACATCGGGAGGCCCGCTCTTTTTTGCGTCATAACAACAAAAAGGAGTGTATTATTATGAAACTAAAAATCACAGGCCAAATCGATGGCAAATCCGTGCCGATTACCGTACCGATTGAGAAAGTTATCGAAGCATTCTGGCCCTACGCCACCAAGCCTTCTACTCTCTCTGTATCCACGGACCTTGAATCGGACAGCATCAGCGCTGATTTTATGCTTGGCCAGGAAACGAAGGATTCTTATCCCGGTATCTGGCTCACCAGCAAAAACAGCAATACTGGCCGCACCGGTTCCTGGTTCCGTCTGGAACTGCCGAATGAAACCAACGATATGGTTAAAGGATTTCTGTACGGTGGTGACGATGCAAAGGAATCTGATGATTATATTGCTACCATTGCAGACGGCATTCGCAATGACAACGATGATTCGAAGCGTGTGCTTTGGGTAGATAAATCGTTAACTCATGTCGAGCCTACGACCAACAACTATCTGAAACGCCAAGGCGCTGTCACCGAAAAGCAGCTCGATGAGTACGACGCTTGAACTGATACCATAAATTTCCCCACCTAACCAAAAATAACAAATAAGGAGAGTAAAACTATGTATCTCGAAACTATTGATGAAAAAGCGTTCCGTTCTTTTCTTTCTAATCCTGCTATTTCCGTTCTGGACGGTAACGTTCTGGATAAGTACCACGGCTCGAATTTCTACCGTTTTGTCCGCGTCCCCCTTTCCGATGGCGGTGAGCATCATGTTGACGCCATCTTTGGGAACATGTACAGCACCTATGACCTCGCCTTGAACGCTCACCGTTTTTCTGCAAACGGCAACCTTGAGTTCATGGCTTATCTCGTGGACTACAAGGACACCTACAACGAAAGCTACCAATTCCGGACATTGTTCGGAGGCAGCGTGAGCACCGAGGACGGTTCTTTCCATTCGGCTCGCACCGAGATGGCAGCATCTCTTCATGAATACTTGGCAAAAACCACAGTGCTCGAACCTGAATATCTTGAGGACCCGGACCGCAACAAGTTGGCCTATGTGAAGGCCGTTGACAAGTATGTCTACGGCAAAGAAGAAGAGAAAATGAAAGAAACGTTTTCTAGATACTTCAAGCGCTTCGACGACACTCTCACCGTCGAATTTCTTGCCAACCCGAGCCATTGGGCCGAGAACGTGGTAGCAGAACTCGACAAACGGACAGAGCTGTATGATGGCCTTAATTTCAGCGCCGGAAGCGGCAAAGAATTGATTGCTGTACAGCGTCTTGTCGAGCAGTACATCAAGCAGTTTGAGTCCAACCCGAATTGCTGGGAAAGTGAATACAAGAAGTTTCTGGATGCTGTTTCCGGCTGCAAGAATGTGCGGCTTATTCTTGAGGGGAACGGCAAGCAGCTCAGTGTTCAGTACCCTGTGTCCAACTTGAAGTTGCACCGAGCAGTAATGGATAAACAAATCAGCGCTTTCCCGATTTCTCCCATCAAAACTCGGAATGAAGTCCAAAAATTTGTGAACAGCATCTTCCCCAAAGTTGACTACAGCATCCCCATCAAGATGGTTTCCCGCGTCGAAAGCGGCCGCAAGGTTCTTTGGGAGAATCCTTACTTTGAGAAAAACTAATTTCTCAAAAGACTTGCAACCGTATGCGAGCAGAGTATAATGAAAGCATACGACAGATACCATTTACTTAATTTTATTAACATTCTGCATTTGAGCAGGCGCGTCTTTTTGGCGTGTCTGCTTTTTATTTGCAGACAAGGAGGACAATTATGAAAATCATAAACTTAACCCCTCACTCCGTCACCGTGGCGGGCATCACCATCAAGCCTTCCGGCGTGGTCGCTCGTATTTCTTCGGAAACCGTCGATGCCGGTTCGCTGGATTTCAACGGGACCAAAATCCCGCTGACCACCACGGCATACGGCGAGGTGCAGGGGCTCCCTGACCAGCGCGACGACACAGTGCTCATCGTGAGCAGCATGGTCGCCGCACGGTGCAAGGACCGTACCGACGTCTTCATTCCCAATGAGTCTATCCGCGACGCGGAAGGACGCATCATTGGGTGCAAGAGCCTCGGCCGCGTCTGACCGCACCACCCCATAGGCAGCATTTGCCTCCTGAACGATACAGGTACAAAAAAAGATGCTCCGAGATTGCTTGGGTAAAGGCAACGAGAGTGTGGTTTCCACTACCAAACCACGTTATGCTCTAGTACTTGGGTAGATTGCAATAATGAGGTTTTGCCTCAAAAGTCAGAATGTCGGCAATGGGACATTCTGCACCAGAATTCTGGTTGTAGAAAGAAGCTGCTTTTGCAGTGAGCACTCATTGCTCCAGTATGAGGGGTACGACTGACTCATACAACATCATATCGTGATTCTCGAAAGAGAATTGATGTTGGACCAATCTCCCGGTGAGTGGAGAAGGCAATGCTTGCCTCCTGGACGATACAGGTATAAAAAGGCATCCGGGCTTGCTGCGGGTAAGTAAGCTAGAGCGTGATTTTCACCATCGAATCACAAGGTCTCTAATAGAAGATGGATTGCAATATGAGGATTACCTCAAAAGTTAGGACTGTCGGCGATGGGACGTCCTACACCAGGTTTCTGGTTGTAGAAGGAAGCTGCGATTCGCAGTGAGCACTCATCGCGCCTGTGCAAGGGCGACTGAATAGCAGCTGTACAGCTGTAATAAGGTCATCTGCGTCTTGCATAGCGCCATGTCGTAAATGCTTTGTCAGAAGTATGGCGCTGACCAACCTCTCGGTGAGAGAGTAGCCTGTCTCAGGGATAACCTGAGAGTAGCGACGGGTGGTTTTTGCCATCAGAATAAATTGTGCTGACACACAATTCGTTCCGATTGAGCCTTGCAGAAATGCAGGGCTCTTTTTTGTTGCCAAAATATGCGATTCGCTTAAAATAAAAGCTGTACGATAGATACCATCCTACACCAATTTGGTCGTACAATTCACAATTCTGCAAGCAAATGGCAGACTCACCATCTCGGTGGGCCTGCCTTTTTGTTTGCGCAACTACAAAAAAGGAGTGCAAAAATGTTTATTGACTACAAAGACGGTTCTATCATTTTCGGCGGAACCGCTAACCAACCCCACGATAACCTTGTCATAACGCTTGACGAAATGGAACAGCTTGCCGACTTCTATCAGTATGAGCAGGACAAAGCAGCCGTTAAGGAATACCTCAAAGCCGCTATCAGCATTCCGGGCTCGGCGGAGATTTTTACAGAGCTCGCCAAGAAGTATCTGTACGACGCCGGGCTGCTCGACCAGCTTATCGAAGAGTCGAACCACAACCAGGAAAATTTCGGTAACGACTTCCTCACTTCCGTTGCAAAAGGCGTTAAAACGCTGGAAGAAAAACTTAACGTCAAGGGATGGGAAGGACTCACGAAGAACATTGCCAACCGGATGGCACACGAGTTCATTGCAGAACGGAATCCCTGCCGTTGGACCGGCTCTGGTGATGCTCCTGACGATGTAGGTTTCGAACCTCTGAACTTTCCGATTGACGATATCTATCCTAAAGGTGATAAGCCAGTGCTGCGTATGCAGCTTATCGGCACAACCTTCCCAAAACTCCATTACGTCTATGAGTGCAGCATCATCGAGAACGGTGTGGACCTCTGGGCTCGCCGGACGCAAGATGCTATGACCGCTGGAAGCATCGAAGACTTGGCGGACACTATCCTGTATGTGGCCCGTGCATATGAGCTGAGTAAGGGCTTTGAGCGGGTATATGTTCAGCATTCGACCCTTGATAAGGAAGAATACGACGGAATCATTGCCGGATTCCACTATGGTGCAAACTTCGACAAAAACAGCTTCATTTCTGTCAGTGGCTTTTTCCCGGATGACATCGACATGACTATCACTTGGAAGTGTGATGATAACGGCAAAGTATACAATGAGGCTGTCCTTCACAAAAATTCCTCTGAAGAAGCCCTGGCTCGTTCCGGCCGCATGTACGAATTCTGCAACCATTACGTTCTGCCGTATAAGGGTGCAGAATATCATGTGATTGTGAATGTCCTTCCTGAGCCTCACGTTCTGGAAAAAACCATTTATATTGGCGAGAAACGCGCCGAAACCATCGAGAAGTATCTTCGCGGCAAAGAGCTGCAGGGAATGGGCGTATCGTTGAGTGAGACGGCTGTATTCCCGGATGGTTTCAGCATGGATATTCGCTGCTGCGGCACGGATGTGGATTCTTTCACCGAAGCCATCCTCTATGACCGCGAAGGGAAAGAGGTCGCACTTACCGAGCCCTGTGATGTCTTCACCGGTTGTTGGGAACTAGAGGATGAAACCACCGGTACGACATATCGCGTTCATGTGATGACAAAGCCGCACCTTAACTAACCAATAGCATTAAGCCGTCTACCTTCGGGTGGACGGCTTTTCTTGTGTGTTCCACTTGCAGGAACGTGCGAGCTGCATAAAATAGGTATTGTACGATAGATACCATCCTATGCCAATTTGGTCGTACAATTTATAATTCTGCAGACAAATAGGCAGACTCACCGTCTTGGTGGGCCTGCTTTTTTTGTTTGCGCAACTACAAAAAGGAGAAAAAATCATGAGTACTACAAAGAATAAAAAAACGCACCTGTTCGTTGATATGGATGGCACCCTCGCTGTCTGGAAGCAGGCAGCCTGCTTTGAGGACCTGCTTCAGCCAGGCTATTTCAGAGATTTGCCGCCCTATCAGACAGTTTTGGACGCCGTAAAGATTCTTTGCAACACAAAGCCGGAGCTTGATGTGTACGCGCTTTCGGCATTTATGCCGGAAAATCCATATGCGGTTTCCGAAAAGAACGCCTGGCTTGACGCTTATCTTCCGGAAATCAATTCTGAACATCGTATCTTTGTTGCGTGCGGCAGCAGCAAAGCTAGAGCCGCAGCAAACCGCTTGAAGACACCGTGCATCGACAGCTCTTTTGTGTTGCTGGACGATTACTCGGTGAACCTGCATGAGTGGAAAGCTAATCGCGGCAGATGCATTAAGCTCCGCAACGGCATCAACGGCAACGGCGGGACCTGGAAAGGTGAATCTGTCACTCGATTTGACACCGCTGAAAACATTGCAGACCGCATTTGGAGTACCATCCAGAAGCTAACGAATACCAAAGAAAATTGAGGAGGAATACTATGTTCCCGAACATCGAAATTGTTGAAGCAATTCGCAAGGAATATCCTGTTGGGACGCGGGTTCGGCTAACCAAAATGGATGACATTCAGGCACCGCCTCTTGGCACAGAAGGTACGGTTGTTGGTGTTGATGATACAGGCAGCCTCCTCATGCACTGGGACAACGGTTCAAACCTGAATGTAGTCTACGGCGCGGATGAGGTTGAAAAGGTCTGACAAATGGGCTTGCTCAAACGTGCGATTTCACTAAAATTGTAATTGTACGATAGATAACAGCCCTATGGCCGAAATGCGTACAATTTACAATTCTGCAAGACAATCAGCAGACTCGCCATCTCGGTGAGCCTGCTTTTTATTTTGCAAACAAAAAAGGAGTAATGAAAATGGTAAAGCTCAAAAAACCAGTCCTCTGTGAAGTGGACGAAAATTATTTTGTCAGCGCTGCGGATTTTCGCAGCTATGCGCATTGCATGATGTATCCTGACCCGGTCGGCATCGTCATGAGCGGCAAGCTTAATGATATGGTGACAGGCGCTGTGAACGATGGCAAACTGACCATCAAAGAAGCATTTGACAAACTCGTGAAGCGCAATGCTCACGGATTTATCGATTATAGCTACAGCGATGGCACTGACGGATACTTACCGGGCCGCGAGCTTCTGGAATTTTACGATGAAGCGACTGCGGCCAAGCTGATTGAAGCGAGGTGAGCCTTGATGCTTTGCGAACGATTCAAAGAAATTTGCAGCAAGTACGGATGGGCTGTATCCGACAATGGTTCCGACCCTATTATCCTTTGCAGGCAAATCGAACAAGGCTTTGCTTACAGTTTCCCGGCAAGTCATAAAAACTTTGTAGAGGATATCGCCGAAGCAAAAACTTTCTTGTCCCGCAATCTGAGCACTTATGCCAAAAGCGTCCATGAAATCTTCCATGAAGAATACTCGGTTGAAGAATGTATGGCTGCGGGTAAGAGCTTTATTGATTCTTTATCGGCGCTATATACCGAACTGAACAAAATCTAAAATCACAAAACGAAAAAGGAGAAGTAATTATGTACTACATTCAATTTGATGAAATCTGCAAAAAGCACGGCTTTGAGATTGAACATGATGCTCATGGTGATGGAGTAACCCTCAAATACCCAGCGGGTCATATCCCGAAAGAATCCTTTCGTCTTTCTCAGAATCATCTTTCTGAGGAAGTATCGGCTATGGCTGAAAAGTACCGTAGTGACAGCTTTGCCATGTTTATATTTAGAGCTGCTGCGGCGGCGGGAAACACCATCAGTCTTTCCGAGACTATGGAGGAAAACAAAAAAGTTTCCGCAGCTCTCTCTGATTTAGCGGACGACCTGAAACAAGCAGAGCTGGAAGCCAAGACCTGGGTTTGTACTGACCCTGATACATGCCAGTGGCGGCGTCAGGTTGGTGGGACCCGATACGAGCTGTATGACATCTTCGAAGCTCCCAACGGCACCTATTTTGTCGTACACGGTGAGGTTGACCCGACCGAGCTTGACTCGGATGACTACGACCAACTGCTTGAGGCTTATTCCGGCTTGCTGGACTCTGCCAACTGTGAGAGCGAGCGTTGGGCACTCATTGCGGAAGCACAGTTTGAGACCGAAGAACTTTCCATGGAGCGTGAGCGCTTTTCAACTTTTGAAGGAGCTGAAAAGGCAATTCGGAAAAAGGTTGGGGCGGACGTTACGGACGAGAATTCTGTGGCCGAAACCCGCCTCGATGCGATTCGCAAGCTCGATAAGCTGCGTCTTGCCATCTTTTTGAACGATGTTCGCAGAGGCGTGAAAGACTTTCCTTCCGATAACATGAGCTGGTGTGACTGGCTTAGCAAACCGGATGACGGACATTTGCTCGATAGAAATTCTTAAAAACTTTCGGATAAATACTTGGGGCTGTTCACCTTCGGGTGGGCAGCTTTTTTGTTGTTGAAACGTGCGAATTGCGTACCATAAATAATAGATATCAAAGAAAGGGTCGGCATGTATGTACTCCGTTACAAAGATATGCTATGGTGAAAATGCCGTTGAAGCTGTGTATCTGTTTTTGAACGACTTATGCGGTGAATACAACAACTTTCGGCAGTGGTATTACGGCACGGTTGTTCCTAGCTTAACAAGCGGGAAGCGACTGATTTATGTTGTCATCGACAACGAAGCGATAGTCGCGGTTTTGATTCTAAAAAATGCCAATGAGAAAAAGATTTGCACGTTGAGAGTTGCTGAAAACTATCGCCATCAAGGCATTGCAACAATGCTGCTGAAAATTGCTTCTAGGGAGCTGCAGTGTACGAAACCTCTCATCACCGTGTCATCGTACCATATTGCCAAGTTTGAATCCTTGTTAAAAAAGAATGGCTTTGTCCTTTTTGCGAGATATCCAAACTACTACAAACAGGGAGTCACAGAATATGCCTTCAATGGCTATTTATACGAAAATTATGACATTTGTCACAAAGTATGATATAATAAAAATGAGGTGATACCATGAAAATATATACTCTAATAGGCGGCGTAAATGGCGCGGGAAAATCCAGTTTAACTGGTTCCATGCGATATACGCGCAGCGACTTCGGCGTTGTGGTAGACCCCGATATGCTAACTGTTCAATGCGGCGGTGACGAGTACGAAGGTGGCAAACTTGCTGTCGAGCGTATTGAAAATGCCCTGAAGGACGGCGTGAATTTCACGCAGGAAACGACACTTTCTGGCGGATATCCAAAGCGCCTCTGCAAACGAGCCAAAGAAGCAGGGTATTATATCCGTCTGTTCTACGTTGGTTTGGATACAGTAGATGAAAGCATTCGACGGATTCAAAATCGCGTAAAGCGCGGGGGACACGATATCCCTACAAAAGATGTCGAAGCACGCTTTTCGCACCGGTTTTCTGACGTTTTGAAAATTCTTCCGTATTGCGATGAAGCTAAGTTCTTCGACAACGACAATGGGTTTGTATTGGTTGGTGAATACTATAGCGGGCAGATACTGTCAGTGGGAACGTATCGACCGGCTTGGTTTGATGAACTCTTAGAAGCATCGAAATTATAATTTTAGCCGTTCACCTTCGGATGAGCGGCATTTTTTGTTTGCTATACTGTGCGAATGGCATAAAATAGTAGTTGTACGATAGATACCATCTACTTAGGCGCATCCAGCGTTCGTACGATTCACAATTCTGCTTTAAGGCGGACTTCCCGGTTTTTGGGAGGCCCGCCTTTTTGCTGTGAAGTTCGTGGAAAACACTATCGTTTCCCACAACAAACAGGAGCTTGAGGTGGTTGCAAGCGGTATGGAAGCTATGGGGCTTTCAGTCGAGACGGGTTATTTCGACCCGGATGACGAGTCCTCCGTCGATGTGCCCAAGCAGCTTATCGGCTTCCATTACGTTGTTCTGAAGAAAGATGTCTAAACCATAGGAGGTTTGTATGAAAACTATCACAAAGGAAATCTTCGATTCCTATATCGCAAATGACTCGGATTCCGTTCTGGAAGGTGCTGTCACCAACACTTTCGGAAGCACTACTTTTTGGCGCTTTGTGCGCGTTCCTTTGGCTAAGGGAGAACATTATGTCGAAGCGCTGTACGAGCAGGATTTCGGCTCTTTCCCTCTGGCTATGGGTGCGAACCATTTCAGCATTAAGAATGGTCTCGAATTCATGGCGTTCATCGTTGACCGCAAAGAAACCTGCTGCAAGTCTATTTCGCTCATGATGCTCTTTGAGGATTGCGAGCAGGCTGATTCCAACTGGGTCACGGCTGAAATGAGAGAAAAGTTTCTCGCATACATCGAGAAGACCTACACTCCCTCTGCTGAGGTGCTGAGCGACAAAAAGTTCAAATCCTTGACATACGACAGCGCTATGAAGCAGTTTGTTTATGACCGGAACAACGATTCCACTTCGCTCGACGTGATGTTGAAACTTCTGGAGAATTTCGATGATTCTGTTGTCGTTGACTACCTTGCAAACCCCACCGGATGGGAAGAGCGGTTTGCCAAGGTTCTGGAACAGTCTGGAATCTGGGATTCGTTCGCCAAAGAGTTTGCCGAACCTTTTGTGGCATATCTGACTCAGACCCGGCAACATCTGGATGCGTTCAGCGCGGACCCTTCTTGCCGGGAAAGCGTCTGCAAGAATCTGATGGCTGCTGTCTAAGACCGCAAAAATGGAGGAAAACAAGATGAAAGTAAAAGGAATGATTGAGCCTGACGTTCATGCTTCCAAGGTCGGAGACGTCATCGATGTCAAACTCGCAGGTGGTGTAAAGGTGCAGGCTATGGCAGTGCAGCAAGAAGAGGACGACATGATTTTCTGCTTGGTTGATTGTCTGCCTGGTGAGTACCCGATGAACAGCACCCGTACCAATGAAGGAGGTTACGAAGAGAGTGACCTGCGTAAGAAGCTGAATAGTGAGATTCTGAATCTCTTCCCGGCAGAACTCACGGATATGATGACTCCGTTTGACAACGGTGACCTGCTCCGTCTGCCGACTGAGAAGGAGATTTTCGGTGGGAACTACTACGGTGAGTACGAAAGCCCGTATGTGAAGCAGTGGAAGCCGATGAAGAAGCGCAGAAACCGCATGGCGTTCGATGGAACTAAGGAAGAGAACTTGCAGTGGTACTGGCTGATAAACAAGGTCAGAGAATCCGCTGCTTCCTTCTCCTCTGTCTCCGGCAACGGTTATGCGCACGCCAGCTTCGCTTCTTCCTCTTATGGCGTTCGCCCCGCTTTCAAACTCAAGAACCATTAACGCTTTTTGCACAAACTCTTTTTCTTGACCTTTTGTGCGAACGGCATAGAATAGTATTCGTACGATAGATGCTATCCACAGGGACGCTATTTGCGTTCGTACAATTTACAATTCTGCTTTAAGGCGGGCTTCCTGATTCTGGGAGGTCCGCTTTTTTGCGTTCAAAAAAGGAGTGTATTTGAAAATGGCGAACAACGTAACCCGTACAACTTGTCGTTCTTGCTACTAGGATTTTCGTTCCTTGCGGGGTCACAGAGGCCGTAAACAACGGCAAAACGACTCTGGAAGATGCTTTTAAGAAGCTGGTCAAACGCAACAGCAAAGGTCATATCGACCATTCTTACAGCGATGGGTTTGACGGTTTTCGATATGGTTAGGAGCTTCTGTGCTTCTGCGATATCGAGACTGCCGCCCAGCGCCTTGGCATCTGACACCAATACCATAAACCAGTCAAACAAAAAGGAGTGCCATACCATGAGTTACGGTTTTGACATGGGCTTTGCGCAAGCAAACAGTTTGCAGGAAGCCATGACGATTGCGCTGGAATA
>CEAB01036632.1_pt1 | contig 18921 bp, 13 predicted proteins | sample 557651 | NCBI WGS metagenome assembly CEAB01 (sample SAMEA3182046, study PRJEB8094) | gut metagenome | biome: human; feature: gut; material: Stool; isolation source: human stools | place: Canada | collected 2011-11-15
TACTGGCGGCGCGGTTTGTCGCCGTCGCGGTGCTCGTAACGGGGTTTATCGCCGGACTTACGCTCGCCGTAAGCCGGTTTGTCGCCGAACTGGCGGCGCGGTTTGTCAAATGCAGGGCGGTTGTCCGCCGTGAAATGGGGATTGTAGGAGGCCCGCTCACGGGGCCCCTCGCTGGACGGTTGCTCCGAATCGGCAGCATCACGCTGTAAACGCGGGCGACGCTCGACACGCTCCGCCGTAGCAGTCACGGTACGCTGGCGCTTGTCGCGTCCGAAACGCGAAAGTACCGTGGTCGAGTCGTTTTTGTTGTCTTTCATACGTATTTGAATGAGTTTGTGGGGCAAAGGTAATCCATTTTTCCAATTCTTTCATATTATATGCCAAATTTCAGACATCACCCCTTCAGATTTTAAGCTGATCAATTTAAAACCTCAGATACAAACGCATATAATGACATCAATAAGAATACAATTATTAATACACATTCAATCCAATTCAATGTTCGAGGTTCTGCAAAATCAATGGAATCTGCATATATCTTCGATATCACAAGACGGTTCGATTCCACACTTATCTTTTTAATAATCGTAGGATGCTCTCTCTTTTCCTCGATTTTTTCAAGGGGTATGGATTTCAATTCCTTTTCGAGAAAATCATCCATTTTTTTGAGATAACGATACTCTTTAAGGCGCATAATAAATTGATAAGCCCAATAAGGAAGAAGGAAAACAAGCATCCATGGATAAACACAAGCCAGCACAATCAAAGCCAAATCAATAATACATCCCATAATACCGCTCAATTAATAATAATGACTTACATCATCCACTCCAATCACATTTCCCTCCCGATCTAAATGGAATATTTTATTCTCCACAACATATCCACCAAAGGAATTTTTCGCTCTGTATTTATGCCGAACCCAATAACCGACGATCTCTTCGTTGTTTTTTTTAGGGTTGACTGGGAACCACTCGATACTTTTATAACTACGAGGATCTTTTAAATAATATTTTTTCAAATATTCTTTGACCTGCCATACCGAAGCATCCAATGTGCTGTTGGACACAACCGCTTGCGGCGACGTATCCGATCCCATTTCATAATCTCCAAATACCGCCACAAGCATAACGATAGCGGCAAGAGCCCCAATCCAGTATCTTATGTTTTTGGCCGATTCGGAAATTACATACGATTGCGGCTGGTACAGGGGATTTCGAAATACTTTTCCACAGGAAGGATGACTTATGATTTTTTCATTCTCCATTGATTTGGGAATCAGCAACTCACCGCCGCATTCCGGACATTTGATACAATAACAATCCCCCCAAACGATGTCATTCTCTTGGTTTGCACGAAAATCTTTTTGCTTTCGAACCTTAACGTTAATAGAAGTTGCCACTTCGACATCCGATTGTTTCTCAGACAAATTCTGCATATCGTTCACTAATCTCCCCTCAGACTCCTGTTAGGCGTAACTATAAAAAGAAGTGTGGAGTCGTTCGTTTATCTATCACGAGGCTCTGGAATGCCCTTGCATAAAATAAACAATACCCCACACCGGATAGTATATCGGGAATGATATAACTATACACGGCAATGAGTGTTCGTATTGCTTATCCCTTATGCAATGAAATTTTCCAGATTTCGTGATAAGGATGAAGCGAAACACTTCTACCAAAATATGTCGCTAACCGTATGGATAGCATTACAAAGATAGAAAATGTTTTCGAAATACAATCCTCATTCGGGGTATTGCATCAACAAATTTCCGAAAAAGGTTGCTAAAAATCAATATTGACCAGGAACTATGTTATTTCAACTTGGGGAAGAATGGTAAAATAACACGCGGAAAATATATTATCTTTGCGTCCGTTATGAACATGAACCGCGAAATACTGCGCATCGCGCTCCCGAATATCGTTTCGAACATCACCGTGCCGCTGATGGGAATCGTGTCGACGGCCATCGCCGGGCACTGGGGCGCGGATTCGGCGGCGACGATCGGCGCACTGGCCATCGGGGTGTCGATCTTCAACTTCATCTACTGGAACTGCTCGTTCGTGCGCATGGGAACCAGCGGACTCACGGCACAGGCGTTCGGCGCAGGGAATTTCCACGAATGCACCAACATGCTCGTAAGGGCGATGGTCGTGGCGGCAGGCATGGGATTGCTGATGCTCGCCCTGCAATACCCGCTGGGCGAGCTGGCCCTGTGGGGACTGAACGGCAACGAAATGACGCGCGAATATTTCTACGCCCGCATCTGGGCCGTACCGGCTGGCATCCTCCTGTTCGGGTTCAACGGCTGGTTCACGGGTATGCAGAATGCCATGATACCGATGTTCACGGCTATTTCGGTCAACGCGGTGCATGTCTTGTGCAGCCTTTGGTTCGCCTTCGGCATGGACATGGGGATCGTCGGCATCGCCTACGCCTCGGTGATCGCACAGTGGACGGGCGTGGGACTTTCGCTGCTGCTGCTCATGCTGCGCTACCGCAAGGTGCTGACGGGCATCGACTGGGCCGAGGTATTCGACATGAAACCGCTCAAAACCTTCTTCATCGTCAACCGCGACATCATGCTGCGTACGCTCTGCATCGTGGCGGTCTACACCTTCTTCACGGGGGCTTCGGCCCGCATGGAAGACCCGGTGCTGCTGGCCGTGAACACCCTGCTGCTGCAGCTCTTCACGCTCTTCTCGTACATGAACGACGGCTTCGCATATGCCGCCGAAGCGCTGACCGGACGGTTCATCGGCGCCCGGGACGTAAAGGCGCTGCGCGACTGCCTGCGGCGCTGCATCGCATGGGGCACGGCCGTGTCGGTACTGTTCGTGGGAATCTACATCGTCTGGTGGCGCGACCTGGTGGGGCTGTTCATCGACGATTCGGCCGCAAACGCCGCGACGATCGTGGAGGTCGCCGGACGGTATATCGTATGGATCATCCTGATCCCCGTAGCCAGCGCCATGCCCTTCATCATGGACGGCATCATGGTGGGCGCCACGCAGACGCGCGTCATGCGCAACTCGATGTTTTGGGCTACGGCAGCCTATTTCGGCATCTTCTATATCGGGCATACGCTCATAGGCAACAACGCCCTGTGGCTCGCCTTCACGCTGTACATGTTCCTGCGCGGCGTGCTGCAATACTTCATGACGCACAGCCTGCGGACAATCTACCGCAAAGCCGGCGCATAAGGAAGAGGCGGTGAATCCCCGGGCAGGGAGAGGCCGGAACGGCCCGGGAGAGGCAACGTCCGGAATCTGGAAGGTTTCCTGCGATAACAGGCCGCATATCCGGGGAAAATCACTAAATTAGCGGAACGGCCCCCCCCAAAAACCCGCCATGATCTTATCCGAAAACGCACTCTATATCAAATATATCCGACTGAAAGAGGCCGGAGATTTGCCGCACGAATACCCCTATACGGTGCCCGCGCTGGCGGGGTTCAGCGGGTTGCGGTTCCGCCGCCCGGTGACGTTCATCGTGGGCGAGAACGGCATGGGCAAATCGACGCTGCTGGAAGCCATCGCCGTAAAAGCGGGATTCAATGCCGAGGGCGGGTCGAAGAACTTTCGGTTCGCAACGCGCGAGACTCATTCCCCGCTATACGGGAACCTCGTGCTCGGACGCGGGTTGCAGCCGCGCGACGGCTATTTCCTGCGTGCCGAGAGTTTCTACAACGTCGCCACCGAGATCGACCAGATAGCCGACGGCATACACCGCTATTACGGCGACAAGTCGCTCCACAGGCAATCGCACGGCGAAAGCTTCCTGAGCCTGCTCGAACACAGGCTCCGCGGAAACGGGCTCTATATCTTCGACGAGCCCGAGGCCGCCCTCTCGCCGTCGCGGCAGATGTATATGCTGTGCCGGATAAAACAACTCGTGGAAAGCGGATCGCAGTTCATCGTCAGCACCCACTCGCCTATCGTCATGGCCTACCCCGGCGCCGACATCTACGAGATCGCGGACAACGGACTGCAACTCACCGAACTGGAGCAAACGCCGCATTACCTGCTGATGAAACGCTTTTGCCTCGACCACGAAGGGATGCTCCGGCAGTTGGGCTTCGACATCCGGAAACCTTGAAGCGCGGGTCGCGCCACAGGCAGAATGCCCGGAGATCGGCACAACAGCACAGGCATTTCGCACGGATGCCGCACAGGATTTGCACGGACGTCTTGCACGGATATTACCCTACAAACACGACGGCACGGACATCACGACAGGCGCATCGGCGCATGAAAAATCCCGGCTCCGAAATGCGGAGCCGGGATTCCTGTAAGCGCAGGGCGGCAGCGCCGCCCCCGCAGGGGATTATTCTTCGCCTTTGGCTTCTTTGAGCAGGGTGTTGTACTTGTTGTACTTGTCCATCATGCCCTCCTCGTCGCGCAGGCGGAAGCAGATCGACTTGAGGAAGTCGAGCGTATTGACGTCGTCCTTTTTCAGCTCGTATGCCTTTTCGAACCAGGGCACGGCATCCATATAGACGGCATTCACCTCCTTCAGGTCGGTATCGTAGGCAGTCTGGCTGCTATACTGCTTCTCGTTCATCACCTTGTTCATCTCGTCGGCCTTGATCGTGTAGAACACGCCCAGGTAATAGTTGCCTTCGAACAGGTCGGGCTTCAGCTCAACGACCTTCTTGAACGATGCGATGCTCTCGTCGTAGTTTTTCAGCGCATAGAAGATACGGCCGCGGCCGAACCAGAGGTCTACGTTCTCGGGGTTGTCGGCAATGGCCGAGTCGATCAGCGTTACCAGGTCGGCAGGGTCGCCCACGCCCTCTTCGGAGGTGTAGAGCTGCATCAGGCCGTCGAGGATACGCTCGTTCTTCGGGAATTTGCCGATACCCGTGATCAGGGCGTCCTTGGCCAGCATGACATTGTCCTGGCTGACGTTCTTCAGGCCGTAGTAGCAGTGGAAGAGGTAGTAGTAGATGTTACCCTCCTCGTCGGTATACCCCAGGTCGATCGCTTTCTTGAGGTACTCGGCACCCTGTCCGAACGACGAGGGGTGCGCCGAACCGTCCACCGTGCGCAGGTAACCGGCATAGTAAAGCAGCGCGGGGTCTGCGGCTGCGCCGTAAGCGGGGCTCGACTGCGCCTGGAAAGCCGTGGCATAGGCGTCGGCGGCGGCTACGTACTCGCCCGTGTCGATGCCCGTATTACCGACCTGCGAACAGAAATCGCTGATCTGCTGCAACCCGTCCTTCGCCTTCGCAGCGCTCTTGGGGTCGATCTCGTAAGCCTTGTTGTAAGCCTCGATGGCCATAGCAGGGGCCTCTTTCAGCACCCAGTCGGTCTGCGTCCAGGTAACTACCTTGCCGTCCTTGATATAGGCGATGAAATAGGGGTATTCCCACGCTTCGTAGGGAACGTTGAGAAGCGTCACCTGCTTGGTGGCCGAAGGTTCGCCCACGGCCAGCTTCAGCATCGCGGCGTCCATGTTGACGAAGAGGCTCTTGGTCGGTTCCACGGCAGCCTCGTACAATGCTTTGCCACGGTTGATCCACGTGGAGGCCTTCGCGTTCTTCTTCGCGTCGGCGATGTCGGCGTCGCTCTTCTCGATCTTGGAGAGGAGCCCGCTCTTGTTGACTTTCTGCGCCTGAACAGCGGGGATTGCCATGAGCAGGGCAGCGAAAGCCGTCAAAAATGTTTTCTTCATAACAAATTTAATTTAAAGTTTTTCAAATTCATTTCATCTATTCCTCCGCCGGCTGTCCTGCATCGGGTGTTGCGTCCCCGGCACCGGTAGCCTCTGCGGACTGTACTTCTTCTTCATCGCCGGCAGCAGGCACGGCCATCACCGAGGCAATGGCATCGCCGTCACGCAGGTTGATGATACGCACGCCCTGCGTAGCACGACCCGCCAGGCGGATCTGCGACACGGCCGTACGTATGGTAAGTCCCGAACGGTTGATAATCATCAGGTCGTTGTCGTCCGTAACGGCCTGTATGGAGATAAGTTTGCCGGTTTTCTCCGTCACGTTGATCGTCTTCACACCCTTACCGCCGCGGTTGGTGATGCGGTACTCGTCGAGGTCGGTACGCTTGCCGTAACCGTTTTCGCTCAGCACCAGTACGTCCTGCGTCGAATCGGGTTCCACACAGATCATGCCGATCACCTCGTCGGACTCCTCGATCGAGATGCCGCGCACACCGGCGCCGACACGCCCGATCGGGCGCACCGTCGACTCGTTGAAGCGGATGGCCTTGCCTTCGCGGGCCGCAATCATCACTTCGGCGTTGCCGCTGGTGAGCTTGGCCTCGATCAGCTGGTCGCCCTCGCGGATGACGATGGCGTTCACACCGTTCTGGCGCGGGCGCGAGTAGGCTTCGAGCTTCGTCTTCTTGATCGTACCGTCCTTGGTACACATGATGATGAAGTTGTTGTTCACATACTCGGCGTCGTTCAGGCGCTTGACGTTGATATAGGCGCGAACCTTGTCGTCGGGTTCGATCTGGATGACGTTCTGGATGGCGCGTCCCTTCGAGGAGCGTGTGCCTTCGGGGATCTCGTAGACCTTGAGCCAGTAGCAGCGCCCCTTCTCGGTGAAGAAGAGCATCGTATTGTGCATCGAAGCCACGTAGATGTGCTCGATGAAGTCCTCGTCGCGCGTAGCACTGCCCTTGGCGCCGACGCCGCCGCGGTTCTGCGTGCGGTATTCGGCCAGCGGGGTGCGCTTGATGTAGCCCATGTGCGAGATGGTGATGACCATGTCGTCGTCGGCATAGAAATCCTCGGGGTTGAACTCCTCGGAGGCATAGACGATCTCCGAACGGCGCTCGTCGCCGTATTTTTCCTTGATTTCGAGCAGCTCGTCCTTGATGATCTGCATTTGCAGGCCGACGTCGGCGAGCACCTCCTTGAGGTGGGCGATGGTTTTGGTCAGCTCGTCGCGCTCGGCGGTGAGCTTGCCGTATTCGAGCCCCGTCAGGGCGCGCAGGCGCATCTCGATGATGGCCGAAGCCTGGAGGTCGCTCAGCTCGAAACGCTCGATCATGGCCTGCTTGGCCAGGTCGGGGGTCTGCGACGAACGGATGATGTGCACGATCTCGTCGATGTTATCCTGCGCGATCAGGAGGCCCAGCACGATGTGCAGCCGCTCCTCGGCCTTGCGCAGGTCGAAGCGCGCACGGCGCACCACCACGTCGTGGCGGTGGTTGACGAAGTGCTTGACCAGGTCGCGCATCGGCAGCAGCTGCGGACGGCCGTTCACCAGCGCGATGTTGTTCACCGCGAACGAAGTCTGGAGCGGAGAGTTCTTGAAAAGCGTATTGAGCACGACGCTCGCCACGGCGTCGTGTTTGAGGATGATGATGATGCGCAGGCCGTTGCGGTCGGACTCGTCGTTGATGTAGGAGATGCCGTCGATCTTCTTTTCGTTGATCATGTCGGCGATCTTCTTGATCATCTCGGCCTTGTTGATCATGTAGGGGATTTCGGTGATGACGATGCACTCGCGGCCGCTGGGGGTATGCTCGATGTCGGTCTTGGCACGCATCATGACGCGGCCGCGGCCGGTGAGCATGGCCTCCCGGACACCCTCGTAGCCGTAGATGATACCGCCCGTGGGGAAATCGGGGCCCTTGATATACTGGAGCATCTCCTCGCCCGTGATTTCGGGGTTGTCGATATAGGCGCAGCAGGCGTCGACCACTTCGCAGAGGTTATGCGGGGCCATGTTGGTGGCCATACCTACGGCGATACCGCTGGCGCCGTTGACGATCAGCAGCGGGATCTTCGTGGGCAGCACCGTGGGTTCGGGGATCGTATCGTCGAAGTTGAGCGTCCAGTCGACGGTCTCCTTGTCGATGTCGGCCATCACCTCGTCGGTGATCTTCTTCATGCGGGCCTCGGTGTAACGCATGGCGGCCGGCGAGTCGCCGTCCATCGAACCGAAGTTACCCTGGCCGTCGACCAGCGGGTAGCGCATCGACCACTCCTGTGCCAGACGCACCATCGCGTCGTAGACCGACGAGTCGCCGTGGGGGTGGAACTTACCGAGCACGTCGCCGACGATACGCGCCGACTTACGGGTCGGTTTGTCGGAGTAGAGGTTGAGCTCCGCGCTCATATCGTAGAGGATACGGCGGTGCACGGGCTTCATGCCGTCGCGCACGTCGGGAAGCGCACGCGACACGATGACCGACATCGAATAGTCGATGTACGCCGACTTCATCTGCTCTTCGATATTGATAGGAATGATACGTCCTGTCAAACCTGCATTCTTTTCTTCTTCAGTTAGCATCTTATCTCTTTAAAATTACAGTCTTTTAACGAACAAAAATACGATTTATTTCCGATCTGAGCAACTTTAAGCCCATAAATATCGCATCCGGGCGGAAGATTTCCGGGACAATGCCCCGTTTTTGCCCCTTTTCCGGCGATCTGACGGCCTCAAAAAAAATTCCCGGCAGACTGACGGCATCCGCTTGCGCGTTCCGGATCGTTTCACTACCTTTGCGGCCTCTATTTCCCGAACATGGCACAGATAAACACACCCAAGGAAGTACTCGCGCTGGCTCAGAAGTCGGCAACGGGCAAAATGCAACTCCCGGCGGGCAAGACCCTCCTGCTGGCATTCCTGGCCGGCGCATACATCGCCATGGGCGGACTCTTCTCGCTGATGGCGGGGTTCGGGTTCCCCGGGGCGGCCGAAGCGCCCGGGTTGCAGCGCCTGCTCTCGGGGCTGGTATTCCCGCTGGGGCTCATCCTGGTGGTATTCGCCGGGGCGGAGCTCTTCACGGGCAACAACGCCGTGCTCGTACCCGGGGCGCTGGGCCGCAGGTACGGATGGGGCAAGGTGCTGCGCAACTGGGGGCTGGTATACGCGGGGAATTTCATCGGGGCGGCCTTCTTCGCCTATTTCCTGGTGGTGCTGCCCGGCGTACTCTCGTCGGAGCTGTGGCGCGAAGCGGCCTGCAACGTGGCGCAGGCCAAGGTTTCGATGCCGTGGCTGACGGTATTCCTGCGCGGCGTGGGCGCCAACTGGCTGGTATGCCTCGCGGTATGGCTCGGGCTGAGTGCCGACGACGCGGCAGGCCGTATGATGGGGTTGTTTTTCCCGGTCATGTGCTTCGTGGTGATCGGTTACGAGCACTGCATCGCCAACATGTTCTTCATCCCGCTGGGGATGATGCTGGGCGCCCCGGTGACGGCGGCGGACATGGTCGCCGCAAACCTGGTTCCCGCCACGCTCGGGAACATCGCAGGCGGCGGCATCTTCGTCGGCGGGCTCTACTGGTACCTCAACCGGAAATAGGGGTCAATCCGCCAGCCGGAGCCACAACCGCCCGTGGCGGAAATCGAAGACCACCCGGAATGCGGAGAAGAATTTTACGCCGAGAAAACCGTCGCCGGGGAGTTTCATCGGTTTGTCGAGCACCACGACAGGCAGCCCGCAGAAGGGGTAGCGCCCCATGAAAGTGGCTACGGCGGGCATCAGCACCCGCAGGGTCATCCCGCCCGGCGTCCGGCCTTCCACCAGATCGACAGGGGCACGCGACACGAATTTCCCGACCGCAGGCTTGAATGCGAAGAGTGCCAGCAGGTTGGCATTGCCCAGATCGACGACCAGCCGCATCGGCATCGCACGGCTGCGTCCCCGGACATCGGACAAGCGCACCGTATCCGCAACCCAAAACATCCCCGATTGCCCGTCGGCCACCAGTTCGTAGGCCTCCCACCCGTCGCCGGGTTGCGGCAGGCTCCCGGATGAGAGCGGACGGAAAATGCCGCGGCGGACATCGAGCTCGAAAATACCGGGCGCAGCCACGCTGTCGGTCGTGAAGGTATGGAGCGGGTAGAGCAGGTCGCAGGGCTTGCGTCGCCGCAGATCGACGACATAGCTCTCGCACAAACTGCGCGTATCCCCCACCCTGACCCCCGGTGCCAGTTTATAGCGGGCCGAATAGTCCGTGCCGCCGGCCATGCGGAAACGCACGGGGCGTTCGAGTTCGACGGGTTCGAAAAGCCCGGGGTGCGACCAGACCAGCGCGCTGTCGATCAGCGGAAAATAGACGCCCGATTCGAGAAACACCCGCACCGGTATGGAATCCCCTACGAAAGACGCCGCATAGAGCAGATCGCGCTCGGAGGTAAGCTCCCAAGCCGTGCCGGAAGGCAGCTGCCCGCCCGTCGGCGACGGGTCTTTCGGCGCCGCAGCCAGCGTCGCCGCGGGGATGGCGACGGACAACAGCAGCATGATCGGCCGGCGGAACATGGTCAGCGGAAGTCGATGAATTCGTACCCGGCGTAGTTATCCTTCGCAAAGGCCTTGAGCGGCGTTTCGAGGGGCTTGATGCCCAGCACCGAAACCTGCACCTGCTCGCCGTCGTAATCGTAGCGGAGCGACACGGGACGCATCGCGGCGGTATCGACCGTAAGGACGATATTGCCCGCCGAGGAGGTATTCCCGGGCGCAGGGGTCAGACGCACCACGGCATGCCCCTCCTGCTCGCCGACGAGCGAGGCCACATATTCGCTGCCGAGGAAATCGAAGGCATGGACGGGGTTATTGAGGATATTGCGGCTGTCGGTGTCGACCACGTCGATCGTCACCTCGCGGCGGCGGTTGTCCACCTCGTAGCGCACGGCTCCGTCGCAGTAGACCTCGGCATCGCCCAGCACGAGGTAATAACCTTCCCCCTCGACGGCATAGCGCCCGCGCGTGACGTATTCGTCCGAGCGCACTTCGAACGACACCCCGTAGGCACCCAGTGTCCGGAAGCCGTCGCTGACCCCGGCAAGTATCCCGGCGGCACGGTCGGCGGCCGGAGGCAACGGGCTGGCCCCCTGCGTCGCACCGGCGGCAGCGGCCGAAGCCGCGGAACCGGAGGAGGAACCGAAAACGGAACCCGTAGCGGAACCCGTAGCGGAACCGGAAGTGAAACCCGCCGCGGAACCGGAGGTGGAAGCAGCGTAAATAACGGGTGCTCCATGGAAGCCAAAGGGAGCATGGAAGTCCGAGACCGTATGGAAGCCCGGGGCGGGATCAGCCTGAAAACCGGAGGCCGAGGCGTCGCGGCAGGCAAAGGCAGAGGCAGAGGCGGGAACCGCCGGGAAATCAGAGGCGGCCGCAAATCCGCAAGCAGCCGGCACATCCGCGGCAACGGGGACTGCGGCGACGGGGAGTGCGGCGACGCATTGCATCGCGGAAAGCAGCAACAGGAGGGACAGGAATCGTTTCATGGCAGCATCAGAATAGGCCCAGCTCCTGCAACTTGGCTTCGAGCGAGGGCATGTCATGGAAAAGGATGTCGCGCGGCTTGGCTCCCTGCTGGCGTCCGACGATGCCGGCACGTTCGAGCTGCATCATGATGCGCCCGGCACGGTTGAAGCCCACCTCGTAGTTGCGCTGGATCATCGAGGTCGAGATATTGCCGCCCGAAACGGCGTCGCGGGCGATCTCGGCGAAGAGCGAATCGTATTTCACGGGGGCGGAGTCCTCGCTGCCCATGCTCCCCGAAGAATCGCCCGTATCGGGCGTATAGTCGGGCAGCGAATAGGCCGAGGTATAGCCCTGCTGCTTCGATATATACTCGACGATGCGTTCGACCTCCTTGGTTTCGACCAGCGCGCACTGGATACGGGTCAGTTCCCCGTCCTTCGAGAAGAGCATGTCGCCGCGGCCGATAAGCTGGTTGGCCCCCGGCTGGTCGATGATCGTACGCGAGTCGATCATCTGCATCACGCGGAAGGCGATACGCGCGGGGAAATTGGCCTTGATACCGCCCGTGATGACCTTCACGTCGGGGCGCTGCGTGGCGATGATCAGGTGGATGCCGACGGCACGCGCCTTCTGCGCGAGGCGCATGACGGGCCCCTCGACCTCGCGGGCGGTCATGATCAGGTCGGCGAACTCGTCGACCACCACGACGATATAGGGCAGGTAGCGGTGCCCGTTGAGCGGGCTGAGCCGCCGGGCGGTGAATTTCTCGTTGTACTCGGCGATATTGCGCGCCCCGGCTTTCTTGCAGAGTTCCAGGCGGCTGTCCATCTCCGTACAGAGCGAATTGAGCGTGTAGACCGCCTTCTTGGGGTCGGTGATGATGGCATCGTCCTCGGACTCCATCTTGGCGAGGAAGTGGCGCTCGATCTTGGCATAGAGCGAGAACTCGACCATCTTGGGGTCGATCATCACGAACTTGAGCTGCGCGGGGTGCTTGCGGTAGAGCAGCGAGGTGATGATGGCGTTCAGCCCCACGGACTTACCCTGTCCCGTGGCGCCCGCCACCAGCAGGTGCGGCATCTTGGCCAGGTCGAACACGTAATTCTCGTTCTGGATCGTACGGCCGATCACCACCGGGAGCTCGGCCTTCGACTCCTGGAAACGCAGCGAACGCACGGCGGAGTACATCGACACCACCTGCTTGTCGCGGTTGGGCACCTCGATGCCGATGGTTCCCTTGCCGGGGATAGGGGCGATGATGCGGATACCCAGCGCCTTGAGGCTCTGGGCGATGTCGTTTTCGAGCCCCTGGATCTTCGAGATCTTGACGCCCTGCGCCTGCACGATCTCATAGAGCGTCACGGTGGGGCCGACCGTGGCCTTGATACGCTGGATGGGGATGCCGAAATTGCGGAGCGTATCCTCGATCTTGGTCTTGTTCTCGAAAATCTCCTCGTCGCTCACTTCCGAGTCGGAAACATAGTCTTCGAGCAGCGTCACGGGCGGCTTGTGGTAGTTCACGAGGTCTTTCAGCGGGTCGTAGCTCTCGGTCGGGATCGCCTTTTCATCGACCAGGCGGGCTTCGTTGGCCTCGACGGTCACGACGACGCCCCCGGCAGGAACGGGTATCTCGGTAAACGGCCCGTCGGGGAGCGGCTCCCCGGATACAGGAGCGGCAGCGGAGGGCACCCCGGCAACAGAGGGCATCCCGGCAGCCGGGGCCGGTGTCCCGACGGGGTCTTCCCCGCCCAGGGATAATTCGGTGAAAGGTTCGTCGGACACGGGCGCAGCAGGCCGGACAGCAGTGCCGGCGGCAGGACGCACCGCGGGGCGTTCCAGCTCGACAAGCCCGCTGGGACCGATCACCAGCCGGCCTTCGGGGCGCGACAGGTCGACCTCGGTAAACTCGCCGTCGTCATCGGATGCGGCGGCCTCTGCCGCCTGCGGGGCTTCGGGCACAATGGGCATGCCGTCGGGGCCCAGTTCCACGAACGGATCGTCGTCCGCATCGCGGCGGGCGGCCTGCGGGGCGGCGGGAGTCCCGGCGGCAGCAGGCCCGGGAGTACGTACGGCGCGGGGCATTTCCGGCACCGGACGCTGCACGGCCAGTTCGGGTTCGGGACGGCGCACGACCACCTCGGGCTCCACCTTCACGGCAGACTCCACGGCCGGAGTGTCGGCCGACCGCTTGGCAGGCCTCTCTCCGGGATTCCCGACGGATTCCGCGGCTACAGCAGCCGCATCCCCGGCGGCATCGGACGGTTGCCCGTGCGCGTGCACGACCTTATGTTTGACGATCTCGACGATCCTGCCACTCTTGTCGACCATGACGTTGCCCGCACGGTTGACCTTGTTGATGAAATTGCGGTTGATGAATACCCCCGTAAGGATCCAGCAGCCCAGCAGCAGGATCAACGTCCCCAGCACCCCGATATGCGTGCGCAGCAGCGCCGCGGTCTCGATGCCGAAGGCACCGCCCCACCCCGTCGAACTGCAAAGGCTCCACTTGTCCGAGAAGGCGAAGCCCAGCGTCAGCGAACTGAGGATCAGGACGAGGAAAAGCGAGAGGATCGAATGGTTGAACAGCAGCGGGCGCTGGCGGATGACGCGCACACCGACGAGCAGCACCATCACCGGGATCAGGATACCGGATACGCCGAACGAGTTGTCGACCAGCATGCGTCCCAGCCTGGCACCCGCCCAGCCGCAGAGGTTTCCGGGCTCTACGCCCAGCGTGGCACGTTCCTCGGGCGAGAGCAGCAGTCCGCTCTGGTCGGCCGACCAGGTGAAGAACGAGAACAGTACGGCCGAGGCGGCGAACAGCCCGATGAAAAGCAGCAGCAGGCCCGCGACCCAGCGTGCACTGTCGCTGTTGGAACGCTGGACTTTCTGCCGTCCGTTGGGGGATGAGGATGTATTTTTAGATGCCATCTGTGTTGCGCTTGATTTTTATCAAGCGAAGTTACGCATTTTTTTTGACATTTCGGAGCCGGCGCCGACTTTATTGAAACCGGAACCGTATCCGGCGGGCATAATTGCAAATAAATCGTTATCTTCGCACACGTTTCAGCAGGCTGCGGCCCGCATGGGAAGGCCGGCACTCCGCACGGCGCCCGTAAACACGCCACGCCTGCGCGACATTTAAGGATATATTGCGCACCCACTAAAACCGAATGAAGAAAATGATCCGGAACACAGGACAGAAGGAACACATCGTATGGCTGGATGTCATCAGGCTGGCTGCCATACTGATGGTGATCGGGGTTCATTGCATCGACCCCTTCTACATTTCGCCAGCCATGCGGGGCATCCCCGAATATACGCACTGGGCGACCGTCTACGGTTCGCTGTTCCGCCCTTCGGTGCCGCTGTTCACGATGATGACGGGCTTACTGCTGCTGCCCGTGCGGCAACCGCTGGGGACATTCTACAAAAAACGTATTTTCAGGATCCTTTTCCCCGTGCTCATCTGGTCGGTACTCTACAACATGTTCCCCTGGTTCACGGGGGTGCTCGGGCTGCCGGAAAACATCATCGGGGATTTCTTCTGCTACACGCAGGGGCACGAATCGCAGGCGCTGGGCGACTCGCTCAAAGACGTGGCGATGATCCCGTTCCAGTTCAGCTTCAAGGAGAACCACATGTGGTACATGTATTTGCTGATAGGGCTCTACCTCTATATGCCGTTCTTCTCGGCATGGGTCGAAAAGGCGACCCGGAAAGAGATGCGGGCCTTCCTGGCGATCTGGTTCGTCTCGCTCTTCCTGCCCTACATGTCCGCATACATAGCCCCCTATTTCGGGGTCGGGTACCTGTTCGGCGAAAGCACCTGGAACGCATACGGGCTGTTCTACTATTTCGCGGGGTTCAACGGGTACCTGCTGCTGGGGCACTACATGAAGAAAGGCAACGATTGGAGCATGGCAAGGACACTTGCGACCAGCGTCATACTATTCGGAGCCGGATATTGCATCACCTACACCGGATTTGCCGCGGCAGCGGCCGACAGCATGTCGACGGAGGCGGACATGGAACTTTTCTTCACCTTCTGCAGTCCGAACGTGGCGATGATGACCGCGGCGGTATTCCTGCTGATGCAAAAAATCCGCATCCGGCACCAAACCATCGTCAGGCTGCTCGCCAACATGACCAAATGCGGGTTCGGGATCTACATCGTGCACTATTTTCTGGTAGGGCCGTTCTTCCTGCTCATCGGCCCGTCGTCGCTGCCCATCCCGCTGCAAGTCCCCGTAATGGCAGTATGTATCTTCGCCGTCGCATGGGCATTTACGGCACTGGTATATAAATTATTGGGCAAAAAGGCCGCTTACATCATGGGATAGCCCGGCCGCGGGAGATATTCCAACGAGCCGGCGGGCTGCATCCTTTTCGGAGTGCAGCCCGCCGGCTCGTTGGAAGGCAGGTCAGACCGACGCCTGCGCCTTGCGTTCCAGACGGAGGCGGTAGGCCTCGTCGGCAAAGGTGCGGAACGTATATTCCGCGCGGTGGGCGGGGGCGGCGCGCAGGCCGTAACGGTCGAGCAGCTGCACGACGCGGCGGGCGACGGCGGGCGACGGGTCGACGACCGTGACGCCGCGGCCCGCGAGGACACGTTCGAGGACGGGCAGCAGGAAAGGATAGTGCGTGCAGCCGAGCACGATCTGGTCGGCCCCGTGCTCCAGCATCTCCGCGACGGCGGCACGGACGGTGGCCTCGGCCTGGGGCGTCGCCTCCAGGTCGTTTTCGACCAGTTCGACGAAGCCCCGGCCGGGTGCCGTGACGAGGTCTACGCCGTCGCCGTACCTGGCTGCCGTGCGGCGAAAGAGTTCGCCGTCGAGGCTCCGTTCGGTGGCCAGCACCCCCACTACCCCGCTGCGGGTCGCCAGGCAGGCGGGTTTCACGGCCGGCTCCATGCCCACGATCGGCATGGGGGCGTATTTCTCCCGCAAAAAGTCGATGGCGGCGGCCGTAGCGGTATTGCAGGCCACGACAACCAGCTTGCAGCCCTCTGCCACGAGGCTGGCGACGGCCTCGTCGGCAAGGCGTTCGACCTGCGGGCGGGGACGCGACCCATAGGGGCAGTTCTTACCGTCGCCCAGGTAGACGAGCGACTCCGCGGGGAGCGCACGGCGCACCTCGCGCCAGACGGTCAGCCCGCCCAGCCCCGAATCGAAAACACCGATGGGTGCGTTATTTGAAAGTTTATCCACGTCTTTCAGGAGTTGCAGAATATCATCGTCCGCGGCACGGCCGCGTCGTATCGTTCGCTGCGGTTTCCGCTACCCCGGGTACTCCCGGGGCGGAAGCCGCAGGGGATTCTCTAATTCAGGCCGAGCTGCCGCAGGATATGCTCCACGACCTGGTCGTCGGACATCGCATCGCAGTCGACGACCAACTGCGCCTGCGCATAGAAGGGTTCGCGCACGGCCATGTCCCCCTCCATGAACGCCACCAGCCCGGCATCGTCCAGCCCCCGCAGCCGGGGACGTTTCCGGCGCCCGTAAGGGCTCAGGCGGCTGGCGATCTGCGCCGCGCTGCGCCGCAGAAAGACGGTATGCCCCACGCCGTTCATGCGCTGCATGTTATCGCCCCACGTGGGGAGCCCCCCGCCCGTCGAAACCACGGCTTCGCCGCCTGCTGCGATCGCCCGTTCGAGCGCCTCGCGCTCCGCTTCGCGGAACCGCGCCTCGCCTTCGTAACGGAAGACATCGGCGACGGAGGCTCCCGCCTGCTCCTCGACCAGCGTGTCGGTATCCACGAAACCGATGCCCAGCCTGCGCGCCAGCTTGCGTCCGAGGGTGCTCTTGCCGCATCCCATGTAACCGATCAGGAAGAGGGGTTTCATCGCCGGCAGGTCAAAACAGGTTCAGTTGTTCGGGGTCGATCACTTCGTCGACGTCGCCCCTGGCGCGTTCGATCTCGAACTCCACCCCGCCCGCCGTAGTTCCCGTACGGGGCAGCCCGTCGGGCCGGGCCGGGGTTTTCTTCGTCCCGGAAGCCTTCGCAGCCGCAGCGTCCTTCGCAGCCGGCTTGTCCGCCCCGGCCGGTCTGTCTTGCGCAGAGGCGGCAGTACCGGCAGCAGCACCCGGGGTTGCGGGATTTTCCGCGGCGGCAGAAGCCGGAGCAGAAGCAGAGCGATCCGGGATAGCAGAAGCGGCGGAAGAAGCCGAATCCCCGCCGGAGAGGGCCGCGGCGTCGATAGTGCCGCGATCAGCCGCATCGCCGTTCGAACCGTCGAACGCACGGTTATCCGCACCGCCCGACGCACCGCTGCCGCCGGAGGGCGTATCGTCGGAACCATCGTCGCCGCCGCCGTCGTCCGAAGGTTCGGGTTCGGGCGGCAGTTCGGGTTCGATGAAGCGCAGCGTAGCAACCTCGTAGGTCGTCAGGCGCTTGCCCTTGGCGCGGTGGCTCTTGACGCCGACGAATTCGTCGACGTCGACCTCGTCCGCGGGACGCGACGCATGCGCCCCCTTGTAGGTGATTTCGAGTTTGGCGCCCGTGCGTTCCGTCACGGCGACCAGATCGGCCTGTCCGTCCTCGTCGAGGAAGAACTGCATCTTGTCGCTCATCTCGGCCGTGAAGCGCTTCATGTAATAGAACTGCTGCGAGCGGTCGTAGTAGCAGACGCTGTAAACGCGGTCGGGCTCATAGCGGCTCACGCGCACGGTCTCGTCGGGGAAATGCTGCCCGAGGTCGTAACCCGTGATATAGTACTGGTTCTTCGACGTCCAGACGATGATCCGGTCGTCGCCCTTGAACTCGCCCAGCAGCTTGCCGCGGCCGTCGGCGTTCAGGCGGCGGACATCCTCGTCGAACCAGACGTTCTGGCCGCCGAGCGTCGAGGTGCCTCGCTCCTTGAGGACGATCTTATGGATGCCGTAGCGCGAGAAGAGGTTGCCCTGGCTCTGGCGCCCCTTGATGGCGAGGGTCGAGAAATCGAGGTCGACGATCACCTTTTTCAGGCGCGGACGGGGCTTGAAGTAAACCTTCAGCACCTCGGCCTCACCGTTCGGATTGACAGACATATAGAGTATCTCGCTCTTGGGCGTGCCCTTGGTGATGTCGTACTCCTTGTCGCGCGTGATGGCCTTGATGGCGCAGCGCTTCATCATGATCGGGCCGTTCTTGCCGTCGCGGTACAGCACGTTGTAGATCGTGCGCTCGTCGTTGCGCTTGAAGACCCCGATGTAGTAGATGCCCTTCTCGAAGAAGGCCTTGTCGCTCACCTTGGTGATGACGTAGCGGCCGTCCTTCGTGAAGACGATCACGTCGTCGATATCCGAGCAGTCGCATACGAATTCGGCGTCCTTCATCGACTTGCCGATGCCGAAGAAGCCCTCGGCGCGGTCGACGTAGAGCTTGGCATTGGTCACGGCGACCTTCGTGGCCTCGATGTTGTCGAACTCACGCAGCTCGGTGCGGCGCTCCTTGCCCTTGCCGTACTTGTCGCGGATACGCTCGTAGTAGGCCACGGCGTACTCGGTGAGATGGTCGAGGTCGTACTGCGTGGCCTTGATGTCCTCCTCGATCTGACGGATCTCGTTGTCGGCCTTGTCGCTGTCGTAACGCGAGATGCGGATGAACTTCAGTTCCGTCAGGCGCTGCACGTCGGAGAGCGTGACCTCGCGGCGCAGCCGTTTCTTGAACGGCTCCAGCCCCTTGTCCACGGCGGCGTAGGCCTCTTCGCGGCTCTTGCAGCCCTCGATGAGCTGGTAGAGCTTGTTCTCGATGAA
>CEAB01057919.1_pt1 | contig 18884 bp, 22 predicted proteins | sample 557651 | NCBI WGS metagenome assembly CEAB01 (sample SAMEA3182046, study PRJEB8094) | gut metagenome | biome: human; feature: gut; material: Stool; isolation source: human stools | place: Canada | collected 2011-11-15
CCCTCGGCGCGCATACGCTTCATTTTATGCTCGCCCCGATGGTCCACTGGCCCGAGGTGATGGTCGCCTACGAGGAAACAGAGAAGCTCCTCTTCTCCGCCGACGCCTTCGGGCGCTTCGGCTCGCTGGGGCGCACCGCCAACGCGCCGTGGGCACCGCAGGCACGGCGCTACTACTACAACATCGTCGGCAAGTACGGCGCGCAGGTGCAGGCGCTGCTGAAAAAGGCCGCCGCGCTGGAGATCGAAACGATCTGCCCGCTCCACGGTCCCGTGCTGACAGGCGGCGCGCTCGCCGAGGCCCTGCGGCTCTACGATCTGTGGTCACGCTGGCAAAGTGAAGCACCCGAGGAGATCCTGCTCGCCCACGCCTCCATTCACGGCAACACCGCCCGCGCGGCGGTGCTGCTCAAGCAAAAGCTGGAAGCGAAAGGCGCGCGGGTCACGCTCTGCGACCTGACGACGACCGAAGTCTCCTACGCGGTGGCGAACGCCTTCTGCTGCGGTAAACTCGTACTGGCCTGCTCGACCTATGACGGCGGACTGTTCCCTCCCATGGAGGAATTTCTGAGCCACCTGCAAGCCAAGGGCTTCCGCGACCGCAGCGTCGGCCTGATGGAAAACGGCTCGTGGGCGCCTGCCGCGGCGCGGCTGATGCGCGCAAAGCTCGAGGAAATGAAGGACCTGCGCGTGTGCGACGCCGTGGTGTCGCTGCGCAGCGCGCTCAGTCCCGCAAACGAAGCGCAGATGGAAGCGCTGTCCGCGGAGCTGTGTGCAGAATAAAGACGCAAACTGCTGATCCGATATGGTATCCCACCTTGCTGCCGCCGGATACCGCAAGATGCATCGTGGAAAGGCGAAGAGCTCTATGAAACGAAAATACAAGGGATTTACCTTGATGGAGTTATTGGTCGTAATTGCGATTATCGCCGTACTGGTCGCCATTGCGATCCCAATGCTTGCCTCTCAACTGGAAAAAAGCCGGGAGGCGACAGACCTTGCCAATGTGCGCTCTGCCTATGCACAGGTTTCTGCAGAGGCCATGTTGGGAGATACCACGGCTACTGTCACAGTTGATTTGAAGCAAAGAACGGCCGACTGGCAGTCGGTAGATCCCGTAAACATCGGCGGCATCGTTCACTCCAGAGGGCAGGCCGACACGGACAACTGGAAAGGCACTGCCACGCCGGGGGGAAGCTGTGTGGTTTCCTATGATAAGAGATACGGCGTGGTGCTCACATGGAGTGGGCGTGCAGCACCGTCCAAGCCAGACTACCCATTTGATACCAACGAGAATTTTTTTGATGTGCTGTACAATGCGGCTTTTTGGACAGATGGCACGCTCAAAAACAACCAGTCTTTCGAGTTTGACTCTCGCTGCCCGGATTCGGACTATATTCCGGCAATTCAGAAGGAGATCGACAAATTGGACAACAGCCTTCTGCAGCAGGCGGATTGCACATGGGCATATTTGGGATTCAAAAAGAAAAATGATGCAGAGCAGAAAAAAAACTGCTTTCTCTTATGGACTTCTCTTGACACGAATAAGGTCGGCGGCGGAAAACAGATCCCTGTGCTCATTCAAACTGGTGATGGAAAGTACTATGTTTCCGAAACCACGACTCATCAGCGATGGAGAAATAACCAAAAGTATGTCACCGTTTCGGAGCGAATGGCAGACTACAAGGATCTTTTGAACTCAGACGCGGAATACTCCACGCTGGAAGCAGCCTACGACGCATACAAAACAGCCCTGAACAACGCAAAATACGACGGGGTTCGTGGAAGCTCGGGCCAATAAGGCTGCAAAAAGTCAGCTTCCTCTATACTGCGCGGTTCGATATCGTCGAAAGCACATAAAAGCATCCGCGCGAGGGGCTCAAAGATGTCTCTTTCTTGATCTTGACCGTGAACTTGCCGGTAGCAGCAACGTGAAGCCAGACCGGTCAAGCCAGAGCGCTCCAATCAACACACTCGTGCTATGTGCAAGTACCGCTGGTACAGACGCAGCGATGAAATGCCTCAAAGCCAAGTCTTGGGGATGTGCCACAGGGAAAAGCTCCATCAAATTGGATTCTTGCATGGCAGAAAGGACCGCATTACCGAGCGTGAGTATTGGGTACAGTGCAAAGGACAGGCAAAGCAGAATAAAGAAGTCGCCTCCTTTCCAACCGTTGGACAATCTGCCAAACCTCTATGGAGTTTGAAAAGGATCTGTTTTGAGAAAAGTGATTGTAAATATTTGAAAATCGCATACAATCATCTCGGCTTCCATAATAATCCAAAACTGAATGAATCAAAGGAGAAAATGATAATGAGTACGACCGCAAGAATGGTAATGAAGATTATTGGCGCAAGTCTGGCATTTGCTGCGTTTGTTTGTCTGCTGATTGGCGGTTGGCATGATATAAACCGCTACCCGTCAAGAGGACAGTGAAAAAATAAAATTTTTCCGACCAGCAGAGTAAACTGCTGGCCGCTTTTTATGCGACAAGAGAGAGTCTGTGCTTTTCTAAGGGGTCATCACCCCTAAATTGCGTTGTACTCGTCTGGTGGGGTAATAACGGATATAACGCTCAATCATCTGAATGAGATCTTGCTTGCTGGTAAAGCGTCTTCCGTAATAACGTTCTCGCTTCAGGATATCCCAGAAGCCTTCCATGGGATCGTTGTCAATGCAACGCGCAACACGCGTGACATACTTTGAGTCATTCCTGCCTGCACCAACTTCTGACGGAACACTCTGCCGGTGTACTGGAATCCCCTACCGTTGGTGGTCAGCGTAAAGCAGAAATTTTTGCCCCGTTCCTTTTCCACACTTTCCACACTGCGGGCATACTCCACCAACTGCTTCACCACGTCCCAGTTCATCAGCGGCTCACCGCCGAAGAAGTCCATCTCCAGATTGGTGCGCCCGCCGTATTTTTCCATCATCGCCGATACGATCTCATCCGCTGTATGATCTGGGTAAAGCGCAATGATGTCATGAGCTATGAGTGTCAGGAACTGCAAAATGCAGCGAACGGTGTTGACCTGACCTTAGAGGAACGAGATGAGGCGGCGGAGCAGCTGGAGCGGTTAGCAGATGCAAAAGATGCACACGCACAGTACATCATCGGCACGGCGTACCGTAACGGTGGGCTGCTGATACTGGACACGGTAAAAGCACGAAAACTGTTGGAACGTGCAGCCGCGCAGGAAATCGACGCGGCGCAGTATGCGCTGGGCAAGCTGTACCTCTCCGATGATGCCGACGTTCACGATCCTGCCAAGGGTATCTACTGGCTGAAACGCTCCGCGGATAACGGCAGCGACTACGCTACCTACCAGTGGTTCACGAAAGCATGTTGCGGCGGACATACCTACGCAGGGATGTTCATGGATCGTATAGAGCGCGGCGAGCAGCGCCCGCCCTCGGTTATGCTGGCGACCACACGGCTGCTCTACCACATGGGCAACATCTTCCGGGACAACGCGCCTATCCCTGCTGCCACCGGCATTCAAATCGACCGTAAGCGGCTGCAGGAGCCCCAACGCAAACGCATCGCCCTCGGCCACAAGCCGGACGATCATGAACTTGAACCACAGGGATACACGATGCAGTTCCATTGATTCTGTAAATGCAAAAGGTGGCACAAAGCGTGTATATTTTGCGTTGCTATGGACAAAGAAGCATTCCAAAAGCAATAGCTTCCTGCACCGAGTTATGGTATGTATGTTGGCTGCCGTGGAGAGCACTGTTGCCACAGGTGGTAAGGTGCCCCTGCGCAAAGGGCCTTCCTATTTTCGACAGCATAGCCGCTTTGCAACACACGCAGCGGAGCGAGCTCGAATCGCTTGCTCCGCTGCGTGCGTTTACTGTGTGTTATTCTCCCCGGTAGCTCACGTGCAGCAGCTCGTGGCAGCGCTCCTCGCCGTATTCGGCCATCATGCGCACCACGATGGGATTGCGCTCGGCGCGTTTGAACATTGCCGCGTTGTCGGACTGGTGCAGACCGTCGCCGCGCTTTTCCTTCGTGGCCTTGAGCCCGTAGGGCTGTCCCGCGCCGCCGACGCAGCCGCCCTGACAGGTCATGACCTCGATAAGATGGTAGAACGCCTCGCCCTCGTCAATTCTTTTGAGCAGCTTTCTTGCGTTGGCAAGACCGTTGACCACCGCGAGCTTCAGCTCGGTATCCCCGATGGTGACCGTCGTCTCCTTGATCGGCGCATCGCCGCGCAGACCAAGAATGCTGATCTCGCGCAGGGCGTTCTTGCTCTTATCCGGCAGGCAGTGACGCACCACCGCCTCGGCCACGCCGCCGGTCGTGCCGTAGATGACCGCTGCGCCGGAGCCGAGACCGAACGGCAGGTCGGGAGATTCCAGCTCCAGCTCATTGAGCTGGATGCCCGTCTCCTGCATCATGTCAATGACCTCGTGCGTGGTGAGCACCAGATCGACGTCGGGGCGGCCGTCGTGAATGAATTCAGGGCGCGCGGCCTCCATCTTCTTCGCCGTGCAGGGCATGATGGCGATGTGGTAGGTCGTGCGGCCGTCCTGCGCGTCCTTTTCCGCGTACTTGTCGCGGAAGATCGCGCCTACCATCTCCATCGGCGACTTGCAGGTAGAGATGTTCTTGAGGTACTTGGGGTTCTCGTTCTCAAGATACTTCACCCACGCGGGGCAGCAGGAGGTGAACATCGGGAACGGGCCGCCGTTTTTCAGCCGCTCCAGAAATTCCTCGGACTCCGCGATGGTCGTGAAGTCCGCGCCGAAGGTCGTGTCGTAGACCTCGTCCACGCCCATGAGCTTGAGCGCCGTAACGAGCTTATCGAGCACGTTTTCGCCAGCGGGGATGCCAAAGGCCTCGCCCACGGCCACGCGGACCGCGGGCGCGATCTGGATGACCACGCGCTTTTTCGGGTCGTGGATGGCGCGCCACGCCTCGCCGATCTGGTTCTTCACCGTGATCGCGCCGGTGGGGCACACGGCGGCGCACTGACCGCAGCTCACGCATTTGGTCTGCGCCATTTTGCGGTCGAACGCAGGCATGACCTGCGCGCTGCTGCCGCGATAGGCAAAGTTCAGGATGCCCATGCCCTGCATCTCTTCGCACACGCGCACGCAGTCGCCGCAGAGGATGCATTTGTTCGGATCGCGCAGCACAGCGGGCGAGGTGTTGTCGATCTCATAGCGCTCGCGCGTATCCTCAAAGCGGATACGACGCACGCCGAACTGCTGCGCTAATGTCTGCAGATGGCAGTGACCGCTTTTCTCACAGGTCGTGCAGTTGCAGTTATGCGAGGCGAGCAGCAGCTCGAGGATGACGCGGCGGTGCTTCAAAAGCCGCGCGCTGTTCGTGCGGATGCGCATACCGTTGCGCGGCTCCATCGAGCAGGATGCGTCGATCTTGCCGGTCTCTTCATTCTCCACCACGCACATACGGCACGCGCCGTAAACGGAAAGGTCGGAGTAATAGCAGAATGTCGGCATTTCGATGCCGGCCTTGCGGATCACGGAAAGCACGTTCTTTTCTCCATCGAAGCTGACGCGCTGTCCGTCAATGATCATCATTCCCTTTGCCATGGCTCAATCCTCCTCAATGGCGTCGATCGCGCCGAACGGGCACGCGCCCCAGCACGCACCGCAGTGGATGCACTTTTCGTTGTCGATCGTGTGCGGCATACGGATCTCGCCGGAAATGGCCTCCATCGGGCAGTTGCGCTTGCACTTGCCGCAGCCCTTGCACAGCTCCGGCTTGATGACAAGGCGGCGCTTACGGCCGTTGCAGATCGGACAGTGGTGGTCGACAACGTGTGCAAGGTATTCCTTGCGGAAGTATTTGAGCGTGCTCACCACTGGGTTGCACGCCGCCTGACCGAGACCGCACAGCGCCGTCTCGGTGATGGTGCGGGAAAGCTCTTCGAGCAGATCAAGGTCCTCAAGGCTTCCCTCGTTGTTCACGATGCGCGTGAGGATCTCGAGCATCCGCTTCGTACCCTCGCGGCAGGGCACGCACTTGCCGCAGCTTTCATTTTGCGTGAAGCTCATGAAAAAGCGCGCCGTTTCCACCATGCAGGTGCCCTCGTCCATGACGACGAGGCCGCCCGAACCGATGATGGCGCCGACCTTCTTGAGCGAGTCAAAGTCCAGCGGCAGGTCGAGGTGCTCCTCGGTCAGGCAGCCGCCCGCGGGGCCGCCGATCTGCACCGCCTTGAATTTCTTGCCGTCCTTGATGCCGCCGCCGATATCGAAGATGATCTCGCGCAGCGTCGCGCCCATCGGCACCTCGATCAATCCCGTGTTGACCACGTTGCCCGTCAGGGCGAAGGCCTTTGTGCCGGGGCTTTTCTCCGTGCCGATGCTGTGGAACCATGCGCTGCCGCGCAGGATGATCTGCGGAACATTCGCATAGGTCTCCACATTGTTGAGCACCGTGGGCCGCGCCCACAGGCCCTGTTCGACCGTGCGCGGCGGCTTGACGCGCGGCATACCGCGCTTGCCCTCGATGGAAGCGGTCAGCGCGCTGCCCTCGCCGCAGACGAATGCGCCCGCGCCGCGGTTGATGTGCAGATGGAAAGAAAAGTCCGTGCCCAGAATGTTGTCCCCGAGCAGGCCCAGCTCCTCATCCCTGGCGATGGCGATGCGCAGGCGCTCGACTGCCAGCGGATACTCCGCGCGGACGTAGATGTAGCCCTCGTCGCTGCCGGCGGCGAGCGCGGCGATCATCATGCCCTCGATGACCGAATGGGGGTTGCCCTCCATGATGGAGCGGTCCATGAACGCGCCGGGGTCGCCCTCGTCGCCGTTGCAGACCACATACTTCTTGCCCTTGGGCTGGCGGCGGACGCTGTCCCACTTTCTGCCCGCGGGAAAGCCCGCGCCGCCGCGGCCGCGCAGTCCGGAATCGAGGATCTCACGGCAGATGTCCTCGTCGGACATCTCAAAGAGCGCCTTTTCAAAGGCGGCGTAGCCGTCGTGGGCAAGGTATTCGTCAATGTCCTCGGCGTCCGTCGTGCCGCAGTTTTCCAGCACCACGCGCTGCTGCTTGGCGTAAAAGGGGATCTCATTGTGCTTGGCGTACCGCACGCCATTGAGCTCATAGAGCAGGCGCTCGACCGCCTCGCCGCCGAGGATGGTCCTTTCAATGATCTCATCGCAGTCCTCGAGCCTGACGTGCGTGTAAAGAAAGCCCTCCGGCTCGATCTGAAGCAGCGGTCCCATTTCGCAGAAGCCGTGGCAGCCGCTCTTTTTGAAGTGGATGGCGTCGTCTCCGCCCTCATGGCGCAGCGCGACGCGCGTTTTCAGCCCGCGCTTTTCACACTCGGACTTTAGGTAGTCGTAGATCTTCAGCGAGCCGCCCGCAATGCAGCCCGTGCCCGCGCAGACAAGGACCTCGCGCCGGTCCGCCGCGAGCAGCTCCTTGGCCTGTACGCGCAGAGCGCCGAGCCGTTCTCTCGTCAGTTCAGCCATTTGCAGCGCCCTCCCTTGCACGAATGTCCTCAAGCAGCGCAAGCGCTGTTTCGGGATCCATCTTCGCGTGTACCTCGCCGTCGATCGTCATGACCGGCGCAAGGCCACACGCGCCGAGGCACGCCACGGTCTCCAGCGTGAACAGCCCGTCGTCCGAGGTTTTTTTCTTGCCGGAAAGGCCCAGATACTCATACACCGCATCGTAGATCGGGCCGGATTTGCGCACATGGCAGGCTGTGCCGGCGCAGACCTTGATGATGTGCTTTCCCTTGGCTTCGAGCGAAAAGTTCTCGTAAAACGTCGCTACGCTGTAGACGCGGGATACGCTGATATCCAGCGTATCAGCGATGAGCGTCAGGTTTGCCTCGCTCAAATAGTTGTACTCCGCCTGCACATCCTGCAAAATCGCGATGAGATTTGCCGCATTGTTTTCATGCACGGCAAGGATGCTCAGGACCTTCTCTGTATCAGACTTCATAGTCTCCCTCCTAATAGCCTGTCTGTCCGCGATTATACCTTATTTTTTTAGGCATTTTCAACACATTGTTAAAAAACGCCGATAGATAATTCCTATGTATGCAGCGCGCCCTTTTGAGAACGCTCGCATATCTTCTGGAGATCCTCGCTCAGAAGAAAAATTGGGCACTTGTTCAGTAGACATTAGTTAATACAATGTCCACCAGTAGTCAAAAAGGCGTCGATAATGTAGAAATGGCACCCCTTTTGACCACCCTTCAAAAAAGAAAAATTTCCCCATCGACTAAAATAGGCTGATGAGGTATTATGAAAATGCATTGAAAACAAAAATAGCACGCACCCACCATTTAAGGTGAATGCGTGCAAATGATAAGTCGGGAGGAAGTTTTGATTTTGGACTAAATCAGCATACTCACTCCATAGAACCGACTGTATGTCTATTATAGGTCAATCCTCCATTTTGTGATTGATAACAAAGATGACAACTGGAAAGTGCTTCAGGGACTTTCTTGGGCTGCGCCTTATCCCGAAGAACCGACCGGAGACTGAAGGAAAGCGAAATGGAAAGGTACTCCGAGTTCATATTCGCTGTCGAATTCGCATCGCCTGTTATCGAACAGAATACACGAAATCTTACATAACCTTTTGTACGGTTTGGTTGACAAGCGGCGCAGGCGATGGTAGAATGAGCAGGAATCGGAATTAAAGTGAGGAGTGTTTCAATATGGCTGAGAATCTCGTTTACCGCGGTCATCCGCTGCGCCGCGTGGACAATTTGGTCTACTACGGCTCGATGGCGGATAAGTATATCATCATGATGCAGGTGCTCGACACCGAGGACGTGAAGGACCTCAAGCTCGCCAAGCGCGTGTCCATCCAGCTCCAGCTCACCGACCCCAATCTCCGCTCGCGTGACCGCGTGGTCCGCTCCACGGAGAAGGGCAGCATGGCCGAGGCCATGGAGTTCGCCTCCATCTGGCTCGAGCGCGCCCTGAGCGGCAAGATGTGAGCCTGCTTTGATCGAAACAAAACGCAGCAGTCCGGCTTCCAAAGCCGGACTGCTGCGTTTTTCTTTGCGAAATCTGAGCAAATTATTGGTAATTTAGTCCCTTTTCAAGATAAGTGTTGCTATGTATAATCGTGAATAAAATTCGAAATACGTGAATAAATAGTCGCATCTGCACGAGGATACCCTTTGAAACAGGGTATCCTCCTACAATATAGTTACGGTTGAAGGCGCGGCAGCCAGCCACGTCTTTTTCCATCTCAAAGCCGAAGCTGTTAGAATGGGAGAGTAAATGGCCTGACACTGTATCCTTGGACCAACACGCCCGCAAAAGAGTCCGTCAGCCGCCTCTCTCATTCGCGGCATTCGATTTGCGCAGGTAGAGCCACCTTGTGCGCTCGCGTCACCCAGGAGATTGAACAGGCAATGAGAAAAGGGCAGAAAGCCATATCCAATCACAAGGAGGAACAAAATGAACGCAGTAGGGATCGATGTTTCCAAAGGGAAAAGCATGGTGGCTGCCCTGCGGCCAATGGGTGAAGTGGCATTGCTGCCACAGGAATTTCTCCACACCGAGGTTGGTCTGGAGCAGATGGCTTACGCCATCCTTGCGCTAGGAGAAGATACCCGCGTCGTCATGGAGGCCACCGGACGTTATCATGAGCCGGTAGCTGCTGCACTGCATGAGTACGGCATCTATGTCTGCGTCCTGAATCCGCTGTTCATCAAGCAGAGTGGAGGCGGTTCCATTCGCAAGGTCAAAACCGATAAGGCAGACGCCATGAAAATCGCCAAGTACGGTCTTGACAACTGGGTGGATCTGCGGGAATATACTCCCATGGACACGGTAAGGCAACAACTGAAGCTGTGCAGCCGCCAGTATAACCTCTACATGAAAACGGTGGTATCGCTGCAAAACAATCTCATTTCATTGACCGACAAGACCTTTCCCGGTGTGAACGAACTGTTCTCCAGCCCAGAACGCGCCGACGGTCACCAGAAATGGGTGGACTTTGTCATGACGTTTTGGCACTGCGACTGCATTTGCCATGTCAGTGAAAAAGCATTCACTGAGCGTTACCAGAAGTGGTGCATGCGCAAGGGTTATCATTTCAGTGCGGAAAAGGCGCTGGATGTCTATGCCGGAAGCTGCGGCCATTTCACCACGCTGCCGAAGAATGACAACACGAAGTTACTCATTACCACAGCGGCACAGCAGCTTCTTGCGGGTAAGATGACACTGGCAGCTTTGCGTGCCGAAATGACACGCCTTGCAAAGCAGCTGCCGGAGTACGATACCGTGCGGGCCATGTACGGTGTTGGCGAAACCACTGCCACACAGCTTATGGCTGAGATTGGAGATGTACGCCGTTTTCCCCGCCGCAGTTCTATCGTGGGTTTCGCCGGTGTTGATCCGGCTGTGGATCAATCCGGCAAGCACGAAGCAAAAAGCACTCCAACAACCAAGCGCGGTTCTCCGCATCTTCGGAAAACGCTGTACCAAATCGTCTGCACTTACCTAAAGAGGTCTCCTGTAGATGAGCCTGTGTACCAGTTCCTCGATAAGAAACGCAGCGAGGGCAAGCCTTATTTTGTCTACATGACAGCCGCGCAGAACAAGTTCCTGCGCATCTACTATGCCCGTGTGAAAGAGTGCCTTGAGGCATTCGACGCGCGGCAGAGCCTCGCACAGAGTTAAGCGAACGACCAACTTCATCCCGGCTGGTGATGCGTTTTTTCTCCGGTCTGTTTTGTTATGCCCTCTTTCAGTCTCGCAAACTTTGCGGGACTTTTTTCGTTTCTGCTATTGACTTTTGTTTGCAGGACTCTTTTCATTTGGCTTTGTGGTCAGAAGAAATATAAATTTCAAATCAAAGGATTGGGAGGTGCAGATACATTGCCACTACTTTGATATCTTACATAGACATTATTGAAGATGTCATAAAGGGGCGTAAATAAAAAGTAAAGGCACAGGGGGTCAACAGACTTCTGTGCCTTTCGTTATGCCTTGTATTTTTCACTAGAAACTGCTATGATGGTCATGAGAATGGAACACGCGAAAATTACACCGTGTGTCAATGGAAATACATCCAGATATACTTACTTGGAGGGAAAATTAGTGGGAGCCAAGATTAGTCAAGAAGAAATCATGCAGTTATTGGATAAGCTATACGAGCAATCAATACATGGGGTGGCAAAAGTAAGTCCGCCGATTGACACACTAGCCAGTAACTATTTGCAGAAAAACAGAGATGTCGATACCGCCGCTAAGCAGTTCATTAACTATCAGATTGCAAAATGCACTACATCTGGGTTTGTAACAGGTTTAGGTGGACTCATCACCCTTCCTGTTGCTATCCCTGCAAATGTGGGAAGTGTCATGTATGTTCAAATGAGAATGATTGCCTGTTTGGCATATATGGGTGGCTATGATATCAATAGCGACCAAGTACAAACTCTTGTATATGCTTGCCTCGCAGGCATCTCCATTGACCAAATTCTAAAACACGCAGGAATACAGTTTGGAAACAAGTTCGCAATGGCAATGGTCAAGAAAATCCCGGGTGAAGTCCTCACAAAAATCAATCAAAAAGTAGGATTTAGATTTTTGACCAAATTCGGAACTAAGGGAATCATCAACATTGGAAAGGCTGTCCCGATTGTTGGCGGAGTAATCAGTGGCGGATTTGATTTTGCTGAAACCAAAATTATTGCAAACCGTGCCTATAAGATGTTCATTAAAGGTGATTTAACAGCTCTTTCTGACGGCGATAGCACTGATACCGAAATTATTCAAGAGGTCTAATATTTGAAGCTCCATCCGATAAGGATGGAGTCTCTTTTTATGTCCCCTGATGAATAAATCTACATTAAGGTTGGCTACCCAAGCAGTAGCAACAATTAACTTAAAAGGGAGATAATTTACGAGATATATAACGATTTTATAGAGATTAAACGGTAAAAAGTTACGTTTTGAATGTTTTTATCGTTGGAAATGCGGAAAATGAAGGGTTCGACGCGATTCGACATTTCCTGCACCACACTGCGCATTAGACTGTATGCAGAAAGGGTGCGGGGCAGAGTGGTGTGTGGCTACTCCGTGCTGGACCGGAACAAGAAAAAGGAGAAATCGTTATGATGACAATCGAGTTAAATATGTACTACGCAGTTGCTTTAGGTGCTTTCCTGTTCTGGATACGGAGAACATTGCCCGCCGCTTTCATCAGGACATGACCTACTTTACCTACGGTCTGGCAATTCTTGCCAATACCGACCATCTGCGTCTGACCGAGCTGGAGCTCCGCGAAGCGTTCCGTCGGGAGTTCCGAGCCCTGACTGCCATTTACGGAAAGCCTACGAAGCTGCCCGAGTTTGCCGTGAAAGCCGGTGTTGTTTTGTGAATCTGAAAGTGTCCTTTTCATGGATCGGGCTTGTGATCTTTGCGCTGCCCATGCTGATCAACATTGCCTATGTCATGTTTCCGCCAGCCGGAAAAGCGGAACAGACCGCGGCGGTCACGCATTGGGTTGAGATCGTCGAACAAATCAGCCGCATCGCCTATCTGTTTGCGGTTACGCTGCTTGTAAACCGGGAAAATCTTAGCTTCCGGAGCGTTTGCTTTTCCCTTGCGGCAGTTTTCCTAGTGCTGTATTACGCCGTGTGGCTCCGCTATTTTATGGGCGGACGGGAGATCGCACTGCTGAGCCGTTCGTTCCTCTTTGTCCCGATGCCGCTGGTGGTATTCCCTGTGCTGTACTTTCTGTGTGCCGCCATCTGGCTGCATAACCTTCCTGCTGCGATCATCATGGTGATTTTCGGCGCGGCACATCTCACCGTGTCGATTCAATCCTTTCGCTGACGTTTGTTGTGCGCTACGCTCCCAAAAATGTTCAAACAGGTCTTGACAAGTAACCAATCGGTAACTATACTATAAGTTACCGATTGGTTACTATGATGAGGAGGAAAATCATGGCTGAGGGTACGAAAGAACGAATCTTGGAAACGGCGCTGGAGCTGTTTGCGCAGAACGGCTACCTTGGAACATCTATGAATGATATTGCAGCGCGGCTGGGGATCACCAAGGCCGCCCTGTATAAGCACTATGCCGGAAAGCAGGAGATACTGAAGCGTATCGTGGAGCGTATGGATCAGATGGATAAGGAGCGCGCCGAGGCGTATGAAATGCTGGAGACGGCGCCGGATGGCTTTGCGGAAGCCTATCTGCACACGCCCGCCGAAAAGATCCGCGCCTACAGTCGGGCGCAGTTTGACCATTGGACAAGAGAGCCGTTCTCCGCGAACTTCCGCAGGATGCTGACGCTGGAGCAGTACCGTGACCCCGGGCTTGCGCGGCTGCACCGCGACTATCTTGCCGGCGGGCCCTTGGAGTACATGGCGGCGATCTTCCGCAGGCTGACGGACTCCGACGAGGCCGCCATGCAGCTGGCGCTGGAGTTTTACGGTCCCATGTATTTGCTCTACAGCATTTACGACGGCGCGGAGAACAAAGAGACCGTAGCCCCTTTGCTGGACGCCCATGTTGAGCGCTTCATCGACCGGGTCGGCTTCGGCCGTTAAAGCCGTTTTTCGCTCCTGTCCGAAAGGCCGGTGGGCGAGAGGCATCCGCACAAGGGTATCCTGAGCAAAAGGGCAGATCAGCCAGGCGCAGAGACGCGGTGCTGACCACGACACCGATGGTCCGCACCGCGCTTTGATTTGGAAAGGACGATTTTATGAACGCGATCATTTACACCACCAACACCGGCAGCACGGCGCGGTATGCCGAGCTGCTGCCCTGCGCGACCGGACTTCCGGCCTATTCCCTCGCCGAGGCGAAGAGCGCCGTCTCCACCGGCGCGGAGGTCATCTATCTGGGCTGGATCATGGCGGGCTCCATCAAGGGCTATGCCGCCGCGGCCAGACGCTATCGGGTGCGCGCCGTGCTGGACTGGTACAGCGCGCGGAAATAGGAAAGGCAGGAGCTTACCATGATGTGTCCGAAATGCGGAAAAGAAATGAGAAAAGGCTATTTGTTCGGCAGCAAGGACGGTGCCTTCAGCTTTGCCGACGAGGTGCCGGACTCCTTTGAAAATGCCAAAAACGCCGACGGCTTTGTAAAGCTCACAGAGCTGAAGGTCGGCGGGCGGACCAGCATGGAGGCGTGCTGCTGCGAGGCGTGCCGGCTGGTCGTTATTTCATATTGAGAAAGGAAACGGTGAGCGATGAAGCTCTATTTCGGAAATGCCGTGACCGCGGCCACGACGCTGATACTCCTTGCCCTGCTGGGCTTTGTCGGGTATTCGATCTATAACCGGGACAATATCCAGTATTGGGGGCGCAGGAGCGCACTGCTGCTGACCTTCGGTCTTGTGGCCTGCTGCTTTGCGGCGGCGCGGGACGGCTTGGATAAGACGATTCAGCACGCCATCGACGGCAGCTGCGCGCCGGGACTGTTCCCACTGATCAGCATTCCCACCATCGTCGGCTGCGCCGGCGCGCTGTTGATCATCATTGCTGCCATCGCCGCGCCCATCGCCAAAACGCAGCGTGCGCGCGAGATATGGTTCTATGTCATGTCCGGCGGCGCGGTGCTGAAGATCGTGACGATGGAGATCGCACGGATCATTCTCTGAAGCGAAAAGGTCATGTTTTTATGCCGCAGATGAACAAGGGCGGAAAATTTGTTTTCGGAGAGTCGGTGATTCGACCCGATGGATGGGCGAGGCTACCGCCGCAGGCGGCGGAAGAATACCGCATTGCTTCGGAAGGAAAGGTCTATCTGTTTACCGGAAGCAAAATGACCGGCGGCTTCTGTGTGACGCGTCAGGGATTGCTCCTGTCGTCGAAGCTGGGACATATCCTGACCGAAACGCCAACGCTTTTGCATTATAAAGTTCCTGACGGTACTTTTCTTCCCTACAAGGGACGTTCGTACTGCTGGACAGCCATTTCAGCGTCTGGTGAAATTACACTGTCCGAAGAAATGATGGCTTTTCTGCATCTGAAGCCGGAGATGCGGCTCCTGTCTGTCCGCAGCAGCGACATCGCTTTTACCATGAGCGTGAAAGGGCCGCTGCTGGAAAAGGCGGCGCAGTTGGACGGTGAGATACCGCAGTTTTGAGAAAAGCAAAGCCTGTGAACAGGCATTTACAGGCTGCTCTCATGACCGCGCTTTCCCCATGGTATGTTCAAAGGAAAGCGGAACGCCGTGCATGACCGCGGCGTATGCGGTCATGCACAGTATTTTTTGAAAAGAGGAAAGCCATGAAAAAGTCACTTGTTCAGAAGCTGGGACTGCTCGGGGTCGTCAGCTTTCTTTCCTACGCCGCGGCGGTGGCGTTCGCGCCGCTGGCCTATCCGGGCTACGACTGGATGGCGCAGGCGGTCAGCGACCTGAGTGCCGCCAACGCGCCGTCGCTGGCGCTGTGGAACCAGCTCAGCGCCCTTTACAACGCCTGCGAGGTCGTCTGCACGACGGTGGTGTGCATCGGCATCCAGGGGCAAAAGACGCGCCTGCTGCGCGTGGGAGTCTATCTGTTCGCCGTCATGGAGTGGGTCTCCGCCATCGGCTACCGGGTGTTCCCGCTCTCGGACAGCGGCTACGCGGGCGCGTTTCAGGATGTCATGCACATGGCCGTCACCGCTTTGGTGGTGCTGCTGTCCATCGTATCGCTGACGGTCATCATCACGGCGGGAGCAAAAAGCAAAGCCTGCCGCTCCTACGGTGTGTGCGCGGCCATCGCCCTCGACATGATGCTCGTGGGCGCGGTGGGCATGAAGCTGGTCCCGCCGCAATACTTCGGCGTTGTGGAGCGCTTCAGCGTGTTCGCCGCCACAGGCTTCAACGCAGCCCTGGGTATTCACCTGTTCCGGGAAGAGAACGCCGGAGAAACACAAAACGATCAGGAGGAAAAATCATGATCCCAAATTGGAAGATCTACCCCCGTTCTCAGGGACACAGCACGGTGTACCTGAGGAATGTGGTCAACGACCCCGCCATTACCGTGGGCGACTATACCATCTACGACGATTTTGCAAACGACCCGCGCGATTTCCAGCGCAATAACGTGCTGTACCACTACCCCGAATGCAACCATGACCGACTGACCATCGGCAAATTCTGCTCCATCGCCTGCGGTGCAAGGTTCCTCTTCAACGCCGCCAACCACACCCTCGGCAGTCTGTCCACCTATCCCTTTCCCATCTTCTTTGAGGAGTGGGGCCTTCCAACCGATGCGGACTCCATCGCCAAAGCGTGGGACAATCACGGCGACATCGTGGTGGGGAATGACGTCTGGATCGGTTACGAGGCCGTTGTCCTCGCGGGTGTGACCATTGGCGACGGCGCCATCGTCGGCAGCCGCGCTGTGGTGACAAAGGACGTGCCGCCCTATACCATTGTGGGCGGCATTCCGGCCAAGCCCATCCGCAAGCGCTTTGACGATGCGGTGATCGAGAGGCTGGAGGCTCTGCGCTGGTGGGACTGGGACGAGGAGAAGATACGGCGCAATCTCCCCGCTATTCAGTCGGGGGATATTGCCGCCCTGGAGCGTGCCGAATGAAGCCGACCGCCGTTGACCCGAGGGCGACGACCCGGGCGGCGGCGTTTGACCTCTGGATGGACGCGCCGAACCCGATGGTGACCTTTTTCAAAACGCTGGATGTGACGCCGATAGTTCGGCTCAGCCGCAGGAGTGGACTGAAATTCAACCTGCTGCTGTGCTGGTGCATCGGCAGGGCGGCGAGCGAGAGCAAGGAGTTTTATCTGCTCCCTGTGGGACATGAGCTGCTGCGATATGACAGCATCGCGGTCAATACCATCGTAAAAAACCGCGTCGGTGAGGTCAGCTCCTGCGATGTGCCGTTCTCGAATGACCTTGCGCAGTTCAGCGCCGACTATCTGCGCCTGACGCGCGCGGCGGCGGAGCGCTGCGAAAACCACGACTTAACGGACTGCATGGTCATCGGCACCTCCGCCATTGTGGATACCGAGCTCGACGGGGCTGTGGGCATGAACAGCGGCATTTTCAACAATCCCTTTCTCATTTGGGGCAAGTACCGCAAGGGCCTTTTCAAAACGATGCTGAAGCTCTCGTTCCAGTTTCATCACACGCAGATGGACGGCGCGCACGCCGGGCGGTTTTTGCAGCGCTTGCAGGAAACGATCGACAGCCTGAGAGCGGGAGGAGCGAGGCATGGTGCATTTGGCTTATTGCGATAACGCAGGGAAAAATGGACGAACGAAAAACAGAAATGATCCGGAGGATTTATGCGATGAAAAACCTTAAGAAAATCATGACAACACGGCTGCTCGCGGCCATACTGCTGCTCGCCGTATGTATGGCGGGCTGCGCCGCACCGGCAGAGCCAAACAGCGGCGTCCCTTCTGAAACGGACGCCCCGGCGGAGTCCGACGGCTCCGGCGCGCCGGCCGATGCACCGCAGGCGCTGACGCTCCCCATTCTGGACGAGATCGACGCGGACGTTACGGTCGGAACGGCAGGCTCTTCGCTGCTGGCTGTGCAGGCTGCGGTCAAGCTGCTGGACTGGGGCGTGAATACGGGCCTTGACACGGATGAGATCGGCACTGCCGCCTCCGTATGGCTGAGCGCAAAGAACGAGGACCGGACCGAGTGCCTGCAAAAGCTGGAGCTGGTGGACGAGGCCTACCAAAAGCTGCTGACCGATGAAGCGCGGGAGCTGCTGGACGACGCCGGGTGCGCGGAGGTGGAGATCACCTGGGGCAGCGAGCCGGTCGAGCCCGTGGAAGCCATCATGCGCTCGGCGGGACTGCGGGAGGCTGACAGCGGCGATGACGCTGCGTGGGACGTAGTCGGGTTTGAAAAGAGTCTGCTGGAAAATTACGGTGTCACGCCGCATCACTATGAGGATCTGGGCGACGGTGTTTATCAGGTCTATGTGGAGATTGACGGCGAAATCGTTCCCTTTGTCACGGTCGATTCCGCGACCGGCGACTATCACGGGTGATCGCCCGGCCCGTTTCCGGCGGAGGGCGGATGGGACGGAAAAGCCCCGCGGTCAGGCCCCGCTGCCCCAAATAGACTGAAGGGACCGTTCTCTGTGGAGGAGAACGGTCCCTTTTGCTGTGTTATTTGCTCACCAGCAGCTTTTTCATGCCGCGCTCGAGCCCATCCACGCTCAGCGGGTACATATCAATGAGCCGCGCGATGTGGCCGTAGCTCTGGCCCCAATAGCCGCCGTAGCGCGGCGGCTCCTCGGGATTGAGCCAGATGAGATGGTCGTACTGTTCTTTGAAGCGCTTGAGCCAGTCCATGCCGGAGAGCGAGCCGCTGCCGGCGAAATAGTCGTAACGCTTTTCCGTCAGCTCGTACATATCCATCAGCGCGTCGCCGACAAAAATGACCTTGTACTCGCTGCCGAAATTCTTCAGCAGCCACTCGGTCGAAACGCCGTGCTCGCGGTACATCCGCGGGTCGGTGTAGACGCGCGAGTAGACGCAGTTGTGGAAGTAGTAGACGTGCAGCTCCTTGAAGTGGTTGGACTGCCGCGCCGCCTGGAAGAGCATCGAGCAGAGCTGAGAGTAGTAGCTCATCGAGCCGCCGGAGTCCATCAGCATCAGCACCTTGACGGTGTTGCGCCGCGGGCGCTTGTAGCGCACCTTGAGCGTGCCGGCGTTGTCGCAGGTATCGCGGATGGTGCCGTCCACGTCGAACTCCGTCTTGTCGCCGAGCGACTGGTCGGAATACTGCCGCAGCAGGCGGAAAGCCATCTGGAACTGGCGGATATCGAGCGTGTTGTCGCGCCGGAAATCGCGGTACTTTCGCTCTCCCGCGACCTGAAAGGCGCGGCGGTAGATGCTCTCGCCGCCGACGCGGATGCCCTGCGGGCTGTGGCCGGCGTTGCCGAAGTTGGAGTAGCCGCCCGTGCCGATCCAGTACGAGCCGCCGTTGTGCTCCTCGGTCTGCTC
>CEAB01057291.1_pt1 | contig 18842 bp, 19 predicted proteins | sample 557651 | NCBI WGS metagenome assembly CEAB01 (sample SAMEA3182046, study PRJEB8094) | gut metagenome | biome: human; feature: gut; material: Stool; isolation source: human stools | place: Canada | collected 2011-11-15
GCAGTATTCGCTGTGCATATCGTGCTGCTCGATCTCGTCCTCCTTGACCGGTCGGAACGTGCCGAGCCCGACGTGCAGCGTCACATAGCCGACGCCGACGCCCTTGGCAGCGATCCTCTCCAGAAGCTCCGGCGTGAAGTGCAGTCCCGCCGTGGGAGCCGCCGCCGAGCCGTTGACCTTGGAGTAGACAGTCTGGTAGCGCTCCTGGTCCTGCAGCTCCTCCTTGATGTAGGGCGGCAGCGGCATCTTGCCGAGCCGCTCGAGCACCTCAAGGAAAATTCCCTCGTAGTCGAAGCGCACCAGACGGTTGCCGTCCGGCAGGACCTCGGCGATCTCCGCCATCAGCTCGCCGTCGCCGAAGCTCACCCGCGCACCCTCGCGCAGGTGCTTGCCCGGACGCACAAGGCACTCCCACACCTTATCGCCCTTGTCCTGCAGCAGCAGCACCTCGCAGGCTCCGCCGCCGGGCAAACGGTGTCCCAGCAGACGCGCCGGCAGAACGCGGGAATTGTTCAAAATCAGGCAGTCCCCCGCCCTCAAAAAATCCGGCAGTTCATAAAAGTGGTGGTGTGACCACTCCCCCGTCGCCTTATCGAGACACAGCAGGCGCGACTCGTCGCGTTTTTCCAGCGGCGTCTGTGCGATCAGCTCCGGCGGGAGGTCGTAGTAAAAATCGCTTGTTTTCATCTTGCTTCTTTCCGCATCAGCTCAGCGTGATGCCCGTATAGTAGAAATTCAGAATGTCGCGATAGGTATAGCCCTGCTCCGCCATGGCAAACGCGCCCCACTGGCTCATGCCGACGTTGTGGCCCCAGCCCGAGCCGGAGAAGGTGAAGGTATTACTTGTGTTCGCACTCTTGCGCTCGAGCGACTGCACGCCGCCCGATGTAATGACGTAGGTATCCTTCGCGCCGGCATTGTTCGGCGTGACCGTGCCGTCGCCGTCGATCACATACAGCCCACCCGTGCCGGTCACCGAGCTCTGCGCGTCGTTGACGTAGTAGGTGCTCGCGTCGCCGCCGGTGACGGTATAGCGCATACTGCGCACGTTGATATGGTCGTACACGCCGTTGAGGAGCGTGCGGCACTTCTCGCGCCGCGCGGTGTAGCTGCCCCGGGTCCCCTCATAGGTGACGGCAATGACGTTGCCCGTGTCGCTGTATTCGGACACATAGACGTTCTGCACCTGCCCGATGTCGGTATTGGCCTCGGACTTGAGCACCTCGCGCAGCTCGTCGCCGGTCGCGGTGAACGACCAGTAGTAGCGGGAGAAGCGCCACGCGACGCTTGCCTCGTAAGGATCGAGCTTGCCCTGCAGATACGGCACCTCACTGCCCCAGACGTTCTTGCAGCTCTCGCTCGCGCCGCCGTTGCAGGAGTAGTAGACCGCGTTGGTCACCAGCTCGCCGTTGTAGTAGAGATAGACGCCGCGCGTCTCCTCCGCCGCCGCGTCGGAGCGCTCATTGGAGAGTGCCGCGCCCTTGTATGCCTGACAGTCCACGGTCGAGCAGACGTCGAAGCCCGCGCTGCGGTGGCGCGTTTGTGCGGCGGCGTAGGTGCGCGCGCAGACCGTCTGCGCCTTGAGCGCTTCGAGCGGCCAGTCGTTCGACATCTCCGCCGCAATGACGCACTTGACGTAATCTTCGATATCCAGCACGTTGATGACGCTGATGTAGCCGCCGGTCGTGCGCTGGTATTCAAAGCCGCCGTAGTAGCGGTAGCCGGAGAACCATGTCACCGTCTTCTCCCCGCTCACCGAGCGTGGGCGGACGCCGAGGCTGCGAAGGCCCGAGCAGTCGAACTCAAAGAGGACGGTGTCCGTATCCGTGACCGACACGACCACGCCGGTGCTGCTCGGCGTTACGATCTGCGCGCCATAGGCCAGCACATCCGTCTCCAACAGCACGCGCGCGGACTCATCGTAGCTCGCGTGGTTGCCGACGCGCACACGATACTCCCCGTCGATGTAGGCGACGAAGCCCTTCGGGTAGCTCTGCGCCACCGCAAGCGCCTCCTCGTAGCTGCCGAACGCCGTGAGCAGCTCAATGTGGTAGGCGCCGAGGATGGTGGAGTAATTCGTCGGCCGCGTCTCATAGCACACGCCGCCGGAAACGTAGGCGTTGCTGTCCACCGTAACGGTGATCCTCTGCTCATCCGTCGCGGCGAGCGGAACGAAGCTGCGGTCGGCATCGTAATAGCCGAACTCGTAGCCGGAGCCGCTGAGCGTATCGTTGTAGTTTTGCAGCCGCGCCGTAAAAAGAGCGTTCGTGCCGTATTTTAAGCCGACCTTGAGCATAGTATTCTCTGTGGCCTGCGCGCCGACACACAGCGTGAGCGCAAGCAGCACACTCAAGATGATTGTATTCCGGAATCGTTTCATAGGGGTCCTCCATTGGCCGCATTTCCCTGCGTTTCTACATTATAGGATAAAATGCGCAAGGATTCAAGGAAAACCGTTCTTTTTCTCCCGGCAATATTTTCCACGCTGCTATCAAAAAAGAGAGGAGCTTCCATCATGTCCCAATCCTTATTCCGCGGCTCCGGCGTTGCGCTCGTGACGCCAATGACGCCCGACGGCATCGACTTCCCCGCCCTTGAGCAGCTGATCGAATGGCATATCGCCTCCGGCACCGATGCGCTTATCCTCTGCGCGACGACCGGCGAGGGCGCGACGCTGACCTATGCCGAACGCGCCGAGATCATCGAGCGGTCCATCCGGCAGGTAAACGGCCGCGTCCCCGTCATCGTCGGCACCGGCTCGAACAACACCGCCTCCGCCATCGCACTCTCGCGTGAGGCCTGTGCAGCGGGCGCGGACGGCGTTCTGGTCGTCACGCCCTACTACAACAAGGCGACGCAGCGCGGGCTCGTGCGTCACTTCACCGCCGTCGCCGACGCCGTCGACCGCCCGCTCATCGTCTACAACGTCCCCTCCCGCACCGGCGTGAGCTGCACCGCCGAGACCTACGCCGTGCTCGCGCAGCACCCGAACATTGTCGGCGTCAAGGAGGCCTCCGGCAGCTTCGCCCTGATCCAGGAGACCCTTAACCTCTGCGGCGACGGCTTCTCCGTCTGGTCCGGCAACGACGAGGACACCGCCGCCGTCTGCGCGCTTGGCGGCGCGGGGGTGATCTCCGTCGCGGCAAACATCGTTCCGCGCGAAATGCACAAGCTGGTGGAGCTGTGCCTTGCCGACCGCATTTTGGAGGCAGGACGCGAACAGCTTCGCCTTGCTCCGCTCATCCGGGCGCTCTTCTGCGAGGTCAATCCCATTCCGGTCAAGACCGCGATGGCGCGCATGGGACTGTGCAGTGATCTTCTCCGTCTGCCGTTGTGCGAAATGAGCGAAGAAAACCGCGCGTGGCTCTTCGCCGCGATGGATGCCTTCGGCGTAGACGCATGAAGCTTCACGCACAAGCACCGCACCACAAAAATGCACAAAGGCCGGTGCGTGAAGCTTTTGTGCATTCTTTCCGGTTGCCCCGCAGGGGCGAGGAAAGGGCACATATCTATTTTTGCCATGCGTTTGCATAGCAAAAAAGGACGGCTTCAGCCGTCCTTTTTCTTATCCTATTTTCTCAAGCAGCGCGACCGCGTGCGCCGCAATGCCAAGTCCCTCTCCGGTAAAGCCGAGCCCCTCCTCGGTCGTCGCCTTGACGCTGACGCAGGAAGTGTCGAGCGCAAGCGCGCGGGCGAGATTTTCCCGCATCCGCTCACGGTAGGGCGCGAGCTTCGGAGCCTGCGCCAAAACCGTCGCATCAAGGTTGACGACGGCATATCCCGCCTCACGCAGCCGCTCCGCCACACGCTCGAGCAGCAGGATGCTCGAGATCCCGGCGTAAGCCGCGTCCGTATCGGGAAAGAGCTTGCCGATATCGCCCAGCGCCGCCGCGCCGAGCAGAGCGTCCATGACGGCGTGCGTCAGCACATCGGCGTCGCTGTGGCCGAGCAGGCCCTTTTCATACGGCACCTCTACGCCGCCGAGAATAAGCCTTCGCCCCTCCGTCAGGCGGTGGACGTCATAGCCGTGTCCGATGCGCAGACCTGTCATTCCTCCGCCTCCCGTTCCTCCCGTTGGCGCAGGATCGTCTCCGCGACGATCAGGTCGAGCGGTGTGGTGATCTTGATGTTTTCCTCGTCGCCATCTGTCAAGTAGACTTCCTTGCCAAGGCGCTCTACCGCGGAGCAATCGTCCGTCAGCGCCGCGTGCTCCGTCAGCGCAGATTGCAGCGCTGCTTTCAGAAGTCCGGCGTCAAAAACCTGCGGCGTCTGCACGGCAAAAAGCATGGAGCGATCCGGCGTTTCCGTCACGCGGCGATCCCGTGCGAGCTTGATGGTGTCATGCACCGGCACAGCAGGAGCCGCGGCGGCGCACACCGCCGCGCGCAGTACCACCGCGTCGAACAGCTCCGGCGTCACGAGCGGACGCGCTCCGTCCTGGACAGCAAGCAGCTTCGCGTCGGCTCTTGCCTCCAGTGCCGCGCGCAGCACGGATTCCTGTCTTGTCGCGCCGCCTACGACCACCTTGACCGGCTTGCGAATGCCATAGGTCTTACAGAGCTCCGCGTAGGTCAGCAGGTCCTCCTCCCGCGCCGCGATCACGATCTCGTCCACGCTCTGCGCCGCGTCGACCGCGCGCAGCGTGTGCGCCAGCACCGGCATCCCATCCAGCGGCAGCAAGAGCTTATTTTCGCTGCCCATCCGCTGCGAGCTGCCCGCCGCGGCAAGGATCGCCGTGCAGGTCGGACGAACGGCGGAAACGCCTTTGCCCAGCAGCCTCCCAAGCAGCTTTTTCATGCGCTCTCCTCCGCCATCATGGCCGCATTGACACGCGCCTCCGCGTCGGCGTACTCCACATCCTCGGCCAGCACGACCTCCGAAAGCAGGATCTGTCTGGCGTTGTGCAGCATCTTGCGCTCGCCGGTGGAGAGCCCGCGCTCGCCGTCGCGGTGCATCAGCGCCTTGATCACGCCTGCGACCTCCAGCAGGTCGCCGCTCTTGATGCGCTCCATATTCTCGCGGTAGCGGTGGTTCCAGTTCGTCGTCATGTCCACGCTCAGCTTCGGGAGCTCCGCGAGCACGCGCTCGATCGTCTCTGCCGACGAGACTGCGCGGACTCCGATCATCTCGCTGTTCGCCGTCGGGATCTTGAGCGTCAGGCCGGAGACAGGCATCCGGAACACATAAAACCGGACAAGGTCCCTGCCGATCTTCTCGTCCACGATGCTTTCGATCACACCGGCTCCGTGCATCGGATGCACGATCTTATCCCCTACGCAGAACATGACGCCCGCCTCCTGTCAAAAATTTTCAGTCACACAACATAGAAAACCGCAAAAGGGTCATTTCCCCTCTGTATATAGTATAGCTCAAGTCCGAATATTTTTCAAGTTTTTTCTGCCTCCTGCTCAAAAATTGCGCCCGATCCCGCACCTACGGCAGGAAAAAGGGCGGCCCCTTCGGACCGCCCTTTTGTATCAAGCAGCAGGCTTACTTGTTGCTTCTGCGCCAGATGTGCATCTTCTCCGCGTCGGCGATGAGCTGCTCGCGGAAGTCGGGATGTGCCACAGAGATCAGCGCCTCGGCGCGTTCCCAGGTGGACAGGCCCTTGAGGTTGACCATGCCGTACTCGGTGACGATATAGTGCGTGCAGGAGCGCGGATCGGTGCAGATGGAGCCGGGCGTCAGCGTGGGAACGATGCGGCTCTTGACCGTGCCGTCCTTGCCGGTGACGGTCGAGGACATGCAGATGAAGCTCTTGCCGCCCTTGGAAAGATATGCACCCATGGCGAAGTCAAGCTGGCCGCCTGTGCCGGAGATGTGCTTGATGCCGGCGGATTCGGCATTGACCTGGCCGAAGAGGTCGCAGTCGATGGCGTTGTTGATGGAAATGAAGTTGTCGATCTGCGAGATGACGTGAACATCGTTCGTGTAATCGACCGGCGCGCCCATGACGTCCGGGTTGCGGTCCATGTAATCATAGAGTTTCTGCGTACCGGCGGCAAACGCGAAGACCTGACGGCCCTTGTCGAGCTGCTTGTGCTTGCCGGTGATCTTGCCGGCCATCGCCATATCCACAAAGCCGTCCACATACATCTCGGTGTGAACGGAGAGGTCCTTGAGGTCGGACTGCGCGATCATCGAGCCGATGGTGTTCGGCATACCGCCGATGCCGAGCTGCAGGCAGGCACCGTTCGGGATCTGCGGCACGACGAGGTTCGCCACCGCGGTGTCGACCTCGGTCGGCGCGCCGCCCGCGCCGAGCTGCGCCACGGGCGGGTTCTCGCCCTCAACGACCATATCGACGTCGGCAATGTTGATCTCGCAGCCGTTCAGGCCATAGACCCACGGCAGATTCTCGTTGACCTCGACGATGACCGTCTTGGCGTTATCGAGCATATCCGCCAGATGCGAGCAGGCCAGCGCATAGCTGAAGTTGCCGTGCTTGTCCATCGGCGTGACCTGGATCATCGCCACGTCCACCTTGGCGTTGCCGTCGCGATAGAAGCGCGGCAGCTCGCTGTAGCGCATGGGAGAGAAATAGCCCATTCCCTTGGCGATGATCTTGCGGTCGATGCCGCTGCAATGCCAGGAATGCCAGGTGAAGTGCTCGCCGGCGTCCTCCGCCTTGCAGATCTCGGGCATCCACATCGTCACGCCGCCGCGGACCTTGACGTCGCGCAGCTCGCTCTGACGGGCGGCAAGCGCCTTGTCGAGCGTGTAGGGATGGTTTGTGCACCAGCCGTAATCGACCCAGTCGCCGCTCTTGACGGCCTTGACCGCCTCGGCAGCGGTGGTCAGCTTCTTCTGATAGAGTTCCTGAACGTTCATCGTTGGTCTCCTCCTGAATGAATATGGTAAAGGGGTTTTGTTAAAACTTTGTCAACAGGAGTATTCTACCACACATCTTCCCGCTTGAAAAGCCTAATTTCCGAAAGAAGACAGAAAAAAGGACAGGCAGAGCCTGTCCTTTTTCATTCAGTATGGATTTACTCCTCGACGGGAACCTCTTCCTCCGCAGCGGGTGTGAGCAGCGCACGGATGCTCAGAGAGATCTTCTTCTTGTCCTCGTCGATGGCGATGATCTTAGCATCGACCTTGTCGCCTTCGGCCAGAACGTCGGAGGGCTTGTCGATGCGGCGGTCCGCGATCTGGGAAATGTGGATCAGACCGTCCACGCCGGGAACGACCTCAGCAAACGCGCCGAAGGTCATCAGCTTGACGATGCGGACGTTGGCCACGTCGCCGACCTTGTAGGTGTTCATGAACACATCCCAGGGATTCTGGGTGCGGTCCTTCACGCCAAGAGAGATCTTGTGCTTCTCGGGATCGAAGGAGAGAACGTACACGTCGAGATGATCGCCGACAGAGACGACCTCGGCGGGATTCTTGATGCGGCTCCAGCTCAGCTCGGAGATGTGGACCATACCGTCCACGCCGCCGATATCGACGAACACGCCGTAGCTGGTCATGGACTTGACCACGCCGTCATAGTGCTTGCCGACCTCGATGTTGGCCCAGATCTCAGCCTGCGCGGCCGCACGGGCCTCGTTCTGCACGGCCTTGATGGAGCCGACGACGCGGCGGCGGGCACGGTTGACCTCGGTGACGCGGAGCTGAACGCGCTGCTTGATGAGCTGGCTCAGATCGCTGTCCTTGGGCAGACCGCTCTGGGAAGCGGGAACGAACACACGCACGCCCTTGACGGAAACGACGATGCCGCCCTTGTTTTCTTCGGTGACGATGCCCTCGAGAACGGTCTTGTTCTCAACGGCATTCTCGATGTCCTCCCAGACCTTGACCGCGTCGAGGCGCTTCTTGGAAAGGGTGGCATAGCCCTCCACGTCGTTGACGCGGACGATGTAGGTCTCGATCTCGTCGCCGACATGGACGATGTCCTCGACCTTGGCGTCGGGATCGCTGGAAAGCTCGCTGACGGGAATGTAGCCCGCCTGCTTGCAGCCCAGGTCGACCTGGATCTCGGTCGTACCGATGGCCGTGACGATACCGGTCACCTTATCTCCTGTATTTAAAGTCTTAAAAGATTTGTCGAGCATTTCTTCGAAGGTCTCGTTACCTTCAATGGTCTTGATTTCTTCCGTCATGGTTGCATATACCTCCTTAATGATGCCCGCAGGAGTGGAGGCACCAGCCGTCAGGCCCGCAACAGTACAGCCATGAAACATGTCCGGCGAGAGCTCGTCGGCGTCCTCAATCTGATAGACGCGCGTGCAGTTCTCTTTGCAGATTTCCGTCAAATGTCTGGTGTTAGCGCTTTTCCGGTCTCCGACCACCACCATCACGTCCGCCGAAGAAGCGATCTCCGCCGCCTCCGATTGACGCTTTTGCGTAGCATTGCATATTGTATCATCAATTTTCAGATTTGTACACTCTTTTTTTAGAAATTTCACGCAACTTTCCCAAAGCGCACGAATACAGGTGGTCTGCGCGACCATCGTTATGGGCAAATCGGCAATTTCCGCCGTTTCCTCCGCCCAATTTGCAACTTCTTCGGCATTTCCGAAGATCCTTGCGCCCCTGCACCAGCTTGCGATGCCCTGCACCTCGGGGTGGTCGTGCTCGCCGATGATGACGACCTGCCGCCCCGCGGCCTCAGCCTCGGTGACAAGTATTTGGATGTGCCGCACGTTCGGGCACGTCGCGCTGACGATCTCCGCACCGCGCGCCTTCAGCTCCTCCAGCACCTCCCGGCTCTCGCCGTGGGAGCGGATGAGCACCGTCTCCCCCGCTGCCGCCTCCTCGGGCGACGCGATCAGACGCATTCCCTCGCGCTCCAGCTCCGCGACGACATTGGCGTTGTGGATAACGCTCCCGAGCATCGCGCCGCCATGTGCCTTGGCCGTTTCGTGCGCGAGCGAGACCGCGCGCTCCACGCCGTAGCAGAAGCCTGCGGTCTTAGCAAGAATGACCCTCACAGCGGCGCGCCTCCCACCGCCTGACCGCCGAGCGCATACGCCTCGCGCAGCACATCGTCCGCGACCTTCTGCAGCTCCTCGGAGGTCCCGCGCCGTCCCGTGATCTGCGGTACATACGGCTCGCCGAAAATGATCGTCGTCTTGCGGAACATTCTCTTCTTCCCGTCCGCGAATACCGGAACGAGCGTCGCGCCCGAGCGCACGCCGATCATCGCGATGCCGGAATGGGCGTGCGCCGGCAGACCGTCGTGGTAGCCCACGCCATCGTGAATGGTCGTTCCCTCCGGGAAAATGAGCAGATTCTCGCCCTCGTGGATGACCTTCATCGCGGTCTTGACCGCCTGGATGTCCGCTCCCTCGCGGTTGACCGGAAACGCCCCCAGCGCGCGGAGGATGCGGCCGAACAAGCGGTTCTGGAACAGTTCCTCCTTCGCCATGAAATGCAGGCGGTAGTTGATCGGCAGGCAGACGCCAATGAGCACGGGGTCAAGGTCGCTCGCATGGTTCGGGCAGAGCAGCACGCCGTTCCGCGGCAGGTTCTCCAGTCCCTTCACCTCGATGCGGTACAGCAGCCGCAGTATCTGCGCGAGCACCCAGATGATGCCAAAAAAAACATGGTTCATTGCAGCCTCTCCCGGATCAGGGCGAGCAGCGCTTCCCTGCTCGCATCGAAATCGAGCGCGGAGGTATCGACGACTATTGCGTCCTCCGCCGCCCGGAGCGGCGCGGCGGCGCGGTGGGAGTCGTTGTAGTCCCGCTCATTGAGCTCACGCAGCACCTCGTCGTAGGGCTTCGGCGTGCCGCGCTGTTCCAGCTCGAGGCAGCGCCGCTGCGCGCGCACCTCGGCGGACGCCGTCAGAAAGATCTTCACCTCGGCGTCCGGCAGCACCACCGTGCCAATGTCACGCCCGTCCATAATGACGCTGTACTTCCGCGCCAGATCGCGCTGCATTTCCAGCAGGAACGCGCGCACCGCCGGCAGCGCCGACACGGCGCTCGCGTACATGGAGATCTCCGGCAGCCGGATCTCGCGCGTCACGTCCTGTCCATTGAGCAGCATATGCTGCTCTCCGTCCGCCTCGTAGCGCATACCGATCTCCAGCTCCGGCAGGATCGCGCGGACAGCGGCTTCGTCGTGCGGCTCAATGCCGCGCCGCTTCACCGCGTAGCCGATCGTGCGGTAGATCGCGCCGGTATCCACATACAAAATGCCGAGCTTCGCCGCGATCGCCTTGGCCAGCGTGCTTTTCCCCGCGCCGGAGGGGCCGTCCACCGCGACGGCAAAGTGCTTTTCGGGTATCATCGTCTGCTTTTCCCTCACTCTATGTGTAAAGTATATTTCCTTTATCGCTCTGTCAAATACTCCTCTGCCGCTTCGCCGGCAGCCTTGCCGGTCGCCCACGCGATCTGCAGATTGAAGCCGCCCGTATAGGCGTCCACGTCAATGATCTCACCGGCAAAATACAACCCCGGCACCTTCTTCGACGCCATCGTTTTCGGGTCGATCTCCCCGACCTTGACGCCGCCGGAGGTGATGATGGCATTCTCCACCGGCATGGGCGATAGAACGTCGATGCTCCAATGCTTCAAAAGCGTCCGCAGCGCGGCGCGCTGCTCGCGCGTGAGATCGTGTACCTTCTCGTGCGGCGGGATGCCGGAGCGCTCCACCGCCGCGGGAATGAGCTTCTGCGGCAGAAGCTCGCCGAGCGCGTTGCAAAAATCGCTGTTCGCGTGCTTCTGAAAATCCGACAGCAGGCGCTTATCGAGCTGCTGCTCGTCCAGCGCCGGCTTGAGGTCAAGCTCCAACCGATAGCTCTTTTTATCAAAGTGCCGCATATGCGCCGAGGACGAGAGCACCAGCGGGCCGGACACGCCGAAATGCGTGAAGAGAAGCTCCCCGAAATCGGTGTAGATCCTCTTTCCGTTCTCGTAGACCGTCAGCCCCACGTTCCGCAGGCTCAAGCCCTGCAGCTCCGCGCAGCCGTCCGCGCGCAGCGGCACGAGCGAGCCTGTGAGCGGCGTGACCGTATGCCCGAGCATCGCCGCCATGCGATGCCCCTCGCCGGTCGAGCCGGTGCCCCGATAGCTCACGCCGCCGGTCGCCAGCACGACCGCCTGCGCGGGATATGTACCCTTCTCGCCCTTGACGCCGCGCACCGCGCCGGTCTCGTCCGTCAGCACGCACACCGCACGGTCACGCACAAGCGTGACGCGCAGCCGTCTGAGCTCCCGCTCCAGCGCGGCGGACACGTCGAACGCGCGGTCCGACACCGGGAACACGCGCCGCCCGCGCTCGACCTTGAGCGGCACGCCGAGCTCTTCAAAGAACGCCATCGTGCCGCGCCCGTCGAAGCGGGAGAACGCGGAATACAGAAACCGCCCGTTTTGCGGCACGTTTGCCAGCAGCTCCTCACAGCCCGCGTCGTTCGTCACATTGCACCGGCCCTTGCCGGTGATGTTGAGCTTCTTGCCCAGCCGCTCGTTCGGCTCGAGCAGCGTGACGACTGTTCCTCTGCGCGCCGCGCAGATCGCCGCCATCATTCCGGCGGCTCCGCCGCCGATCACCGTGAGCTGCTTATTCATCCTCGACCTTTCCGAAAATGCCGAAGCGATCCCAGACGTGCTCCAGCTCGTTGAAGGTCGCGGAGATGTCCGTTCCCTGCTTGTGCGCGGCGGCAAGGATCAATGCGTTGAGCATACTCATCGGCGCCGCGAGCGAGTCCACGAACGAGATCATCTCGTTGCGCACCAGCAGCGAGCCGGAGGACATCTGATACACCGGCGACATCTCGCTGTCGGTCACGCCGATGATGGTCGCGCCCCGATCCTTGGCATACTGCACCGTCTTGAGTGCCAGCTCGGAGTAGCGCGGGAAGCAGATGGCGATAACCACATCGCCGGGACCCACGCGGAAAAGCTGGTCGAAGGTGCCGGCGGCGCCGCCCTGCACCTGCGTCACATTGTCATAGATCAGGCGGAAATAGAAATTGAGATAACCCGCCAGGAACGACGAGGAACGGAAGCCCACGATGTAGATATGCTTCGCCTGCGCGATGATGTCCACCACATGGCTGAACTCCGAGCCGTCGGTCTGGTCCATCGCCATACGGATCTTTTCCATATCGCGCTGGAGCACGTTCGTCACCAGGTCGCTGCCGCTCAGCTCCCCCTCCGACGCCTTGATGCGCTGGATGCTCGTGAGCTTGCCGCGGATCATCTCCTGCAAAGCTCGCTGCATACTCGGGTAGCCATCGTAGCCGAGCTGCGTCGCAAAACGCACCACGGTCGACTCGCTCACCTGCACGGTCTTGCCGAGCTTGCTCGCCGTCATAAACGCCGCCTTGTCGTAATCCTCCAGAATAAAACGGGCAATGAGCTTCTGCCCCTTGGAAAAGCTGCTCATGTTCTTCTCGATGGTATGTAAAATGTTCTTCGGCATGGGTGTTTTCCTCACTTCTCTTGCTCAAATGCGCGGACCTCGTCCGCAGTCAGCTCGCGCCAGCCGCCCTCCGGCAGTGCGCCGAGCGATAGGGTGTGCTCCCGCACGCGGCGCAGGCGCTTGACGTGCAGCCCGACCGCTGCACACATCCGCCGGATCTGGCGGTTTTTCCCCTCGTGGATGGTGACGGACAGCTCCGCTGTTTCCTTCCCTTTTCGCAGCAGACGCACCCGCGCGGGCGCGATCGGCTCTCCGTCGACGGAGCGCACCGCGGCAAGCTCCGCCGCCGCGTTCTCGACCGCTCCCGCCACCGTGACCTCATAGGTCTTTTCGATCTCATGGCTCGGGTGCAGGATGCGCTGCATCCATGCCCCGTCGTTGGTGAAGAGCAGCAGTCCCTCGCTGTCGAGGTCCAGCCGCCCGACCGGATAGACGCGCGTCCCGCAGTCCGCCACCAGCTCCGCCGCCGTGGGCCGTCCCCGCTCGTCGCTGAGCGTGGTGACATAGCCGCGCGGCTTATTGAGCATCAGGTAGACCCTCCGCTCCGGCGGCGTGACCGGCACGCCGTCCACGCAGATCGTATCCGTTTCCGGGTCGGCGCTCTGTCCGACCGTCGCAGTCTCGCCGTTGACGCGCACGCGCCCCGCGGCGATCCATTCCTCCGCCGTCCGGCGGGAGCACAGCCCCGCCGCGGCGATCAGCTTCTGCAAACGCTCTGCCAGTGCAAAGCACCTCTTTTCCTCAGCCTGTCCGGTCAAACAGCCGCTCGAACAGGCTCTGCTTTTTTTTGGCCGCCGCGACCGGCTCCGCGCATACGAGCGGCACCCGCGCAAGCTCCTCTCCGTCCATGGAAACGATCAGCTCGCCGACCGCCTGCCCCGCCGCGAGCGGAGCGGTCAGCTCCTCCGGCAGCCTGGCCGATACGAGCAGCTCCTCCCCTGCCGTCACCGGATAGAAGAAGCTCTCCCCCGCCGCGAGCGACACGCTCGTCTGCGTTCCGCCGCGCACCGGCGCGAGGGTGTATTCCTCGCCGCGCGTCACTGCGCGCTTGCGCGCGAAGGCGGCGAAGCCGTACTCATACAGCGCCGCGTGATCCGCCCAGTCGCTGCGGTCGTTGAGCGTCACGGCGATGAGACGCATCCCGTCTCTTTCGCAGCAGGTCACAAGCGTGCGGCCCGCATTGTCCGTATAGCCGGTCTTGAGACCGGTGCAGCCCTCAAGCGACGCGAGCAGCTTGTTGTGGTTGCCCAGCATCCGCTCGCCCACCGCCGCCGTTCTGGTCGCGGCGATGCGCGCAAAGGTCGGCTCACGCATGGCATACGCCGCGAGCCGCGCCATGTCGAGTGCGCAGGAATAGTGTCCCTGCGCGTCCAGTCCGCTCGGGTTCGCGAACGAGGTGTGCGTCATGCCGAGCGCCGCGGCCTTCTCATTCATTCTCGCGACGAAGCGCTCTACCCCGCCGCTGCAATGGTCGGCGATGCACTCCGCCGCGTCGTTTCCCGACGGCAGCAGCAACCCGTAGAGCAGCTCCTCGAGCGTCAACACCTCGCCGGCGCGCAGGTACATGGACGAGCCTTCCTTCAAGTGGTTCTGCTTTACAGTCACCTTGTCCGAAAGATTTCCCGTCCCAAGCGCCACGAGCGCCGTCATGATCTTCGTCGTGCTCGCAATCGCAAGCTCCCGTTCGGTGTTTTTTCCGGTCAGCACTCGGCCGCTGCCGGCGTCCATCAGAATGAACGCCTCCGCGCCGGTCTGCGGCGCGCTCTGCGCCGCCGCGCAGTCCACGCAGCCGAGCAGGCTGCATACCATCAGCACAAGCGCCGTCCTTCGTTGCACGACACGAGTCAACTTCCATCACCCTTTTTTACAGAATGACTTCAGTATGCCCGCTTTTACACAAATTCTTTCTCTTCCTTTTTCTTGTTGACGAAGCCCTCGACGCGGTCGATGAGCTGCGGTGCCATCTCCAGCACGCGGTCCATCGTCGCGGTTGCCGGCACGGCGACCGGCATCATGCGCGTCTGCCCGTCCTTGATGACGAGGAACGCCACGGGGTCGATCTTCACGCCCGCGCCACCGCCGCCACCGAAGCGCTCGCTGGTCTGGCCATAGGTCCCGCCGCCGCTGCCGAAGCCAAGGCTCACGCGGGACACGGGGATGAGCGTCACGCCGTCCGGCGTGGTGATCGGCTCGCCGATGACGGAATTGGAATCCACCATTTCGCGGATCTTCGTCATCGTAGTCTCCATCAGCTCGCTTACCGAGTTCTTTTCCTTGTTCTCCATCTTGATCTTCCTTTCTATGCAGTCCGTTTTTCCGGTTCGTTCGTTTCCGGCGCAGCCGCGCGCTCCGCCGGCGGCTCCGCTTTTGCCTCGCCCCCGTGCGCCCTGCGCCAACGCAGGAACCATTTTCCCACCGGCACCGCCAACGTAAAGAGAATGGCAAAGAGGTCGCACACGCGCAGCGATACGCCTACCGTCCCCTCCGCCGAGGTCGCCGCCTTTGTGAAGTCCATCCCCAGATAGACGGACGGCTTCGGGATATAGAACAGCTCCTCGAGCTTCGGCATCAGAGTCCACAGCGCGGCGTTGGCATAGCCGTAGGTCTGCGCCGTGTCCGCCGGATCGTCGCCCGCAAAAATCACGCCGACCTCCAGCGGGTCGATGCGCGTGCGGCGGCAGGTGCGGCGAAGCGTCCGCATCAGCGCGCCGAGCACCGTCCCCGCAAGCTCGCGCAGCTCGGGAAAGCTGAGCTTCGGCAGGCGGTGTCCGCCCGCCGCCTTCGGCTTTGTCTTCTCCTCCGGCGTTTTCCCGGCTGCTTCCGCTGCCTTCTTCTGTGCTTTCTTTTCCTTCCTCGGCAGGACTGTCCGCTTGACCGGACCGACGCGCAGCCGCACGCGCAGCTCCCCGCCGAAATCGACGATCGCGCCCACGCGCAGCAGCGAAAGGAGAAGAAAGAGCAGCAGAATCATGCCGATGATCTCCAGCGCCGTCATGGTCAAGCCTCCTTCCCCGTTCGCTGTCCGCTCCGCTTATTCCTCCGCGTCCGGCTCGCTTTCCGCCGCAGCCGTGAGCTGCGTCGGGTCAAGGATCGCACCGTCCGTATCCAGCCGCAGCTGGCCGTCCGCCTCAAGTCCCGGCATCTCGGGCAGCTCCTCGAGCGAGCTCAAATGGAACACGCGCAGGAATTCCTTCGTCGTGCGGTAGAGCCTGGGCCGTCCCGGCACCTGGAGCCGTCCGCACTCCTCGATGAGCTTACGCTCCTGCAAAAGTCCCATCGTGTACGAGCTGTCCACGCCGCGCACCTGATCGACATAGGCGCGCGTGGTCGGCTGATAATAGGCGATGATGGTCAGCACCTCCAGCGCGGGCTGAGAGAGCTTCGCGGGCTTTCGGATCTCAAACGCTTTGCGGATGATGTCCGCGTAATCCGGCGCGGAGCAGAGCTGATAGCAGTTCTCCATCCGCACCAGACGGATGCCGCGGCGCTCGAAGGCGTAGTAGTCGCCGAGCTCCTGCAAAACCTGCTCCGCCGTCGGCTTGTCCAGCTCGAGCGCCAGACAGATGCGGTCGATATTCACCGGCTCGCCGGCGGCAAAGAGGATGCCCTCCATCGCCGAGCGGACCTCATGTAAGTCCATCGTTTCCAGTGCCATACGTTCCTCACAATGTAAAAGTTTCCGGTGCGTCCTGCTCGCAGTCCACCGTGCAGTCGGTCTCGCCGCCCGCGAGACGGATCACGCTCGCGCGGCACAGCTCCAGCACCGCCATAAAGGTCGCCACGATCTCGCTGCGGCTCTTCGCGCCGCGGAACAGCAGCAAAAAGCGCGTGATGCCGAAGCTCTTGAGCCGCCGCACGATCTCGCCCGCCTTGTCGGAGACGGAATACGGCTCGCGCTGCACGATCTGCTCAAAGGCCGCGCGCGGCGGCGGCGCCAGCTTCTCCGCGCGATCGAAGATCGACTGCATGGCCAGCACCAGGTCCGCCTTCTCGTGGTCGTATTCGTAGATCTTCCCGCGCTCCATCGGTTCGGGATTCTTCGTCATCGTATTGCGTCCGAACTCACTCATCGGCCCCAGCGTCTCCGTCAGCGTGCGGATGCGCAGATAGGTGTCCTTCTGCTGGCGCTCCTTCAGGGATTGAATGAGCTGCTCCATCTCGTTCTGCGCTTCCTCGTCCTCGATGGACAGCAGCATCCGCGTCTTGATGTACATCAGGTGCGCCGCCATCGTGATGAACTCGCTCGCCACCTCAAGGTCAAGCTGCTTGCGCTGCTCAAGGTAGGCAAGGTATTGCTCTAAGATGAGCGCGATGGGAATGTCCTGTATTTCGATCTTATTTTTTGAGAGCAGGAAAAGGATGAGGTCGAGCGGGCCTTCAAAATCCTGAAGCGTCTCCGCTGAGCGCTCATGCACCACGCCCTCGAGCTTAAAAATAGGGTTGTCCATTCGTTTCTCCGTTCACTCTCCGCGCTCAAACGATGCCGCGGAAAACGAAATTGATCATAGCAGCATATACGTTATAGATCGCCGTGCTGAGCACATTATCGCCCACGCCGAGCCACACAAGGATCAGCAGCGCGATCATACCGTATTTTTCGTAGCGCATCAGCTTCTCATACGCGCTGTCCGGCAGGAAGGCAAAGAGTACCTTTGAGCCGTCGAGCGGCGAGATGGGAATGAGGTTGAAAAGTCCGAGACCGACGCTCAGATACGCCGTCGTCAGCAGCAGGTCAAAGATGAAATCCCACAGCGCGCCGTATTGATAATAGACGAGCCGCGCGCACAGCAGGGCAAGCAGCGCCAGCACAAAATTGGATACCGGCCCGGCAAGTGCCGTGAGCGCCATGCCTTGCTTCGGCTTTTTGAAATAGCGCATATCCACCGGCACGGGCTTCGCCCAGCCGAAGCCGAGCACCAGCATACACGCAAGACCCACCCAGTCGATGTGGTGCAGCGGGTTTAGGCTCAGCCGATGCTCCCGCTTCGCGGTCGGGTCACCGAGCGCATAGGCGGCAAGGCCGTGGCAGGTCTCGTGGACCGTCAGGCATAAAAATACGGCAATCAGGCGCATCAGCGCCGACAGCATTGCCGAAAAATCAAGTGAATTCCATAGGTCGGACAGGGTACCCAACGCAATCTCTCCTGCGAAAAAAATCATTCTCGGGTGGATTTACCCGATAAGTTTAACTATTATAGCATTTTTCGTGTCTCTTTACAAGGATTTTTGCAATTTTTATTGCATTGCTCCTGCAAAAATAAACCTGCGTTTTTTCGTCGTTCTGCACAAGAAAAGAGGCCGGACACTTCCGTGTCCGGCCTCTGTGTTATTTGCTCTCGGGAGCCTTAGCCCTTGATCATGGAAGCGATCTCTTCGGCGAAGTTCTCCTGCTTCTTCTCGATGCCCTCGCCCTTCTCGAAACGAACGGCGTCCACGAAGTCGATCTTGCCGCCGAGCTTCTTGGCGGCGTCGGCGATATACTGCTCGACCGTGCCGGTGAACACGTCGCCGCGGACGAACTCCTGCTGGAGCAGGCAGTTCTCGGAATAGAACTTGTTGAGCTTGCCCATGACGATCTTCTCGCGGACCTGCTCGGGCTTGCTGGCCATCTTGGGGTCGTTGGCCATCTGAGCCATCATGATCTTCTTCTCCTCGTCGAGAACGTCCTGAGAGACCTGGCTCTTATCCCAGAAGCGGGGATTGAGTGCCGCGATCTGCATGGCAACGTCCTTGGCGATCTCGGTGGCGTCGATGCCGCCGTCGACCTTGAAGTTGACGAGCACGCCGATCTTGCCGCCGGCATGGATATACGGGGTGGAGGTGTTGGCCGCGAAGCGGGCAAAGCGGCGGACCTGGATGTTCTCGCCGATGACGAGGACCATCTCCTGACGCTCCTGCTCAACGGTACGGCCATTGCCGTAGGGAGCCGCCATCAGAGCCTCGAGATCCTTGGGGTCTTCCTTGGCGACGACAGCGGCGACGCCCTTGACGAAGTTCTGGAACTTCTCGTTCTTGCCGACGAAGTCGGTCTCGGCGTTGACCTCGACCACGACGCCCACGCCGTCGATGACGGTGGCATAAGCCATACCCTCGGCAGCGATGCGGCCGGCCTTCTTCGCGGAAGCGGCGAGACCCTTTTCGCGCAGGTACTCGATCGCCTTGTCGATGTCGCCGTCGCACTCGGTCAGAGCCTTCTTGCAGTCCATCATGCCCACGCCGGTCATTTCGCGCAGGTTCTTCACATCAGCAGCACTAATAGCCATATTCTTGTCCTCCTCGTAAAATTAGGCTTCGGCCTGAGCCTCGCCCTCGGCCTTCTCCGCCGCGGCGTCCTCGGTGACTTCGCCCTGCTTGCCCTCGATCATGGCGTTGGCCATCACGGAGGCGATGAGCTTGATGGCGCGGATAGCGTCATCGTTGCCAGGGATGGGATAGTCGATCTCGTCGGGATCGCAGTTGGTATCGGC
>CEAB01052695.1_pt1 | contig 18732 bp, 16 predicted proteins | sample 557651 | NCBI WGS metagenome assembly CEAB01 (sample SAMEA3182046, study PRJEB8094) | gut metagenome | biome: human; feature: gut; material: Stool; isolation source: human stools | place: Canada | collected 2011-11-15
TCGCAGGTGCAGTATGTGGTGGCCCACGGCATCTCCAGCATGGTGGAGGGCAAGAAGGTCATCATCGGCAGCGCCCACTTTGTCTTTGAGGACGAGGGCTGCCGCATCCCGGAGGGAGAACAGACGAAATTTGACGCGCTGCCCGCCGCGTACTCCCACCTGTACCTCTGCATAGACGGGGAGCTGGCGGCGGTGATCTGCATCCACGATCCCCTGCGCCGGGAGGCGCGGGAGGCGGTAAGGGCGCTGCACGAGAGCGGCTTTGCCAACGTGGTGATGATGACCGGCGACAACCGCCGCACGGCGGAGGCTGTGGCTGCCGAGGTGGGCGTGGACGCGGTGTACGCCGAGGTACTGCCGGAGGACAAGGCTGCCTTTATCCGGCAGGAAAAGGCGAAGGGCCACACCGTTATCATGGTGGGCGACGGCGTCAACGACTCCCCTGCCCTGTCGGAGGCGGACGCGGGCATCGCCATCTCCACCGGCGCGGCTATCGCCCGGGAGATCGCCGACATCACCGTTGCCTCGGAAGATCTCTTTGCGCTGGTAACGCTGCGTCGGCTCAGTCAGGCACTAATGGAGCGCATCCACGGCAGCTACCAGTTTATCGTGGGCTTCAACCTGACGCTGATCGCACTGGGTGTGGCGGGGGTACTGCCACCCACCACCTCGGCGCTGCTGCACAACGGGTCCACCCTGGGCATCAGCCTGCGGAATATGACCGACCTGCTGGACAAGGAAGAAAATACCCGAAAATAAATAAGCAAGCGCGGGAACAGAGAGGCGGCAAGGTGCTTCTCTGCTCCTTGCAGACACTGTGGGGAGAATACATTGCGATAACAGCAAATCCGGCATGCACGAATCAATAGATTTTAGAGATCCGCCATCAGAACGGATTGACAATTCGACAAAATGTGATATAATCCCGCTGTCTGGAAAAATATAAAGTTGTAGCACAGAGGTGTCTGCCCAAAAGCAGATGAAAAGGGAATCCGGTGCGAATCCGGAACGATGCAGTCACTGTGTACGGGAGCGGCCCTGCAATCCACTGGGAAACTGGGAAGGGCAATGCCGCGATGAACGAAGTCAGGAGACCTGCCTGTGTGTGGAATCTCAAGCCTGCTGCCAACAGGTTGGTTTTCCTACGAACTTATGATCCGGCGCGGTGGACCGCACGGATGTGTATGTAGTAAGAAGCACCGAGGGCGGCCGTGTCTCACACAGCCGTTTTTATATTTCTTTCAGAACAAATATTTTAGAAAGAGGTAGATCCCCCATGAAGAAAGCACTTGCCTTTCTGATGGCGGCTGTGATGCTGATGAGCATGCTGACCGCCTGCGGCAACAAGGACAATGCTGCCGACAACAACGACGCTGACAACAACAATGTGAACACCGAGGAAACTGACAAGGCCGCCGCCGACAAGGTTGCCGCTCTGATCGACGCCATCTACGTACAGGAGCGCACCGAGGAGACCGACGCCCAGTGTGAGGCCGCCAAGGCCGCTTGGGATGCCCTGACCGACGCCCAGAAGGCTCTGGTGGAGGGTGAGGAAGCCAGCCCCGACTATTTCGGTCTGGACACCGGTGACGCGTCCAAGGACGATCCCCGCAACCAGGACGAGATCGGCGAGAAGGAGCTGCTGGTGGTCTCCTTCGGCACCTCCTTCAACGACAGCCGCGTAGCCGACATCAAGAGCGTTGAGGATGCCCTGCAGGAGGCCAATCCCGATTGGTCCGTGCGCCGCGCTTTCACCGCGCAGATCATCATCAACCACATCCAGGCCCGTGACGGCGAGAAGATCGACAACATGGACCAGGCTCTGGAGCGCGCTGTCGCCAACGGTGTGAAGCAGCTGGTGGTGCAGCCCACCCATCTGATGCACGGTGCTGAGTACGACGAGATGTGCGCCGCCATCGACAAGGTTCGCGACCAGTTTGACTCCGTTGAGATCGCCGAGCCTCTGCTGGGTGAGGTTGGCGACGATGCCACCGTTATCAACGCCGACAAGGAAGCCGTTGCTAAGGCCGTTGTGGCCGCTGCCCTCAAGGAGAGCGGCTATGAGACCACCGCTGCCGCCAAGGATGCCGGTGTTGCCTATGTGCTGATGGGCCACGGTACGGCTCATGTGGCCAAGGTCACCTACAGCCAGATGGCTACCCAGATGGCCGAGCTGGGCTATGAGAACGTGTTCGTCGGCACCGTGGAGGGCGAGCCCGAGGAGACCTCCTGCGAGGCCGTGATCGAGGCCGTCAAGAACGCCGGCTACACCACCGTGGTGCTGCGTCCCCTGATGGTCGTGGCTGGCGACCATGCCAACAACGACATGGCCGGTGCTGACGATGACTCCTGGAAGACCATGTTTGAGGCCGCCGGCTTCACCGTGAACTGCCAGATCTCCGGTCTGGGCCGTATCGCGGACGTGCAGGCCCTCTATGTGGCCCACACCAAGGCTGCCATTGACGCCATTGCGTAACAAGGACTGAACGGGCTCCGGGGCGGTATACCATCGCCTCGGAGCCTTTTTCAAAGCAAGGAGGACTTAACTATGAAGAAAATTTTTTCCTGCCTGCTGGCTGTTCTGATGATGGCGGCGCTGCTGGTGGGCTGCGGACAGCAGCAGACCGATGCCTCCGGCAACGATGCGCCTGACCAGCCCGCTCTGGCGGACGGTGTGTACACCGCCGACTTCAACACCGACAGCAGCATGTTCCACGCCAACGAGACATGTGACGGCAAAGGCGTGCTGACCGTGAAGGACGGCCAGATGACCATCCACGTCAGTCTGGCCTCTACCAGCATCGTCAATCTGTTCCCCGGTCTGAAGGAGGACGCCCAGAAGGACGGCGCCGTGCTGCTCCAGCCCACCAAGGACACCGTCACCTATCCCGACGGTCTGACTGAGACAGTCAATGGCTTTGATATCCCCGTTCCCGCGCTGGACGAGGAGTTCGATGTGGCCCTCATCGGCAAGAAGGGCGTATGGTATGACCACAAGGTATCCGTCTCCAACCCTGTCCTGAAGGAGGATGACGGCGATGACGCTGCCGCCATCGCATTGGCGGACGGCACCTACACCATTGAGGTAGGCTTCGAGGGCGGCTCCGGTAAGTCCCATGTGCTGACCCCCTGCACCCTGAAGGTGGAGAACGGCGCTGCCACCGCCACCATCGTGTGGAGCAGTGAGAAGTACGACTATATGCTGGTGGACGGTCAGCGCTATGACGTTCTCACCACCGAGGGCGGCTCCACCTTTGAGATCCCCGTGCGGGCGCTGGATACCCCGCTGACGGTGATCGGCGATACCACCGCCATGAGCACCCCCCACGAGATCGAGTACACCCTGACCTTCGATTCCTCCACCGCTGTGGAGGCCGCCCAGTGAGGCGTTTTCTCGCCGGGCTGCTGGCGGCGCTGACGGTCTTGTCCCTCTGCGCCTGCGGCGCGGCTGACGCTCCCGCCAAAACAGACGGACAAACCGCCTCCGTATCGTGGGATGAGTTGGTCTTTGACCGTACCATGTCCCTGCGCTACGCGGAGCAGTTCACTGTGGAGTACGCCGGAGAGAGCTACAAACGCATCACCATCAGCAGTGACCGGGTGTACCTGCTGGTGGCGGAGGGCGCAGCGGTACCCGAGGGGATCCCCTCCGGCGTCACCGTTTTGCAGCAGCCGCTGGACCAGATCTATCTGGTAGCCGCCGCTGCTATGGACTACTTCGACAAGCTGAACGCCATCGACTGCATCACCCTCAGTGGTAAAAAGCAGTCGGACTGGTATATCCAGCGTGCCAAGGACGCCATGGACAGCGGAGCGCTGGTATACGCCGGCAAGTACTCCGAGCCGGATTATGAGCTGATCCTGTCGCAGGGCTGCGATCTGGCGGTGGAAAACACCATGATCTATCACTCTCCGGCAGTGCTGGAGCAGTTGGAGCGGCTGGGTATCCCTGTGCTGGTGGAGACATCCAGCTACGAGACCCAACCCTTGGGCCGGATGGAGTGGATCAAGCTGTACGCAGCGCTGCTGAACAAAGAGGACGAGGCCGAGGCGCTGTTCAACGCAAAGATGGACAGCGTGGCGGACGTGCTGGAGCAGCAGCCCACGGGCAAGACTGTGGCGTTTTTCTACATCACCAGCAGCGGCGCTGTAAACGTCCGCAAGTCCACGGACTATGTGGCGAAATGCGTCGCCATCGCAGGCGGCAACTATGTCTCCTTCGATGAGTCGGCGGAGGACAACGCACAGTCCACCATCAATATCCAGATGGAATCCTTCTACAACGGCGCGGTGGACGCCGATGTGCTGATCTACAACAGCATCATCGACGGCGAGCTTCACTCGCTGGACGAATTGGTGGCACTGGATCCGCTGATGGCCGACTTCAAGGCCGTCAAGAGCGGTAATGTGTGGTGCCTGACCAAGAACTTCTATCAGGAGTCGCTGGAGCTGAGCGACCTCATTCTGGACGTCAACCATGCGTTGAACGATGCGCCGGATACGGCATTTCACTTTCTGACACGGATGAAGTGAGTATTTTTTACATCATTGCATTATCATTATAAGGAGGAGCGGCATGAAGAGGACCCGAACACTTCGCATCTGGGGAGGCTTTTTGTTGCTCCTCCTGCTTTTACTTGTCTTTTTGATTTGGAACATTTTTGCGGGAAGCGTTTCTCTTTCCGCGTCTGAAATATGGCGGATTCTGCTGGGCAGCGACGCAGGCTTTACCCAAAGCCAGATCATCATGAAGATCCGTCTGCCCCGGCTTCTGTCGGCGCTGATCCTGGGAGGGGCGCTGTCCCTGTCCGGCTATCTGCTGCAAACCTTCTTCCACAACCCTATCGCAGGACCCTTTGTGCTGGGCATCTCCTCCGGCGCAAAGATGACGGTGTGCGTGGCCATGCTGGCGCTGCTGAGCCAGGGCAAGACCACCTCCTCCGCCATCCTCATTGCGGCGGCGTTCGTGGGTGCCATGGTGTCCATGGGCTTCGTGCTGCTGATCTCCCAGCGGGTCAAGCGCATGAGCCTGCTAGTGGTCTGCGGCGTGATGATCGGCTATATCTGCTCGGCACTGACAGATTTTCTCGTGACCTTTGCCGACGATTCCAGCATCGTGAATCTGCACAACTGGTCTCTCGGTTCCTTCTCCGGCATGAGCTGGGACAACGTAAAAACCATGGCTGTTGTCTGCGGCATCACACTGCTGCTGACCTTCCTGCTCTCCAAGCCCATCCGGGCGTACCAGTTGGGCGAGGTCTACGCCCAGAACATGGGCGTGCCGCTGCGGGCCTTCCGGACGGCGCTGATCCTGCTGTCCAGCGTGCTGTCCGCCTGCGTCACGGCCTTTGCCGGCCCCATCTCCTTTGTTGGCATCGCCGTGCCGCACCTGATGAAATCCCTGTTTAAATCGGCGGAGCCGCTCGTCATGATCCCGGCCTGCTTTCTGGGCGGCGGCGTGTTCTGTCTGTTCTGCGACCTCATCGCCCGCACCGCCTTTGCCCCCACAGAGGTGAGCATCAGCTCCGTCACGGCGGTATTCGGCGCACCCATCGTGATTTACATGATGATCCACAGAAAGGCGGCGTGAGTATGGCAGCATATCTGGAAACTAAAGACCTGTCCGTGGGCTACCACGGCAAGCCGCTGATCGAGGATGTCGCCCTCCATGTGCAGCGGGGCAAGATCGTCACGCTCATCGGCCCCAACGGCTCGGGAAAATCCACTATATTGAAAACCATTATCGGCCAGCTCTCCAAGGTGTCCGGCACGGTGTTTCTGGATGGAAAGGCCATGGAGGCGCGCAGCCGCAATGAGATCGCCCGGCGCATGGCCATTTTAATGACGGCCCGCATGGAACCGGAGCTGATGACCTGCCGGGACGTGGTGAGCAGCGGCCGCTATCCATATACCGGGCGGCTGGGCATTTTACAGTCGGAGGATCAGGCCATCGTGGAGCGCTCCTTGGAGCAGGTAGGCGGCATGGAGTTTGCCGACCGCCCCTTCTCCGCCATCAGCGATGGGCAGCGCCAGCGCATCCTCTTGGCGCGGGCGCTGTGTCAGGAGCCGGAGATCATCGTGCTGGACGAGCCCACCAGCTTTCTGGACATCCGCTACAAGCTGGAGCTTTTGACGGTGCTCAAGCGCATGGTGCGGGAAAACGATCTTGCGGTACTGCTGTCGCTCCACGAGCTGGAGCTGGCGGAGCGCATCTCCGACACCGTGGTGTGCGTGGCAGGCGACAGGATCGACCGCATCGGCCCGCCGGAGGAGATCTTTACGCGGGCATATATCGCAAAGCTGTACCAAATGGAGCACGGGAAGTACGACCCTTGCTTTGACAGTCTGGAATTCGTACCGTAAGGAGTGCTATCATGGAAAAACAGGGCGTTTTTTACGCCGTCAGCGTGGGCCCCGGCGACCCGGAGCTGCTGACCCGGCAGGCGTGTCGGGTCCTGGAGGCGTGTGATGTTATAGCGGCTCCCCGGATGAAGTCCGGGCGGATGCTGGCGCTGGACATCGCCGCCGGAGCGGTGGATATGCAGGGCAAGACCGTCTTGCCGCTGGACTTCACCATGGCGCATGACGCGGCGGTACGGGAGGACAGCTACCGCACGGCGGCAGCCGCCATCGAGACGGCGTTGTCGGCGGGGCGGGACGTGGCCATGGTGAATCTGGGCGACGTGTCCGTGTACGCCACGGCCTGCTATATTCTGGAGCGCATCCGCGCTGACGGGTTTGAGACGGTGATGTGTCCCGGCGTCACCAGCTTCTGCGCCGTGGCGGCTCGGCTGGGACGCAGTCTCACCCGCATGGACGAGCCACTCCACATCCTGCCGGGCAGCGTCGAGCTGGACAGTGCGCTGGCGCTGCCGGGAACGAAGGTCATCATGAAGTCCGGCAAGGCCATCCACGAGACGGCGGCGGCGCTGGAGCGCCGCGGTATGGCGGCAAACGCCGGGATGGTGGCGGACTGCGGGCTGGAGACAGAGCAGGTCTACACCGACCTGCGGCACTTACCGGAGGAGATCAGCTATTTTGCCACCATCGTGGCGGATTGAGAGGGCGCTATGGAGCAAAAAGTCCCCCGGCTGGTGCTGGCCGGTAGCAACAGCGGCTGCGGCAAGACCACCGTCACCTGCGCCGTTTTGCAGGCGCTGGTAACGCGGGGTCTGCGGGTAGGCGCGGCAAAATGCGGCCCGGATTACATCGACCCCATGTTCCACAGCCGGGTCATCGGCGCGAAAAGCTCTAATCTGGACAGCTTCTTTTTTGACCGCGACACCATGCGCTATCTGCTGGCCCACAACGGCGAGGGCTGTGATATTACGGTGATCGAGGGCGTCATGGGCTACTATGACGGTCTGGGCCTCACCTCCACCCGCGCCAGCACCTACGAGGCGGCGCGGGAAACCGAAAGCCCCGTGGTGCTGGTGGTCAACGCCCGGGGCGCGGCGCTGTCGGTTCTGGCGGCGGCGGAGGGCTTTCTCCGCTTCGCACCGGACAGCGGCATCCGGGGCGTCATCCTCAACGGGTGCAGCGCCATGAGCTACGGCCCGCTGGCGCGGGAGCTGGAAAACCGTCTGGGCGTCCGCGCCTGCGGCTACCTGCCCCGTCTGCCGGAGTGCGCGCTGGAGAGCCGCCACTTGGGACTCATCACCGCGGACGAGGTAGCCGACCTGCAAGAAAAGCTGTGCAAGCTGGCAGCTTCGGCGGAAAAAACGCTGGACTTCGCCGCATTGCTGGAGATCGCCCGCAACGCGCCGCCCCTTCGCTTTACGCCGCCGGTGCTGCCGGAGGCAGGCGCACCGGTGCGCATCGGCGTAGCCCGCGACCGGGCGTTCTGCTTTTACTATGAGGACAGCCTTGACCTGCTGCGGCAGCTGGGTGCGGAGCTGGTACCCTTCAGCCCGCTGGCGGATGAGCGGCTCCCCGACGGTGTGCAGGGTCTGTACTTGGGCGGCGGCTACCCGGAGCTGTACGCGGCGCAGTTGGCGGAAAACCGTACCCTGCGCAGGCAGATCAGAGACGCTGTACACGCGGGGATGCCCTGTATCGCCGAGTGCGGCGGCTTCATGTATTTGACACAGTCCATCGCGGGCCACGCCATGGCAGGTGCGCTGCCCGGTGACTGCTTTGACACGGGAAAGCTGACCCGGTTCGGCTACATCACTGCCACGGCGCAGGAGGACAGTCTCCTCTGCTGCGCCGGAGAGCAGGTACCTATGCATGAATTTCACCACTGGGACACCCCCCAGCCCGGCGGCGCTTTTCTGGCGGAAAAGCCCTCCGGAAAGCAGTGGCGCTGTGCGTATGCCACGGACACGCTGTACGCGGGTTTCCCGCACTTCCATTTTTACGCCAAGCCCGTCATGGCACAGCGCTTTTTGGCGGCTTGCAGAAAGGAGACGCTATGATGGAGCAGATGAAGCCTATGGATATTGAGAAGCGCAGCTTTGCCATCATCACCGAGCTGCTGGGCGACCGGCGGATGGACCCGGAAAACGAGCTGGTCATCAAGCGGGTCATCCACACCACGGCGGACTTTGACTATGTGGACAATCTGGCCTTTTCCGACCACGCGGTGGAAAAGGGCATCGCCGCCCTGCGGGCGGGCTGTGACATTGTCACCGATACCCAGATGGCCAAGGCCGGGATCAATAAGACGATCCTCGCCTCGCTGGGCGGAGAGGTACACTGCTTCATGTCGGATGCGGATGTGGCGGCGGAGGCCAAGGAGCGGGGCGTGACCCGCGCCTTCGTATCCATGGAGCGGGCGGCGGCGCTGGAAAAGCCCTGCATCTTCGCCATCGGCAACGCCCCCACGGCGCTTTTCTCGCTGGAGGCGCTGATGGAGACCGATAAGCTCCATCCCGCCCTCATCATCGGCGTACCGGTGGGCTTTGTGAACGTGGTGGAGAGCAAGGAGCGCATCATCGAGGCCGCTTCCGCGCCCTACATCGTGGCACGGGGCCGCAAGGGCGGCAGCAACGTAGCGGCGGCCATCTGCAACGCCATGCTCTACCAGATCAGGCGGTAAGCCATGAAGGAATTTGTGATGCGGGACGGGAAAAAGCTCCGTCTGGGCTACACCACCGGCTCCTGTGCCGCGGCGGCAGCCAAGGCCGCCGCGTGGATGCTGCTGAGTGGCAGCAAAAAGGAGTCCATCCGCCTGCTGACACCTAAGGGCATGGAACTGGCATTGGCGGTGGAGAACATCCATCTGTCCCCGGACTGTGTACGCTGTGCCATCCGGAAGGACAGCGGTGATGACCCGGATATCACCCGTGACACCCTGATCTATGCCGAGGTGCGGAAAACAGAGACTGTTGGCATTGTCATCGACGGCGGACAGGGCATCGGTCGGGTAACCAAGCCGGGTCTTGACCAGCCGGTGGGTGCGGCGGCCATCAACTCTGTACCCCGCCGGATGATCCAGGAGAACGTGGAGGAGGTCTGCGGCCTGTTCGGATACACCGGCGGCCTGTATGTGATGATCTCCGCTCCCGATGGCGAGACGCTGGCGAAAAAGACCTTCAATCCCCGGCTGGGCATCGAGGGCGGCATCTCCATCTTAGGCACCACGGGGATCGTAGAACCTATGAGCGAGCAGGCGCTGGTGGACACCATCCACGTGGAGCTGCGGCAGCGGCGGGAGAGCGGCGCGGACTATGTGCTGCTGGCCCCCGGCAACTACGGCGCGGACTATATCAAGGACGCCATGGGCATCGACCCCGCCACGGCGGTGATGACCTCCAACTTCATCGGCGACGCGCTGGAGATGTGCCGGGAGTTGGGCTTCCAAGGGGCGCTGCTCATCGGTCATATCGGCAAGCTGGTGAAGCTGGCGGGCGGTATGTGGAACACCCACTCCCGCTACGGCGACTGCCGCATGGATATTCTGACAGCCTGTGCCGCCGCAGAGGGGCTGCACGGCGGTGCGGCGGCGGAGATGCTCCGCTGCGCCACCTGTGACGACGCCCTGCGGCTATTGAAGGAGCAGGGACTTTATGGCGCGGTGCTGCACCGGCTGGCCGGGCGCATCGACGACATGATGCACTATAAATGCGGCGATATGGAGGCGGGCGCTATCCTGTTCTCCAAGGAATACGGCTATCTCTGTGAAACGAAGGACGCAGCGGCACTGCTGCGCCGGATAAAGGAGGACTGACAATGGTACATTTTGTGGGAGCGGGCAGCGGCGCTGCCGACCTTATTACCGTCCGTGGCGCCAAGCTGCTGGGAGAGGCCGACGTGGTGATCTACGCCGGGTCTTTGGTGAATCCGGCGGTGCTGGACTATACCAAAGCGGGCTGTGAGATTCACGACAGCGCCAGGCTGACGCTGGAGGAGGTCATCGCCCTCATTGAAAAGGCGGAGGCTGAGGGAAAGGCCACCGTGCGCCTGCACACAGGGGATTCCAGCATTTACGGCGCGGTGCGGGAGCAGTTCGATGAGCTGGAAAAGCGGGGTATCGCCTACGACGTCTGCCCCGGCGTCAGCGCCTTCTGCGGCGCGGCGGCGGCTCTGCGGGCGGAGTACACCCTGCCCGATGTGAGCCAGACCGTCATCATCACCCGCGCCCCCGGCCGCACGCCGGTGCCGGAGCGGGAGTCCATTCGCTCGCTGGCGGCTCATCAGGCCACCATGGTGCTGTTTCTCAGCACCTCCCTGACCGAGCTGCTGCAAGCCGAGCTGCTGGCAGGTGGCTATGCCGCCGAGACGCCGGTGGCGGTGGTGTATAAGGCTACCTGGCCGGAGGAGAAGATCTTCCGCTGCACCGTGGGCACGCTCCACGAGACGGTGACAAGCAACGGTCTGACCAAGACCTCGCTGATCGTGGTGGGCAACTGTCTGGGCGACAGCTATCTGCGCTCGCTGCTGTATCACCCCAACTTTACAACGGAGTTCCGCAAGGGGGCGCAATGAGAGCCGCCCTGTTTGCCTTCAGCCGCGGTGGCTGCGCCATGGCGCGGTGGGTGATGGCAGCGCTGCCGGAGGCAACGTTCGTGTGCTACACCATGGAGCGGTTTGAGGAACCGGATTTCCTGCCGCTGGACAAAACGGTATACGGCGCGTGCTTTTCCTCCATGGACGCGCTGATCTTTGTGGGAGCCTGCGGCATTGCTGTGCGGGAGATCGCCCCTTATGTCAAAAGCAAAAAAACTGACCCGGCGGTGGTGTGCATCGACGAGGCGGGGCGGTTTGTGATCCCCCTGCTCTCCGGCCATATCGGCGGCGCCAACGCACTGGCGGAAAGAATGGCGGAAAAGCTGGGCGCCATGGCGGTGGTCACCACCGCCACCGACGTCCGCGGGAAATTCGCCGTGGACGCATGGGCTGCCCGGCACAGCTGCGCCATCTCCGACATGGGTCTTGCCAAGGCGGTGTCGGCGGCGATCTTAGAGAGGGATGTCCCCCTTTGCAGCCAATATCCCCTGCCCTCCTCCCTGCCGGCAGGCACATTTGCCGCCGAGGACGGTGCGCTGGGTGTTTTTATCGGTTGGCGCATCAAAGCACCCTTTTCCAGCACCCTGCGGCTTATCCCCCGGGTGCTGCGGGTAGGCGTAGGCTGCCGCCGCGGCATCTCCGCCGATGCGGTGGAGACGGCGGTAGAGACAGCGTTCGCGGAAAATGGGCTGGACACGGCGGCCATTCGCGGCGTCTATTCCATCGACCTGAAGCAGGACGAGGCGGGACTGCTGACTGCCTGTGAGAAAAACAACTGGCCGGTGCATTTTTACACGGCGCAGCAGCTGCGGGATGTGGCGGGTGACTTCACCCCCTCCGACTTCGTCCGCTCCGTTACCGGCGTGGACAATGTCTGTGAGCGGGCGGCGCTGCTGGATGCCGAAAAACTGATCGTACAAAAAACAGCGCGGGACGGTGTGACCGTCGCCGTCGCGGCGGAGCATTGGGAGGTGCGTTTTGGGTAAGGTAATTGTAGTAGGTATCGGGCCAGGCAGCTATGAGGACATGACCATTCGGGCAGATACCGCCCTGCGGGCATGTGACGCCATCGTAGGCTACCCGGTATATGTGGATCTGGTGCGGGACCGCTACCCCGGCAAGGAGCTTCACTCCACCCCCATGACACGGGAGGCCGAGCGCTGCCAGCTGGCGCTGGAGCTGGCGCGCAGCGGCAAGACGGTCGCCATGGTCTGCTCCGGTGACAGCGGTATCTACGGCATGGCGGCGCTGGTCTATGAGCTGCGGGGCGAGGCGCAGGAGCCTGAAATTCAGGTGGTGCCGGGTCTGACGGCGGCTTGCAGCGCCGCAGCGGTGCTGGGTGCGCCGCTGACCCACGACTTCGCGGTCATCAGTCTCAGCGATCGGCTGACGCCGTGGGAAACCATCGAAAAGCGGCTGGACTGCGCGGCGGCGGCGGATCTGACCATCGCCCTGTACAACCCCGCCAGTCACGGCAGACCCGACCATCTGAAGCGGGCCTGCGATATCCTGCTGCGCCGTCTGCCGGGCGGCCGTCTGTGCGGCATCGTGCGCAATATTGGCCGTGAGGGGCAGAGCAGCCGCATCCTGACGCTGGCAGAGCTGCGGGAGGCAGAGGTGGATATGTTCTGCACCGTGCTGATCGGCAGCGCTGCCGTCAAAACGGTGGCCGGTCAGCTGGTCACACCCAGAGGATACCGCAATGTGTAATATCTGCGTGTTTGCCGGCACCACGGAGGGCCGGGAGCTGGTGGAATTCCTGGTCGGACAGCCGGTGCAGGCTACGGTATGCGTAGCCACGGAGTACGGCGAAACGCTGCTGCCGGAAGCGGAAAACATTACGATTCTGGCGGGGCGTATTCCGGTGGAGGACATCATCCGGATGCTGCAAGGGACGCGGTTCAATCTGGTCATCGACGCTACCCACCCCTATGCCACCTCCATCACCGAGAGCATCTGCACAGCTTGTCGGGAAACGGAGACGGAGTATCTGCGTCTGCTGCGGCAATCCTCCGAACAGGCGGAGGATGTGGTCTGCGTGGAGAATGCGGCGGCCGCCGCTGCATTTCTGGAGACTACGCGGGGCAATATCCTGCTGACCACCGGCAGTAAGGAACTGGCGGCGTATAGCAGCATCCCCGATTTTACCCAGCGGGTATACGCCCGGGTGCTGCCCATGGATGCCTCGCTGGAGGCCTGCCGCGCAGCGGGGCTGAAGGCCGCCCATGTCATCGCCATGCAGGGGCCTTTCTCCGAGGAGATGGATCTGGCCACACTGCGGTTTGCCGACGCCGCATGGATGGTGACCAAGGACGGCGGCGAAGCCGGCGGCTTTCCCGCGAAGGCGTCCGCCGCCCGAAAGGCGGGCGCAGGTCTGGTGGTCATCGGACGTCCACCCCAGCGGGAGGGTCTTCCCTTTGCGGCGGTGCTGGATGTGCTGTGTAAGCGGTTCGGCTGCACCGTCCGGCCGCAGGTACGGATCGTCGGCATCGGTCCCGGCAGCCGGGAGGCTATGACCCGCGAGGTCAGTGAGACCATTGAGGCGGCGGACTGTCTCATCGGCGCAAAACGGATGCTGGAGGCTGTGGCGCGGCCAGGACAGCACACCTATGACGCCATTGCGCCGCAGGATATTGCGGACTTTATCCGCGCCCACCGGGAGTTCCGCCGCTTTGCGGTGGTCATGTCCGGCGATACCGGCTTCTTCAGCGGCACGAAAAAGCTGCTGCCGCTGCTGGAAGGCTGCGACACGGCGGTGCTGCCGGGTTTGAGCTCGTTGTCCTATCTGTGCGCCCGGCTCCGGACCTCCTATGAGGATGTCCGGGTGGTGAGTCTCCACGGGCGGCAGCACAACATCCTGCCGGAGGTGCGGGCGACCAGCCGCCTTTTCGCGCTGGTAGGCGGCGAGCGCGGCATCAATGACCTGTGCCGCACGCTGACAGAGGGTGATCTGGGCCACGTCCTTGTGTATGTGGGACAGCGTCTGGGCTACCCGGATGAGCGCATCGTGCGCGGCACGGCGGCAGAGCTGACGGATGGCGTCTATGCCCCTCTGAGCGTGGCGCTTATCGAAAATCCCCATCCCGACGCGGTGGTCACACCGGGTCTGCCGGACGATGCCTTTCTCCGCAGTGCGGAGGGAATGCCCGTGGTACCCATGACCAAAAGTGAGGTGCGGGCGGTGTGTCTTTCCAAGCTGCGGCTGACGGAGCGGAGCGTCTGCTGGGACATCGGCGCCGGTACCGGCTCAGTATCGGTGGAAATGGCCTTGCAGGCAAAGCAAGGGCTTGTCTGCGCCGTAGAGCGGCGGGAGGATGCCGCAGCGCTGCTGGAGCAAAACCGTAATCGGTTTGCATTGGAAAACTTACAGGTGGTCTGCGGCGGCGCGCCGGAGGCCTGCGTCGGTCTGCCGGCCCCCACTCACGCATTCATCGGCGGCAGTGCCGGCAATATGCACGAGATCGTGGCGCTTCTGCTGGCAAAAAATCCCCATGTCCGCATCGTAGCCACGGCCGTTTCGCTGGAGTCCGTGGCTGAGCTGACGAACTGCCTGACGGCGTTCCCCCTTGCGGAGACAGAGGTGGTGTCGCTGCAGGCAGCGCGGGACAGGAGAGCCGGCAGCTACCATCTGATGAGCGGACAGAATCCCATTTATATTTTTACGATGCAGGGCGGAGGAGAAACGGCATGATGTGGTCGCTTGCGGCACTTGTTATCGGCTTTTGCATAGACCTTCTGGTGGGGGACCCCCACGGCTTTCCCCATCCGGTGGTCCTGATTGGGAAGTGTATCAGCGTGTTGGAGCGGGCACTGCGGTGCATATGCCCCAAAACGCCGACCGGCGAGCGGGCGGCGGGCGCCATCCTGTGGGGCGCGGTGGTCATCGTATCCACCGCCGTTCCGGCTCTGCTGCTGTGGCTGAGCGGTCTGGTCAGCCCATGGCTGCGTCTGGCGCTGGAGAGCGTGATGTGCTGGCAGATCCTGGCCGTCAAGTCCCTGCGGGATGAGAGCATGAAGGTCTATGACGCGCTGGAGAGCGGCGATCTGGCCGCCTCCCGCCATGCTGTTTCCATGATCGTGGGGCGGGACACCGACCGGCTGGACGATGCCGCCGTGACCCGTGCCGCCGTGGAAACGGTGGCGGAGAACACCTCCGACGGCGTGGTGGCGCCGCTGCTGTTTCTGGCCATCGGCGGCGCGCCGCTGGGCTTTTTCTACAAGGCGGTGAACACCATGGACTCCATGCTGGGGTATGTGGAGCCGCCCTATAAGAACATCGGTCTGGTACCCGCCAAGGCCGACGACGTGGTGAATTACATCCCGGCGCGGCTGTCGGCGCTTCTGATGCTGGCGGCGGGCGGCCTGATGGGGCTGGATACGGCGGCAGGCTGGCGGATCTTCCGCCGTGACCGCCGAAAGCACGCCAGTCCCAACTCAGCCCAGACAGAATCTGTCTGCGCCGGGCTTCTGGGCCTGCGTCTGGCCGGGGATGCGTGGTACCACGGTGTGCTGCACAAAAAGGAGTATATCGGCGATGCATCGCGGGAGATCACCCACGAGGACATCCCCCGTGTGTGCCGCCTGATGACCGTCACGGCGCTCCTCGCCCTGCTTTTGAGCTGTGCGGCCAAGCTGCCCTTTGCACTGTAAAGGAGACATAGATGCTGTATCAAACAGAAAATCAACACGGCGGCGATGTATACGGCGGCGGTATCACGTTGGATTTTTCCGCCAACACCAACCCCCTTGGTACGCCTCCCGGCGTACTGGAGGCGGTGTGCCGGGCTCTGCCCCAGCTATACCGCTACCCAGATCCCTACTGCCGCCGGCTGGTGCAGGCTATCGCAGGCCACGAGCAGGTGCCGGCGTCCTATATTCTCTGCGGAAACGGCGCGGCGGACCTGATCTACGCATACTGCACCGCTCTGCGGCCCCGGACGGCGGTGGAGCTGGCCCCCACCTTTGTGGAATATGGGGCGGGACTGGCGCAGGTGGGTTGCCGCGTAGAGCGGTATTTCCTGCATCAGGCGCAGAATTTTGATTTGGACGATAGATTTCTGTCCTTCTTAGAGGAGAAAAAACCGGAGGTGGTATTCCTCTGTAACCCCAACAACCCCACCGGACGGCTGCTGCCGCTGCCGCTGCTGGAACAGATCCTGCAAGTCTGTGCGGCGTGGGGTGCGCGGGTGTTTCTGGATGAGTGCTTCCTCGATCTCACGGAGGACGGCATCAGCGCCAGATCCCTTCTGGCAGCGCACCCGGCGCTGCTGATCCTGAAGGCCTTCACCAAGAGCTACGGCATGGCCGGTATACGGCTCGGGTACTGCCTGTGCGCCGACAATGCGCTGCTGCACGACATGGCGGCCACGTCCCCTCCGTGGAACGTATCCTCGCCGGCGCAGAGCGCCGGTGTGGCGGCGCTGGCGGAGCGTGATTTTCTGCAAAGGACGCTGTCCCTCGTCCGCACGGAGCGGCGATGGCTCACAGATAACCTGACGGCACTGGGCTTCTGGGTATGCCCGTCCCACGCCAATTACCTGCTGTTCCGCGGGCCGCTGGGGCTGCGGGAGGGCCTGCTGCAGCAGGGTATCGCCATCCGTGGCTGCGGGAATTACAATGGGCTGGACGACGGGTGGTATCGCATCGCCGTGCGGCCTCATGGGGAAAACGAGGCGTTGATAACGGCCATTCGGCAATTCTGCAAGGAGAAATCACTATGGCAATGAATATTATGATACAGGGGACCATGTCCAATGCGGGAAAAAGCCTGCTGGCGGCGGGACTCTGCCGCGTTTTGAAGCAGGACGGCTACCGCGTGGCGCCGTTCAAGAGCCAGAACATGGCGCTGAACTCCTTCATTACCAGGGACGGCGGCGAGATGGGCCGGGCGCAGGTGGTGCAGGCAGAGGCCGCCGGGATCGAGCCGGATACCCGCATGAACCCCATCCTGCTCAAGCCCACCACCGACGTGGGCAGTCAGGTCATCGTCAACGGACAGGTGCGGGGTAATATGCAGGCCATGGAGTATTTCCGCCGCAAGCGGGACTATATCCCCGCCGTGCTGGAGGCCTACAACAGTCTGGCAGCAGAGTATGACGTGATCGTCATTGAGGGGGCAGGCAGCCCTGCGGAGATCAACCTCAAGCAGGACGATATCGTCAATATGGGCCTTGCCAAGCTGGTGGACGCGCCGGTGCTGCTGGTGGGCGACATCGACCGAGGCGGCGTGTTCGCCCAGCTCTACGGCACAGTGGCACTGCTGGAGGAGGACGAGCGCCGCCGCATTAAGGGCGTGGTGGTCAACAAGTTTCGGGGCGACCGGGCCATTCTGGAGCCGGGACTGAAGACGCTGGAGCAGCTGTGCGGCATCCCGGTGGCGGGGGTCATCCCCTACGCCCATGTAGACATCGACGATGAGGACAGCCTGACGGAGCGGTTTGACCGCTCCATGGAGCGGAAGCTCTTGGATATCGCGGTGATCCGTGTGCCGCGCATCTCCAATTTCACGGATTTCAGCCCCTTCGAACATTACGAAAACGTGTCGCTGCGCTATGTGGATCAGGTGGGCGACCTCCATCAGCCGGACATGATCCTGCTGCCGGGTACCAAGAGCACCATCGCCGACCTGCGCTGGCTGCGGCAGTCCGGTCTGGAGGCGGCCGTCCTGAAGGCAGCCGACGCCGGTACGCTGATCTTCGGCGTCTGCGGCGGCTATCAGATGCTGGGGCGCACCGTGTCCGATCCGGAGCAGGTGGAGTCCGCCGGTGTCACGGAGATCAACGGTTTGGGCCTGCTGGAGATGGACACCGAATTTCGGGGTGAAAAGGTGCAGACTCAGACGCAAGGCGTCTTTCGCGGTGTGGAGGGAATGCTCTCCGGCCTGAACGGCCTGGCCTACGAGGGATACGAGATCCACATGGGCCGCAGTCAGCAGCAGATGCCCGCCCTCACCGGCAGCAGAAACGTATACGGCAGCTATGTCCACGGCATTTTTGACGCGCCGGGCATCGCCGATACGATCCTGAAAGCACTGTGCGCCAGAAAGGGCGTGTCCTTTGACGCGCTGGCGACCTTTGACGCCTACGGCTACAAGGAACGGCAGTATGACCTGCTGGCGGATGTGGTACGCGGCGGACTGGATATGTCCTTTGTCTACCGAGTGCTGCGCCGGGAAATATAACGAAACAACTTCCGATGGAAAAGCGGTGAGAGGCTCGAGCAGGGTCTTACGCCTGATTGACGGCATGACGGATCTGCCGGTACACCTGCGGGGCTATCTTGCTGCATCCCGGCAAAGGCAGAGGCTGCCGCATTTACCTGTTACCGGCTGGGCGGCTATCAGGCACTGCCGGTATTCCCCTACATGGCACATAGCCTTTGAAAGACTGCTGACGAAAGAGCGATGTATGCTTCTGTAAGGCAACATCCGCAAGCGCAATAATGGTCGGCGGGAGGGCCGGTACACAGTCGCCCATGATACGGAGACCGGCAATCGCCGCGGGGAGTTGGCTTGATGTCTGGATGGAGAACTACGCAAAATCAAACTGCGGTCATCCACATTCAAAACCTCGCAAGGCTTCCTCAAGAACCACATCAAGCCGCAGATCGGCAGCATCCCGGTGTCCTCGATGCTGGGCCACTACTCGGCTGGCTTCACGCTGGACACCTACGCCCACGTCACCACCGACGCACAGCTCAAGGCGGCGCAAACGATGGGGAGCATCCTCTCCCGTGCGGTATAGACCTTTCCACTATCCGCTCCCGTTGGGGTCAGCGTTTGGG
>CEAB01021479.1_pt1 | contig 18687 bp, 17 predicted proteins | sample 557651 | NCBI WGS metagenome assembly CEAB01 (sample SAMEA3182046, study PRJEB8094) | gut metagenome | biome: human; feature: gut; material: Stool; isolation source: human stools | place: Canada | collected 2011-11-15
AGAGCAGTTTCGGCCGGCTCAGTGCCGCGTTTTAAGCATACCTCGCCCACCCGCTCGGGTCGGTGCGCCACTATTTAAATTCAGTAAAATGAGCAGAAAGCAGTTTACAAAAAAACATCAGAAGGCGCTCGGTCTCGCCGCGATAGCAATTGCGCTCATCGTCATGGGGCTCATAGGCTGGCGCATCGGAGTGCCGCTTGTGAAGTTCGCCTCCGAGCCGGAGAAGTTCCGCGATTGGGTCAATTCGAGCGGGGCGCTCGGCCGCTTTGCCTATATTGGCATGGTGATACTCCAGGTCGTTATTGCCGTGCTGCCGGGCGAGCCGTTTGAGATCGCGGCGGGCTATGCCTTCGGCGCGGTGGAAGGCTCGCTGTTGTGCATCGCGGCGTCCACCCTCGGCAGCGTCATGGTGTTTTTGCTTGTGCGCCGCTTCGGAGTGCCGCTCGCGGAGGTGTTTTTCCCTCCCGAAAAGCTCAGCCGCATCCGCTTTCTCAAAACGACGCCCAAGCGCAATTTGATATTTCTCATCATCTTCATGATACCCGGCACGCCGAAGGATCTGCTGTGCTATTTTGCGGGGCTTACGGACATGCGGTTTTCGCTGTGGCTGATGATATGCTCGCTGGGCAGGCTGCCGTCTATCGTGACCTCGACGGTCGGCGGCGACGCGCTGGGAACGTCGAATTACTGGCTCGCGGGCGGTGTTTTCGCAGCGACATTCGTAATAAGCGTCGCGGGGCTTTTGGTTTATGATCGGATATGCAAAAAGCACGGCGGCGATCAGACCCATGAGGACGGTTAAAAATGAGTTGAGCCTTTACAGGCTTTTCCGCCATGGAAAAATCTCGGCAGCACGCTATGTGCCGCCGAGATTTTATTATATATCTGCTTTTGCGTCCCTTTCGCCGTCCACGAACATGACTATAAACGCGACCGTAAGCAGCACCGAGCTGCAAAGTATCGCCTTCTCGTGCCAAAATCCGACCGCCTTGTTGCCGAGCACCGCGCCGAGAACGAAGCAGACTATGATCGCGTAGTACAGTGACGCACGAACCAGATGCTCGCGGTCGCGGTCGCGGAAGTATTGGCAGACAGCCTGAGTTCCGCTGCGCATATTGCCGATGCACATGGTCGTTGCGATGCTGTTGCCGCGGATCTTGCGAAAGCTCTCGACCTGAATTCCGCAGGCAAACGAGATGAGTGCGTTTGCGGGAAGGTTGAGCGTGAGCGGGAAAAGCGCCACGAGCGCGAGTATCACCGCCTCGACCAAGACGGACACCTGCCGCCAGTGCAGCGTGCTTTTCCAGTGCATTCTGACAAGCTCCGCCGCCGCGATCCCGAGCACGAACGCGAGCACCGGCAGAAAATAGTGCAGTGCTCCGGCGAAATTGCCCTCGGAGAGATTGACCCCGAACAGCAGAATGTTTCCCGTCTGCGCGTTTGCGAAAACCTGATCGCGCTGTATGTATGAGTATGCGTCCATGAAGCCGCCGGATACAGCCAAAAGCGCTCCGAGCCGTATGGACTCCGACATTTGTTTTGTGCTTTGCATATCTGTGCCGTGCCTTCTTTACGGTTTTGCCGCCCCTATCTCCGCGGCGTAATGAAACCTCACTGTTTTTAAGCGAACGGACATAGTATAATGCCGCAAATACGCAAAGTCAATACGAAAAAAAGCTAGGGGCACAACTACTTATATCATGTTCTATACAATCAAAATAGCAACAAAGCACTGAGCACTCAAAAGGTGTTTACCCCGCTGACTAGAAGCCTCTATTACCTGTCTTCGCCCGTCCTTGCATAGGTTAACAAGGAAGTCTTTGCCTCGGCGTAACGCGCACGAAGTGCGTTGGCAAAATGCAACAAATTGCTGTACGCAGTTTTGTGGAATACGCCGTGAGTCGGTAGATAGCTTTTCAGGAATCGTAAAATCAGATGCCTGCGCTGACTATTTTCCCGAGCTCTTCTGATGCCAAGGCGACCTACATCGCCATTAGCGGCATCCCCGGACGGGCAATCGACCGGTTTTTGCAGTGCCAAATGCACCGCTTATTTCTGTTCATATTGACTTCGCACTATCGGATACTCCGGCAAATTCCCATGCTGGAAGGTGTTTTGGGTATTGCAGATAAGCGCTGTATTGCTTGGTGATGGTGTTGTACAAACTGTGGATAATCCTGCTGAAGTAATTGCAAATTAAAGCTATTTGTCTGTGGGTCATAGTGCTGCAGCAAAAACGCTGAGTATAGATCTCGTTGAATATTCTCCCCATCCGGCATTTTGTTCCACCTCTGTGACAGCGGTTTTGGAGTATATTCACCGGACTGATGATTATATTGGCTGGCCTTTAACGACAGGGGCACATCTATCACGCCCGGAAGTCCGAGGCTCACACATTTTTGCCGCAATACAGCGATAAGCGCAGCGGGTGCCTTATTTGCAACCGACTTGCCAAACCGCTTCTTTCTTTTTATCCTGCCCGTTTTCTCGGATACCGCCGTTTCTTTCGCTCTTCGCGTCAGAGACGGCCACGCCATATTTTCCACATAGAAGCGATCTCCGAGCGTAAGCAAGTGATTTGCCAGCTCAATATGCTGTCGTTTTCGGGTCTCCGCCTGACAATGCTGAATATATTTCAACTCTCGCTGAGTTCTTTGATAGCACTTTGATTTGTTGCGTGTCAGCGCTACTCCGCGTTTTATCGTACCGTCATCGGCATAATTGTCAGGATTAGTGGCTCGTCTGCTGCGGTCAAGCTTTCGCTGGAGCCGTCGTTTTATCTGTTCAATATTCTGTACTTTATCCGCTAACTCTACTAAATCTGCTTCAGATGCGGCAGAATACGCAAGCGTTTGGGGGCCGATATCTAACCCCACGGCGCCGTGGCCTATCGGGTGCAGCACCTCCCCGCTTAAACGGTCATGCTTGATCGCCGGCTTTCCTTCGAGCGAAAGCTGGGCATACCAGCGGTCTTTTCGTTTCCCCGGCTTTCTGAGCAATCTGACATATTTCACTCGATAGCTCAACATTTGTGTTTCATAATCATTCTTGGGAGATAGTTTAAGAGGCATTTTGAGTCCCTTCCACTCAATATATGTTCCCTTGAACATTATCTCAGCTCCGCCGCTTTTTCCGGTCACGGAATATCCCCGCAGCGAATGAATATCGTCTTTTTTCTTATAATGGACTATTTTCCCTTCCTTTTTAAAAAGCATTTTCTCAAAGGCAGCCCATACCTGCGGCGCTATGCCGTGAACAGCAACGTTCGATCCAATGTTATCGTTAAAGTGCTTATAGTAATTCTTTATATCGGATTTGAATCCGTACTCCGTAAATCCTCCGTCCTTTAAAAGCTTATCCCGCTCTTTGTAGAGTGATTTCAGCTTCGGTCTATCACTCTCCGACTTCCAATCAAGTAATTTAATTTGCTCCTGAATTTCTTTATATGCTCGGGAGTGCTCTATTGAACGCAGCTTTTTCAGTTCTGCACGAACCATGGTGTTGTATATCTGTCTGGCAATTTCAAAGCGTTTGGCAAGACGGTCTTCCTGCCACTTTTCAAGCTGTAAAGGTAATGTAAGACAGCAAGTGTCTGTGCTGCTTTTATTCACAGGAATCCCTCCTCCCATATGGTCATCATTATATACGGCATACGGTTTGATTGCAAGGACAGTACTGCAATACCGTATGTGCTCTGCTTTACAAGCCACCCTGTATTAAAGGTTATGCAGCTAAAACCAAACTGCCCCACGATCTCTACTCGGCTATGGAGGTCCAGTCTTTACTCGTCATTATTTTGGCGCCGATGCGCTGCATATCGGCGAGATTTGATTCCTGCACGGCGTCGCTCACGGACGAAGTGCAGTCACTGAGGACGACGGCGTCATAGTCGAGCGAGAGTGCGTCGTAGCAGGTCGTGCGGATGCAATTCGGCGTCGTCGTTCCGGCGATAACGACCGTCTGCACTCCGAGGCGGCGCAAAACCAAATCGAGATTTGTCGCAAAAAACGCGGAAAAGCGCGGCTTTACGATAATTCTGTCCTTATCGAGCACCTCAAACTCCTCGGGAAAGGCATCCGACATTACATCATCGCACACCTCCGACAGCGGTCTGCCGCCCTCGAGCCAAAGCCTATGGCGCACCCTTTCGACGTCGGAGCCGTCGGCGCGGTAGTGGCGCACGGCGTACACGACGGGTATATCATGCTCATGGCAGAAGCGTATCGTCTGCGCACACGCGGGTATGGTCGCGGCAGCGGAGGGTATTGCGATGGGCGAAGCGGGGTCAATAAACCCGCGCTGCATATCTATCATTATAAGAGCCGTCTTCATATTTTCTCCTTATATCAATCAATTTGCGAAAGTACATCGTACATTTTCAGCAGCACGGTCGCGGACTCGGCGCGCGTTGCGGTGTTATCCGGGCCGAAGCTGCCGTCGGGATAGCCGTTTATTATGCCGAGATTCGCCATCACGCTGACCGCCTCACGATAGCACGGCAAGACGCGGGCGCTGTCGGAAAATCTCACGTTCTCCCGCTTGAGCTGCGGGTCTATCCCACCCATGAGCGCATCCATAAGGCGGCAGGCAAACGCCGCCATCTGCGCACGGGATATCTTCTCGTTCGGGCGGAAGGTATTGTCCTCGTAGCCCGCGATCACGCCCGTGGAAACGCCGAACCTGACTGCGGCGGCATAGCAGCCGGCAATTTGATCGGCATCGGCAAAATGCAGGTCGCAGCTCGATCTCGGGCAGCCGCACAGATTATAAAGCATCGCAACAAACTGCGCTCTCGTCACCTCGTCATTCGGCTTGAAGCTGCCGTCCGTGTGACCGTTTACGATGCCGAGGGCGTAGCAGGAGACGACGCTGTCGTGATACCAGCCCTGCACGTCGGAAAACGGGTCGGACGGGTCGGCAAAATACAGCCTTGCACTGCGCAGGCCGTTATCCTTTCCGACTCCGCCGCTGAAGCTGACATTTTCTCTCCACTGTCTGAGTGAGCCGGCATAGTAAATGCTCTCAAGCGCGGGGCAATCGGCAAAGGCGCTGTCGGAAATGCCCCGAAGCGACACGGGAAGCTCCGCACTGCGCAGTCCGCCGCAGCCGGAAAACACGTTTTCCCCGAGCACCGTTACGCCCTCGCGCACGACCGCGCGCTCTACGCCCTGCCTTTCCGCACTCCACGGAGCGCCGCCCGGCTCAAAATCATAGGTTGCGCCGCTGCCCTCAAGCGTCAGCACTTCTCCGTCGAGCTCCCAGCTCACACTCTCCCCGGCAGCGTCATTATCCGCTGCCGCGCCCGCCGTCAAAAGCAGGCAGAGGGCAAGCAGCAGACTCGGCATCCTTCTTTTCATCATATCCCATCCCTAAGCTTTCTGCGTATTTTATTTATTATATCACCGCCCGAAGCGCCTGAAAACTCAGCGTTTTCAACAAATCCCGACCTCTATTTTCGGCATTCGGCGCAATTTGCAGGCAAGCGCAGCGGAGGGATTTATAACACTTTGATTGACTTATAGGCTCTTTGCCAATATAATGTTAAGCAGCTAACAAAAAGGAGAAATAGTTTATGAACATTCTATCGCTGCTAAACAGCGCACCGGTGTATGCCATATGCGGAGGGATCGTCGCCTTCGTTGCAGTGGTCTGCATCGTATTCATGGTCAGAGCTTACCGTGCGGGGCTCGCGATCGGCATCGACAAGACCAAGCTCAGACGCACGATCACGGCCAGCGCGACATTTTCGCTGCTGCCGAGCGTCGGCATCCTGCTTGGCGTCATCGCCCTTTCGGGCAGCCTCGGCACTCCGTGGCCCTGGCTGAGACTTTCGGTCGTCGGCGCACTGCACTATGAGACGCAGGTCGCACAGGCTGCCGCGGAGCAGGTCGGTATGTCCTCGCTGTCGGCTGCGGAAATGACCCCCTCGGGCTTTGCCACCATCGCGCTTTTGATGAGCGTTTGCATCATATGGGGTATGCTGCTTTCGATATTCTTCAACAAGCGCTACCTCGGCCGCCTCGGCAGCGGCAAGAAGAGCTCCGGCGGCGGCGCGGGCTTCGGCGACAGCGCCATGACCGCAATGTTTATCGGTCTGGTTTCTGCATACATCGGCAGCTACGTCGGCGGCTTCGTATCCGGCGGCGGTCAGCTCTTATCCTTCTCGGGAAGCCTTCTTCCAATGTTCGTGGTTCTCGTGTCCGGTCTCGTGATGGCGCTCTTCGTCTACCTCGCGGAGAAGAAGAATCTTGCATGGGTCGAGAGCTTTTCGATCGCCGGCAGTATGCTCATCGGCATGACCGCGGCGGTTCTGGTCAAGCTTATATAAGGAGGCTTCAATATGAATAACGATTACTTTGAAAGCTATAATAAGCGCACACATATCATCGGCCGCGCAAGCTGCGCGATCGTGCTCATCTCCCTCGTCGCGGCTCCGTTTGTCATCGGCAAGTACCTCGGCGCAATGCCCGATATCGGCGCGGCGGCAAGGGCGTTCCTGTCCGTCGGTCTTGTTTGGCTCGTCGGCAGCGTCGTCGAATTTCTTGTCTACACCCCCATGCTCGGCGCGGGCGGCGGCTACCTTGCCTTCATAACGGGTAACCTTATCAACATGAAGATCCCTTGCGCGGTCAACGCCCGTGATATAGTCGGCGCTAAGACCGGCACTCCCGAAAACGAGATCGTTTCGACGCTGTCCATCGCCACCTCGGCACTGGTCACGATAGTCGTTCTCGCGCTCGGCGTTGCGCTGCTCGTTCCCCTGCAGCCCATCCTCCAGAGCCCCACGCTCCAGCCTGCGTTTGAAAACGTCGTGCCGGCGCTGTTCGGTGCAATGGCGTACAAGTATTTCCGCGGAAACATGAAGATAGCCGCGGCTCCGCTTATCGTAATGAGCGTGCTGTTCATCCTCGTCCCCTCCCTCACGGGATCGACGAGCTTTATGATAATCCCCGCCGGTGCGATCGCGATCGGCATAGCATACGTATTCTACAAGAAAGCCGGTACTGATAAATGAAAAAAGCTAAATTTATGATCCCCGCGGCAGCTCTCGCACTGCCCGCAGCAGCCGTCGTGCGCACTCTTCTCACGCCGAACAAGGTCTCGGGCTACCACGCGCCCGAGGCGGGCGAATATGCCCTTGAGCTTGCAAGCAAGCTCGCCGAGATGGTCCGCTATGAGACCGTTTCCTACGCAAACGTTGACAGCAGCGAGAAATTTCTCGGCTTCCACAAGGTGCTTGAGGAGCTTTTCCCGCTCGTTCATGAGAAGCTCGAAAAGACCGTCATCGACGGAAACTTTCTGTATCTCTGGAAGGGCAGCAGCAACGGTGCTCCGATACTGCTCATGAGCCATCAGGACGTCGTTCCCGCAGAGGGCAAATGGGAGCACGAGCCGTTCGGCGGCGAAATTGCCGATGGCAAGGTCTGGGGCCGCGGTACGGCAGACACTAAGGCATCCGTCATGGCGTTCTTCCAGGCCGTTGAGGAGCTTCTCAAGGAGGGCTACACCCCCAAGTGCGACGTTTATCTTGCCTCCTCCTGCACGGAGGAATGGGCGGGTGACGGCGCTCCGAAGCTCGTAAAGGAGCTGCAAAGACGCGGCGTTGAGCTGTTTCTGCTCTGCGATGAGGGCGGCGGCATAATCACCGAGCCCATCCCCGGCATCAAGGGCAACTTCGCAATGGTCGGCGTTTTCGAAAAGGGCAAGGGCGACGTTAAATTCACCGCCCGCTCCACCGGCGGCCACGCAAGCGCACCGTCGAGAAACAGCCCCATCGCGCGCCTTGCCTCCTTCGTCAATGACATCGAAACTCACTGCTACTTTAAGCGCGAGTTCCCGCGCGAGGTATCGGAAATGTTTAATAGTCTCGCGCCCTACGCCGCTTTCCCCTACAAGCTCATCATGGGCAATCTCTGGCTGTTTGCGCCCATTCTTAAGCCCGTTATCGGCAGACTGAGCGCACAGGCCGGCGCGATGCTCCAGACCACCATGGCGTTCACCATGCAGTCGGGCTCCGACGCCTGCAACGTGATCCCACAGGAGGCCAGCGTGAGCGCGAATATGCGCTTTATCCCCCACCAGGGCGAGAAGGAGAGCCTTGAGATAGTCAGAAAGCTCGCCGACAAACACGGCCTTGAGATGGAGGTCATCCACTCGAACGACTACACGGAGTCTGTTGATATTGACGGCGCCGCCTTTAAGCAGATCGAAAGCGTTATAAGCAAGACCTTCCCCGGACTTCCCGTGAGCCCCTACGTCATGACCGGCGCGACCGACGCGCAGTTCTATCAGCCCGTCTGCAAAAACTGCATCCGCTTTGCCCCCGTCATTTTCGGCGCAGAGCAGCTTGCCGGTATGCACGGTCTGAACGAGAACATCGAATACAACTGCCTGCCCGGTGCGGTGAGCTTCTACAAAAACCTCATCCGCGCTCAGGAGGACAGATAATAAACTCAAAAAAGGACACCCGCTTGGGTGTCCTTTTTCGTTATCAAAATGTACTTATTATATGGAATTTCCGGTGTAGAGCTGATAGTATCTGCCCTTTTGGGCAATAAGATCGTCATGCGTGCCGCGCTCTATTATCCTGCCGTTTTCAAGCACCATGATGCAGTCGGCGTTTTGCACGGTGGACAGGCGGTGGGCGATAACGAAGCTCGTTCTGCCGCTCATGAGCGCGTCCATGCCCTCCTGCACGAGCCGCTCTGTGCGCGTGTCTATTGACGAGGTGGCTTCGTCGAGAATGAGCACCGGCGGGTCTGCAACGGCGGCGCGGGCTATCGCAATGAGCTGGCGCTGACCCTGACTGAGCTTTGCTCCGCTTCCCGTGAGCACCGTGTCGTAGCCCTCGGGCAGGCGGCGGATAAAGCCGTCGGCATTGGCAAGGCGCGCGGCCTCGATGCACTCGGCATCCGTCGCGTCAAGTCTGCCGTAGCGGATGTTTTCCATGACGGTGCCGGTAAACAGGCAGGTATCCTGAAGCACCATGCCGAGGCTGCGGCGCAGGTCGGGCTTTTTAATTTTGCCGATGTTTATTCCGTCGTAGCGGATCTTTCCGTCATTTATGTCGTAAAAGCGGTTAATCAGATTTGTGATGGTCGTTTTGCCCGCTCCGGTCGAGCCGACGAAGGCAAGCTTTTGACCGGGCTTTGCGTACATTTTTATGTCGTGCAGGACGGTTTTGTCCTCGGTGTAGCCGAAATCGACGCCGTCAAAGGTGACCTCGCCGCGCAGCCTTGTGCAGCTCACGCTGCCGTCGGACTTATGCGGATGCTTCCACGCCCATATGCCGGTGCGCTTATCCGTTTCTCTGAGGCTGCCGTCGGGGTTTTCGACCGCGTTGACAAGCTCGACATAGCCCTCGTCCTCCTCGGGCTTTTCGTCGAGAAGCTTAAACACGCGCTCCGCGCCTGCCATTGCCATCACAACGCTTGCAGCCTGCTGGCTTATCATCGTGACCGGCTGCGTGAAGCTCTTATTCAGGGTCAAAAACGCGACGAGAGTTCCGATGGTGAGCTGCGTGTGACCGCTCAGTGCAAGCACGCCGCCGACGATCGCACACAGAACATAGCTTATATTGCCGAGGTTGCCGTTTACGGGCATCATGATGTTGCCTATTTTATTGGCAGTCTCCGCGCTGCGGCGCAGGTCATCGTTGAGCTTTTTAAACTGCTCAAGGCTCTTATCCTCGTGGCAGAACACCTTCACGACCTTCTGCCCCTCCATCATTTCCTCGATATAGCCGTTGACCTTGCCGAGGTCGCGCTGCTGCCTGCCGAAATATTCTCCAGCCTTGGCGCTGAGCTTCGACATGACCTTGAGCATGACGAGCACCATCGCAACGGACAGCACCGTCAGAGGGATATCGAGCACTATCATGCTCACGAGCACCGCAACGAAGCTAATGCTCGCGTTCACGAGCTGCGGCAGGCTCTGGCTTATCATCTGGCGCAGGGTGTCAACGTCGTTTGTGTAAACGGACATGATATCTCCGTGCGCGTGGGTGTCAAAATAGCGGATGGGCAGGCGCTCCATGTTGTTAAAAAGCTCTATGCGCAGCCGCTTCATGGTGCCCTGCGTGACATTTACCATGATGCGGTTATAGCCGTAGGCGCAGACGATGCCGGCGATGAGCACGAGCGCAAGGCTCAGCATTGCCGCCGCCAAGGGCGCGTAATCCTTGACCGCCGCCGTCACGAGGGGAGTTATATAATCGTCAATGAGCGTCTGCATGAAAAGCGTTATGCACAGCGTGGACAGCGCCGACACCAAAATGCCGATAACGACGAGGATGCAGGCGGTCTTGTAGTTTTTGAGCACATACGCCATGACGCGCTTAATGAGCTTGGGGTCGCCCTTGGGCTTTCCGAAATTGTTCTGTCTCATGCTCAATCCTCCTCTCCCGCTTCGTCAAAGTCGCCGCTGCCGCTGCTCTGGGCGAGGTAAATTTCGCGGTAGATGGCGTTATTTTCGAGCAACCTTTCATGGCTGTCAAAGCCGCTGACTCTGCCGCCGTCAAGCACGAGTATCCTGTCGGCCTTTTCGATGCTGGATATGCGCTGAGAGACGATGAGCTTCGTCGTGCCGGGGATAATCTGCGCAAAGGCTTCCTTTATCTTCGCATCCGTTGCGGTGTCAACGGCGCTTGTGGAGTCGTCAAGAATGAGAACCTTCGGCTGCTTTAAGAGCGCACGGGCAATGCACAGCCTCTGACGCTGACCGCCGGAGACGTTGGTTCCGCCCTGCTCTATCCAAGTGTCGTACTTATCGGGGAGCTTTTCGATGAACTCCTCCGCGCAGGCGGCACGGCAGGCCTCGACACACTGCTGCTCGCTTGCATTTTCGTTGCCCCAGCGCAGATTATCAAGTATCGTGCCGGAAAACAGCACGTTTTTCTGAAGCACGACGGCAACCTGATCGCGCAGTGCGGTCATATCGTATTCGCGCACGTCGCGCCCGCCCACGCGCACCGCACCGCTTTTAACGTCGTAAAGTCTGCTCACGAGGCTCACGAGGCTCGTTTTGCCGCTGCCCGTGGAGCCTATTATGCCGACGGTCTCGCCCGAGTGGATGTGCAGGTCAATGTCATGCAAAACGTCCTCGCCGCTGCCGGCTCTGTACGAAAAGCAGACGTGGTCAAAGTCTATGCTGCCGTCGGCAATGACGGTCTCGGGCTGCTTAGGATCGGTGAGATCCGCCTTTTCGTTGAGTACCTCGGAAATACGCTTCGCGCTTGCCGTGCTCATGGTGAGCATAACGAATATCATCGAGAGCATCATGAGCGACATCATCATGCTGATGACGTAGCTTATAAGCGAGGTGAGATTTCCCGTCGTGAGCGTTCCGGAGACGATAAAATGCGCGCCGAACCAAGACAGTGCGAGTATGCTGCCGTAAATGACGGTCATCATGATGGGGTAATTTACGATGATGGTCGATTCCGCCTTGACGAAGAGCTTATACAGCTCCTCCGCCGCTTTCTCGAACTTTTCGCTCTCATGCTTTTCGCGCACGAACGCCTTCACGACGCGGATGGCGGAGACGTTTTCCTGCACGCTCGCGTTCACATCGTCATAGCGGGCGAAAACGCGCGTGAATATCGGCATCGCCCTTTTCATGACCGTCAACAGCACAATGCCGAGCAGCACCAGCGCCGCGAGGAAAACAAGGCTCAGCTCCACGTTTATGACAAAGCACATTATCATGCTGCATATGAGCATCAGCGGAGCGCGCACGGCGATGCGCATGAGCATTTGGTAGGCGTTTTGCAGGTTCGTGACGTCCGTGGTCATTCGCGTTACAAGACCGGCGGTGCTGAATTTATCGATATTTGAAAACGAAAAGCTTTGGATATTTTCATACATCGCGTCGCGCAGATTGCAGGCAAAGCCCGTGGACGCAGTGGACGCATAGCGCCCCGCCTCAACGCCGAAGAAGAGGCTCAAGAACGCGCAGGCTATCATAATGCCGCCGTATAAAAGCACCATGCTCATGTTCTGCGCCTGAATGCCCTCGTCGATTATCGACGCCGTTATAAACGGGATAAGTATCTCCATGAACACCTCAAGTGCTGTGAACAGAGGCGTCAGGATAGACTCGCGCTTATATTGCCCGATGCAGCCGGAAAGTGTTTTTATCACGGTCTGTCGCCTCCTTCGCAATGTCCTCCGACGCTGTCATAGACCTTGTACAGCAGCGCTCTAAGCTGCGTATGCTCTTCCTGCGTGAGGCAGGAAAACAGCTTCTCCTCGTTTTTTATCATATTGCTTCTCGTGCTCAGGCACAGGCTCCTGCCGGCCTCGGAAAGGCGCACGAGCTTAACTCGCCTGTCTCTTTCCGAAGACCGCGCTTCAACGAGCCCCGCCCTTTCAAGGCGCACGATGACGCCCGCCATCGTAGCCTGAGAAACGTCAAAATAGCGCTCGAGCTCCTTGAGCGGCAGGGTGTTTTCCTCCGCGTTATCGAGCTTTATGAGCACCTTTATCTGCACGACCGTGACGCCGTGCTTCTGAAGATCGTTGTTTGCTTCCTTCTTTATCGTGTCGTTGAGCCGCTTTATCAGCTCTCCGCAATACAGCTCTCGTTCCATGCTTCGCCTCCGAAAAATTTTTATGAACGCATTTTAGCAAAATCAAAAGCACGCTGTCAACAGCGTGCTTTTAAAATTTACAAATGTTTAATTTTTTGCTTATTTTGCGAGTCGTGCAAGTGCCGCGTGACCGGTCATGGTGCCCGCGAGCGCGAGAGAATATATCCTGTGCCACTGCATCTTCTTTTTCTGATCCTTTGTCATGTGGCAGGCGGCAATGAGGACAAAGCTCACGGCGTAGGCTGCCGCGCCGCTTATGACGACCGCAGGTGCGGTTTTCTTCGCCTTCATGAGACCGGCTGCGAGATGCGCGGACGCCGCGAGGAAAAATACGCCGCTTATAGGCTCGTGCGCCTTCATGAGCCCGGCGTTGAGCTTGTGCATTTTCATTTTGCGCAGCGGATACTTCACCGCAAGACCGCAAAAGCTCGCGGCGGAAACATCGCCCGTGAGCTTGAGGAAATTATACATCGTGTTTACCTCCATTTTCTTCAGTGTGTTCATGATACCAGTCTGCGCCGCTAAAATCAACAGCAAAATGGACGGCTCGGCTTTACGCCGCCGTACAAAAACTTTATTCCGATTTTACGGAAAAGCAACACTTCGTATGCTATAATAGCAATATAACATAGGAAAGAAGGTTTTAGATATATGATAAATTTTAACGAGAAAATGGGCTTTATATGCGACATGGACGGCGTCATCTACCACGGAAATCGCATACTTCCGGGCGCGGCGGAGTTCATTCAGTGGCTTCAGGAGGAGAAAAAGGACTATCTGTTTTTGACCAACAACTCAGGCTTCACCCCGCGCGAGCTCGGTCAGAAGCTGCACCGCATGGGGCTCACCGTGCCCGAGGAGCACTTTTACACCAGCGCCCTTGCGACGGCGGCGTTTTTAAAGGAACAGGCACCCGGCTGCTCGGTGTTTGCCATCGGCGAAGCGGGGCTTCTCAATGCCCTGTATGACGTGGGCATAACCATGAATGACGTAAACCCCGACTACGTAGTCGTCGGCGAGGGCAGATCGTACTCGCTGGACACGCTCACTCAGGCGACTAACCTCGTGCTCGGCGGCGCGAAGCTCATCGGCGCAAACTCCGATGTCTCCGGTCCCATCGAAAACGGCATCGCACCCGCCTGTCGTGCGCTTATATCCCCCATTGAGATGGCGACCGGCACACGCGCTTACTTCTGCGGCAAGCCCAATCCCCTCATGATGCGCACGGGTCTGCGTATGCTCAACTGCCACTCCGCCGACGCCGTCATGATAGGCGACCGCATGGACACGGACGTCATATCCGGCATGGAAAGCGGTATGTCCACCGTGCTCGTGCTCTCCGGAGTGTCCAGCCGCGCAACGCTTGATAACTACGCCTACCGTCCGACCGCGGTGCTCGGCGGCGTGGGCGACATAGTCAAGGCCGCAAGGGGCGAAAAATAAGCTGATATATAAAAAGGCACGCCTGCCGGTTTTTCCGACAAACGTGCCTTTTCTGCGCCTATCTCCAAATCATTCGTCCGTGATCCAAAATTGCTTTGCCATCGCTGTCCCTTACCATGCGAAACACTGCCTGTTTTTCCCCCGTCCTCCAGACATGAAGCGTAAATCGCTCTCCGGGCATAGCCACCGCTCTGAACTGGTTCTCGATAGACAGCATCCGTTCCGGCTCGCCCGGAAACAGGGCTTCTATCATCATACGGCAGGCATAGCCGAGACTGCAAAGCCCGTGAACGATGGGTCGGTCAAAACCGGCTTTCTTGGCAAACGCCGGGTCTGCATGAAGCGGATATGTATCGCCCGTCAGCCGATACAACAGCGGCGCGGTTTCCGGATATGCGTCATTGAGCTTGCAGTCGGCCTCTCTGTCCGGAATAATGATATCGCTTTCCGGCACCTTAGGGCCGCCAAATCCGCCGGACCAGCGATTTAAATACCCCATGGTATTGGTGAACACCCTATCCCCTGCCGCATTTTCGGCGATCACGTCAACATTGATTTTTGCGCCCTTGCCTTCACCCCGGTCATATACGGCGGTGATTACTTTTTTCAGATGCAGCTTTCCTTCAGTCGGGATTGGGCCGTTGACGATAAGCTTGTGATCCATATGCAGCGTCCCATCCGTGCGCAGCCCCTCGATTTTTCTCGTGGGCATCAGCGGTTGCTCGGAAAAGGGTTCCGTTCCGAAGGTCGCCGTGCATGGGATAACACCGAAAGTCGGTACTGCCTTCAGGTTCTTCTCGTAAACATACTCGAGTTCCTCCTGCTTTGCTCCGACGCTCAAATTATAAAGTATAATATCTCTCCATGTATAGGAAAAATCCTGCTCTACCGATAAACCTACCGCAGATCCGTCTAACATAAAGCTGCCTCCTTTTTGTGTGATACGGTGTTCTTTGACTGTCTTTGAGGGCAATTGTATCGTTGTTATAATATTAACTATTCACAGTAAGGATTTCATCGGCAGATTTTACAAAAACGCTTTTCTATATGTTCCACATATTCGTATTTTTTGCTTATAAAAAATCCGCTGCGGCCTCGGCAAGGCCACAGCGGAAGCTGAATGCTCGTATCGGTTTTCGGTTAACTTGGCGCTACAAAACCATCAGCAGCGTGCCCGCTCCTATCAGGACGCAGCCTATCAGCGATTTCGGCGTGAACTCCTCATGCAGGAAAACGAACGCCATGACGAGCGTTATCACAACGCTCAGTTTGTCGATGGGAACGACCTTCGACGCCTCGCCGATCTGCAAAGCGCGGTAGTAGCAAAGCCACGACGCGCCCGTGGCAAGTCCCGAAAGAATGAGAAACAGCCAGCTTTTTCTGCCTATCTGCGCTATCCCGCCCTGCGAATCGGTGAGGAACACCATTCCCCACGCCATTGCGAGAACGACCATTGTTCTTATCGCGGTTGCGAGATTTGAATTGACCCCGTCGATGCCGACCTTCGCCAATATCGACGTGAGCGCAGCAAACACCGCGGACAGCAGCGCAAGCACAAACCACATAATAACTCATCTCCCCTGTTGTTGCCCTCACCATACCACAAAGCGCAAAAAAAGTCCACCGCGATCAATGCATATCTCTGTGGACTAATTGGCAAAAAACCGTAATTTTGATAAGAACCGTGTAAGAGGTGCAGCTTTCACCGCTGCACAACATCGGGGAAATGAATATGGCTGTGCCACGCCATTACATAATCTCTTTCCCCGGTCGCTTCATCAACGCCATTGCCTTGGATCTCAAACCCTTCTCTTTGATAAAAAGCTATTGCCCGTGTATTTTTCTGATATACATTTAAGAGCAATTTGTTTCTTTTCTCTTTTGCATAGTTCAGCAAAATTTTACCTATTCCCCGAGACTGCATTTCGGCAGAAACAAAAATACCCTCAATGTATTCGTCACTCAGCCCTATAAATCCCTGTATTCCCTGCTTATCCTCGTAAACATAGAGGGTTGCCTGTAATAGCAGTTCTTTTACTAACTCAAAATTGCTTTTCCAATATTGAGCGGGGATAAAATAATGTGTCTTAATATTTGTATCTAACCATATATCTGCAACTTTATTTATATCCGCTTTTCGTAATTGTCTGATCATAACGGCGATGCCCCTTCAAGTTCCGCTTTGTCGAAATCATAGTACCATAATGCAGAGGGTCAAACAAGAAAAGTCCACCGTAATTCTATCAAAACTACAGTGGACTAATTGGCGGAGAAGGAGGGATTTGAACCCTCGAACACCTTATGGGTGTTACACGATTTCCAATCGTGCGCGCTCGGCCGGACTACGCGACTTCTCCGAGTACAAAACATATTCAAATGTCTGAGCTTGTGTATTATAATTCAATTCTCGCACAAAGTCAAGTATTTTTTGCGCCATATGCGGAAAACTGTTTTTGAGGGGAGTTGAGCGCATGAAAGCGATAATCATGGCAGGCGGCGAGGGACGCAGACTCAAGCCCGTGACGGGCGATACGCCCAAGCCGCTGGCGATGCTTTGCGGAAGACCTATAATGGAGCACATAATCCTGCTTCTCAAAAAGCACGGCATCACCGACATCTGCTGCGCACTGAAATACCGTGCGCAGGACATTAAAGACTGCTTCGGAGACGGCGAAAGGCTCGGCGTGAGGCTTCAATACAGGGTCGAGGAGTCGGCGCTCGGCACGGCGGGCGGAGTGAAAAACTGCGCGGATTTTTACAAGGACGAGGACTTTCTCGTAATTTCCGGCGACGCTGCCTGCGATTTTGACCTGTCCGAGATGATAGCTGCGCACAAAAGCCGCAAGGCTGCCGCGACGATAGCGCTGTTTCCCGAGGCAGAGCCGCTGCGCTACGGGCTTGCGCTGTGCGACCGCGAGGGCTATATCCGCTCATTCATAGAAAAGCCCGACTGGGGGCGCGTCGTGACCAATCTCGTGAACACCGGCATTTATATCCTCACCCCGCGCGCAATGCAGCTCGTTCCGCAGGGCAAAGAGTTTGACTTTGCAAAGGACTTGTTCCCCGCCCTGCTCGGCGGCGGCGAAAAGCTCCTGGGCTTTCAGGCCGACGGCTACTGGTGCGATATTGGCACACCGCGAAGCTACTACGAGTGCTGCGCCGACGCGCTTGCGGGAAGATTTAACATTAGTCTCGCAGGCGGCTTTGAGGCAGCCTCGGAATCCCCCGCCGCAAAGCCCCGCTCAGGCATGGAAAACGCCGACTGCGTCTGCTGCGACCGTGCTCGGCTCATGGACAGGATAAGCTGCGCATTTCTCGGTCTGGGCGCGGAATTTTCCGACGGCTTTCTGTTTCGCGGCGGCGACTACGAGCTGCGCATCGAGGCTCTGCCCGACAGCGCCGCAGTGAGAATATCCGCAAACGCCTCGGACACGGAGACGGCAGGGCAGCTCGTTTCCTCGGCCTCGGCTCTCGTTCGCGAGCTTGAAAAGCGGCTTGATAATTAAGCGCTCCTATTATATAATGACCACAAAGCGATATGAAAGGAGCGTACATATGGACATTGAAAAAACGATAAAAAATCTTGAGGCGCGCCGATTTTCGGTGCGGCATTTTGCGACCGGCGACGATGCGTGCAGGTATCTGCTGGGCGAGATAAAAAACACGAGCGTCGGCATCGGCGGCTCCAAGACCGTCGATCAGCTAGGACTTTTCGACAAGCTGTGCGAAAACGGCAACGAGGTATTCTGGCACTGGCGCGAGCCGGGCTTTGACACCCTTTACAAGGAAAACGCCGCCAAGGTGTTCATCTCGGGCGCAAACGCCATCTCCGAGGACGGCGAGATAATCAACATCGACGGACGCGGCAACCGCCTCGCAGGTCAGGTTTTCGGCGAAAAGACCGTTTATATCATCGCCGGCACGAACAAGATCTGCCCCGACTTTGAGTCCGCCGTTTCCCGCGCGCGCAATGTCGCCGCCACGCAGAACTGCAAGCGCTTTCCCGCAAAGACGCCCTGCAAGCTCGACGACAAGTGCCACGACTGCCGCTCGCCCGAGAGGATCTGCAACGCGATGCTCGTGCTGTGGGGTCCGATGATGGACATGGAAAAGGTCGAGGTCGTGCTGATAGACGAAGAATTGGGGATGTGAAAAATGTATATTGACTGGACGTATATAGTCCTTGTGCTGCCGGCAATGCTTTTTGCGATGTGGGCAAGCGCAAGGGTCAACTCCACCTTTGAAAAATACAAGAAAACGCGCAACGTGCGCGGCATGACCGGCGCCGACGCCGCGCGGTGGGTGCTTGACCGCAACGGTCTCAGAAACGTTCGCATCGAGCACATTCAGGGCTCACTGACAGATCACTACGACCCCTCTGCCAATGTCGTGCGCCTGTCCGACGACGTTTATTCGAGCACCTCGACGGCCGCCATCGGCGTTGCCTGCCACGAGGTCGGACACGCGATACAGCACGCGACGAACTACGCGCCCGTCAAGATTCGCACGGCGATAGTTCCGATCACGAACATCGGCGCAAAGCTCTCCGTGCCGCTTATCATAATCGGCCTGCTGCTCTCGTCGATGGGCGAGGTCTTCGTTATGATCGCTTATATCGGCTGCGCGCTTTTCGGTCTTGTCACGGTGTTCCAGCT
>CEAB01048338.1_pt1 | contig 18600 bp, 11 predicted proteins | sample 557651 | NCBI WGS metagenome assembly CEAB01 (sample SAMEA3182046, study PRJEB8094) | gut metagenome | biome: human; feature: gut; material: Stool; isolation source: human stools | place: Canada | collected 2011-11-15
TTTTATCGCTATGTTTCTAATTATAAGTGAAATATATTTATTCTTATATCGAACTCACGTTAAATAATAACTCCAATACACAAACACAAAATTTGCCCTGCCATTTTTCCCGTAGCAGGGCTTTCTAATAAAATATATGATTGACTGAAAATTACTTCAATTTTATATCTGAATAGCAGAAAGAACTAGGCTTCCGATATTAACTGTTATATCACCGCTAATACTTTAAAATCCGGTAAGACAAGTAGAATAACCTTTTTTCTTTTCTTTTTTATATTCTCTATATAGGAAATAGAAAATTTTTGGTTGTAAGAGTTATAGATTTACTGTAAGTAGTTGATTATATTCTAATTCATTTATTGTGAAGTAAAGATATTCATATATAGTATCTACCAATTTTCATATTTACCTCCAAACATCATTATTTCAATATCTTCTTTCATTATAATCTATCTATTGTCTTATTTACCTTTCACTTAAATAATCTAAGAACTGAATATCTTAGTTTTGACTTACTACTGTCTTTTTGAAAATGGAAATATTACTTTGCATCAATAATACGATCAATTCTTTCTTGTTCTTTCTTTACAAACTCATATAATTCGGGTTCGAGAGCCAGTTTGTGAGTTTGGATTTGGTTGAATATTACTGATTCAAAAATGTTCATTAGTTCTCTGGCTATATCTATTATATTATTTTTTTTCTTGCAAATATCAGATATTATCGGTGTGTATTCGGGATTGAGTTTCTTACATGTTGTTGCCATTTGTTTTACAATGTTTGTAATACACACCGTTTGTTCTTCTATTGAGAGCTTATCTCGGGATTCTAAATGCAGATGTAGTAAGTTGATACATTTTACCCATTGTCCATATAAATCTCTAATTATATTCAGACGAGTGAGCAAGATATTGGCAGTAGGATAGTTTTTTAATTTTATTAGCTGGATATTCAGCCGGATATTATTCAATTGATCTTGCTCTGCTATATGGTCGATCTTATGTCTGTCTTCTGTCGTAATGTCTTGTCTATCCATTTTGAAGAGAAATCAAGAACATCAATTGGTTTTATAGAATGGATTATCTCTAGAATATTATTTACCATTTCATCAAGCCTTTTTTGCTCTTGTTCTTTACGAATCAGCAAAATTTGAAGTTTAGGATTTTCTCTATTCTGTTTATTGGATGCATTTATGGACTTGAAAGCAATTATCAAAGCGATTGTAGTTGCTACCGATCCTATAGCAGTCCAGTCTATTGTATATAAATCAATATTCATTTTGTTTATTACTTCTAGTAGTTTTTTTCTACTTCCTTATCATTCTCTGTATCATTATCACGATCCATACAAATACAATAAAGGGAGCGGTTAAAGTCGTTATCCCTAATTTCATTCCGATAATCTGTAATATGGTAGACAATGTAATAGCTCCCGTTACCCATATACAACTTTTCTAATCTGTTCCTCCCAAGACTATGGCACATAATACACCATTATAGTAATAGATAGATAAATACATTGTGTACGTTCATTAATTCATCAATAACTGGGGCGGATTTGACCAAAGATTGCAGTATATTAGTCGATAAATAAAATATCTGCAAGAATTATATTATAACAATACAACTTCTTACAGATATTTGTAAAATCCTATTTTTAATATATCTATAATTTTTTTATAGATATAATTTAATAGATGACTTTATTTCAGAGAACGAGTTCCTGTCAAAATATCATCGGGGACTTTGTCACAACGTACATATACTGAAATATCTTCCGGATTATCTTTAACAATCCATTTCATTGAATTGTCCAACATTTCAGTCACTATATATTTATTAGTCCAATCACCTTTACCAAAATCATATGTACCACTCAGAATAAAGTCATCTTCTTTTTCTTCTATCAAAAATGAACCAGTCAGTTTTCGTGAATACATACTATTGAGGTTTTGATACATTATATAAGTATGTTCTTTTCGGTCGAAGGTGATATAGCAATAAAGTTTGTCATTCATTTCCTTTCCATTCCATTCACTCAAACGCCATGTACCGTTGAGATTCTTATAGTTTACTTCCAATATTGCGTCTTTTACATCATCGTCATCATTACAGGCTACAAATGTGGCGAGTAACATGGTACATAACAGCATTTTAAAAAATACGTTCATTACTTTTCTTTTTTACTTGTTTCTTTACTAATTTCTATTCTCAAAATCCATTCTCTATAGACACGGTAACTGTGCGTTCTGAGGGCGTGGAGCTGATTCCTTCCAGAATGACCGGAAACTTTAGAGGATATTTTAGGCCTTGAGGTATCAGGTGTTTGTTTACCTTGATGAAAATATTCGCTTCCATTCCGGCCGGTATGACTTCAGGCTCTACTGTTACGGTTACATAATCAGGGAGCAGGATTTTCATGGCTGTTACCGTCAGCGGATTGTTCCCACTATTTATACAGGTGAGACGTTCGGCGGCAATGCCTTCAGGACCTGCTTCTGTAAAATGGACCACTTTTCTTCTAAGTCTCAAATCCCCCATTTTATAGGGAAAATTTCTCCATTGCTTTTTGGAAGGAGTGACTATGCCTGTCAGCACAAGTTCTGCTACCGGAGTTGAAGAAGACTGGTCGGTATACACAAAAGCACGGGTATATAACTTTCCTGGATGTCCGTCCGGATGATAGGTGAGTACAATCTCACCTTTTTCACCCGGATTCAACTCTTTTTGTGTAAATTGGGCAGCTGTACATCCGCAGGTTGTAGTCACCTTGGTGAGTTTGATGCTCCGTTTACTTGAATTGTGAAAAACAAAACGATAAGCGGATGCTTCATCATCCTCGGATAATGTACCGACGTTGATCTCTTGTCCGGTAACAAACTGCAAGATTTTTTCCTGTGCATTGGCACAATGCGTAGCAACCCATATCAGCAGAAAAGTGATTAATGAATATTTTTTCATATCCGTCCTTTTGCGATAGAGTCAATTTATAACCAGCCATTGCCACCGGCATTGGTACGCACAGTGATATAGAACTCTTGAGTGGTAGCACTTCCTCCATTTAGCTTGGCGGTAGCTACAGCCTTAGTCAAACCAGATTTCAATCCTTTTACTGTATATTTGCCGGGAGCTATTTCAGTCACTGTCGCAACCGTTTCGTCAGCTACCTGACAAGTGAAGTCTGCATTTCCGGGTTTAAAATAAGTAGCCAAGTTAATGGTTGTCGTCTTGCCTGTTCCCAGATAAATGTTGGGCACTTTCATGTCTACACCAGAACCTTCGATGTTATTCAACAATAGAGCTGCATCGATCATGCCGCCTACTTGACCGACATAATCACTTAACTGAAGACGGGTAGGATGATTAGTTCCGTTAACCGACCAGTTTTCGTAATATAGTTTGCTTTCATCGGAATAAGTAATCGGTTGTGTGGATTTCAATAATAATTTCCGGAAGTCTTCGGCGCGGAAGTGCTTGCCGAGTTTCACTGCATAAGACAACCCCAAAGCAGCTACGCCTGACACATGAGGACATGCCATCGAAGTCCCTTCGTAGTATCCATAGTTATCACCGAAATCGGTTGAGGTAGATCCATTCGCATCGGGTGTAGCAGTTCCTCTTCCCGGGAGGGTAGAGAGTATAGAACCATATTCAGTGCAATGATACCAACTGTCACCGCCGGGAGCCGAAATGTCAACTCCTGTGCTGTAATTGGAGTAACAAGCCGGAGTTTCATCGGCAGCTGTTGCGGCGACTGAGATATAGTCTTTGTATGCTCCCGGATAAGAAGACATCGGAGCAAATTCATTTCCTGCTGCGAAGACTACGATTCCGCCTTCAATCACTCCGTTCGGAGAACCGGCATTGTTAACAAAATAATCCAATGCCTCCTTTTCCAATGGGGTAGTGGATGCCCATTCTTCATCTGTTGTAGGTCCCGGAGTATAATTCATGGCGTTGGAACGCCCGGAGTTATATCCCCAACTGCATTGCAAAATAACAGCACCGTTATCTGCCGCATATTTGATAGCTTGGGCTTCGGCAAAAAGAGTTACCCCTTTATCTCCGGAAAATAATTGGCAGGACATAATCTTCACACCCGAATTATCTGTTCCGTCACCACCTGCTATACCGGATACGCCTATTCCGTTATTATTGACAGCAGCAATTGTTCCGGCAACGTGTGTACCATGTCCGGTATCCGTAGCTTCCGACCAAGATATATATCCATTTCCGGATACGAAATTATAGCCGTGTACGTCTCCTGCATATCCGTTCCCATCATTATCTACAGGAGAAGTAACATCATTTTCTCCCGGATTTTTCCACATGTTTTGAGCCAGGTCTTTATGAGTGTACATTACTCCTTCGTCCAAAACGGCAACAATAATAGATGGATCACCGGTGCATTTTTTCCACGCTTCTTTACAGTTCACGTCTGCACCGACCGTTACAGTCCCTTCTTTGGCTTCTTTTATTGTTCCGTTATTGATGTAGCTCCATTGCAAAGCCAGTCCCGGATCATTAAATGGCCTTTCTGCCGATTCACTTGTACACATGGCAATGGCACGTTTGGTTTGCTCGTCGAGCATAAAAGGACGCTTTTGAGTGTTGTAAGCCCGTTTTATAGTACGGTTGTATTCGATAGCTGCAATTTCTCCAACATTGGATAGGTCTTGAGCTATTTTCTGCAAATCCGCATCCTTATCAAAACGTACCAGATACCAAAGGTGAAGCCCTCTTTTACGAGTACGTTCTTCATGGCGTACATCTACCGGGAAAATACGTTCAAAATGATAAGCGCCTGCAACATCCAGCACTTCATCTACAGTGGGAATACTGGAACGAGTCATCACACCCCGTTCTGAACGTGTCTGTGCCTGATCCAATAAATCAGCAACTTCCGGTTTGAACTTGATTAACAATTCTCCCCGGCATGCATCTGCCGGAATGGAAGTTACCGGAGTAGTCAGTTCATTCGTTGTTACCATTTCCGTGTCTGTGCAGGACACGAAAAAAGCAGTGAACAAAATCGCTATTTTATAGTATATCTTTTTCATAATTCTTCAACTGTTTAATTTTCCCAAGTCGGGCGTTTGTTAGGATACAACTCGTAATATTCTTCAAAATCCTTCGGTATATTGACAAAGCCCGGAAGGTTGCCTTTTGTATCACTCTTTGCATCTTCTTGAGTAAAGATGAAAGTGAATGAGTTCCAGTCAGCCATTTGAGGATGAAGCAGAATCCAATTGGGAATTTCACCATGCAAATAGTTCAGGTTGACAGTAAATCCCTTGGTCTTGAACATTACCTTCGGTGTACCTACCAGAATTTCAGGTAATTCATCTTTCTTATCTCCTGTATTGTGGGATGCTTTAATATCTTCCTCTGTATAGAGATCAAACAATCCGGAGTCAGACAGATCTTTATCAGTTGGCAATTCACCCTCGATATAGTTATTGGAAAGTTGTAAAGTATCCAATTCCCATGCCAGTATTTCCATGAAGCGCCGTTTATCTGCATAGCTGTTCAAATCCAAATATAAGCCATCCTTATCTTTATCCAGCGTAGTCAGATCGGAAACAACGTCTCTTCTTCTGTTGGCATTCATTTTCAACACTTTTAAGTTCGGAAGTATCTCTTTATTGAGCACAGCCGGTATCTTGTTGAAATTATTGCTGGACAGACTTAAAACTTCCAATTTGTCTCCCAGCTTCTTTAATTCGTTGATATCAGGCAATTCCGTCAAGCCATAAGCATCCAACCTCAGATTTTTCAGATATTCCAACTGACAGACTTCATTTCCTAATTTGATACTCTTCAATCCATTATTCGCATTACTGAAGAATTCCAATGTTTCTACATATTTCAGATGGATGACTTCAGCAGGAACCGATTCTTCTGTTTGGAACATGCTAAAGAGAACGGAACGCACACGACCTTTCATTTGAGGATTATCTTTTACCTCCTGATCGGTATTTTCCCAAAGTTTTACACCGTTCCAATATCTCATATTGCGGCTACCATCCCAAGGCGACATCACATTCAGACGTTCGCTGATAATCAGCAGTGCCAATGAGTCTCCTGCACGGTTGTCCGTAATGGTAGGAGCTGCTTTTTGCATTACCGTCACAACCGTTTCCTGAGGATTTCCGTCATTGTCTGTAAATTTGAAAGCAATTTTAGCCGCACGCTTCTGGTCTTCTACATTGACATTCCAATCAAAACGTAGTTTGGCGGCAACCGGGCGCTGACCATAGTCAAGATTCAAATCTTTCTCTTTGTAAGTCGTAGAGAGCCATTTGGCCTTTTCGCCCATTTCACCGGTGTCGTTTCCGGATTCATCCAAAATAGCTTCCTTTATTTCTACGCTAAATCTCACGTTGGTTACAACAGACAGTTCAAAGAAACGCTTGTCTTTTAGTGCCGAATTTTCAATCAGCGTATCAGTGGTGGAAGGATACACTCCCAGTTGATATCCCATCTGGGTCAGTTTGATGGTCTTAGGCATCTCTCCGGCAGCTTCTATACGGATGGATGCTGTTCTCGGTTCTGCCAATACCGATGCATCTGCTGAAACGGTGAACTCTCCGCTTCCCATACCATTTGCCGGTGTAATCTTCAACCAGGATGCGTTTGCATTTATATTCCAGGTATTGGCAGTAGTAATTGTCACACTCTCTGTTCCGCCATTTTCCGGAAAAACCAGTTCCTCCGTGCTCAGCCCGAAAGCAATTGCTTGATCATCGTCATCATCGTCTGTGCAAGCCGTAATGAAAGCAGCAGACAACATCAAGCCTAAAGTCAGTTTTACTATATATTTCTTCATAAAATTCTATTTTACTGCAATACAACTTATTTATTCTCCAACTTTAATGCAGGACATCCGCGGATATTCTGCCAAGAGTCGTAAATCAATGTATACATTCCGGCAGTGATATAAGGACAAACGGCTGATACGTTAATTACGATTTCCGGATTGTCGCTGATATCGAGTATGTAAATGCGGTAAGAGATTTCCTCAGTTTCGGGCACTTCACCGATATCATTACCACCTAAGAAGAGACGTTGCAGTACCGGGCAGGTAGCTACATTGGTAGGCCATTCTTTCATGCAACGATAACCGTCCGCGTCACGTTGATGACGGACTGCGATAGAACGCAATGTCTGAATATACAGTGCCTCGAACGGGAACTTGTTGAATCGGTTGTAACTTAAATCCATCTGTACTATATAGTAGAAGTTGGTAGAGAAATCTTCCGGTAGTTCAGTCAGGCAGTTGAAAGTCAAATCGAGTGTATTCAGCATATTGGCTCTCGGACCTTTTGAAGCTCCTTTAGGAAATTCGGAAATCTGATTTCCTGCCAGAGTCAACGAACTTACCGGAGAACCCGCCTGAATGATGGCCCCCGGAAACTTAGTCAGCTTGTTGTATGATAAGTCTATCGTAGAGGCATTGATCCCTTTATAGCCGTTGCCATCATTTTCAATGCTTGCTATTTCGTTGTATGAGAAATTGACAGAACTCATGACATAAATGGAGCTGGCATCGAACATATCGGGCAATACTTTCAGCTTGTTGTGAGAGAATGAATATGTTTCGATGTTGTTGATACCGCTGAAATTATCCGGAATTTCTTCAATCTCATTATAGTCCATGGTCAGTTGCGTTAAATCGATATCAGCACCCATCGGATAAAGGGTTTTGATTTTGTTGTGTACGCAATCCAACTTGGACAACTTTTTCATCTCAGCAAATTCTTTCGGAATTTCTGTCAGGTTGTTATAACCCAAGTATAAGATTTGTATACTCTTTCCGGCATCTGATGTTGCTAGACTCTTCAATCCATCCAATAACTCTTCACTTGAAAACTGAGGGTTCATGGCCAAGTTCAATGCCTCCAGATTCTTCAATTCATTTAATTCCTCAGGGAATTCTGTCATTTTCTGGCAATTGTAAATTTCTACGTCGCGGCACTCTTCCAAGTATTTCATAGAAGAAGGTAATGAGCTAATCTCACCGTTGGCAATATAGAACTGGCGCAGTTTAGTCAGATTCTTAAAGATGTTATCTCCATCCTCAAATCCGGTAATACCATTTGTATAGTCACCCGGCTGCACATCTGTCGGCATGATATTTGTCTCTTTAGTCTTGTTTTTCTTCAAGTCCTCAACTTTGAAATCCGGTTGCAATGTTGCAGAGAAGTTGGCGTACGGACTTTTTTTCAAAAACTTATTGTAATAGTCATTACGTGTCTCCTCAAGATAAGTAGTAGCGGCTTCCGCTTCGTATTTCATTTGCGGACTGATAGAGCCGATCTTGTCGTTATGAGAACCGAGTGTCAAGACTGTAAGTTCGGTAAGCAAGCCGAGCTCTTTGGGGACAACTCCTTTGGGATTGAAATCGCCGATATTCAAGGCTGTTACACGACCTTCGCTGTTCACTGCGACTCCCGGCTGATTTCCCCACATATCTTCTTCCTTGTTAAAGTCCCAGTTGGTACCACGTGGATATCCCTCGCCATTGAACGACCAGTTCTTTCCTCCTAAAGCTTCCCAAATCGCTTTCAAAGCATAATAATCCTGGATATCTGCAGCCAGACGATTGGTTTTCACCGGAACTTCTGCATGGGTCTCTTCACCCTCCTTGATAATAAAACTGTTTTCTTTCAGTGATGCAGTCGATTCCAAAGGTATTTTACTTGTCTTATTGTAAGTAGTGTATGAGATGACTTCATATTCACCGGCCTCTAAAGTAACTAATGTGTCGATAACGCCGACTGCCATTCCCGGACTTCCGGCTTCCGTACCATCAAATCCCTCTTTATATTTCACTTTCAAGTTGGTGAAAGTGCTGTCCTGCTGAGTATAACGGTTTCTTACTTTGATATCCACTTTAGCTATCTCAGAGAAAAGATACGTCTTTCCACCTCCGTTTCCTCCGGCACGTGTATTTTCAGAAGTGCCTTCATAAAAGTCTTTCACTAATTTGAACTTTACCAAACCACTGTTGACAGCTTTCACATAAATGTCCTGTACGATCAATCCACCTGTCTGTATGGTGAAAGTGGTAGGCTCTGCCGGTTCTCCAGAGAATATTTTCTCTTCCACTTTGTTGAACAGGTAATAACCGATCAGTTTGTAATCTCCCGGAAGCAACTCTAGTTTATCGCTACGCAAGCCATATTCTGCCAACTGATCGTTATAAGCATTCAGAGGAACACTTTGAGTAATAGTTGTGTTGTTATGCAAAAGTACAACCTGCATTTTCTTGGCATCATTCAAGAAATCCAATTTATCAGTAGTTGCACGAGTGGCAGACTCCTCCCCATCTTCAATACTCTTATAGAGTTTAAACTGTACATAGCCGTTGCCTACCTGCATCTCTTCGTTGTCATCGGAGCATCCGGTTATTGCCACTGTGCAGAGCAGGGCAATAACTGTGACTATATTCAGTTTTGAAAAGAATGATTTTAATTTCATAATTTGAAAATATCTTTTTTTTCTAATATAATTATTCGAATGCAATATATAGTACACCAGATGCTCTCCACATATTATCTCTTATTACAATGTACATATCTTCATCTCCAATCTCAACATTTTCAGAGATATCTAAATAGAATGTATTGCCTGTAGCATCCAACGTGACTCCATCCCAAAGAGAGCTTTCATGGCTGTCAACGGATATACCTTTCGCCTCAATAATCAGCGTTATTGCAGTGTCTGGTTTTTTCATGGTTAATTTCCATGCATTTTCTGTTCCGAATTCATTTCCCAACTCTGGTACTTGAACTAAGCCCTCTGTTATAGGGACACCATCGCCAGTCATGATGTTAAATCCTTCTTTTTCTCCTTCTTGGTTAATTCTTGTCAAGATGTATTGCTCATACTCCGGCTTTAACTCACCATATTCATCATCGTATGGATGGTTTAATAAATCTTTTCCTTCTACATTGAGAACATCTGGTATGGCAAGTATATATCCTTCTCTTTTTTTATCACTATTTAGAATTACTGAAATCGTAACATTGCGATTGTCATTATTGCTTGTATTTTTAATGTCTGCAATAATCCAATCGTCTTTTCCCAATAATGTGTATCCATTTGCCATGCTATAAGCAAAACTATGCAATTTATATGTACCAGGGGTAATTACTTGTAATTCTATAAACTCTTTCTCTATGATTTCCGGTTCGTCTTCTCCTGGTGTACCAGATGAAATCCAATATTGTGTACCATCCTGTGAGAACGTCCATCCTTTGAAAGGATCTGTCGGGAACTGCACAGCATCTTCCGGCATTCCTTCATACGCAACCGGAATCTCGATAAAATATTCTTGTCCGTCCTTATTTACGAATACAATTTTGTTATTTATATCTCCTGCTTCTAACGGATATCTCACATCTGCATTCTCAGCAAAATCAAGAGCAATAACAGATATCTTTCCGGCTTTTCCTACTCTGTATTTGCCATCAATGGAGATCCATTCCGGATATCTTTGTATTTCCCAATCAAAATTCGCAACTACGCTGATATTCTCCAAACTGATTCCTATAACTGAATATTTCAATGTAGCCGGATTTCCCTCTCCGAAAGGATGTTCGATGTCCTGATACATCTTTAAATCGCGTGTATTGGCAGAACGGTTCACTACAGCAATCGCTTGCGTCTGCCCTCCCATTGATAATGTGATTTCAGCCAAAGAATTTTCAAAATCCCACACATCGTCTGTAGCTATTATTTGCACCTTCTGTTCACCCGCCTTACCGGCCAATGAATTCTGCAATTCACCGTCTACAGAGAATTTGCACCATAATTTGGAAGAAGCGAGTGTCCAAGGCTGGTTGGCGGTAAATACCAACTCGGCCGACTCATTCTCTCCCGGCTGGCAATTAAGTACTACCGATTCCGGGAATACCGGAACTTCCAGTTTGTCGTCGTCATCCGAACAAGCAGTAAAGGTAGTCATAGCCAGCAGCATTGAAAATGCTCCCAAGAGCCATTTTATATTTTTCATACTCATTTGAATTTCCGTTTATTTAGTTATTCTCATCTGATGGTTCTTCCGGTTTAACTCCGGCTTCAGCATCACTGATCCATTCAAGAATAGTCAGATAGGTGTTTTCTGTCTGTACTTCGTCTCCCTTTTGTGCATACAGCATAAAATATAACATACAATAATGCTGACATACATTATAATAAGAAAGCATATTGACAGGTTGCTGTATTCTTAGATTACCATCTCCAATTGGTCCTCCGAAAACTTCATTCGTACTGGCTATCACCTGACCTTGCTCCAAGTCGATTAGCGGTTGGAGCGGATCTTCGGTACTAAAGCGTATTTTAATGTCATATCCTTTATAGAAGAAATCTTTGAGTATGACTGCATTTTCTTCTTCCGGATCGGGTTCGGTCATAATGATACGTTCTGTTACACCCGGCATGTGGCTATCAAAATATGTAGAAGTAACACGACAGTAGCGAGTGAAGGTATTCAGATTGAATGGACATACTTTGCGCAAGACAACGCGTGCCTTATCACCATATACGCTCCATATCTGTTCTTTATTGACCAGGCGCAGCGTGACACCGATAGAATCCGTGTCTGCAATTTTGTCGAAATTACCACGGATACGCACCGCTGTAGAGTACTCACCGGCTTTAATCGTCACTGAGTTGGACTCGATTGAATAATGTTTCCCTTCGATGGCGTTGCTCTCCTTGTCTATTACTTCTACTCCGTAGGTGCGGTCGTAACCACATGCTTGGGTAGCTGATATATATACATCATGGTAGTCATTATTCTGAATGGCAATAGTCGATAATGTATCGGAGAACATGACATAATTCGGACCGTCGTATGTGACATGATCTTCGTCACATCCTGCCAGGCTGCATCCTATGATGACAGTCGTGCATAATCCTGCTAGATAGTGTTTCATTGTCATATATTCTGTTTAGTTACTTATTTATTGCTCTCATTCGGTTCAACTTGCGACCCCGGTAAATCCAGTTCGTGTTGTGGAATAGGCCATACAAACAAAGGATTGGAAGCATCTACCTTCAGACTGCTTCCTACTGCAATCGTATTCGCTTGTGGCTTACGGGTGAATCCGTCAACAAGTCCTTGTTGCCCCCAACGTTTCAGGTCATTCAAACGGAAGCCTTCCATATAAAGTTCCCTCACACGTTCTTCTGATATTTCCTTAAACCAGTTTTCTTCCGTTAAAGAAGCGGAACCGTAGTTTGAATAACGTGCCTGACGTAATGTGGTAAGATCATTTGCTCCTTTCCCATATTCAGGATTCGACTTCTGGCAATAAGCTTCTGCGCGAATCAGATACTGTTCAGAGAGACGGAATACTTTCGGCATGGTAACATGCAGGATGTTCTGTTCATAGAATTCCTGGTTTCCGAAATATTTAGCCAGCAAAGGCCATTGTAGACCGTGTTCGTATCCGGTTCTATAAAATTGGAAGAAAGTAGTAGCACGCAAATCAGTATCTGCATACAGATTCAACACCCATTCTGCCGGAACATAATCCGGTTTGAACGAATTGAAATCATAATTGAAGAATATCTGTCCTAAACTTCCACCATATGATGTGGTGGTGAATCCTACTTTCCAGATGGTTTCCGTGGAATGGTCGTACTGCCACATATACTGATAATAGGAAGTTTCGGAATCAATCATTTCGGTTGTACTGGACAACTTGAATTTACGGCTGTCGATTACTTTCGAAGCATACTCAATTGCCTTGTCCCATTCTTGCATATTCAGATAGACACGTGCGTAAAGAGCGTTTACTGCATATATAGTGAAGTAGAGAGTATCATAATAAGATTCGTCATTCTCGTTTTCATCCGGTTTGAGGCAAGTCGCAGATTGAGCTAGATCGTCTAGTACGAATTGATAAGAGTCCTTCAAGGAAGCACGTTTCAATGTGCCAGCGTTTGAATAGCTTGATACCAATACTACTCCCAGTTCATCAGCGGCAGTGGCAGGATCGTATGCTTTGCAATACATCTTGATAAGATCCGAATATGAGAGGGCACGGGCAAAGAGAGCCTCTCCCTTGAACTGTTGTAATTTCTCATAATCTTCATCGTCAACCTCCTGCTCCAATACGGCAATTCTTTCCAGCAGGAAATTGCATTTACCGATCAGAGCATTTAGTGTTCCGTAAACGGCTTCCACTTCTGTATTGGTAGGCAGGATATCCCAGCGCCAAATGTTGCCGTATGTATTGGTGTATCCTTCTACGGCATAAGCCAGATCGGCTTGTAAGTCGGGTAATAATGTCAGTAAGCCGCTATAAAGATTAGGATTCTTCATGTAGGCATAAATTCCAATCACAGCCTGATTGGCTTCTTCTACAGTTCTGATTGCATCTCCTTCCGGAATCGCATCTTCAGGATATTTGTCTAGACAAGACACCGAAGAGAAAGCGACAGCAGCCAAGGTGATATATATCTTTATCTTTTTTATCATGATTACTATGTTTTTAGAATGTAATGTCTAATCCGAAACTGAACTGACGTGACATCGGATAGGCAGCCTGATACATGTTTGAGTTCGTTTCCGGATCCAATCCTGTAAACTTGGTGAATGTCAACAGATTCTGAGCTTGTCCGTAAAGACGCGCAGAGCTGATGAATTTGGTCTTCTTCAGCCAATTCTGCGGCAGGGTATAGGACAACATCAGGTTTTTCAGACGAAGGAATGATGCGTCTTCCAAGAAACGGGTATCATGCTGTGCATAAACGCCGTGACGAGGAATATCCGTTATGTCTCCAGGCTTTTTCCAACGGTCGTAAAGCAGTCTTTTCGATTGGTTGTACATAGAGAATTGTCCGTTGCTTTCTTCCATATAGCGGTCGTTGTTGTAAAGCCAACGATCGGCCATCCAACTGAACTGTGTATTTAGTGACCAGCCTTTCCAAGTCAGTGTAGTGCCGAAACCACCCTGCCACGGAGCGATATAGCTTTTACCGGTCATCACTTTGTCTGCTTCTCTGAGTTCAGTAGTCACTTCACCGTCTTTGGTGTACCACAACGCATCACCATTAGCCGGATTGACACCAGCATAGCGGTTCATGTAAAACTCACTGACAGAATGCCCTACGGTCAGTTTGCTTGCGGTGGTACCTACAATGTATTCATCTGCACCGTTATACAGCTCTTTCAGCTCATTTTTGTTGTAAGAAACATTGGCATTGATATTCCATGTGAAGTCCTTTGTCCGGATGATGTCGGTATTTAATGACATTTCGACACCGCGGTTGACCATCACGCCGACGTTGTCCCAACGAGAGGAGTAACCTCCATCAGAGTAGGACACAGGAACTTCCATCAACATATTGGAAGTACGTTTGTTATAGAACTCGAAGTCAAAGTTGATACGGGAAAATAATCCCAGGTGCAAACCGATATTGGTGGTCCACAACTGTTCCCAACCTAATTTTTCATTACCTCTTTGAGAAGGGGCAATACCTGCTTCTCCCATATAATCAAGTCCGCCGGATACCAAAGCCAGGTGGTCATAATTGGGAATGGTAGAGTTACCGGAAGTACCTGTACTGAATGTTACCTGTGCGTTGGTCAGCCAGTCGTATTTCTGTATGAATTTCTCTTTACGCAAGTTCCACATTAAACCTACCGACCAAAAGGTAGCCCAGCGACCGTCTACACCGAAACGGGAAGAACCGTCCGTACGGACAGAAAAGTCTGCATAATAACGGTCGTCATAGTTATACTCACCTCTACCGAAGAAAGATACATATGCATAAGCGGCAGCTACATCACTCCAACTGGTAGCACGTGTACCGGAAGTGACGTTGGTCAGGAAATCGTTATTCTGCCCTCTGGTACTTACCATAAAACCTTCCTGACGGAAGTCAACGCCTTCCTGTCCAATCATAAAATTGAAAGAATGGATGTCTTTCAACATAAAGCGGTAATTAGCCGTATTGGTAATGGTCAGGTTCAATATATCCGTAGAACTTCTGCCGGAGCTACCTTGCAGGTTGTTCGGTTTATAGCTTGGGAATGATTGCATAAACGCTGACTGGTGAGAAAAATCGATACCAAATTGAGAGCGGATTGTCAGCCCTTCTAATAGTGTCGCCTCAGCAAAAAGCGTAGATATTACTTTATATTTCTTATATTTTACAGGGTTATTGGCCATCCATTCCAACGGGTTTTCTCCTGTTCCTGTCCAGCTTCCGTCGTTGATGGAAGCAAGCGAACCGTCTTCACGATAAGGATTCCAGTAAGGCAGCATAAAGCGTGCAGCCGGAATCGGAGCATTCAGTGCGTAACCGTTTCCGGACTCGGCCTGTTCTGTCTCATCGTAGGAAAACATAGAGTTTGTGCCTAATTTCAACCATTTGGTAGCTTTGTTTTCTACATTGGCACGCATGTTATACCGGCGAAAAGTTGAGCCTGTGGTGATACCGTCCTGATCAAAGAAACTTCCGGATACGAAATAGTTTGTTTTTTCTGTAGCACCATTTACCGACAATTCATAATTTTGCAAAGGGGCGCTGTCATTGAATACCTGGTCAAGCCAGTTGACATTGGTTCTTCTTAATACATCATAATCTTTTCCGGCATCTATTCCGATTTCTTTTTCATATTGAATGCGTTCTTCTGTATTCATCATATTCCATTTGGAACGGGTCAGTTGTGAAAAACCGTATTGTGCACGGAAAGTTACTTTGGCTCCATCCATTGAACGTCCTCGCTTGGTGGTGATGACTACAACACCATTGGCGGCACGAGCTCCGTAAATAGAAGTAGAAGAAGCGTCTTTCAGTACAGAAATGGATTCGATGTCACTCGGACTGATTGTATTGAAATCTGAACTGGAAATAGGTACTCCATCCAATATAAACAGAGGGGAAGTGCCTGAGTTGATGGAGTTTGTTCCACGAATCTGGAACGTGGAGGCTGCACTGGGTTCACCCGAACCGGATATAACCATAAGTCCCGGGGTTTGCCCTTGCAGTGCCTGGTCGAAACCGGCAGCCGGTACATTTTCTAATTTTTCTGATTTTACAGTTGATACCGAACCAGCTATTGTACCTTTTTTACGTACACCGTAAGCAACAACTACAACCTCATCTACCATTTCGGTATTATCAACTAAAGTCACATCTAAAACATTTGTTTGAGCATTGACTTTAAACTCTTGAGGCTGCATTCCAATGTATGAAAATCTCAACATTGCGTCCTTGCCTTGAATTTGCAGCTGGTAATTACCGTCAATATCAGTAACTACCCCATTGGTAGTCCCTTTTTGCAATACCGAAGCACCAATCAATGGCATACCATCTGTCTTGGAGACAACTTTGCCTTTGACAACAAATGATTGCGCCATTATTAATTGAACACTTAAGATTGCTAAAAAGACTACTCCGAAAAATAATCTTTTCATCTTGAAATTATAAATTAAATAAATACAGGTTTCTTTGCTGTTACTAGAAGACAATCAATGAAAATTTGAAATGAATCTCTTGATTTGATGTTTTTAAATTTTACACTTGATTTACAGATAAATAAGATAGAAAGAAAAAAATTCATTTTATTAAAATATATACTAATTGGTTTGCAAAAATACTATAAAACAGAACAAAATGGTAAAAATGTTATTTTTTTAACTATGATAAAAATGTGCAAAAAATGACATTCATTGTCTTTGTGTTATCATTTTCTTATATATCCTTAATTCCGCAACACTATTATAAAATATTTTTTTTAAGTACCTGAGCAACAAAAAGTTGCTCAGGATTTTGCCATGTCAGAGGATTCACTTAACTTAGTGTTGCAAAAAAATAATCAAACAAAACCTCATCAGGCATGGCAAAAATACAAATAAAATCCGAGAAGCTCACTCCTTTTGGAGGAATATTTTCAATCATGGAGCAATTTGACTCCACATTGTCATCTGTAATCGACTCGACACTCGGTCTAAGGTGTAGCTCGTTCGGTTATCAGTACAGTGAAATCGTCCGTTCCCTCATGAGTATCTACTTCTGTGGTGGCTCATGCATTGAGGATGTCACTACTCATTTGATGAACCATCTCTCGCTCCATCCGACACTTCGTACTTGTAGTTCTGATACTATCCTCAGAGCGATAAAGGAACTGACGCAAGGAAACATCTCATACACATCAGATACGGGTAAGAACTACGATTTCAACACGGCTGACACACTCAATACCTTACTGCTCAATTGTATGTTTGCATCCGGCCAACTGAAAGAGGGCGAGATGTATGATGTTGATTTCGACCATCAGTTCATAGAGACTGAGAAGTATGATGCAAAGCCTACATACAAGAAGTTCCTTGGTTATCGCCCTGGCGTGGCGGTTATTGACGACTTGATTGTTGGCATTGAGAATAGCGATGGTAACACCAACGTTCGTTTTCATCAGAAGGACACGCTGAAGAGATTCTTTGAGAGATTTGAGCAGAACGGACTTACAATCAATCGTTTCAGAGCTGATTGTGGATCATGTTCCGAGGAAATCGTGGAGGAAATAGAGAAACACAGCAAATCCTTCTATATCCGCGCAAACCGCTGCAGTTCGCTCTACAATGACATCTTTGCTCTTAGAGGCTGGAAGACTGAGGAAATCAATGGCATTGAGTTCGAATTGAACTCTATTCTTGTTGAGAAGTGGAAGGGTAAAGCATACCGACTTGTGATTCAAAGACAGAAACGGATGGACGGTGTGCTGGATCTTTGGGAAGGAGAATACACATACCGTTGTATCCTGACTAACGACTATGAATCTTCCACAAGAGAAATTGTCGAGTTCTATAACCTTCGTGGAGGAAAGGAACGTATCTTCGATGATATGAACAATGGTTTCGGGTGGGACAGATTGCCCAAATCCTTCATGGCAGAGAACACTGTGTTCCTTCTTCTTACGGCACTTATCCGTAATTTCTACAAGGCCATTATCCACAGACTTGACGTAAAGAGGTTCGGACTCAATGCAACAAGTCGCATAAAAGCGTTTGTCTTCAGGTTTGTCTCTGTACCAGCCAAGTGGATCAGAACATCAAGGCGGTATGTGCTGAATATCTATACCTGTAATAATGCTTACGCAGATATTTTTCAGACTGATTTTGGATAACGCCTACAACTTATGGGTATGATACTGCGTATTGCCTCAAGTCGCATAGTGGGGCAAGGGGATATTGTGGGCAGAAGTGGGTATTTCAGCCTCAATTTATCTGCTAATTCAGTGATGAGAGGACGTTTAGACGCAAGAAGGACGCTGAAGAGCTTAGTTGCGGATTTGAGGTACTTGAGATATGCAAGCAATTCTCTGAAAATCTCGTCAATGATTCGGGTAATGTTCCACGTCGTGGTCCTGTTCCCAAGTTTTCGGATTTGGAAGTGGTGGCGCTATCCCTGACGGCAGAGACCGAGAGCATTGATAGTGAGAAGTGGTTGTTCGACTATAAATTGCAAGAATACAAGGACAGCATTCCCAATCTCATATCAAGGAGACAGTTCAATGACCGCAGGAAGAAAACGTCAGGCCTGTGTGAGGAACTGCGCAAGCGGATTGCCATGGAAA
>CEAB01026594.1_pt1 | contig 18359 bp, 14 predicted proteins | sample 557651 | NCBI WGS metagenome assembly CEAB01 (sample SAMEA3182046, study PRJEB8094) | gut metagenome | biome: human; feature: gut; material: Stool; isolation source: human stools | place: Canada | collected 2011-11-15
CCTCGGTGCGGGTGTCGATGGAGGAGGTGGCCTCGTCCAGAATCAGCATGGGCGGCAGGCAGAGCATGACGCGGGCGATGCAGAGCAGCTGCTTCTGGCCCTGGCTGATGTTGCCACCGTCCTCCGCGATGACGGTATCGTAACCGTCCGGCAGGCGGCGGATGAAGCTGTCGGCGTGGGCTGCTCTGGCCGCGGCAACAATCTCTTCGTCGGTGGCGTCGGGCTTGCCGTAGGCGATGTTCTCGCGGACGGTGCCGGCGCGCAGCCAGGTGTCCTGCAGCACCATGCCGTAGCTGCCGCGCAGGGAAGCGCGGGTCACGTTCCGGATGTCGTCGCCGGAGACGGTGATAGAGCCGCCGTTGACATCATAGAACCGCATGAGCAGGTTGATGAGGGTGGTCTTGCCGCAGCCGGTGGGGCCGACGATGGCGATGCGCTGGCCGGGTTTGACGTCCAGATTCAGGCCCTCGATGAGGGGGCGGTCCGGCAGGTAGCGGAAGGAGACATCCTTCAGTTCCACATGGCCGTCCGGCTGCAGCACCCTGGCGTGTTCGGCTTCGGGCACCTGGTCGTCGGCGTCCAGCAGCTCAAAGACGCGGGCCGCGCAGGCCAGTGCGTTCTGCAGCTCGGTGACGACGCCGGAGATCTCATTGAAGGGCTTGGTGTACTGGTTGGCGTAGTTGAGGAAGATGCTCAGCTGACCGATGGTGATGCCGCCCGCCACAGCATAAATCGCACCCACCAGACCGACGCCTGCATAGACGATGTTGTTGACGAAGCGGGTGGCGGGGTTGGTCATGCTGGAGAAGAAGATGGCCTTCAGGCTGACATCCTGCAGCCGCGTGTTCACCTCGTCAAAGGAGGCAAGGCTCTCGGCCTCGTGGCCGAAGGCCTGCACGACCTTCTGGCCTTCGATCATCTCGTTGACCAGAGCGGTCTGCTCACCGCGCACGGTGCTCTGCCCCTGAAAATACTTGTAGCTGCGCTTGGCCAGGAAACTGGCCACCACCAGGCTCAGCGGGGTGATGCAGACGACCACCAGCGTGATGGGGACATTCTCCCACAGCATGAACAGCAGGGTGCCGAAGATGGTCAGCAGGCCGGAGAACAGCTGGGTGAAGCCCATCAGCAGGCCGTCGGCGAAGGTGTCCACATCGGCGATCATCCGGCTGACGATGTCGCCGGAGGGGTGGCTGTCGAGGTAGGAGAGGGGGAGGGTCTGGATCTTCCGCAGGGCGGCATTGCGCAGGTCGCGGCTGACGGAGAAGGTGATGCGGTTGTTGCAGACGCTCAGCAGCCACTGCGCAAAGGCTGCGAGGATGGCTACGGCCACGATCTGCAGGATGATCTGCATCACACCGGCAAAGTCCACACGGCCCTTGCCGAGCATCAGGTCGATGGCGCTGCCGCAGAGGATGGGGATATACAGCTGGGCGGCCACGCTCACGGCGGCCACGATGAGGCTGCACCCCACGAAAAAGTAGTAGGGGCGGATCTTTTTCAGCACCCGGCGGAGCGTTGCCTTGCGCTGTTCCGGGGTCAGGCTGCTCTTTGCTTTTGCACTCATTTCTGCGCATCCCCTTTCTTGAACTGGCTGGCATAGATCTCCTCATAGACCGGGCAGGAGGCCAGCAGGTCGGCGTGTTTGCCGAGGCCGACGAGTTTGCCGTCGTCCAGAACGAGGATCTGGTCGGCGTGCTGCAGGCTGGCGGCGCGCTGGCTGACGATGAAGACGGTCAGGCTGCCGGGCAGAGCCGCCAGCGCCTTGCGCAGGGCGGCATCGGTGGCGTAGTCCAGAGCGCTGGCGCTGTCGTCCAGAATGAGGATGTCGGGCTTGCCCACCAGTGCGCGGGCAATGGTCAGGCGCTGCTTCTGGCCGCCGGAGAGGTTCCGGCCGCCCTGCTCCACCGGCTCGTCCAGCCCAAGGGGCTTCGCCTTGACGAATTCTGCGGCCTGTGCCGTTTCCAGTGCGGCCCACAGGTCGGCATCCGAGGCGTTTTTGTTGCCCCAGAGCAGGTTCGAGCGGATGGTGCCGCCGAAGAGCTGCGCTTTCTGCATGACGACGCTGACGCTGCCGCGCAGAACGTCCCGCGGGTATGCCTGCGCCGGACGGCCCAGGATCTCAACCGAACCCTCGGTGGCATCGTAGAAGCGGGGGATGAGGTTGATGAGGCTGGATTTGCCGCTGCCCGTGCCGCCGATGACGCCGATGGTCTGGCCGCGTTTGGCTGTGAAGCTGATGTCCGACAGGCTGGGGGCACCGGCACCGGCGTAGGTCAGGCTGACATGGTCGAACCGGACGGCGTCGTCGGCCTTGTCGGCCTCCACGGCATCCGGAAGGGCCGCGGGGAACGCCATCCCCGGTTCCGTGTCCAGCACGGCCTGCACACGGCTGGCGCAGGCCAGCGCCTTGCTGATCTGCACGATGAGGTTGGCCAGCTTGACCAGCTCGACCAGGATCTGGTTCATGTAGTTGACCAGCGCGATGACATCACCGGCTGCCATGCCGCCGATGTTGATCTCGATGCTGCCCACATACAGCAGAGCCACGATGGCCAGGTTGATGATCACGTAGGTCAGCGGGCTCATCAGGGAGGAGAGATGGCCGACGTGGAGCTGCATTTTGGTCAGCAGGTCGTTGGCGGACTCGAAGCGGTCGATCTCGCTCTTCTCCTTGTCAAAGGCGCGGACGACGCGAACGCCGGTCAGGTTCTCGCGGGTCAGGCCCAGCACCCGGTCCAGACGGACCTGGGCGGTCTTATACAGCGGGTTGGTCAGGACCATGACGCCGAAGACCACGATGGACAGCAGCGGGATGGCCACCACGAAGATCCATGCGGCCCGCGCATTGACCGTGAAGGCCATGACCATGGCACCGACCACCACGAACGGGCTGCGCAGGAACAGGCGGAGGAAGAGGTTCAGGCCGCTCTGCACCTGATTGATGTCGCTGGTCATGCGGGTGATGAGGGTGCTGGTGCCCAGCGTATCCATCTCGGTGAAGCCGAGCTTCTGGATGTGCTCAAACAGCGCATGGCGCAGCGAGGTGGAGTAGCCCACAGCGGCTTTGGCGGAGAAATACTGGGCCGTCAGGCTGCAGGTCAGGCCGATGACGGCGAGCAGCAGCAGGATGCCGCACCGCACAAGGATATAATGCAGGTCGTGCGCCGCAATGCCGACGTTGACGATGTCTGCCATGACCAGAGGGACAAACAGGTCGAACGTGGCTTCCAGCATCTTGAACAGCGGCGCGAGGACGGCCTCGCGCTTGTAGCCGTTCAGGTGGGTAAGCATTTTGTTCAAGGCGAAAGACTCCTTTTCTGAAATGTAAATCGGGGGAAACTTTCCCATCGCATATTATAATACAACCGGAGTCGGAATGCTATTGTTTTGCGGAAAAATGCGGTGTGTCTTCCCCATTGTGAAACTTGGGAAATCCTGCTATAATAAATTATTATGACGGATGGAAAAAGAAGGGTGATGCAAATGGCATACGAGAAAAGCGCACGGCGGTTCCGCCCGGTGGGCAGCCGGAAGAAAAAGGCCGCCCCCCAATACAGCCCGGCGGGCACGGGCTGCCCGGTGGTGGAGCAGGCCGTGGAGCGGCTCTACCGGGAGCAGAACGAGACGCATTTCTGGAACCTGATGAACGCCCTGAACTATGCACTGGAGCTGAAAACGCGGGTGCTGGTGCCGCTGGATGCCGCAGCCGACCCGCAGAGCGGCCCGGCCCCGTGGGCTTCCATGCCCATCCCGGCGGAAAAGGCGGAAGGGCTGGACCCCTGGCTGCTCCACACCCGGAAGGAGCGCAGCTACCTGCCCCTGTTCACTTCGGTGAAGACGGCGGAAGCCGAGCGCGCCACGGCCACCCGGCCCATGGCCGAGCGCGGGATGCGGGAGGCCATGGAATATGCCCTGAACACCGACGGCATCGACGGTGTGGTCATCGACCCATGGACCAATTCCGCTACGCTGGATGGCTCCATCCTGAACGGGCTGCTCAAGTCGGAGCGGGGCAGCGAAGGCCCCGGTCTGGAAGAACTGGATGCGGGCTACGATGCCGCGCGGCAGGGCAACTGGGCCGAGGCAGTGCAGCACTATGAAAAAGCCGTCGAGGCGGGCAGCGCCGAAGCGCTGGCGCTGTTGGGCGACTGCCTGTATCAGGGCCGGGGTGCCCGGCGCAGCAAGGTACAGGCCCGGCGGATGTGGAAAAAAGCCGCCAAGGCCGGGGAAGTGCAGGCCATGATCGCCCTTGGCGATGACGCAGCGGCCTCCGGGCAGGAAGCCGCCGCCGCGCTGCAATACTACCGCCGCGCCCAGAGTGCCGCCCGCGGGATGCCGGATGTCTCCTATACGCCGCAGATCCGGCTCCGCATCGCCCAGTGCGAAACGCGGTATGTCTCCCGCAAAAAGGCGCTGATGGAGCTGGCGGAGGCCGAGCAGGGCTTCTGCATCCAGCTGGAAGAGGGGGCACCGGACGCGGAGATCTGGCTGGACGAGACCCGGAAGACCGTGGCGGAGCTGATGAACGAAGGGCTGGAGAACCGATGAGATCGGAAGGAACACAAATTCTTTACATTTGTTCTATGAAATCGTCATAGGAAATCGGTAAGATGATTCTGGAAAAAAATCTGTGCCGCAAGAAAAGAGGACAAGCACTATGAGCAACGTGATCGGAATCGACCTTGGAACGACCAACTCCTGTGTAGCAGTGGTCGAGGGCGGCAAGCCCGTGGTCATCGCCAATGCCGAGGGCGAACGCACCACCCCCAGCGTGGTCGCCTTTACCAGAGACGGTGAACGTCTGGTGGGCGGCGCGGCCAAGCGCCAGATCGCGACCAACTCCGGCCGCACCATCTCCAGCATCAAGCGCTACATGGGTTCCGACCACCGGGTCCACATCGACGGCAAAGACCTGACCCCGCAGGAGATCAGCGCCATGATCCTGACGAAGATCCGCCGCGACGCTGAGAGCTACCTCGGTGAGCCGGTGACCGAGGCCGTCATCACGGTGCCCGCCTACTTTGACGACAGCCAGCGCAAGGCCACGCAGGATGCAGGCCGCATCGCGGGGCTGAACGTTCTGCGCATCATCAACGAGCCTACGGCTGCTGCGGTGGCCTACGGCCTGGACAACGAAGCGCCGCAGAAGATTTTGGTCTATGACCTGGGCGGCGGCACTTTCGATGTCTCCATCATCGAGATCGAGGATGGCACCTTCACGGTGCTGGCCACCGGCGGCGATACCCATCTGGGCGGCGATGATTTCGACGAGCGGATCGTGGAGTATGCGGTGGCGGAGTTCAAGAAATCCGACCGCATCGACCTGAGCCGCGACCCCGCCGCCATGGGCCGCCTGAAAGAGGAGGCCGAAAAGGCCAAGAAGGAGCTGTCCAGCGCGCTGAGCGCACAGCTGAACCTGCCCTTCATTGCGGTGGGCAAAGACGGCCCCCACCATCTGGACCTGACGCTCACCCGCCCGCAGTTCGAGATGATGACCGGCGACCTGCTGGCCCGCACCGTGCAGCCGGTGCAGAATGCCCTGCGGGATGCGGGCATCGCCGCCAGCCAACTGGGCAAGGTGCTTCTGGTGGGCGGCAGCACCCGGATGCCGGCCGTAGAACGTCAGGTCAAAGAGCTGCTGGGCTGCGAGCCCAGCCACAGCCTGAACCCGGACGAATGTGTCGCCATGGGCGCAGCGGTCCAGGGCGCTCTGCTGCAGGGCGGCGGCAAGCTGGCCGGTGCTTCCGGTGCCGCTGCGCAGGGGCTGGTGCTGATGGATGTCACTCCGCTGACCTTGTCCATTGAGACGCTGGGCGGCGTGGCGACCCCGCTCATCAACCGCAACAGCATGATCCCCACCCGGAAGAGCCAGATCTTCACGACGGCGCGCCCGATGCAGACCAGCGTGGAGATCAACGTCCTGCAGGGAGAGCGCCACTTTGCGCGGGACAACAAGAGCCTGGGCAAGTTCAAGCTGAACGGCATCCGTGCCAGCTTCTCGTCCAAGCCGCAGATCGAAGTGACCTTTGACATCGACGTCAACGGCGTTGTGAAGGTCTCCGCCAAAGACCTCGGCACCGGGCGGGAGCAGAACATCACAATCACCGGCAGCACGAACCTGTCGGAACACGAGATCCAGCGCGCCATGGCGGATGCTGCCGCGTATGAGGCCGAGGACAGCCGCCGGAAAGAGCGGCTGGAACTTCACAATCAGGCTGAAGTGCTGGCCTACAAGGTGGATGAGGCCCTGTCCAAGTGCAAAAAGGAGCTGGACAAGGACGAAAAGAACCGCATCAAGGCCGATGTGGCCAACCTCCGCCGCTGCCTGCGGAAGGACAAACCCGAAAAGATGAACGAGACCGAGGAAGCAAACCTCCGGCAGGCCAAAGAGCAGCTGGAAGCTTCGGCCAACCACCTGATGATGCTCTACACGAGCGAAGAACAGGAAGAACAATAAGAAGACAAAAAATCTCCGCGCTGTTGCGCGGAGATTTTTTTTGTCGGCAGGACAGGAACAGAGAGCAGAGCGACGAACGCGTTTACACGATCAGCTCCACCGTGCTCCCCCCGCTGCGGGCCTTTTTGACAAGGACCTGATGGTCGATGCGGTCTTTGAGGGCGGCGACGTGGGAGATGATGCCCACGAGCCGGTCGCCTTCGGTCAGGCCGGAGAGGACCCGGATGGCCTGTTCCAGACTTTCGTCGTCGAGGGAACCGAAGCCCTCGTCGAGGAAGAGGGTGTCCAGCCGGATGCCGCCGGCCGTGCTCTGGACTTCGTCCGAGAGGCCCAGCGCCAGCGCCAGCGAGGCCTTGAAGCTCTCGCCGCCGGAAAGGGTCTTCACACTGCGGCGGGTGCCGTTGTAGTGGTCGATGACGCCGAGGTCCAGGCCGGACTGGCTGCGCTGGTTCTCGGCCCCGACCCGCTCCAGCTCGTACTGCCCGGCGGTCATCTGCATCAGGCGGGTGTTGGCGTGGACGAGGATGCGGTCGAGATAGTGCATCTGGATGTAGGCTTCCAGTTTGATCTTCTGTTTGCTGCTCAAGGTGCCGCCCGCTGTGGAGGCCAGCGCGTTGACCCACTGCCAGCGGGTCTCCAGCACCTGCCGGGCGGCGGCCAGGCGGCGGTAGTCGGCGGCGGCGCGGCGGTTGGGCACGAGCTGGGCCGTCAGGGCTTTTTCCTGTTCGGCGGCCTGCTGGCGGGCCGTTTGCAGCGCGGCGAGCCGGGTGCGCAAAGCGTCGAGATCTGCGGCCCCGGTCTCCGGGGCCTGCTGGTCTTGCAGGGCCTGCACGGCAGCTTCGGCGGCAGCGACGGCGTTTTCCGCAGCGCGGCGGGCGGCTTCAGCCTGCTCCATGCCGGTGCGCAGGGCAGTGCGCTGGGCCGCCAGGTCGGCGACCGTCTGCTGGGCCTCGGCGCGGCTGGCCGGTGCGGTCTGCCGGGCTTCGGTGATCTGCTGTTCCAGCGCCGCAGCCGTGGCTTCGCGGGCAGCGGCAGTCTGTTCGGCAGAGGCCGCTGCTGCTTCCAGCGCAGTGCGCTGGGCCGTTTTGGTCTTGCGGGCGGTATCCAGCCGGGTGCGGCGGGCACAGTCGGCGGCGGCCTTTTGCCGGGCTGTGCGGTTTTCGGCCTGTGCGGTCTGGAGCGCGGCAGTCTCCTCGGCAAGGGCCGTTTTCAGCAGGGCCACGGTCAGAGCGACCGGCCCCTCCGGTGAGGTGAAGCGTTCGGGCAGAAGGCTTTCGGCGTCCCGGCGGAGGGTAGCTTTGCCCTCCCGCTGGGCGGCGAGGGCTTCGCGGGCGGCGGCTGCGCGGTCCTGCGCGGTGCGGTCTGCTGCTTCGGCCGCCTGCTTGGCAGCGGTCACCTGCGTCTGGGTGGGGGCGGTGTGAGGCAGCGCTGCTTTGGCCGGGTGGTGGATACTGCCGCAGACGGGGCAGGGGGTGCCTTCGGCAAGGCCCTGCGCCAGAAGTCCGGCCTGTGCGTCCAGAAACGCCCGCTCGCAGGCGTCCCGCTCCGCGTGGGCGGCGTCCTGTGCGGCGGCTGCGGTGCGGTAGGCGTCCTGTGCTTGTCGGGCTGCGTGGGTGCGGCGCTGGTCTTCGGTCAGGCTCTGGGCCAGCGCGGTGAGGGCGGTCTCCCGGCGGGTGAGCTGCTCGGCCTGAGCGGTCAGGGCCACGTTTCGGGTCTCCGGGTCGCCGAGGGCGGCCGCTTCGGCGTCCAGCGCGGCGAGTTCCGCATCCAGTGCGGTCAGCTGGGCCCGCGCCTTGCGGGCTTTGGCCTGTTCGAGGTCGGCCTCGCTGCGGGCGGCGGTCTGTGCGCGGCAGAGCTTGTCCAGCGCGTCGCAGGCGTCAAGGCCCGCTCTGGCCCGCTCCAGCTGGGCGGTCAGAGCGTCCAGTGCGGCGGTATCGCCGGCATGGCGGGCCGCATCGGCGCGGGCCGCGTCCCGGCGGGGGAGCAGGGCGGCAAGCTCAGCCTGCTTTTCGACCCGCTGGCAGCGGAGGGCTTCGGCCTGCTCGGCCCGGCCCAGCGTCTGCTGCAAAGCGTCCAGCTGCGCCTGCGCGGCGGTGTGGGCGGCGGCAGCAGCGGAGAGTTCCGCCTCCTGCCGGGTGAGGAGCCCGTCCAGAAGGGCGGTGACTTCCTCGGTGGGGCGCTGCGCCGAAAGCCCGCCCAGCGCTTCGGCGTCGGGGTCGGTCTCCGGATAGCGGATGCCGGAGAGCACTGCGTCCAGCTGGACGTTCTGAGCCGTGCGCTGGGCCGTGAGGCGGGCGTTCTCCTCTTGCAGCGCGTCCTGCAATTTCTGGTAGCGCTGGGTGCGGAACAGTTTGCGGAAGATCTTGCTCCTCTCCTCGGTCGTGGCGTTGAGCAGGCGGGTGAACTGCCCCTGCGCGATCATGGCGATCTGGCAGAACTGGTCGTAGTCCAGCCCGATGAGGGCGGTGACGGCGGCGGTGACATCCTTCGACCGGGTCACGGGCGGGCGGCCGTCCGGGTAGGTGAGGACGGCGTCTGCCTTTTCGGTGGTCGTGCCTTCGCCCCGCGCTTTGGGGCGGAGGTAGTCCGGGTTGCGGCGGACGGTGTACCGCTGGCCGCGCACCTCAAATTCTAGCTCGACAAAGGTGGGGGTGCCGGGGTCGGCGTACTTGCTGCGCAGCATGGCACCGTCCCGCACGCCGCCGCTGGAATGGTCGTACAGGGCATAGGTGATGGCATCGAAAAGGGTGGTCTTGCCCGCGCCGGTGTCACCGGTGACGAGATACAGGCCGCCTTTGCCCAGGCGCTCCAGCTCCAGCGTGACGGCGCTGGCGTATGGCCCGAAGGCCGAGAGGGTCAGCTTCAGGGGTCTCATGCGTCCTCCTCCTTCCAGAGCGTTTCAATGAGCTGCTGGCAGAACGCAGCCTGCTCGGCGCTCAGGGGCTGATTGTTTTGCAACGCATAAAAGGCTGCAAAGTGTTCCAGCGGCGTTTTCTGCTCGGTCTGGGCCGGGGCGTCGAGATCGGCCTGGGTGCGGGTGCGGAGGTTGTCGTAGTCCAGCCGCATCAGGTTCGGATAGATGACCCGCAGCCGGGCCAGCGCATCGGGCACATCCTGCTCGTCGGTCAGGGTGATGTGCAGATAGTCGTCGGTGGCCGTGTCTGCGTAGCTGCGGCGGTCGGTCAGCTCCATGTAGCTGCCGCGCAGCTCCCGCAGGTCGTGCTTCGGGGTCAGCGGCTCGGTGGAAAGCGTGACCTCTCCCTTCGGCCCCAGCTCCACAAACGTTGCGCTCTTGTGCTGGTGTGCCTCCGAGAAGGAATACTTCAGCGGGGTGCCGCAGTAGCGCAGGGTATCGCGGCCCACCTTCTGGGGGCTGTGCAGGTGGCCGAGGGCCACATAGTCGAAGCCGTCAAAGAGGGCGGCATCCACACAGTCCAGCCCGCCCACCGATGGCTCCTCGCTCTCGCAGGCAGCGGCACCGGCCACGAACTGGTGGGCCACCAGCACGCTGCGGCGGGCCGGGTCGGGGGCGCAGCGGCGCAGCACGCAGCCCAGGGCGTCGCTGTAGCTCTCGATGGGCTCGTCCGGGTAGATGTGGCGCACCATGGCGGGTTTCAGGAAGGGCAGTAAGTAAATATCCACCGGGCCGTATGCGTCGGTGAGGGGGATGGGGGCCGGGGCCCCTTCGAACACCGGACTGACGTAGACCTGGCTCCCCGCCAGCAGATGGGCACCGAACGCGATCCGCTCGGCGGAGTCGTGGTTGCCGCTGATGGCGAAGACCGGCAGCTTCCGGTCGGCCAGTTCGGTGAGGAACCAGTCCAGCAGACGGACGGCTTCGGCGGGGGGCACGGGTTTGTCGTAGAGGTCGCCCGCCAGCAGAACAGCATCCACGGGGTGGGTGTCGAGGAGCGACAAGATCTCCTCCAGAATATACCGCTGGTCGTCCAGCATGGAGAACTCGCAGACCCGCTTGCCGAGGTGCAGGTCGGAGAGGTGAAGAAAACGCATGGGAGCACCGCCTTTCAGTTGGGGATGCTCTTATTATAAACGGCCTTACCCTCTCAGTCAAACCCTGCGGGTTTGTCAGCTCTCCCGAAGGGCGAGCCATTGGCATGCCGGGCATCCCCTGCTGGACGCTGAACGTATTTTGTATCGTAAACGGAAGTGCTCCGCTGTCAGGGCCAACAACATCTGTACTGCGCTCTGACAAAGAGCGTTTGGGTAGATGCGGTCGAACGAAACAACGGAGCACTCCATTTTATGGTTTCAAGAAACTTTGCTCATCCAGTACGCCCAAAACCGTCTCGCCAGTGGCTCCCCCTTCGGGGGAGCTGTCTGCGAAGCAGACGGAGAGGGTGGGCCGTCGTCAGAACATCTTCTCCCAGGTGGCTTTGCCGACTGCGCCGTCGGCAGTGAGGCCGTTGCGGCGCTGGTAGCGCTCCACGGCGGCTGCGGTGGAAGCACCGTATTTGCCGTCGGTGGAGAGCTTTTCACCCAGCGCGTTCAGCTTCTGCTGCACCAGCCGGACCGTGCCGCCGGAACTGCCCTGCCGCAGCACGATGCCGGGGTAGGGGACGTGCAGGCCGTGCTTGGCGGTGTATTTGGTGTAGAGCACGTTCCAGGTGTTCGCGCCCACCTTGCCGTCCACATTCATGTCGTTTTTGAGCTGGAACTCCTTCACCGCGTTCACGCTCTTGGTGCCGAACCGCCCGTCCGTGGTCAGCTCGTGGTACCAGGTGCAGGTGTCGCGCAGGCCGTTGAGCCAGGTCTGCACCAGTGCTACGTCGGGGCCGGTGGAGCCGCGCTGGATGAGGGAATAATAGGCAGGAATTGCCATGGTCAAACTCACACTCCTTCCACCAGAAGCTTATGCGGCGGAAGGTGGAAGTGTTCGTGGGAACCTTTGTCAGATCCAGCAGGCAATACCCGACGGCCAGGGCCTCTTCTGCCGGGAGAGGCGGCATCGCGGATGCGATGACGGAGAGATTATCCCAGCAGGATGACATCTTCCCGGCGGGCGGTGTGCTTCTGCCACCACTCCACGCATTTGAACCGCAGGAGATACCGCCCGCAGACGAGGTCGTTCTCGGCGGGGGCGGCATAGCCGCCGCAGGCGGTGCGGCAGAGGCCGGGGTAGAGCACACACCACCAGTTCCGGCCATAGGGGGCTGCGCCGATGTCGATGCGCAGGGCCTGATACCGCCCGGCGGGCAGGGCCGAGGCAGAGTAGCGGGTGGTGCCGAAGTACATTTCCACCAGATACACCCGCACCGGTGCAAAACTGCCGCGCCCGGCCAGCACGGTGCGGGCGACCCGCTGCAGCTCAGACAGATGGGCCGCAGCCCAGCGGAGGGCAGCGGGCTGGTCTGCCGCCGGGCAGGCCGTGTCCAGATACGCGAGCACGGCGTCCCGCACGGCCAGCTTGTCGGTCTGGTCGGCGGTGGTATCGCTGGCAGCGCGGATGTGGAGCCGCAGAGTGTCGGCGGCAAGCGCGGCTCCGGTGTCGAGCTGGGTGCGGCCCCAGCCCAGCAGGCCCTGCAGACCGATGCAGAGCGCGAGCGCACCGCTGAGTGTGATGCACCAGACAGTCATCTGGCGGCGGGATAAAATGCGGCTGTACATAAAAAACAGACCCTTTCTCTGGAAATACTATCCAGAGTCTGGGTCTGTGGGAGTGATTTTATTCTTAGTTTTTCAGCGACTGCATCGGGGCGGGCAGGCGGCCGCCGCGGTTGATGAAGACCGACGGGTCGCGCTGGTTGACCGGCATGATGGGGCCATAGCCCAGCAGACCGCCGAAGTCCAGGATCTCGCCTGCCTTGCGGCCGATGGCCGGGATGACGCGGACGGCAGTGGTCTTGCTGTTGACCATGCCGATGGCGGCTTCGTCGGCGATGAGGGCGCTGATGACGGCAGGGGTGGTGTCGCCGGGGATGATGACCATGTCGATGCCCACCGAGCAGACGGCGGTCATAGCTTCGAGCTTTTCGATGGTCAGGCAGCCGCACTCCGCTGCGTGGATCATGCCGTCGTCCTCGCTGACGGGGATGAAGGCACCGGACAGGCCGCCCACATGGTTGGAGGCCATGACGCCGCCCTTCTTGACGGCATCGTTCAGCAGGGCCAGGCAGGCTGTGGTGCCGCAGCAACCGCAGGTCTCAAGGCCCATCTCTTCGAGGATGTTGGCCACGCTGTCGCCCACGGCCGGGGTGGGGGCCAGCGACAGGTCGATGATGCCGGCGGGTACGCCCAGCGCCTTGGAGGCGAGGTTCGCCACCAGCTGGCCTACGCGGGTGATCTTGAACGCCGTGCGCTTGACCAGCTCGGCCACCTCGTCGATGGGGGCATCTTTGGGCAGTTTGGCCAGCGCGGCGCGCACTGCACCGGGGCCGGAGACACCGACGTGGATCTCGCAGTCAGGCTCGCCGGGGCCGTGGAACGCACCGGCCATGAAGGGGTTGTCCTCCGGCGCATTGCAGAAGACGACCAGCTTGGCCGCACCGATGCACTGGCGGTCTGCCGTCAGCTCGCTGGCCTTCTTGACGGCTTCGCCCATCAGCTTGATGGCGTCCATGTTCAGGCCCGCCTTGGTGGCACCGATGTTCACCGAGCTGCACACGATGTCGGTCTCCGCCAGTGCGCGGGGGATGGACTCAATGAGCCGGAGGTCGCCCGCCGAAAAGCCCTTGTGCACAAGGGCCGTGTAGCCGCCCACAAAGTTGACGCCCACCTTCTTGCCGGCGGCGTCCAGTGCTTTGGCAAAGTCCACCGGGTCGGCATCCGGGCAGGCACCCAGCAGCATGGCGATGGGCGTCACGCTGATGCGCTTGTTGATGATAGGGATGCCGTATTCGGCGCTGATGTGCTCCACGGCGGGCACCAGATCGGCCGCCTTGGTCACGATCTTGTTGTAGACCTTTTCACAGGCCTTTTTCGGGTCCGGGTCGATGCAGTCCAGCAGGCTGATGCCCATGGTCACGGTCCGCACGTCCAGATTGTCCTGGGTGAACATCTCGATGGTTTCGAGGATGTCACCGGTATTCATCATGCTCATAATAGATTCCCTTCTCTCTTAGATTCCTCTGTCGCTGACAAAAACGCGAAGCCCGGCTGCTTTGGAGCCGCAGGCGATTAGCACGTTCAAAACCGGCTTGCCAAGGCCTCCCCTCAATAGGAAAGGTGGCATCGCGTCAGCGATGACGGAGAGGTTAGATCGTGTGCATCGCGTCGAACACTTCCTGACGGGTGACGTTGATCTGCATCCCCATCTCCTTGGCCAGGGCGTCTGTGCGGTTGTGCAGTTCCTCGTGGCTGACGCTGCAATGGCTGATGTCCACCAGCATGATCATGGCGAACATGCCCTGCAGGATGCTCTGGGTCACGTCTTCGATGTTGATGTTGAGCTCACTGCACAGGGCAGCAACTTTTGCGACGACGCCGACGGTGTCGTGGCCGATGACCGTGATGAATGCTTTCATATTCCTTACCCCCAATAGTTGATGGAAAACCCTCTCAGTCAAACCCTATGGGTTTGACAGCTCCCCCAAAGGGGGAGCCGCTGGCGTGTCGGTTTTGGATGTGCTGGATGAAGAAGCCTCATTTTGCACAGGCTGCCGGGCTCCGCTGCAACGGTCAGCAGGAGCTTGCCTTGCGCGTCAAGTCGGCAGATGCTGCCAATGAGGACAGGGCCCGGCTGTGCGAGAGCCGCAAGGCGATCACACCGACCTGCCCGGCCTGCCAAGGGCTCTCCCCCTGGGAGAGCTGGCGCGAAGCGCCTGAGAGGGCAAGACTTCCCTTCCAGTATAGCAGATTTACCGGTTTTTGAACACACTTTTTGGAAAAAAGAACGAGAACCGAGCGGAAAAGACGGTCTATCCAAAAAACAAGATGCAAATACGGCGCGCTTGTGCTATACTGAAAGATACAAATCGACGCGGTACGCCGCGGATACAAAGGAGTAACGACGATGGAACAGCTTTTGAAACTTCTGGAAGACAACGCGCGGCTGCCGATCGAGGACATTGCCACGATGCTGAATAAATCCCCTGCTGAGGTGGCGGCGATGATCGACCTGGCCCGTGCGCAGGGCATCATCAAGGGCTATAAGACCCTTGTGGACTGGGAAAAGGCCGGGGTGAACCGGGTGGAGGCCGTCATCGAACTGAACGTCAGCCCCAAGAAGAGCCGCGGCTTTGACGAGATCGCCGCCACCATTGCTGCCTTTGACGAGGTGGAGAGCGTGCTGCTGATGAGCGGCGGCTACGACCTGCAGCTGGTCATCAAGGGGCAGACCTTCCAGGAGATCGCCCTGTTTGTGGCCAAGCGCCTGAGCCCGCTGGACGACGTGCTGTCCACGGCCACCCATTTTGTCCTGCGTACCTATAAGAAAGAGGGCCGCTTCTACCAGGACGACGAAATCGATGAAAGAGAGTGCACCGTGCTGTGATGGATTACGATAAACTGATCGCGCCTGCCGCTGCGGCCATGCGCCCCTCCGGCATCCGCAAATTCTTCGACCTTGCCGCCGACATGCCGGAGTGCATCAGCCTGGGCGTCGGCGAACCGGATTTCAAAACGCCCTGGGCCGTGCGCGAGGCCGGCATCGAGAGCCTGGAACACGGCCGCACCCGCTATACTGCCAATGCGGGCCTGAAGGAGCTGCGCGCAGAGATCTGCCGCTATCTGGAGCGCCGGATGAACCTGCACTACGACCCGCTGAGCCAGGTGCTGGTCACCGTGGGCGGCAGTGAGGCCATTGATATGTGTATCCGCACCGTGGTGCAGCCGGGGGATGAGGTCGTCATCCCGGAGCCGTGCTTCGTCTGCTATGAGCCCATCACCACCCTGTCAGGCGGTGTGCCGGTCCATGTGGCCTGCCGCCAGGAGGATGAGTTCCGCCTCCGCCCGGAGGCCCTGAAAGCGGCCATCACCCCCAGGACCAAGCTGCTCATCATGCCGTTCCCGAACAACCCCACCGGTGCCGTGATGGAGAAGGAAGACCTCGAAGCCATCGCGGACGTTCTGCGGGATACGAACGTTCTGGTGCTGTCGGATGAGATCTACGCCGAGCTGAACTACGGCCTGCGGCCGCACGTCTCCATTGCCACCCTGCCCGGCATGGCCGAGCGGACCATCGTGGTGAACGGCTTCTCCAAGAGCTATGCGATGACCGGCTGGCGTCTGGGCTATGCCTGCGGCCCGGCTCCCATCATCAAGATCATGACCAAGATCCACCAGAGCGCCATCATGAGCGCCCCCACCACCAGCCAGTATGCCGCCATCACGGCCCTGAAGGACTGCGACGGCGAGATCGACCGGATGCGGGATGAGTACAACATGCGCCGCCGTCTGGTGGTGAAGGGCTTCAACGCCATGGGCCTGACCTGTTTTGAGCCGCGGGGCGCGTTCTATGCCTTCCCCTGCATCAAGTCCACCGGGATGACCAGCCAGGAGTTCTGCACCCGGCTGCTGGAGCAGAAGCACGTGGCGCTGGTGCCCGGCGATGCCTTCGGCGCTTCCGGCGAGGGGTACTGCCGCGTGTCGTATGCGTACTCGGTGGAGCATCTGACCGAAGCCATGAAGCGCATCCGCGCCTTTTTGGAGGAAAACGGCATCGCAATGCCGCAGTGAGGAGAGTTGAAAATGGCAAAACTGAACCGCGTGACCGTTCTGGCCCCTGCCAAGCTGAATCTGGCGCTGGACGTGGTGGGTACGCTACCCAACGGATACCACGACCTTGACATGACCATGCAGGCCATCACCCTGTATGAAAAGGTGGTGCTGGCCCGCAGCAGCGGCCTGAACCTCTCTCTGCCCGGAAGCCCGGTCGCCGCCAACGACAGCAACACCGCCATCAAGGCGGCCATCGCGTTCTTCCGCTACACCGGCCTGCTGGCGGGCGTGGACATCACCATCTATAAGAACGTGCCCGTGCGGGCCGGTATGGCGGGCGGCAGTGCGGATGCCGCCGCCGTCCTCGTGGGCTTGAATGCTTTGTATGGGGCACATCTGTCCATGAGCGAGCTCTGCGCGTTGGGTGCCAAAATCGGTGCCGATGTGCCGTTTGCCCTTATGGGCGGCACCTGCCGGGTGCAGGGCGTGGGCGATGTGATGAAAGCTCTGCCGCCCTGCCCGGACTGCTGGTTCACGGTGGTCATGCCGGACTACGGCGTCTCGACCCCGGAGGCCTTTGCGGCTTACGACCGGGTGGGCAGTAGCCGCCACCCCGACTGCGAGGCGCAGGAAGCCGCGATCCGCGCCGAAGATCTGGCCGCCGTCTGTGCCGCCGCAGGCAATGCGCTGGAAGAGTGCAGCGGTGCCAAGGACAATGAGGCCATCAAGGCTGCGCTCTGCGAACATGGTGCGCTCACGGCCCTGATGACCGGCAGCGGCGCGGCGGTGTTTGGCATCTTTGCCGATGAAGCCGAAGCCCGCACGGCGGCTGCGGCCCTGAAGACCCGCTGGCCGCAGGTCTATGTGGCTCAGCCCGACAAGGGCGGTGCACGGGTCACCGCCCCGAAGTGGATGCTGTAACGCAAAACGGAATAAGACCCTCTTTCCTGGGAAATGCTATTCCCAAAGGAAAGGGGGTCTTTTTGTGCAGACCTTTTATAAAGTGTGCCTGATCTTGATGATCATCGGCGGCATCAACTGGGGCCTGGTCGGGCTGTTCCAGTTCGATTTTGTGGGATGGCTGCTGGGTGGCAGCAGCTCCATCTGGTCCCGCATCGTCTTCACCGTGGTCGGCATCGCCGCAGTCTGCGGCATTCCGGGCTTGTTCACGGACGACGACATCGAGTGAGACGAACAAAAAAGGGCCACGGCCGCAGCCGTGGCTCTTTTGCTGGGTCAGGTCCCGTCATCCCAGCCCATCAGGTCGGGCAGGGTAAGGGTCTCGTCGGAGCAGTGGGGGTTCGCGTCGGTGCGGGCCTGAACGGTAGCTGCCTCCACGGCCCGGACGACCTCGTGGATGGCGGCGCAGTCTTCGGGCAGGTCGGTCTGGCTGCGGCCGGAATGGGTGAACAGGATCCTGCCCATAGGGCCCACCACCAGCGTCAGCGGCAGGATCTGCGGGGCAGACTTGTCGTAGTGATAACCGGCATCTTTGGCGGCCTTGTAGATCTTCTGGGCCGCGAAGCTCCAGCTCAGCAGGCCGCGGGTCTGCTCCACGCCCAGATAGCCGTACAGCACGCCCGGCCCGTCGCAGATGACCGGGAAGGGAAACTCCGACCCGCGGGTGGCCGTGGCCACCGCCTTGGCGCTGGACCGCACCACGCAGGCCAGCCGTGCGCCCTTGAGGGCGGGCAGGGTCTTGAGGTAGCGGGTGATGTACTCACGGCTGACGGGATGGTCGAACCCCGGCAGGAAGATCATGCACAGGGGCCGGCTGCCCTCGCACAGGGCATAAAAATCGTTTTCCGGTACCGTGGGGGTGTCGTAGGTGAATCGGGGGATGTTCGTCCCCACCAGATGCTCAGACTTCATGCCGCAATTGCACATCCTTCCACAATGGCTGTTTTATACAATATCAACCTCTCAGTCTTGCCTGCGGCTGGCGTATCCAGCAAGCTGCATCCGACTGCCAAGGCCTCTCCTATCAGGAGAGGTGGCATTGCGAAGCAATGACGGAGAGGTTCAAACCGGAATATAAAAAAATCCACACACTGTTCCTCCTGGCAGAGGACAGCGGTGGATGAAGTCCCTATAAAAAGATCCCGCCCGGTCGTCTGCGGCAATCAAACCTACCCTTGCGGACAGGTGGGTGCCCTGTCTCCGGATTCACGCTTCCTCATCGAACCTCTGGGGTCGAGCCCACAGCGGGGAGGTCTGCAATCCACCGGCGAACGCCGGGCTCCCGTTGAATGATTAGTAGGATCATATAAACCGCAACAAATCG
>CEAB01046528.1_pt1 | contig 18102 bp, 17 predicted proteins | sample 557651 | NCBI WGS metagenome assembly CEAB01 (sample SAMEA3182046, study PRJEB8094) | gut metagenome | biome: human; feature: gut; material: Stool; isolation source: human stools | place: Canada | collected 2011-11-15
ACCATCGGCGGCAACACCTGCAACGGCGTGACGTCGGCAGACTCCGCGTCCACACTGCACGCCTGGGAGGCAATCATCGAGCTGACCGGCAAAAACGGCAAGCGTTATCTTCCGATCAAGGACTTCTACCTCAAAGCCGGCACCGTCGATATCAACGTCGCGGAAGGCGAAATTCAGACGGCGATCATCATTCCGAAGGAATCCTACGACCGCACGGCAGGCTTCTACATCAAATACGCCATGCGAAACGCGATGGACATCGCGACGACCGGCTGCTCGGTCAACTGCCGCCTGTCCGAGGATAAAAAGACGTTCGAGCGTGTGCGCATCGCCTACGGCGTTGCCGGTCCTGTCCCCATGCGCGTGCCGAGCGCGGAAGCGGCAATCAACGGAAAAGAAGTCACGATGGAAAACATCGAAGCGTTTTCCAGAACCGTTCTGGAGGACATCCATCCCAGAGATTCCTGGCGCGCGAGCAAGGCATTCCGGCAGCACATTGCGGTCGAAATGGCGAAGCGCTGCCTGGTCGAATCGGTCAAACGCTGCGGAGGTGACGTGTAATGGCGCAGTATAAGCTTGTAACCTGCACAATCAACGGCAAAAAACGCGAGCAGATGGTAGACGTCCGCGCGAGCCTGACCGATATGATCCGCAACAACTTCCATCTCACCTCGGTCAAAAAGGGCTGTGAGGTCGGCGAGTGCGGCGCATGCACGGTTCTCATCGACGGCGAGGCGACCAACTCGTGTCTGTATCTTGCCGTCTGGGCAGAGGGCAAGAACATCATCACCCTCGAAGGGCTCATGAACCCCGACGGGACGCTCTCGGATATCCAGAAGGCGTTTATCGACGAGACGGCAATTCAGTGCGGCTTCTGCACGCCGGGCTTCATCCTGACCGCGACGGAAATTCTGAACGCGGGCGTGGAGTACACGGACGACGAGCTGCGCAAGCTCCTGTCCGGGCACCTGTGCCGGTGCACGGGCTACCAGAATATTTTCAGAGCCGTCAAAAAGACGATGCTCCGCAGACTCGGCAAGGATGCCGAGGCAGAGCTGGTAAAGTAACAAAGCAGAAGACCGCCCGCAGAACAATCTGCGGGCGGTCTTGCACGTTGATGCAGGCTGTGATATACTGGGAAAAAGAAAATCGCGGAGGTGCGGGATGAAAAAGCTGAAGGAAGTGTTCTTTTCGGAGCGGGGCATGGGCATTGTCAATATGCTGTTCTTCCTTTCTCTGCTTATTCGCGTCGGCTGGCTGACGGTGATGACCTACCTTGTATGGGTCGCGTATCTCGTCTTTTGCATAAAACACGCCGAGTCCAAGGCGAGCAGGATCATAAGCACCGTATTTTTGGTGATTGCAGCCGTCCTCGCCTGTGTGAACCTGTACTTTATGTTCTGAATATCCAAGCTCCCCCATAATCATCAAGCGCCCTGGACTTTCGTCCGGGGCGCTTTGCGTCTCAGCGTCTCAGTGTCTCAATGTGCGGCGATAACCTGCTTCATTATGGAAAGAATTTCTTCGCGTACTGCCTGTGCATCGCAGCTTGTCGCGGCAAGGCAGGTATCACCCGCTTCCGGGACGGTCTGCCCCAGATGCTCGCCATCAATCAGACAGACCTCGATCCGGCAGGGAAGGCACGAGAACAGCTCTGGCTTCCAGAGATAGACCGCGCTGATGGCGTCGTGAATGATCATGCCGTCCAGATTATGGACCTGCTTGTAGACGTCCGCATAGTCTGTCAGCATCGCGGGAACGAGCTGCCCGAGCGCCGTGTCTGCGCGCAGAAGTTCAATGTCCGCGCGCGGCTGCAGGCAGCAGTTCGTCGCGTCAAGCCCGATCATGACGGTCTTCACGCCGCTGGAGAAAACGACCTGCGCTGCTTCGGGGTCTGCGACGATGTTGAACTCGGCATATTTTGTCGCATTGCCCGCGTGGATGCCGCCGCCCATGACGACGACGCGCGCAATCTTTTTTGCAGCCTCCGGCGATTTTTGAAGCGCCAGCGCAACGTCCGTCAGCGGTCCCAGCGAGAGAATTTCAAGTCTTCCCGCGTATTTTTCCGCCATTTGCAAAATGAAATCTGCGCCGCTTGAGGCAAGCGGGCGACCCTTTGCGTAAAGCTCGGTGGATTTACCCAGACCGCTTTTGCCGTGGATGTTGCTGGCAGAGCGCGCCGGGCGCGCCAACGGCTTTGCGCTTCCGGCAAGGACGGGAATATCCGATCTGCCGTTTAATTCGCACGCGAGCAGCGCGTTGTTGACCGTCACGTCAAGTCCCACGTTTCCGCTCAGCGCAATCATGCCGAGTACGTCGAATTCCGGGCGCGCAAGGACCATGCTCAGTGCGATAAAATCGTCGATGCCGGGGTCCGTGCAGAGTAAAAGCGGTCGTTTTTCCATGAAGGCGCCTCCTGTTTCTTTTTTTCTATTGTATCACAGCCGAACCGAAAAGCAAGCGCTCAGCCGAATGCGAGCGCGTATGCCGCGCGCAGTGCGGTTTCGTACTGGCTGTCGTTGACGCAGAACAGCGCCCCGGGCGGCGTCTGGACCAGATGGTGGACCGGAACGCCGGCAGATTCCATTGCCGCGGCAAGCTTCGGAACCTCCCGCGTCGTCCGGCAGAGCGCCAGCAGCGCCGCCAGATTCTCCCGCAGCTTCACCTGCGCGCCGGGAAGGAGCCTGCGCACCTCGTCGCACGCCGCATGCAGCGCGTCCTGCCCCGGCTTTGCAATCAGCAGCAGGCACAGCCCCTCCACGCCCTGCGAGTTGTGGAACACTTCCACACCGCGCTGCGCAAGACATGCGCGCACCAGGGTGTCTGCGTCCGCGCGCGTCTCCTCCCGGAACAAAACGCGCAGCATCGATACTGCCCGCCGTCCCGCAAAGCCGACAACGCCCGTTTTCTCCAGACCGGCACCGGCTTCAAAGCCGATGCGCGTGCCGGGAAGCTCTGGCGCGAAGGTTGAGCGGATTTGCAGCGGAATCTGCGCGGCGCGCACAGGCGCAACTGCGCTCTCATGCAGCACCTGCGTTCCGGCGCCCGACAAAAGCTGCAGCTCCGGGTAGCTGAGCGAGGCAATCGGCGCTGGATTTTTGACGATGCGCGGATCGGCGGTCAGAATGCCCGGCACATCCGTCCAGTTTTCATACACATCCGCGTGCAGCGCCGCGGCGGCAAGACTGCCCGTAATATCGGAGCCGCCGCGCGAAAAGGTATGGATGCGCCCGTCGGGCAGCGCCCCGTAAAACCCCGGCGTGACGATTTTCCGCCCGTCGGCAAGAGATGAGAGCGCCGCATAGGAGCTGTCGGTCAGCACGTTTCCGGCGTAGTCGAACTGCAGCCAGCTTGCCGCGTCGACGAACGAAAAGCCGAGATATGCTGCCATCAGCTTTGCAGAAAGATTCTCTCCGCGCGAGGCGAGAAAATCTGCGCTCGTCTGCGGCGAGAGATTTTCATAGATGGCGTCCAGCTCGTCTTCAATGGGGAAATTGATCGCGCATTCGTCGCGAATGGCGAGGTAGCGCCCGGCGATTTTGCGCCAAAGCTCCCAGCACGGCACGCCGTAGCGCAGGTGCGCGTGGCAGAGATAGAGCAGATCGGTAATTTTATGGTCATCGGCGTGGCGCTTTCCCGCGGCGGAGACGACAATCACGCGCCGGGCGATATCGCCGGTCACAATCTCCCGTACCTGCCTCCACGCTGCCGCGCAGGAAAGAGACGAGCCGCCGAACTTTGCAACTGCAAGCATCAGCTTCACCTCATACTATGGTTTGCAGCGAAATCCTTCGCTGGACCATTCTATGAAAAAGCCGCCCGATTTGACAAAAGCCGCGCCGCAGAAAACCTGCGGCGCGGCTTTGCACTGGCTACCTTATTCGATCGACGTCACAGGATAATCCTGCGCCTCGACCGCCTGCTTGAGGGTCTCGTCCGCGACGTCCTTCGAGAGCGTCACAACCGCAGTGCCTGCCTCGTGGCTGACGAGCGCTTCGTCCACGCCGTCGACCGCTTCGAGCGCCTTCTTGACTCTTGCCTCGCAGTGCCCGCACATCATGCCGGTAATATGCATCGTTTTCTTCATGGTTTTTGGTTCCTCCTTTGTCCTTGCAACAGGGTTCTGATTGTTGTGTCTCTTATGATCATGCCGCGCGTCGCGCAGCTTGAAGAGATTGAGCCGCAGGGCGTTCGACACCACGCAGAAGCTCGATAAGCTCATTGCCGCCGCGCCGAACATCGGGCTGAGTGTCAGCCCCAGCGGGATGAATACGCCTGCCGCGAGCGGGATGCCGATGGTGTTGTAGAAAAATGCCCAGAAGAGGTTTTCGTGGATGTTCCGGAGCGTTGCGCGGCTCAGGCGGATTGCCGCCGGAACATCGAGCAGGCGGCTTTTCATCAGGACCACGTCCGCCGCGTCGATGGCAACGTCGGTGCCGGCGCCGATGGCAACGCCAATGTCGGCTCGCGTCAGAGCGGGCGCGTCGTTGATGCCGTCTCCGACCATTGCCGTCTTGCCCTGTGCCTTGAGTTTGCGAATCTCCAGCTCCTTGCCCTCCGGCAGGACGCCCGCGATGACCTCGTCGACGCCTGCCTGCCTGCCGATTGCCTTTGCCGTCCGCTCATTGTCGCCCGTGAGCATGACGACGCGGATGCCCATGTTCTGCAGCTCGCGCACCGCCTGCGGGCTGTCTTCTTTGATCACGTCCGCCACGGCAATCACGCCGAGCAGCTTTCCGTCCAGACTGAAATACAGAGGCGTCTTGCCCGCGTCGCTGCAGGTCTGCGCCTGCTGCCTGATCTGCGCGGGAATCTGTGCCTGCACGCCGATGAAGGTGTCGTTGCCGCCGCAAAGCAGCTTTCCGTCGAAAACTGCTTTCAAGCCATTTCCGGGCAGCGCCTGAAATTCCGTCACGTCAAGCGGCGAAAGCTTACGCTCGAGCGCGCACTTTAGAATTGCCTTTGCCAGCGGATGCTCGCTTTTCTGCTCCAGAGAAACGGCGCAGGACAGAAGCTCGTCCTCCGATATGCCTGCCGCCGGGAGAAGATCCGTGACTGCCGGCTCGCCGGAGGTGATGGTGCCGGTTTTGTCGAGCGCGACGATCTGAATTCTCCCAGTTTCCTCCAGACTTGCTGCCGTCTTGAAGAGAATGCCGTTCTTCGCGCCGAGACCGCTGCCGACCATGATTGCAACCGGCGTCGCCAAGCCCAACGCGCACGGGCAGCTGATGACCAGCACCGAGATGCCGCGCGCGAGGCTGTAGCCGAAGGGCTTGCCGATCAGCAGCCAGACAAGCGTTGTAACAATTGCAATCGAAATGACCGCGGGGACAAAAATACCGGAGACCTTGTCGGCAATTTTGGCAATCGGCGCTTTGGTCGCCGCCGCGTCGGAGACCATCTGAATGATCTGCGAGAGCGTCGTGTCCTGCCCGACGCGCGTGGCGCGGCAGGTCAGAAAGCCCGACTGGTTGACCGTTGCGGCAGAGACCGTATCGCCGGGGGCTTTGTCCGCCGGGATGCTCTCGCCGGTGAGCGCCGCCTCGTTGACCGCGCTCGTGCCATCGAGCACCACGCCGTCGACCGGAATGCTCTCGCCGGGGCGGACGACGAAGGTGTCTCCGGACTGCACCTGCTCAATGGGGACGGTCTCTTCCTTGCCGCCTCTTACAACCGTCGCCGTTTTGGGCGCGAGCTTCATGAGGCTTTTGAGCGCGTCCGTCGTCTTGCCCTTGGACCGGGCCTCCAGCATCTTGCCGACGGTGATGAGCGTCAGAATCATTGCCGCGGACTCAAAATAGAAGTCCATCATGTAATCCATGACCGCGTCCATATCGCCCCGGACCTGCGCGCCGGTCATGGCAAACAGCGCGTAAGTGCTGTACAAAAATGCGGCGCTCGAGCCCAGCGCAACGAGCGTGTCCATATTGGGCGCGCGGTTCCACAGCGCCTTGAAGCCGCTGATGAAGAAGCGCTGGTTGATGACCATGACGATCACCGTCAGCAAAAGCTGCGCCAGCCCCATTGCCACATGGTTCCCGTCAAAAAACGAGGGAAGCCGCCAGCCCCACATCATGTGCCCCATGGAAATATACATCAGGACCAGCAAGAAGCCCAGAGACCAGAACAGCCTTCTCTTGAGCTTCGGCGTCTCATGATCCTCCAGCTGCTTTTCCGCCTCCTGCATAGAAGCCTGCACCTGATTTCCGGCGCCCTTTTCGCTTGCGCCGTAGCCCGCCTGCTCGACGGCGCGGATGATCTCCTGCGCGCTTGCCGTTCCGTCCACGCCCATGGAATTCGTCAGCAGACTCACCGAGCAGCTCGTCACGCCCGGCACCTTGCTGACTGCCTTTTCCACCCGCGCCGAGCATGCCGCGCAGCTCATGCCCGTCACATTGTATTGCTTCATGTGTTCCACCTCTTTGACCTGTCTTGCCTGCCGGTAGCATGCCCGGCTTTTGCCTATTTCATCAGCTTTTGCAGCGTCACGACCAGCTCGTCGATCACCTCGTCGTGCCCCTCACGGATATCGTTTGCCACGCACGAGCGCAGATGACTTGCCAGCAGCTCCTTGTTAAAGGCGTTGAGTGCCGCGTTTGCCGCTGCCGACTGCACCAGAATATCGGGACAGTATGCCCCGTTTTCCACCATGCTGCGGATGCCGCGGATCTGACCTTCGATGCGGCTGAGCCGGTTGATGAGCTTCTTGTATTCCTCCGGCGAGCGCTCCTTTTTGCGCTGCGAACACATCGGACAGTTTCGTTCTTCCATCCTGCAACCTCCCTCTAAATACCCCCTTGGGGTATCTTCACTATATACCCCCATAGGGTATTTGTCAAGCCCTTTTTCCCAAAAAGCATAAAAAAGCGGCTCCCGTTCGGAAGCCGCAACTTGCGTTATCTGTTTTTCTGCCGCAGCAGCGCCAGCTGGTAAAAGGCGACGGCGCTTGCCGCCGCAACGTTCAAAGAGTCCACGCCGTTTGTCATCGGCACCGTCACCGTGTAATCGCACGCGGCGATGGTTTCCGGCTTTAGCCCCGGACCCTCCGAGCCCATGACGACGGCAAGCTTCGAAATCCGGGTCAGCGCCGGGTCCCAGAGAACCCTTGCGTCCTCCCGCAGCGCCATGGCGACCGTCTGAAAGCCGCCTACCTTCAAAAGCACCTGCCAGTGATCGTCCGGCAGATACGCCCACGGCACCAGAAAGACGTTTCCCATGCTCACGCGAATGGCGCGCCGGTAAAGAGGGTCTGTGCAATTGGACGTCAGCAGCACCGCCTCCACGCCCAGCGCAGCTGCCGAGCGGAAAATCGCGCCGAGGTTCGTGGGATTGACCACGTCCTCCAATACGGCGACGCATGAGGTGCGGCGAAGAAGCGCTGCCGCATCCTTCGGCGCCGGGCGGCGCATCGCACAGAGCATGCCGCGTGTGAGCGCATACCCTGTCAGCTTTTCCAGAACCGGCAGCTCCGCCGTATAGACGGGAAGCTCCACCGGACATCTGGATAACAGCGCCTGCGCCTGCGCAAGAAGCCTTGTTTCCACCAGAAACGACACCGGCACGAAGCCTGCGTCCAGCGCCCGTTCAATGACCAGCGCGCTCTCGGCGATGAAAAGCCCTTCCTCCGGATTTTCCCGGCAGACCAACTGGTTTTCACTCAGGCGCGCATACACGTCGAGCGCAGGATTCTCAAAATCCAGAATCGGAATGATCGCTGCCATCGTTACAGCCCCAGCACGCGCTCGATCATCTGCGCCACACCGTCTTCGTCGTTCGTCTGCGTGACCTCGTCGGCGCAGGACTGCACCTCTTCCGAGGCGTTTCCCATTGCCACGCCGAGCCCTGCCGCGCGGAGCATCGAATAGTCGTTTGTGCCGTCGCCGAACGCCATGCACTGCGCCGGATAGATGTCGAGCTGCCGGCACAGAAAGCGCAGCGCGTTTCCTTTGGTGGCGTATTTGGCGTTGATTTCAATGTTGTTGCCGAGCGATGAGGACACCGCATAGCCCGGGAAATCTGCCGCAATTTCGCGCAGTACCGGCTCCTTCTCCTCGGGGTTGCGGAAAAAGGCAATGATCTTCTGTATGGAAGCGGCGTTTTGCGTCAGTTCTTCCAGATTCTCATCCGCCTGATAGCTGCGGCGCATGAGCGCGCTTGTTGCCGGTGTTGCGGCAACGTCGTCAATTTCCTCGTAGTCAGACAGGCTCATGTGCCCGAGACCGTCCATGTAGACGCCGCGCACGACGTTTCTCGTTTTCAGAAACTGCAGCATCGGAAGTGCCAGCTCGGGCGGCAGCTCCTCGGTCAGGAGCGTTTTGTCTTCCTGCGCGTCATAGACCTGCGCGCCGTTGACCAGAATGAAATAGCGCGAAAGCTGCTCGTCGAGAAGCGCTTCAGGAAGCGACCGGTACAGCCGCCCCGTCGCCGGGACGAGCAGCACACCGCGTTCCTGCGCGGCGTGAAGCGCATGCATCGTGCGCGGGGAGATGGACTTGTCGGATCGCAGCAGCGTTCCGTCCAGGTCGAAGGCAATCAGGCGGAGGTCCATAAGACAGCGTCCTTTCCACACATTATTTTTCGCTTTCGCGCAGCGCGGCTTCCAGCTGCGCCGGGTCAAGCTGTCCGATCGGGCGGAAGGGCGTAAACGGCTCGGCGTATGCCCCGATCTGCTTGCAGAACCACGATACATCGCGCCAGCCGTCCTTGTAGCCGACGTTTTTGAGCGTCGATACCCGCGTAAAGCCCATCGCCAGATGCATCGCTTCGCTTCTCTCGTTCGGAGAGGTCACAATGCCGTAGACCGATTTGACGTTCTGCAGCTGCCCTATGGCAAAAAGCGCCCGGTAGAGCTTTTTTCCGATGCCGCGCCCGCGCGCCGCGCGGTCCAGATACACCGAAAGCTCTGCCGACGGGCGGTAGGAGATGCGCTCGGCAAATTTGTGCGCATAGGCATAGCCGAGGATTTTTCCGTCTTCTTCCCAAACGATCCAGGGATACTCCTGCTGCACAGTCTCTAAGCGCGCGGCAAACTCCTGCTGCGAGGGAACCGTCTGCTCGAAGGTGATGGTGGTCTCAATATACGGCGCGTAGATTGCGAGCATTGCCGCGCAGTCAGAGGCAGCTGCAAAGCGAATGGACATAACAACACTTCCCCATATTAAGTAACATCATCATAGCACAGGAAAAAAGCCCTGTCAATTTGCCGCAGCCGGAAATAACACCCCGTTTTTCCGCGCAGACCGCAGAAAAAAGCGGGGCGCTTTGCGCCCCGCGGGAAAAGTCTTACGCCATGTCGATGTGCTTCTGGATACGGTTGATGATCATTTCCAGCGCGATGAGATTCTTGCCGCCCTCGGGAACGATCAGGTTTGCATTTTTCTTGCTCGGCTCGACGAACTGCTCGTGCATGGGCTTGACCGTCGTCAGATACTGGTCAATGACGGAGTCGATCGTTCTGCCGCGTTTTTTGACGTCGCGGCGGATACGCCGGCAAAGGCGCACGTCCGCATCTGCGTCGACAAAGATCTTGATGTCCATCTGATCGCTAAGAACCTTGCTTGCGAAAATCAGGATGCCCTCGACGACGATGACCTTGCGCGGCTCGATGGTGATCGTTTCCTCCGCGCGGTTGTGAATCGTGTAGTCGTAGGTCGGGCATTCGATTGCCTTTCCGCTTTTGAGCTGCAGAAGATGCTCGATCATCATATCCGTGTCAAAGGCGTCGGGATGGTCGTAGTTGAGCTTCGTGCGCTCCTCATAGCTCAGCTCGTCGTGGCGCTTATAGTAGTTGTCGTGGCTCAGGACGGTGATATTGTCGCCGAAGCGATTGACGAGCGCCTTGACCAGCGTGGTTTTTCCGCTGCCGGTGCCTCCGGCAACGCCGATTACGATCACATCAGACATAGCTTCTTTCCTTTCTCTTTATCGAATGATATCAAAAATCAGCGTCTCCGGCGCGGGCTGCTCCTCGCTCCAGCAAAGCGCGCGCAGGAACATTGCCTCGCTTTCCGCGATTGCCTCGGGCTTGTTGGTGTAGAGCCTTGCCAGCACGTCGCCCTTTTTGGCAAAGTCGCCGGTCTTTTTGGAAAGCACGATACCGGCGGCAAAATCGATGGTATCCTCCTTCGTCATGCGCCCGGCGCCCAGGATGCTCGACGCTTCTCCAACCTTCTGCGTGTCCATGCGGGAAATCCAGCCATCCTGCGGGGCGAGAATTTCGTGCACGGTCGACGCCTGCGGCAGCTTTGAAAAGTCTCCCAGAACGGAGGCATCTCCGCCCTGTGCGGCAATCCAGCGCTTCATCTGCTCGAACGCCTTTCCGGAGGCGACTGCCTCATGCACCTGCTGCTTTGCAAAATCTTCGTCCCAGCCGTTGCAGAGCTCGACCATGTTGGCAGCCAGCGTCATACACACGCCGCGCAGGTCCTCGCAGCCGCGGCCCTGCAGAATCTCCGCCGCCTCCTGCACCTCGAGCGCGTTGCCGATGGCCATGCCGAGCGGCACGTCCATGTTGGAAAGCACCGCGCGCACATTGCGCCCGCAGGCTTTTCCGATGGCGACCATATTCTCGGCAAGCTTCCGCGCGTCGTCCAGCGTCTTCATAAAAGCGCCCGAGCCGACCTTCACATCGAGAACAATCGAATGCGAGCCTGCCGCGAGCTTTTTGGACATGATGGACGACGTGATGAGCGGCAGAGAATCGACTGTCGCCGTCACATCGCGCAGCGCATAGAGCTTCTTGTCTGCCGGCGTCAGGTTGCCGGACTGCCCGATGACCGCAACGCCGACCTGCTCTACCTGCTGCAGGAACTGCTCTGCCGTGAGCGTCGTTTTGTAGCCGGGGATGGATTCGAGCTTATCGACCGTGCCGCCCGTGTGACCGAGTCCGCGCCCGGACATTTTTGCCATCTTGCCGCCGAGACTCGAGACAATCGGCGCCAGAATCAGCGTCGTCTTATCGCCCACGCCGCCGGTGGAGTGCTTGTCTACCGACTTTGTGCCGAAGCGCGACAGATCGATCGTGTCGCCCGAGCGCATCATCGCGTCGGTCAGGACTGCCGTTTCATGGTCGGTCATGCCCTTGTAGAATACCGCCATTGCCCACGCGGACATCTGGTAGTCGGGAATTTCGCCTTTTGTAAAGCCGCTGATAATGAAGCGGATTTCCTCGCCGGATAACACGCCACCATCGCGCTTTTTTTCAATCAAATCAACCATTCTCATAGAAAATGCTCCTTTGCACGCTGCGACTTGCCTCGCAGAATTATGCCTCGCAGAGTTTTGCGCCCGCAGGCACAAAAAAATTTAAAATCATTTTTCGCCGCGACCTGTGCGTGGCGAAAAATTCTTCTCAGCCTGCAAACGTGAATTTTGGCAGCGAAGCTGCCAAAACTTTGCGCTGCAGCAGGCTGCAAATTCTTTCAAGCATGGAAACCGGCAAAGCCGGTTTCCATGCTTGATGCTTATCGTTGTCCCTTGTCATAGGGAATACCCTCTGCCTTCGGTGCGCGCGAGCGCTTGGAGGTGAAGGCGAGGATGATCATGGACGCCGCGAACGGCATCATGTTGTAAAGCTCCTTCGTCAGGTGCAGCGCACTGAGCCAGCCGATGGAGTCGTAGATGTTTGCCAGCGACTTGAAGACCGCGAAGAAGATGGCGGCCAGGGCAATCTTTCCGGGCTTCCACTGACCGAAGATCATGACCGCGAGGGCAAGGAAGCCCATGCCTGCGACGCCAACCTCAAAGTTCCACGTCTGAACCGCGGGGACAATGTAAGCAAAGCCGCCGATGCCGGCGAGGAAGCCGGAGATCAGAACGCCCGCCCAGCGCATCTTGTAGACGTTGATGCCGACCGAGCCTGCCGCCTGCGGATGCTCGCCGCAAGCCTGCAAGCGAAGACCGAAGCGCGTTTTGTAGAGCAGGACGATTGAGACTGCCAGCAGCACCAGACCGATGATCAAAAACACGTTGAGCGTCAGAGGACCAGCCTGGAAAATGAACGGGGAATTGTCGTAGCTTAATTTTGCCGACTGCGTGCCGTTGTAGCGTTTGACCACCACAAGGGCAATCGCCGTGGACAGAAGGTTCAGCGCCGTGCCGCCGATGGTCTGGTCCGCCTTGAGGTTGATGGCGGAGAAGGCAAGCAGCGACGAGTATGCAATGCCGGACACCGCGGCAAGGCAGATCGAAATGACGACCTTCCACACCGGCAGCATGTCGGCAGGCAGCAGGTTCAGCGCCATCGTGCCGACCAGGCCGCCGATGACCATAATGCCCTCGAGCGCGAGGTTGATGACGCCCGAATGCTCCGAGAAGCAGCCGCCGAGCGCGACCAGCATCAGAACCGTTGCCGAAAGCAGGGCGTATTTGAGCATCAGAAACATCTTACTGCACCTCCTTTCCGTCGGGCTTCTTCGCATCTGTCTTCGCAGGCTCCGGCGCCTTTTTGTGCTTGCCCGTGAAGAGCGTGACAATGAGATTTTTGAACAGCAGCGAGAACGCGCACAGGTAAATGATGATGCCGGAGATGATATCCGCAATCTCGGGCGGGAACAAAGAGGCGTTCATGAAGCCGCCGCCGGTGGAGATGTGCGAGATGAAAATTGCCGAGAAGATTGCCGCAATGGGGTCGGACGAGGCAAGCAGCGCCACCGAAATGCCGTCGAAGCCCTCAGACGGCAGCGCCGTCGAGTCGCCCGGAATCCACTGCGCCGCGCCGGACAGATAATAAAGCCCCGCGCCGAAGCCGGCAAGCGCGCCGGCAATGATCATGGAGAGGATGATGCTGCGCTTTTCGTCGATGCCTGCGTATTTTGCCGCGTTCTTGTTGCAGCCGCAGGCTTTGAGCTCATAGCCGAAGGTCGTCTTGTTGATGACGACGTAAAGCAGAATCGCAACGAGGATGGCAAGGAAAATCGCAATCGTGCAGGACTTGTAGCCGAACGTTTCGGTCATGTCCCAGCCGAAGAGCTTCGAGGGAATGAGGCTTTGCCCCGTAACGGCAAAGGTCTTCGACTGCTTGGCGTTGTACATCGCGCCCGTGCCTCTGCCGTACATGATCGTGTTGCAGCCGTAAAGACCGATCCAGTTGAACATGATCGCGGTGATGACCTCATTGACGTTCAGGTAAGCCTTGAAGATGCCGGGAATGGCGCCCCAGATCGCGCCGAACACGGTCGAGGCGAGCAGGCACACCCACCACGGCGCATGCAGCAGCAGCGCAAATACGAGGCCGCCGAACGCGCCGAGCGTATACTGCCCTGCCGCGCCGATGTTGAAAAGACCCGTCTTGAACGCGAAGGCGACCGAAAGACCGCACATAATGAGCGGCGCCGCCGTCACGATTTCCTTGCCGATGCCGGAGGGCATCATGTAAAAGCCGCCGAGCAGAATCTGCTTGAAGCCGTCGGAATACGCCTTGTCGCCGCCGAGCAGCAGCAGAACCAGAAAACCGAACAGCAGACCGATTGCGATGCAGACCAGACTCGCGAACAGCGTCACAAAGCCGGAGGACTGCAGTAGTGTTTTCTTTTTCATGTCCAATCCTCCTTACATCCGCTTTGCGCCCGCCATGTAGAGACCCAGCTCCTCGACGGTCACGTTTTTGGGGTCGAACTCGCCGACGATCTCGCCCTCGTACATGACAAGGATGCGGTCGGAGACGTTCATGACCTCGTCCAGCTCCAAAGACACCAGCAGCACGCCCTTTCCGGCGTCCCGTTCATGCACGAGCTGCTTGTGGATGTACTCAATTGCGCCCACGTCCAGACCTCTCGTCGGCTGGACCGCGACCAGAAGCTCGGGGTCCTTGTCGATCTCGCGCGCGACGATTGCCTTCTGCTGGTTGCCGCCGGACATGCTGCGCACAACGGTCACGGAGCCCTGACCCGAGCGCACGTCGTACTGCTCGATGAGCCGGTCGGAATACTGCCGCACGGCGGGGAAGTTGATGAAGCCGTTTTTCTGGAACTCCGGCTGCCAGTAGCGCTGGAGGACCATGTTCTGCTCCAATGTGAAGTCCAGAACGAGACCGTGCTTGTGCCGGTCCTCGGGGATGTGGCTCATGCCGTCTTTCGAGCGCTGGCGGATCGGCGCGTGCGACACGTCCTTGCCGCACAGGTGAATCGTGCCTGCCGACTGCTTTTCAAGCCCCGTCAGCGCGTAGACAAACTCCGTCTGACCGTTTCCTTCGATGCCCGCGAGGCAGACGATCTCGCCCCGGCGGACCTGCAGGCTGACGTTTTTGACGGCGTTGTTCTTGTGGAGCTTCGAAGGAACCGTCAGCCCCTGTACGTCCAGCACGACCTCGCCGGGCTGCGCGTCCTTTTTGTCGACCTTGAAGTTGACCTGCCTGCCGACCATCATGGAAGAAAGCTCCTCCATCGTCGTCTCGGCGGTGTTGACCGTGCCAATGCACTTGCCCTTGCGAAGGACTGTGCAGCGGTCTGCAACCGCCATAATCTCCGCCAGCTTGTGCGAGATGAAAAGGATGGATTTGCCTTCCGCAGCGAGATTCTTCATGATCTGCATCAGCTCGTCGATCTCCTGCGGCGTGAGAACTGCCGTCGGCTCGTCGAAGATCAGGATTTCATTGTCGCGGTAGAGCATTTTGAGAATTTCGGTTCTCTGCTGCATGCCGACGGAAATATCCTCGACCTTCGCGTCCGGATCGACGCGCAGACCGTAGCGCTGCGACAGGGCGACGACCTTCTCGCGCGCCTGCTTCTTCTGCAGGAAGCCCGCCTTGTTCGGCTCCACGCCGAGAATGATATTGTCCAGCACCGAGAAGCACTCGACCAGCTTGAAGTGCTGGTGAACCATGCCGATGTTGAGGTCGTTGGCATCGTTGGGGTCGCTGATTTTGACGACCTGTCCGTTCTTTTTAATGACGCCGCTCTCCGGCTGATAGAGCCCGAAGAGCACGCTCATCAGCGTCGACTTGCCGGCACCGTTTTCGCCGAGCAGCGCGTGGATTTCCCCTCGCTTGAGCTGGAGGGTGATGTTGTCATTGGCGCGGATGCCGGGAAATTCCTTCGTGATATTCAGCATCTCAATGACATATTCCGATTCCGCCAAATTCTTCACTCCTTTGTTTGCCGCAAAAGCCCTTTGCGACAGGCAAGTTGCCGTCTGCGCGGGAAAAGCCTGCGCAGAGGATAGATAACTTTATTATACAGGATACGCACGGAAATTTCCACCGGACGAGCGGAGTTTTTCTTGTGGGAAGCGCCAAAAGAAACCTGTTTTTTTGTGAAAAACAACCCGGAACCGGGAAAGTCCGGTTCCGGGTGAAATGCGGTATCAGAATGCAACTTTTTCGCGCAGCCAGTTTTTCAGCTCCGCAATGGGCACACGGACCTGTTCCATCGTGTCGCGGTCGCGGATAGTGACGGCGTTGTCGGCGGGGGTGTTCTCGTCGCCCACGGTCGCAAAGTCGACGGTGATGCAGTAGGGCGTGCCGATCTCGTCCTCCCGGCGATAGCGCTTGCCGATGGAGCCGGCGTCGTCGAAGTCGATCATGAATTCCTTGGAAAGGTCTTCCTGGATCTTGCGGGCAGGCTCGGAGAGCTTCTTGGAAAGCGGCAGAACCGCCGCCTTGTAGGGCGCGAGGAACGGATGCAGGTGCAGCACCGTGCGCACGTCTTCCTTGCCCTTGCTGTCGACGAGATGCTCCTCGTCATACGCCTCGCACAAAAATGCCAGCGCCACACGGTCGCAGCCGAGCGACGGCTCGATGACGTAGGGGATATAGTGCTCGTTCGTCTCGGGGTCGAAGTATTCCAGGCTCTTGCCGGATGCTTCCTGATGACGGCCGAGGTCGTAGTTCGTGCGGTCGGCAATGCCCCAGAGCTCGCCCCAATCGGTGAACGGGAAGGCGTATTCGATGTCGGTCGTGGCACGGGAATAGAACGCGAGCTCTGCCGGCTCATGGTCGCGCAGGCGCAGGTTCTCTTCCTTGATGCCGAGGCTCAGCAGCCACTTTTTGCAGTAGTCCTTCCAGTAGGCAAACCACTCAAGGTCCGTGTCGGGCTTGCAGAAGAATTCGCACTCCATCTGCTCAAACTCGCGCGTGCGGAAGGTGAAGTTGCCCGGGGTGATCTCGTTGCGGAACGCCTTGCCGATCTGGCAGACGCCGAACGGAAGCTTTCTTCTCGTCGTGCGCTGGATGTTTGCGAAGTTCACGAAGATGCCCTGCGCGGTCTCCGGGCGCAGATAGCACGTCGAAGACGAGTCCTCGGTGACGCCGATGGCAGTCTTGAACATGAGGTTAAACTTGCGGATGGGGGTGAAATCGTGCTTGCCGCAGACGGGGCAGACGACGTCTTCATGCTCGGCGATGAACTTGTCCATCTCGTCGAAGCTCATGGCGTCGACATTGACCTCGGGATGCTCGTCGCCGATCAGCTTGTCGGCGCGATGACGCGCCTTGCACGCCTTGCAGTCGAGCAGAGGGTCGGAGAAGCTGGCGACGTGACCGGTTGTGATCCAGGTCTGCGGGTTCATGATGATGGCAGCGTCGAGACCGACGTTGTAGGGGCTCTCCTGCACGAATTTCTTGAGCCATGCCTTTTTGACGTTGTTTTTGAACTCCACACCGAGCGGACCGTAGTCCCAGCTGTTTGCCAGACCGCCGTAGATTTCGCTGCCGGCGAAGACAAAGCCGCGGTTTTTGCAGAGGTTGACGATCATATCGAGGGTCTTTTCGGAATTTTTCATGCTTACATCCGTCCTCCTGACGTGATTTGATAAGATACATTATAATAAAAAGTGCTCCAAAGTCAACTGCGCCGGGAGAAAAAGGGAAAACATTCTTTTGTTTTTGCGCAAGGTGTGGTATACTGTTCCGTATTCCAACCGGAAAGGAACGTTTTTCTTGAGAACCATCGGAAGGCTGCTGCTGTCAGCCATCTTTCTTGTATTGACCGCACTTCTGGTGCTGGCGGCAAAATACGCCCCGGCGCTGGTGTTTTCGTTTTACCCGGAGCTTTCCAGAAAGGCGCTGGGCGTGATCAGCTCTGTGACGCGCGCCGTGCCGCTTGCCGTGTGGGAGCTTCTGGCGGGGCTGGCGATTTTGTGGCTGCTGTATACCTTCGTGCGCATTTTCACGCAGCATCGGAGCTTTCTGTGCTGGCTGGCAGGGATTGTGCTCGGCGTGTGCGTGGGGCTGTTCGTCTTTGTTGCGCTCTGGGGTCTTAACCATTTTGGACCCTCTGTCGGCGAGCAGCTGGGGCTTTCCGTGCGCGAGTACACGAAGCAGGAGCTTCAGAAGGCGACCGAATATTACGCCGCGCAGGTAAACCGGCTCTCCGGTCTTGTACCGCGCGATGCAGACAGTCTTGCCCATCTGGACGATTTTGAAACGCTTTCCAAACAGGCTGGCGCGGGCTATGACAGGCTGGCGCAGCGGTATGCGCTGTTCACAGGATCTCATGACCCGGTCAAAAAGCTTGCCACCTGGCGCATGTTCAGTCAGTTTGGCATCACGGGCATTTTTGTCTGCTTCACGGGCGAGGCGTGCGTAAACCCGGACACATACGAGGTCTGGCTGCCGTTTACGATGTGCCACGAGCTGGCGCACCGGCAGACGGTCGCTGCCGAGGATGGGGCAAACTTCTGCGCGTATCTGGCGTGCATGGAAAACGAAAGCCCGGAATTTCAGTATTCCGGCGCCATTGCCGCCTACGTCTACTGCCACAACGCGCTTTATAAGGTGGACAAAACCGCGGCAAGCGAAATCTGGGCAGATCTTTCCGACGGTGTGCGCGCCGACATTCAGGCGGCAAACGAGCATTACGCGCAGTATGAGGGCAAGGTGCAGGATGCGGCGACAAAGGTCAACGATACGTATCTGAAGGCGTTCTCCGAGGAGTCCGGTGTGCAGAGCTACGGCGAAGCGGCGGATTTGCTCATCGCGTGGTGCCTCAAACAGGCGTAAGAAGAAAAAACGGCAAAAACGAAAAAATGACCTTGACAAACGCCGGGAGCTTTTGTATAATAACTCCCGCGATGGACAGTTAGCTCAGCTGGTATGAGCACATGCTTGACGTGCATGGGGTCACAGGTTCGAGTCCTGTACTGTCCACCATAAAAAGCTCCGAAATC